>Ga0209050_1001476_pt1 | contig 25065 bp, 25 predicted proteins | sample Araplavi_mTSA_r2_FD_184276 | JGI IMG/M metagenome (GOLD analysis project Ga0209050, IMG submission 184276) | Arabidopsis root microbial communities from North Carolina, USA - plate scrape MF_Cvi_mTSA_r2 (SPAdes) (version 2) | ecosystem: Host-associated > Plants > Roots > Endosphere | place: USA... | reverse complement strand
GGCGGGCTGCACGGTGAACGGGCTGCCGACCTTCTGCGGCGTCATCACCAATGCCGGCAAAGTGAAGATCGACGGTATCGAGTTCGAGGCCAATGCTCGCCTCGCGCAGAACCTCGCGGCTGCGGGAGACCGCCTGAACCTCTCCGGCTCGCTCGGCTACATCAATGCGCGGTACAAGGAGTATATCACTCAAGTGCCCGGCGTCGGCCCGGTGGACGTGGCCGATTTCCGCAAGGTCCAGAACACCCCCAAGTGGAACGGCAGCGCGACGCTGGCCTATACCGCGCCGGTGGGCGAGGGCGACGTTTCGTTCAACACCACGGTCTCCTACCGCGGCAAGACCTACCAGTTCGAGGTCCCAAACCCCTATATCGACCAGAAGGGCTATGCCCTGCTCGATGCCAGCCTCGTCTACACCGCGCCGGGCGGGCGCTGGAGCCTCGGCGTCCACGGCAAGAACATCCTCGACAAGGAATACAAGACTTCGGGCTATACCTTCATCGGCGCCGACCCGGTGACGGGGGCGATCCTGCGCAACGGCAGCGGCGGCCTGATCCCGACGCTCGGCCGCGAGGGCACGCTGACCGCGTTCTACGGCAATCCGCGGCAGGTCTTCGTTACCGGGACGCTGGAATTCTGATCACGCCGGGCGGGCTTCACCCGGGGAAGGTGAGGCCCGTCATCCGGTCTCTTGCGGGCCGAAAGGACAATGCTCGCCATGGAATATCGCCTCCATCGCTACCGCAGCGCCTGCGGGAGGCTCGATCTCGCCGCGCGCGACTATCCGGCGGGAGAAGTCGGGGCGCCGGTCCTGCTGATGATGCACGGCCTCACCCGCAATTCCGCCGATTTCGAGCCGCTCGCGGCGCATCTGGCGGGGCGCTACCGGCTTATCGTGCCGGACCAGCGCGGGCGGGGACTGTCCGAATGGGACCCGGACCCGGCGCAGTACCGGCCCGACGTCTATGCGCAGGACATGCTGGCGCTGCTCGACGGCCTCGGCATCGCGCGGGCCTGCCTGATCGGCACCTCGATGGGCGGGCTTATGGCCATGGTCATGAATGCGCTCCGGCCGGACCTCGCCAGCGGCTTCGTGTTCAACGACATCGGCCCGGTACTCGATCCCGCCGGTCTGGCGCGAATCCAGGGCTATGTCGGGCCGGGCGCGGTCATGGCCTCGTGGCGGGAGGCGGCGGCGCGGTGCCGGGCGGTCAACGCGGCGGCCTTTCCGGACTTCGGGGATGAGGACTGGCTGGCCTTCGCGCGGCGCACGTGCCGGGAGAACGCGGACGGAACCCTGTCCTTCGCCTACGATCCGGCCATCGCGAAGAGCATTTCCGGCGATGCGCCGCAGACGGTGCCGCTCGATCTCTGGCCCTTGTGGGACCTTCTGGACGCGGCGCCGGTGCTGGTCGTGCGCGGGGCGCTGTCGGACCTCCTCTCCGCCGAAACGGTGCGGGAGATGGCCGGGCGCCATGCCGGGTTCTTCTCGGCGGTCGAGGTTCCCCGCGTGGGCCATGCGCCGATCCTCGACGAATTGCCCGCCGTGGCGGCGATTTCCGCCTTCCTGAAAGAGCATATGCCGCTATCCCGGAGCTGATCCGGGGCGACGAAACGGGGCGAATGGAATGCGTGACGAAAAGATAGCCGGATCGAGATCGCCCCGGCTGGTGCTGGCGATGCTGCTGCTGGTCTATATCTTCAACTTCGTGGACCGCCAGATTCTCGCGATCCTGGCCGCGCCGATCCAACAGGAGCTGAGCCTCGACGATGCGCAGATGGGCATGCTGGGCGGGCTGGCCTTCGCGATGCTCTATTCGACGCTCGGCGTGCCGCTGGCCTGGCTGGCGGACCGCACCAGCCGCTCGTGGGTGATCACCGGCTCGCTGGTGGTCTGGAGCCTGTTCACCGCGCTCTGCGGCGCGGCCACCGGGTTCTGGCACATCTTCCTCGCCCGGCTCGGCGTCGGGGTGGGGGAGGCGGGCGGCGTCGCCCCGTCCTATGCGGTGATCGGCGACCATTTCCCCAGCGAGCGGCGGGCTTTCGCGCTTTCGGTCTATTCGCTGGGCATTCCGCTCGGCTCCGCAGCGGGCGTGCTGGCGGGCGGCTATGTCGCGGCGCGGGTGGATTGGCGCGCGGCCTTTGTCGCCGTGGGCCTCGCCGGACTGCTGATCGCGCCGCTGTTCAAGCTGGTGGTGAAGGACAAGCCCAAAGTGGCAGGGAACGGCCCGGTAACGACCGCCTCCACGATCCGCTTCGGCGAAGTCGCGGCGCTGCTCGCCCGCAAGCGCGCGTTCTGGCTGCTGAGCTTCGGTGCCGCCTCCAGTTCGATGCTGGGCTATGGCCTCGCCTTCTGGCTGCCGAGCCTGCTCCAGCGCAGTTTCAGGCTCGATCTGGTCGAGACGTCGTGGTTCATCGGCGCGGTGCTGTTGATCGGCGGGACCGTGGGGGTGCTCATGGGCGGACTGCTCGCCGACCGCCTCGGCAAGGCCGACCGCGCCTGGTACGGCCGGGTTCCGGCCATGGCCTATGTCGTCGCCGTGCCGCTCTTCGCGGGCGGAATCTGGACCTCCAGCGTGCCGCTGGCGTTCATGCTGTTCCTGGTGCCGCAGGCGCTGGCCTATGTCTGGCTGGGGCCGGTGACGAGCGCGGTCCAGCACCTCGTCGAACCGCCCGCGCGGGCGACGGCCTCGGCGCTGTTCCTGCTCATCAACAACCTGATCGGCCTCGGCGGCGGCATCTATGCGCTCGGCGCGCTGTCGAAGGCTTTGGCCCCGGTCTACGGCGCGGAATCGCTGCGCTACTCGATGCTGATCGGACTGGCGCTTTATCTGCTGGCGGCGCTGCTGATGAGCCTCGCCGGTCCCGCCCTGCGCCGCGAATGGGTGAGCGAGACCTGAAATCAGCGACTTGCCCGCCCGACACCGCTTGGGCATGATGGCCGATGCGCCGGATTGCCCAAGTGGTGCCGGGCGGGAACGAAAGGGTCGGACGGCCGATGCACACTGAGAGTCCGGCCGCCGATACGCCCCGGACGGGCCTGCTGGAACGCCGCTTCGCCCTGAGCGCACGCGGCACCGATGCCCGCACCGAAGTCCTCGCGGGCGCGACGACCTTCCTGACGATGGCCTATATCGTCCTGGTGAACCCGGCGATCCTCGGCGCGGCGGGCATGCCGGTGGCCTCGGTGGCGGCAGCGACCTGCTTCGCGGCGGCTTTCGCCTCGATCCTCATGGGCCTCGTCGCCAATACGCCGCTGGCGCTGGCGCCGGGCATGGGGCTGAACGCCTATTTCAGCTTCACCGTCGTCCAGCAGATGGGCGTGCCCTGGCCGGTGGCGCTGGGCTGCGTGTTCCTCTCTGGCGTCGCCTTCCTGGCGCTGACCGTAACCGGCGTGCGCCAGCTGATCGTCAACTCGATCCCGCAATATCTCTTCGCGGCGGTGGCAGGCGGGATCGGCCTGTTCATCGGCTTCGTGGGCCTCAAGAGCGCGGGCATCGTCGTGGCCGATCCCGCCACGTTCGTCGCGCTGGGCAACTTGAAGGCCCCCGGTGCCGCGCTGGCGCTGTTCGGGCTGGTGCTGATCGGCGCGCTTTCGGTGTGGAACGTGCGCGGGGCGATGCTGATCGGCATCCTCGCCACGACCGCGCTGGGCTGGCTCTGCGGTCTCGTCACGGTCCATCCCGAGCCCTACTCGCTGGAGGCCCTGACCGGCACCGCCTTCAAGCTGGACCTCGCCGGCGTGTTCGGCCTTTCCGGCAGCCACGGCCTCGGCCTGTTCGAAATTCTCTTCGTATTCCTCTTCGTCGACCTGTTCGACAATATCGGCACGCTCGTCGCCGTCACCAAGCGGGCCGGGCTGATCGACCGCGACGGGAAAATCCCGCGCCTCAACCGCATTCTCGTGACCGACGCCGCTGCCACCATCGTTGGCTCGATGGCGGGCACCAGCACGGTGACGAGCTATGTCGAGAGCGCGGCGGGCGTGCAGGCGGGCGGGCGCACCGGCCTGACTGCCGTGGTGACCGGCCTGCTGTTCCTCGCCACCCTGTTCGTCGCGCCCTATGCCCAGATCATTCCGCTGGCGGCGACGGCCCCGGCGCTGATCGTCGTCGGCGGCCTGATGCTGCTGCCGCTGACCGAAGTGCAGTGGGAAGACCCGCTGGCGGCGATCCCCGCCTTCCTGACGGTGGCGATGATCCCCTTCACCTTCTCGATCGCCAACGGCCTCGCTTTCGGCATCACCGCCCATGCCCTGCTCAAGTTGGTGCGCGGCACGATCGAGCGGAAGGACTGGTTCCTGCTGGTGCTCGCGCTGATCTTCGTCGCGCGCTTCGTCTGGCTCGCGGGCGGTTGAGGGGCACGCTCGCATGATCCACGCCTTCCGCGCCGAATTGCTCTCCATCTCCCGCGATCCCACCGACGATCCCGGCGCCGTTCGCCACGAGCCGGACGGGCTGCTCGTCGTCGAGCACGGGGTGGTCATCGCGCGCGGGGCCTATGCCGAACTTGCCGGACGATTTTCCGATATCCCGGTGGAATCGCTGCCCGGCCTCGTCGTCCCCGGCTTCGTCGATGCCCATGTCCACTACCCCCAGACCGACCGCATCGCCGCCCACGGCGAACAATTGCTCGACTGGCTGGAGCGGCACATCTTCCCCGCCGAGAAAGCCTTCGCCAACAAGGCCCACGCCGATACGGTGGCGGCCTTCTTCCTCGACGAACTGCTGCGGAACGGCACCACCAGCGCGCTCGTCTTCCCGACCGTCCACGAACAATCGGTGGACGCCCTGTTCGAAGCGGCGCTCTCACGGGACATGCGGGTGATCTCCGGCAAAGTGCTGATGGACCTCGGGCCGGAGGGCCTCAACGACACCCCGGCCTCGGGCCGCGCCGCAAGCGAGGCGCTGATCCGCCGCTGGCGCGGTCGCGGCAGGCTCGGCTATGCGGTGACGCCGCGTTTCGCGCTCGCCTCGTCGGACGCGCAGTTGTCGGACGCCGGAGCGCTGCTGGCCGAGCATCCGGACGTGCTGATGCACACCCACCTCGCCGAAAACCGCCGCGAATGCGCCGCCGTGGCCGAGCGCTTCCCCGAGGCGGCGGACTATCTTGACGTCTACGACCGTTTCGGCCTCGTCACCCCCCGCTCGGTCTTCGCGCACGGCATCCATCTGCCCGACCGCACCTGCCAGCGCCTGCACCAGACCGGCGCCGGGATCGCGGTCTGCCCGAGTTCCAACTTCTTCCTCGGCTCCGGCTGCTTCGATTTCGCGCAGGCGCAGCGCCACGGCCTGCGTCTCGGTCTCGGCACCGATGTCGGGGCAGGGACGACCTTCTCGCTGCTGCACACCCAGGGCCTCGCCTATCAGGCCGCGCAGCTGAAGGAACTCGCCCTCGATCCCTTCCGCGCGCTCTGGCTGGCGACCGCAGGCAGCGCCGACCTCCTCCACATCGGCGACCGGGTTGGCGGCCTCGAACCGGGGCAGGAGGCCGATTTCGTGGTACTCGACACCGCCGCCACCCCGCTCCTCGCACGCCGCACCCGCGACACCGACCTTGCACAGCGCCTCTTCGCGTTGCAGGTGCTGGGCGACGACCGCGCCGCGATGCGCACTTATCTGCTGGGCCGATGCGCCTGGAACAGGAACAAGCCATGACCGACCTCGATACCTTCATCGCCGGCCTGCCCAAGGCCGAGCTTCACCTCCACATCGAAGGCAGCCTCGAACCCGAACTCATGTTCGCGCTGGCGAGGCGCAACGGCGTCTCGATCCCCTTCGCCACCGTGGAAGACGTGCGCGCCGCCTACCAGTTCTCCAATCTCCAGGACTTCCTCGACATCTACTACGCGGGCGCCAACGTGCTGCTGACCCGGCAGGACTTCCACGACCTCGCCATGGCCTACTTCGCGCGCGCCGCGGCGGACGGGGTCGTCCACGCCGAACTCATGTTCGATCCCCAGACCCACACCGATCGCGGCGTGCCGTTCTCCGAAGTGATCGAGGGCCTGCTCTCCGCCATGGCCGCCGCCCGCGCGGCACACGGCATGTCGAGCAGCCTCATCCTCTCCTTCCTGCGCCACCTCTCCGAGGAAGCCGCCTTCGCCACCCTAGCCGAAGCCGAACCCTGGCTCGACCGCATCGAGGCCGTTGGACTGGACTCCTCCGAACTGGGCCACCCGCCCGAAAAGTTCGCCCGCGTCTTCGCCGCCGCGCGCGAAAAGGGCCTGCGCATCACCGCCCACGCCGGTGAGGAAGGCCCGCCCGAATATGTCCACCAGGCGCTCGACCTGCTCGGCGTGCACCGCATCGACCACGGCAATCGCGCCCTCGAAGACCCGGCCCTGATCGAACGACTGGTGCGCGAGGAAATGACCCTCACCGTCTGCCCGCTCTCCAACCACAAGCTCTGCGTCGTGGACGACCTCGCCGATCACCCGATCGACGCGATGCTGGCCCAAGGCCTGAAAGCCACCGTCAATTCCGACGACCCGGCCTATTTCGGCGGCTACGTGGCCGACAACTACCGCGCCATCGCCGCCGCGCGCGGGCTGGACCGCGATGCCCTCGCCACCCTCGCACGCAACAGCTTCACCGGCTCGTTCCTGCCCGCCGAAGCGGTGGCGGAGCACCTCGGCCGCCTCGACGCCTACCTTGAGGCACACCGCTGACCGACTGGCAGGCGGCCCTCGCGGCGAGCGGCGTCCTGACGCGGCTCGCCCGCTTCGATCCGCATATAGCGGGAACTTTCCCACTCGGCCTCGTCGTGCCCGGCAGCGATATCGACGTGCTCTGCCACGCCCCCGACGCTCAGGTATTCGCCGAGGCCCTGTGGGAGACCTGCCGCGACTTCGAACATTTCGCGATGTGGCAATGGCAGAAGGCGGATCGTCCGGTGATCGCCGCGTTTTCGGTGGAGGGCGTCCCGTTCGAGGTTTTCGGGCAAGCCCTGCCGGTACAGGAACAGCACGGCTGGCGACACTTTGCAGTCGAGGCGCGCCTGCTGCGGCTGGGCGGTGCGGACCTGCGCGAGGCGGTCATGACGGCGCGGCGGGCAGGGGCTAAGACCGAGCCTGCTTTCGCGCAGGTGCTTGGGCTTGAGGGCGATGCTTATAAGGCGATGCTGGCCTTGGCAGGGAAGGAAGATGGCCAGTTAAGGGAGATTTTGAAGAGAAGAGAAAGTCCTGGGGGATGATCCCCCAGACCCTCGGAATGTCTACGCCGCGCGCTACCTAGCCGTTATGCGCTCCTTGCGGCGCAGCCAATAAGTCTCCCGACGCAGCCATGGGTGCGCAACGGCGTTGGCCCGCCTGACCTAGACGGTATTGGGGGTGCAGGGGGGCTATGCTCCCCTGCTTCTTCCCTTCAAAACTTCAAACCTTCAGGCCAACCGCTCCGGCACCGAAAGCGCCTCTTCGACGATGCTTTCGCGCGTGCCGACCGACTCCCACGGGAACACGAACCAGCGCTTGTCGTCGGCCCGGTCGATCACGTCCGCCCAGACGTCGACTTCGACCTTGGAGCTCTTGTTGTTGATGACCACCGCGAAGCGCAGGTTATCGTGATTGCCGCCGCCCTGGGTCAGTTGGCCGCGGATATATTCGATGGTGCCGCCGGTGTCGTTGATGTCGTCCACGAACAGCATGCGTGTGCCTTCGGCGCTCATCGCGGCGACTTTCGCCAGCAGTTCGTCGGCGAAGCCGGGAATCTTGGCAGAGTGGTCGATCGACAGCATCGGCAGGGCAAGCTGGTGCGAGATATAGACCGCCGGAACCAGTCCGCCGCGGCCCAGGCCGATGATGAAGTCGGGTTGCCAGTCGTTCGTCTGCACCTGCCGCGAGAGCTGGCGGACTTTGGCGAGGAAGTCTTCGTAGTATTCGAGAAAATGGAGCTGCGGCTCGGAAGCTTCACTCATGGTGGGCACGTCCTGAACGGGAATGTGGGGAGGAAGCGCCTCCGCTTATCGGTTTTGCCCGAAATTCGCAATTGCGCGAAGCGCCGGAGCGGATGCGTCTGGGTGTGGGCGGGGCTAAGTGGCTGAAATGGCATGGCCGAGCTGGGCGAAGCCGGTCTCGAATTCGCCCAGCACCATGGCGGCGGCGTAGGAGGGGGTTCGGGCCGTGGCGGTGCAGAGTGCCAGCGTCATGGGGCGTAGGAGCGAATCGGAGATGCGGGTGAAGGCCAGCAGGCCGCGCTGCACTTCGGTGCGCACGTCGAGCGAGGTCAGCACGCCGATGCCCGCGCCTTGCAGGACGAGGGCGGTGATCGTTTCGATATTGTCCGAGCTGGCCCGCCGGTCGAGCGTCACGCCGGTCGCGCCTTCGAGTACGGCGATCTGCTGGTGGACACCGAGCGGGGCGGAGGGGACGATCATCGGTTCGTCGGCGCAGCTCGAGAAGCGCGCGGCGGGCAGCTTCGCCAGCCGGTGATCGGGCGGGGTGACGAAGCCCAGCACGACCTCGGTGAAGGCGCGGACCGAGAGTTCGCGGTAGGACTGGGGTTCGAACAGGATGCCGAAATCGACCTCGCCGTCGATCACGGCGCGGCGCACGGCATCGTTGCCGAGCACGCGCACGCCCATGGTGATGCCCGGATAGCGCTGCTGGATCGCGTGGATCGTGGTGGGGACATGCCCGCGCGCCAGCGAATCGATCACCGCGATATCGACATGGCCGCGCTTGAGGCCGCGCAAGTCCTCCACCCGCGCGCGCAGTCCGGCCAGGTCCTGCTGCCATTGCACGCCGGACGCCATCATCATCTCCCCGGCGGCGGTGAGGCGCAGTCCGGTCGGCAGGCGCTCGAACAGGGGGAGGCCCAGTTGCGCTTCGGCGTTGAGGATCTGCCGGTCGATCGCGGAGGCGGAGACGTTCAGCTCGTCCGCCGCGCGGCGGATCGAGCCGAGGCGGCCGACGGCCAGGAAGTAGCGAAGGAAGCGGGAGAATACCGGCATGGATCGGGTGCTTTTCGGACCTGCTCTAATTTTTGCAACGCTTCGTCGAATTCATTGCGTTTGCGCGTATCGTGTCAGGACTTTACGCATAGGGCAACGCCGAAACGTGCGATGCGATACCGGACGCGATTCCTCCTCCCAACGAGGTCGCGGAAGGTTCGTTGTTGCATAGCGGCTGGGGGCGCATTGCTGCGGACGGGTGTAAAAAGGGACCTCGTTTGCAGTGGCGCCCCCGCTTGCAGGTCTTGTGCTTGTAAGGGGCAGGTTCGGGGCAGGTTTCATACAAAAAAGTTTGCGGCGTCCACGCGACAAAGATCGCCACGACAGAGGGCGCGCCGCTCAATTCAATACAGAGGTTCAGGGCCTAAGGGAGGGAAGGCTGGCGGTGACGATCTCCAGCGTCGCCGTCAGTCGTTCCTCTGCTTCCACGGGGAAGTCGGTGCCGCGAACCAGACCCAGCCTGCGTTTCAATCCATAACCGACGATCTCGGCGGTCGCTGTACCTTCAGGTGCCAGCGAGCGCGGTGCCACCGTCACGCCAAGGCCCGCCGTGACCATGCGCATGCAGCGGTCCTCGTTCTCGCTGCGAAGCGCAAAGCGCGGGCGCACTCCGGCATCGGTGAAGAACCGGCTGGTCCTTTGCAGCACCTCGCAGGACCGCCGCGCGATCATGATGTCTCCGGCAAGATCCTGCGGTGAAACCTCCTCTAGACCGGCAAAGCGGTGGGTGGCGGGCATGACGAGGACGTAAGGCTCCTCCAGCAATAGATCGGCGCTGCCATCGCTCTCGCCCAGCAAAGTCAGGGCAAGCTGGATCTTCCCGCTGGCAAGCTGGCCGCGCAGCTCCCGGTCGTCGCCTTCGACCAGTTCGATCCCGAAATCGCGCGAGAGTTCACGGGCAATGCGCTCCAGCATCGGCCCAGAAATCGTCGGGATCACCCCCAGCCTCAGCCCCGGCCACTGCTCCTGCACGGGCCGCCCGAACTGGTCGGCGCGGCGGAAACCGGCTTCGAGATCGCGGGCGATCGGCAGGAAGGCGCCGCCCGCCTCGGTCAGCCGCACATGGCGCCGGTCGCGCACGAAAAGCGCAGAGCCGACCAGCTTCTCCAGCTCCGCGATGCTGGTCGAGACCGTCGGCTGGGTCACGTGAAGCCGCGCCGCCGCCTGCTTGAAGCTGCCGGAATCGGCGACCGCCAAAAAATGCCGGATATGCGCGCGCTTTATCATTGGAAAAATCTATTCAAAGGCCATGCAAGTTTCAATTTGTTTGAGTCATGACCATTCGATAGTCTCCCCGAAAAGGCCGCAGGAACGCGGGCCGTGCGTTTTGGGAAGATGAGATGAAAGCCACCCCCGACTTCGATTTCGCGCTGGGCGAAAGCGCCGAGATGATCCGCGAGAGCGTCGCCCGCTTCGCCGACGAACAGATCGCCCCGCTCGCCGCCCGCGTGGATGCCGACGACTGGTTCCCGCGCGAACTCTGGCCCGCCATGGGCGAACTCGGCCTCCACGGCCTGACCGTCGAGGAAGAATGGGGCGGCACCGGCCTCGGCTATCTGGAGCATGTGATTGCGGTGGAGGAAGTCAGCCGCGCCTCGGCCTCGGTGGGCCTCTCCTACGGCGCGCACTCCAACCTCTGCGTCAACCAGATCCGCCGCTGGGGCAATGACGCGCAAAAGGCCAAGTACCTCCCGAAGCTGATCTCCGGCGAGCACCTGGGCAGCCTCGCCATGTCCGAAGTCGGCGCCGGGTCGGACGTCGTCAGCATGAAGCTGCGCGCCGACGCGGTAGAGGGCGGGTTCCGCCTCAACGGCACCAAGTTCTGGATCACCAACGGCCCATATGCCGATGTGCTGGTCGTCTACGCCAAGACCGATGCTGCAGCCGGTTCGAAAGGCATCACCGCCTTCCTGATCGAAAAGGACATGCCCGGCTTCTCGATCGGCCAGAAGATCGAGAAGCTGGGCATGCGCGGCTCGCCCACCTGCGAACTGGTGTTCGACGACTGCTTCGTGCCCGCCGAAAACGTCATGGGGCCGCTCCACGGCGGCGTGAAAGTGCTGATGAGCGGCCTCGACTACGAGCGCGTGGTGCTCGCCGGACTCCAGATCGGCATCATGCAGGCCTGCCTCGACACCGTGATCCCCTACGTCCGCGAGCGCCGCCAGTTCGGCAGTGCCATTGGCACGTTCCAGCTGATGCAGGCAAAAATAGCGGACATGTACGTCGCGCTGCAATCGGCGCGCGCCTACGTCTATGCGGTCGCCCGCGCCTGCGACGCCGGGCAGACCACGCGTTTCGATGCGGCAGGCGCGATCCTGCTGGCCAGCGAAAATGCCTTCCGCGTCTCGGGCGAGGCGGTGCAGGCGCTCGGCGGCGCGGGCTACACCAGGGACTGGCCGGTCGAGCGCTATCTGCGCGATGCCAAGCTGCTCGATATCGGCGCCGGGACCAATGAGATCAGGCGGATGCTTATTGGGCGGGAGTTGATTGGGGTTTAAAGACAGAAGAAGTCCTGGGGGATGATCCCCCAGACCCTCGGAATGTCTACCTTGCGCGCTACCTATCCGTGGCGCGCTCCCTGCGGCGCAGTCAATATGTCTCCCGACGCAGCCATGGGCGCACGCGGCTGTCGGTCCGCGTGACCTGGACGGTATTGGGGTGCAGGGGTGTTAACCCCTGCTTCTTCCCTTGTGCTTCAATGCCGAAGGTTCTTCGCCGCCACCGGCTCTCCGGGGAAAATCCCCGCAATCGCCATCGCCGCGCCGAGCTTGGAGAGCGTCTCCAGCATATCCCCCACGCTGTCTTCGGAGATAACCATTTCCAGCGTGTCGCGCGTCTCCTGCGGGCCGCGATCGCGCAGTGAGGTGATGAGTTCGAGAATTACCGCCTCGTGTTCCGAGACGTGGCTGCAGGCCATCGGGCAGAAGGCGAAAGTCTCCAGCGCGTCGCGGTTGAACAGCAGCATCGAGCGGTGGAACGGCTGGAGTCCGCCGATCATCCGCCACTTGGCGAAAGCCGGTGCCAGCGCCTGTGCGGGGCACTGGCGGCGGGCCAGGGTCGTGACCCAGGCGCGCATGGACCAAACCAGGAAGCGGCATCCTTCGTCGAGCGAATTAAGCGGGCGATCGACATATTGATACATGCCTGTTCTCCTTGGGCTTGCACTTGAGAATGATTATCATTAGCTATGTCTGCGCAGCTTGTCTTGCCCGTCAAGCCTGCACCAAGGACCTGGGGCCAGCGCTTGTCATGGGGCGCTGTCCTGCCCTTCCTGTCGACTGGGCCGGGGCGATCTCACGCTATGCGCGAGAGAGCGCCCCGGCCCACTTTTTCCCAGAAAATCCACTGGTTTTGCCGGTGTTATGCCGAAGTTGTGCCGGATTTACCCACAGCCGTCGCGCGTGGGTGAGCCGGTGAACCGTGCAGAAAAAGGGGCGACTTTTCCACGCAAATAGGCCGCCGGGCATGGCGTGGCGGCCATCCGAATCGGATGCGAATCAGGTCGCTTCGAATCGCCGATTCGGCGGCCGTTCCCGCCCGGCGAATCGTGTGGTGTGGGATCAGCGGTAGTCGAATCCGCCTTTGGGCTGAATTTTCAGGGAGTTCTGCTGCATCGCGGTCATCAGATAGGCGCCGACCAGCATCGGCACTTCGAGCATCTGCTTCTCGCTCCAAGAGCTGGCGAGGATAGCCCAGGTCGAATCGCTCACGCAGTGGTCGGCCACGAGTTCTTCCACGGCCCGCAGCATCGCCGATTCGTGCTCGCTCCAGCCGGGCGCGGCGGAACCGGCGATTACCCGCTCGATTTCCTCGCCGGTAATCCCGAAGGCCTTGCCGATATCGACATGTTCGCACCACTCGAACGGCGCGCGGGCGAGCAGGGCGAGGCGCAGGATCATCAGTTCGCGGTCGCGGCCGGGAATCGTGCCTTTGGCGGCAAGCTCGATCCCCAGCACCATCTGGCCCTTGAACATGCCGGGATGGCGCAAGGTTATGAGGCTGACGTCCGGGAAGGGGCGGCTATCGGGAATCTGGAAGGCCGCGCGAATCGCATCTACCTGTTCCTGGCCCTCGGGACTCACTTCATCGAGACGCAGCGGCGCATAGCGCGGGCCGCCCGCGATCGTCTGGGCTTCGCGCGCGGGAGCGTCGAATTGAACTGGTCCTGTGATTACCTCGCGCATCGTCATTACCCCTCTTCCCGATAGTCGTTCGGTTTTTCGGATTTAGGGGGCACTATGGTCGGCATGGCGAGGCCCGGCCAACCGCCTCGGCGATGAAATGCTTCCCGCTCAGCCTCTCCCTGCGCGCACGGCTGCGCCGCCTGCGAACGGCGCGATGGCGAGCAGGACGAGGCTGGCGGCGGCGGTCAGGGCCAGGCCGCTCTCGCCGCCGGTGCCGAGGCTTCCGGCACCGAAGATCAGCACCGGCACCGCCATCGGGATGACCAGCAGGCCGCCTAGGGCCGCGCCGCCGCGCAGTCCCGCCGTCAGTGCCGCCACCGTCACGCCGAGCGCGGCGAGGCCGGGGGTTCCCGCCAGCAGGCCGATCTCGACCGTCAGCAGGCTATTGCCATCCAGACCGAGCAGGGCGGCGGCGGGGAGGGCCGCCAGCATCAGCGGCGGGCCGAAGCTCAGCCAGTGGGCGAGCACCCGCACGGCGATCACCAGTTCCTCGGAAATGCCGCGTAAGGCCCACTGGTCGAACAGACCGAGGTCGATATCGGGTTCGACGAGTCGGTCGAGCGGCAGGATCGCGGCGAGTAGCGCGGCCACCCAGATCACGCCGCCGCCCGTCTTCGCCAACAGCGGCGCATCGGGCCCGACCGCGAAGGGGTAGAGCATCGCCACGCAGAGGAAGAACAGGATCGGCAGCAGCGCGCCGCCGCCCCGTCCGCCGAGCAGCAGGCGGGCAAGGTCGCGCTTGAGCAGGGGCAGGAACCGTCCGGTCATGCCGCATAGTCCGCAAGAGGGAGTGTCTGCATGCCGGGCAGCGCGAAGGGCTGGTGCGAGGCGATCAGTGCGATGCCGCCGCTTGCGCAATGTTCGGCGGCGAGCGTTTCGGTCAGGGCGACGGCATGGCTATCGAGGCCGTTGAGCGGCTCGTCCAGCAGCCAGATTTCCGCCCTCTGGCCGAGCAGGCGGGCGAGGGCGGCGCGTTTCTTCTGTCCGGTCGAGAGATAGCGCACCGGAACGTCGAGCAGGCTTTCGAGGCCGAGCCGGGCGAGATGGCATTCGTCGTCTCCGCCATCGATCTGCCGCCAGAATGCCAGCGCGCCGCCCAGCGTCAGTGCCGGATCGAGCGCCGGGCGTTCGTCTACGAGGCCGATCGCGCCTGCGCTCGCGACGGTTCCGGCGAAGGCGGGGGCCAGCCCGGCGACGATCCGCAGCAGGCTAGACTTGCCGATGCCGTTGCTGCCGGTGATCTGCAGCGCCTGTCCTGCCGCCAAGCGCAGCGAGACGCCGCGAAACAGCAGCCTGTCGCCGCGCCGACAGGCGAGATCGTTTATGGCGATGGAGGCCCCTTGCATGGGGTCCCGCGATAGTGGAAAGCCGCGCGGGTGCCAAGTTGGCCGCCGCTTCACGGAGTTACGCCATGTCGATAGCCCGCCTCACCGATGCCGAGCGTGACGAAGCGCTTGCCGCGCTGCCCGGCTGGAATTTGCGCGAGGATGGCCTCGCGCTCGTGCGCACGCTGAAATTCGGTGATTTCAATGAGGCTTTCGGCTTCATGACCCGCGTGGCGATCCAGGCGGATAAGGCCGATCATCATCCGGAATGGTTCAATGTCTACAACCGCGTCGAGATCACGCTGACCACACATGATGCCGACGGCCTCAGCCGCCGCGACGTGGACATGGCCGGGTTCATAAACGCCATCGCGCCCTGAACGCCCGCGCTTTCAGAGCGCGGGGTTGTTGTAGCAGTGCCAGGTGAAGATCGCCGCCGCGCCGCGCCGCGGTGCGGGCGCCAGCCTTCGGCCAGGTCCCGCGCCGCCTTCTCGCCGGGGCGCTCATCCAGTCCCAGTATCTTGTGCAGCCCGGCCTGCACGGCAAGATCTCCCGCGGGCCAGATATCCGTCCGGCCTTCCGCGAAAAGCAGGTAGACCTCTGCCGACCACCGGCCGATGCCCTTGATCCGCACGAGCTGTGCGATCGCCTCCTCGTCGTCTCCGGGGAGGTTTTCCAGATCCAGGGTTCCGGCGGACACCAGTTCGCAGAGGCTGCGGGCATAGCCCTGCTTTTGGCGCGACAGCCCACAGGCGCGCAACGCCTCGAAATCCGCCGCCAGCAGGGCTTCGGGCGCAATTCCCGGACCGAGCAGGGTTTCCAGTCGCGCCCAGACGGCGGAGGCCGCCGCCACCGAGACCTGCTGGCCGACGATCGTCCGGAGCAGGGTGGCATAGCCGGTCGGCCGGATGCGCGGTTCGGGATAGCCCGCGGCTTCCAGCGCCCGCGCGATTGCCGGTTCCTTCGCGGCAATGGCGTCGAGGCCCCGTTTCAGTGCGTCAGCGCTCAAGCCCATATGTCGATTACCTTGCAAAAGGAGGTGTCAGCCATTAGCAGCCGCCGTCAAAAGCCATGACAAGCATGTTGTCCTGCATGCACTATCACCAAGGGGATCGACGAGAATGCCGCAGATCATCGTCATCAATCAATCGGGCGAAGAATCCACCGTAGAGGCCGTCGAAGGCCGCACCCTGATGGAAACGATCCGCGACGGCGGTTTCGACGAGCTTCTGGCCCTCTGCGGCGGTTGCTGTTCCTGCGCGACCTGCCACGTACACATCGACCCCGCCTTCGTCGACAAGCTTCCGGCGATGAGCGAGGACGAGAACGACCTGCTCGACAGCTCCGACCACCGCAACGAATTCTCGCGCCTGTCGTGCCAGGTGCCGGTGACGGCTGCGCTCGAAGGCTGCAAGGTCACGATCGCCGCCGAAGATTGATTTCTCGATGACCTGACGGTTTCCGCGAACGGCCATTCGGTCGTTTTGCGGGGGCCGGCGTAGCAAGCCATTCGTTCCGGTCGAATGGCTTGCTCAAAAAACTCTGCAAATCATTTGCGCCTTTCCGCCGGACTTCCTACCTGTGCGGCCATGACTGCACCCATTCCCCAGCGCGCCACTCTCGACCTCATCGGAAACACCCCGCTCGTCCTGCTCAAGGGACCGAGCGAAGCCGCAGGCTGCGAGATCTGGGGCAAGTGCGAATTCGCCAATCCCGGTGCCTCGGTGAAGGACCGTGCCGCCCTGTGGATCGTCCGCGATGCCGAGGCGAAAGGCCTGCTCCAGCCCGGCGGCACCATCGTCGAGGGCACGGCGGGCAATACCGGCATCGGCATTGCGCTTGTCGCCAATGCGCTGGGCTACAAGACGATCATCGTCATGCCCGAGACCCAGTCGCGCGAGAAGATGGACACGCTGCGCGCGCTCGGCGCCGAGTTGGTGCTGGTTCCGGCCGCGCCGTTCTCGAATCCGGGTCACTTCGTCCACACCTCGCGCCGCCTCGCCGAAGAGACGCCGGGCGCGATCTGGGCCAACCAGTTCGACAATATCGCCAACCGCAAGGCCCATATCGAAAGCACTGCGCCGGAAATCTGGCAGCAGATGGAAGGCCGCATCGACGGCTTCACCTGCGCGGCGGGCACCGGCGGCACGATCGCAGGCACGGGTCTCGGCCTCAAGGCCTTCGACGAGGCGATCACGATCGCGCTCACCGACCCGCACGGCGCGGCGCTTTACAACTACTACGCGCACGGCGAACTCAAGGCCGAGGGCAATTCGGTGGCCGAGGGCATAGGCCAGGGCCGCATCACCGCCAATCTCGAAGGCGCGCCGATCGACACCCAGTTCCGCATCTCGGACGAGGAAGGCCTCGAATGGGTCCGCCGCCTGCTGTCGGAAGAGGGGCTTTGCCTCGGCCTGTCCTCGGGCATCAATGTCGCGGGCGCGGTCGCGCTGGGCCGCAAGCTGGTGGCCGAAGGCAAGACCGACGCGCGGGTAGCAACGATCCTGTGCGACACCGGTTTCCGCTACCTCTCCTCGCTGTACAATCCGGAATGGTTGAAGTCGAAGAACCTGCCCGTCTTCCCCTGGCTGCAATCCTGAGGTAAACGGTCTGTCGATGGCAGGACACATTCCGCCTAAAATGGTCGAGCAGATCACCGCTCCGCAGCACTTCGTGCCGCCGACGGGTCGTGAGCTGCGCTCTCAGGCCGTACACAGGTTGCAGGTCGGACTATTCGGTCTCTGCGCCATGCTCCTGATCGTGGGCCTCGCGAACATCATTAACGATCGTACGCGGTTGATCGATACGGCCGATCCGATCCAGCAGGTCGTCGCGGTGGACGCCAAGCCGAAGAAGGCCGCCAGCGATCCGCTCGCGGATATCGGCGTGGTGCCTGCATCCGATCCCAGCCCGACCCCGGCGCCGACTGCGGCCACCGATGCCGAAGCGAGCGGCGCTGCCGTTCAGTAAGCTGCGCGCCGCTCTGCTGCTGGCGAGTGCCCTTACGCTCGCCAGTTGTGGCGATTCGCAGCCGTCCGCTAACCGCAACCGCGAGATCGGCCTCTACACCAGCCTGCCGATCGTCTGGGGCGAGAGCGGCGACATCCGTGAACTGCTGGAGAAGGAGCGCCCCCGGCACTGGGCGCTGGCCGTTCTGTCCTCCGCCGGAAGGCTGCACCCGCTCGACACCGTGACCGACGGGCTCCCGCGCGACGCCCTGCTGGTGCTCGCCCAGCCGCGCCCGCTTTCGCCGCAGGAGAATGTCGCGCTGGACCGCTGGGTGCGGGCAGGGGGCAGGGTCCTGCTCTTCGCCGACCCGCTGCTGACTGCGCCGACCCGTTATGCCCTGGGCGATCCGCGCAGGCCGCAGGATACCGTGCTGCTCTCGCCGATCCTTGCCCGCTGGGGTTTGCGACTGGAGTTCGACGAGGCCCAGCCCGCCGGTGAGCGTCTGGTCGAAACCGCGCTCGGGCCAATTCCGGTGAACCTCGCCGGACGTTTCCGACTTGTGGGGAATTCCGGGGAGAGTGCCTCGACGCCGGGATTTTCGGGGAAGCACGGGACGATCGGGGATCACGGCGCCGATCCGGGAAAATCCGGGATCATGGGGACCAGCGGGGATGCGCCCGGTCGCTGCCATCTGGAGGCGGAGGCCGTCCTTGCCCGCTGCTCGGTTGAAAAGGGGCAGGTTTTCGCGGTTTCCGATGCCGCCGTGCTCGAAGAATCGGACGATCCCGCTGCGCTGGCCCTGCGACGCAAAGTCCTCTCGGCGCTGATAGGCTGGGCCGAAACCGGGGATTGAGGGGGGAAGTAAGGCGCCGCGCTTCAACTACGGGAAAACCCGTTAAAAATCAGATATTTTAGTAGTTGAGCGGTGATTAACCCACCCGCCCGCAAGACGACCCGTGCCGAAAATCCGAAGAAATCCGCCGATTTATTCCCGCTGATCCCCACATTTCCCTTTAATCCCCAAAATTCCCGTTATAAAAGCAATGTCAATCGGAATGGCTGAGTCTCGTCGTGCCCTCTTCGCAGGGTGCGGACCTCATCGCGCACCTGCGCGGCGGGGCGGGGCTCTCTCATGCCCGAGAGGCGAGCTTAGGGGCGAAACAGGGATATCATGGCTGGGCAGCCATTCATCTACAACGGACAGGGCTTCTCGCTGCTACGCGACAAGAACCGTTTCGTGCTGCCCAATGCATTTCGCGGCACCGTGCGCGAATCGAGCGGCAAGGACCTGCTCTGCCTGACTACCCATGACCGTTGGCCCTGCCTTGTCGGCTTCGGTCTCTCTCGCATCCAGGACTTCGAACAGGAAATCCGCGACCAGCAGGAACTGGCGGTTCGCGCGGGCAAGGACTTCGACGCGGAAAAGCGCGCGAGCGACATCTACGCCTCCTACGAAGTGCCGTTCGACGGCAGCGGCCGTTTCGTCCTGCCCGAGGACCTCGCCGCGCTCGCCAATGTCACCGACCAGCTCTACTTCCGCGGCAACGGCCGCTTCTTCACGGTGTGGAGCCCGGAAAACCTCAACGAAATGGACCAGGACTGGAAGGCGGCGCAGACCGCCTGCCGCAGTCTCGCGGCCAAGGAACTTCAGAAAGCGTCGAAGAAATGAGCGCCTCTCGCACCATACCCGAGGGCGTTCCCCACGTTCCGGTGCTCCTTGAGGAGGTCGTCGCCGCCCTGAACCCCCAGGGCGGCGACGTCATCGTCGACGGTACGCTGGGCGCGGGAGGCTATACCCGCCGCCTGCTCGACGCGGGCGCGACCGTGCACGCCTTCGACCGCGATCCCGACGCCATCGCCGCGATCGAGGCGAACCGCGCCAAGTGGCCGGAACTGGACACGGTTCCGCCCCGCCTCGTGCTGCACGCTCGCCGCTTCTCCGAAATGGTCGCGGGGTTGGAGGAAGTCGGCGTCGCGCATGTCGACGGCGTCGTCATGGATATCGGCGTCTCCTCGATGCAGCTCGACCAGGCCGAGCGCGGCTTCGCCTTCGGCGCCGACGGCCCGCTCGACATGCGCATGAGCCAGGCGGGCATGTCCGCCGCCGACTTCGTGAACGAGGCCGACGAGGCCCAGATCGCCGACGTGCTCTACCTCTACGGCGAAGAACGCCAATCGCGCCGGGTGGCCCGCGCGATCGTCGCCGCGCGTCCGATCGAGACGACCGGCGAACTCGCCCGCGTGGTCCGCAAGGCCGTGGGCTACAATCCCAATTACAAAGGAGCTGCCGCGCCGAAGGATCCGGCGACGCGCAGCTTCCAGGCGATCCGCATCCATGTGAACGGAGAGCTGGACGAACTCGATGCCGGGATGGAAGGGGCCGAAACCCTGCTGCGCGCCGGGGGGCGGCTGGCGGTGGTGACTTTCCATAGTCTCGAGGACCGCAAGGTGAAGCGCTTCCTGCGCGACGCCGCCGGGCAGGCCCAGAGCACTTCGCGGCACTTGCCGCAAGTCGGCTCCGGTCCGCAGGCGACGTTCGGACAGGTGGCCAAGGCCGTGCGGCCGGGGGAGGCGGAACTCACCGCCAATCCCCGCTCCCGATCCGCAACCCTGCGCGCCGCCGTGCGAACGCAAGCCCCCCCAAGAGCAGCGGCCCATGATGGCCGTAAAGACCCCAGGAGTGCCCCATGAACCTCACTCGCGATCGCGTCCATTCGATTGGATGGATTTCCGTGCTGCTGGTCTGCGGGGCGCTGACGATCGGCCTCACCTTGCGCGTCAACGCGGTGAAGAGCCAGGTCCACGATACCGAGAAGCGGATCGTCTGGGTGCAGCAGGACATCAACTTCCTGGAAACCGAATTCCAGACCCGCTCCAACCAGCAGGCGCTGAAGGAACTCAACGACGTCGAGTTCGGCTACAAGGCGCCGACCGCGGGCCAGTACATCGAGGGCGAGCGTCAGCTTGCCGCGCTGGGCATGCCGGTGGGGCCGGGCGCCCCGGCGCCGATCCGCTATGCCAATGCCGACAAGACCGGCGAGGACGGCGCGGCAGACAATGGCGGCCTGCTGGCGATGGTCTCACCGGTAAGCGGCGCTGCCCCCGCACAGCCTGAAGCCAAGGGCGCGGGCGGCAAGAACCGGGATCCCGAGCGCGACCAGATGGCGCGCGACGCGGCGGCGCTCGGCAGCCGCCTGGCGCGGATCGAAGTGGCGGAGGCCGCCCAGCAGTGAACGCTCCGGCCTTCCCGATCGGAGCGGTCCCCACCACGGTCTCGACCGGCAGGCGCAAGCTTTTCAACGTCCGGCAGCAGTCGCTGCTGACGGCGAAGATGCGCACCTTGTGGATTCTCGGGGTGTTCACGCTCATCGGGATGCTGGCGTTCTTCCGCATCGTCTACCTCGGCGTGACCGGTCCTTCGGTGCGCGGCGGCGACCTCTCGGACCTCTTGGTGCCCCAGCGCGGCGAGATCGTCGATCGTAACGGCGTGCCGCTGGCGCGCGAGTTCCGTACTTATTCGCTGTGGTTCAACCCCAAGGCGATGAGCGAAGGTTCGTCGCTGATCCACACGCCTGCCGAAGTCGCCGACGGGTTGATCCGCATCTTCCCCGATCTCGACCGGGCCGAGCTGATCGCTAAGCTGTCCTCCGACAAGCCCGGCTATCTGCGCAAGTCGATCCTGCCCGAGGATGCCAACAAGGTCCATGCGCTGGGCGAACCGGCGCTGGAATATCCGCAGGAAGCCACGCGCTTCTATCCGCAGGGCTCGATGGCGGCCTCGGTGCTCGGCTATGTCGATACCTTCGGCAAGGGCCAGGTCGGCATGGAGCAGGCCTTCGACAAGCAGCTGACCAGCCCCGAGGGCCGCGCGCAGCCTGCGACGCTCTCGATCGACTTCCGCGTGCAGAGCGCGCTGGAGGACGAACTCGGCAAGGGCATGGCGCTGAGCAAGGCCAAGGGCGCGGCGGGCGTCATCCTCGACGTCGATACCGGCGAAATCCTCGCGCTGGCCTCGCTGCCCTCGTTCGATCCCAACCACGTCCAGCCCAGCGACCTCGTGATTACCGAGGAGCAGGCCAAGGCCGGCGATGTGCCGCGCGGCTTCAACCGCGTGACCAACCAGGTCTACGAACTCGGCTCGACCTTCAAGCCGATCACTGTTGCTGCCGCGCTTGATGCGGGCACGATCACCGACCTCCGCCGCCGCTGGCCCGCGACCCCGCTCCATGTCGGCAAGTTCACGATCCACGACCTGCACAACTACGGTTCCTCGCTGAACGTGCTGGAAACGCTGATCCATTCGTCCAACACCGTGACCGCGCATATCGCCGACGAACTCGGCGGCGAGCGGCTCAAGAAGACCATGGAATCGCTGGCGATGAACCAGCGGCCCTATGTCGAGCTGCCCGCGCGCGGTTTCCCGCTCTGGCCGCGCGGCGAATGGCCGCGCCTACGCACGATGACGGTCGCCTATGGGCACGGCATCGCCGTTACCCCGCTGCACCTTGCTTCCGCTTATGCCTCGCTCGTCAACGGCGGCATCTGGCGCCCGGCGACGCTGAAGAAGCTGGAGCCATCCGAGGTTCCTGCGGGACGCCGCGTCTTCACCGCCGCGACCAGCGCCCGCATGCGCCAGCTGCTGCGCATGATCGTGTCCTACGGCACCGGCCGCAAGGCCGATGCGCCGGGCTTCCGCGTCGGCGGCAAGACCGGCTCGGCCGAAAAGCCGGGCGTCGGCGGCTATCGCAAGCACTCGCTGGTGGCGACTTTCGCCGCCGCCTTCCCGATGGACCGCCCGCGCTATGTCGTCATCGCCATGATGGACGAGCCGCAGGGCACCGAGGCGACCTCGTTCCAGCGCACCGCCGCGTGGAACTCAGCGCCGGTGATCCAGCGCGTCGTCCCGCGCATCGGCCCGCTCCTCGGTGTGATGCCCGACGAGACCCGCGACATCGACATTTCCGATCTCAAGCCGCTGATCCCGGCCGGAACCGCTGAAGAGTGAGCCTGGAAGAATGAAATTGACTGCCCTCTGCGCCGCTGCTGGTGTTTCTTTCGCGGGTGCAGACTCGAACGTGACCGGCTTTGCCATCGATCATCGCAAGGTCGCGCCCGGCACGGTGTTCGGCGCGTTTCGCGGCGCGAAGTTCAACGGTGAGGACTATATCGCCGCAGCCGTCGAGGCTGGCGCCGTCGCCATCGTCGCCCATCCGGACGCCAAAGTCGAAGGCGCGGTCCACTTCGCCGATGCCGAACCGCGCCGTCTCTTCGCGCGCCTCGCCGCGCCGTTCTTCCAGCCGGTGCCCGAGACGCTGGTGGCCGTCACCGGCACCAATGGCAAGACTTCCACGGTCGAGCTGACCCGCCAGATCTGGCGCATGGCGGGCCAGCGCGCCGCCTCGATCGGCACGCTGGGCGTCACCACCAGCGACGAGACGGTCTCCACCGGCCTCACCACGCCGGATATTGTGACCTTTCTCGCCAATCTCACGGGGCTGGCCCGTGAGGGTGTCACCCATGTCGCCTACGAAGCGTCGAGCCACGGCCTCTCGCAGTTCCGCATCGAAGGGCCGCGCGTGGCGGCGGGCGCCTTCACCAATCTCTCGCGCGACCATCTCGATTACCACGCCGATATGGACGACTATTTCGCGGCGAAGATGCGCCTGTTCGACGAAGTGGTCGTCGATGGTGGCACCGCCGTGATCTGGGCCGACGATCTGTGGTCCGACAAGGCCATCGCCCATGCCGAAAGGCGCGGGCTCAAGACTTTCACCGTTGGTGCCAAGGGCACCGGCATCCGCCTCTCGGGTCGCAAGCCGGGCGGACTCGGCCAGAAGCTGGAGCTCGAGCATGAGGGCAAAGCCTACGTGCTCGAGCTTCCGCTGATCGGCGCCTATCAGGCGGCCAATTCGCTGGTCGCGGCAGGGCTGGTGCTGGCCAGCGGCGGTGATGCGCATCGGACCTTCGATGCGCTGAAGCGGCTCGTAACCGTGCGCGGGCGGCTTGAGCGCGCGGCGATTTCTTCGGTAGGCGCGCCGGTCTATGTCGACTATGCGCATACGCCCGATGCGCTGGAGGCGGCGATTGCGGCGCTCCGTCCGCATGTGGAAGGGCGCCTGATCGTGGTGTTCGGCGCGGGCGGCGACCGCGACCAGGGCAAGCGGCCGGAAATGGGTCGGGTGGCGAGCGAAGGCGCGGACGTGGCGATCGTCACCGACGACAACCCGCGCGGCGAGAACCCGGCAGCGATTCGCGCCATGGTCCTCGCGGGCATGGGTGAAGGCGCGAAGGAAATCGGCGACCGGCGCGAAGCGATCGGTGCCGCCATCGCGGAAGCCGGACGTGGGGACATCGTCCTCATCGCCGGCAAGGGGCATGAACAGGGGCAGATCATCGGCAGCGGCGACGCAGTGCGCGTCCTGCCATTCGACGACGTCACCGTGGCCAGGGAAATGTCTGGTCCGCAGGGAAGGTAGTGCGATGAATGCTGTAGCCCGGATCCTCGAATGGCCCAACGATGAGGCTGAGGCGAACCCGCTTGCCCCGTGGTCTTCTTCCGCGCTTTGGCCCGCGCTCTGGGATTCCGCCACGCTCGCGCGGGTGATGAAGGGCGAGGCCAGCGGTGAATTCGCCGTTTCCGGCGTCGAGATCGACAGCCGCGACGTGCAGGGCGGCGACTTGTTCTTCGCGCTCAAGGGCGAGGCGATGGACGGCCACCGCTTCGTCGAAGGCGCCTTTGCCAAGGGCGCGGCGGCGGTCGTGGTCGATCGTCCGGTCGATGGTCCGCATATCCTGGTCGAGAACACCACCGAAGCGCTGGAACTGCTCGGCGCCGCTGCGCGCGAGCGTTCGCGCGGGCCGATCATCGGCGTGACCGGCTCGGTCGGCAAGACCGGCGTGAAAGAGGCCATCTTCGACGCCCTCGACCGCGCGAGCCGGGGTGACGCGCACCGCTCGGTCAAGAGCTACAACAACCATGTCGGCGTGCCGCTCAGCCTCGCGCGGATGCCTGCGCGCGCCCGTTTCGGTATTTTCGAGATGGGCATGAACCACGCGGGCGAGATCGCCGCGCTGACCCGGCAGGTGCGCCCGAACGTGGCGGTCATCACCACGATCGCGCCCGCCCACATCGAGATGCTCGGCTCGATGGAAGCCATCGCCGACGCCAAGGCGGAAATCTTCGAGGGGCTGGAAGCGGGCGGCGTGGCCGTGATTCCGGCCGACAGCCCCTATTTCAACCGGCTGAAGGAAGCTGCGCTGGCCTCCGGCGCCGAAGTCGTCTCGTTCGGCAAGGCGCGCGATGCCGATGTCCGCCTGCTCGATGCGGTTCCGGCGATCGGCGGCGGCTCGCTGGTGACGATCGACATGGGCGACCGCCGGGTCTGCTACACCGTCGCCGCGCCCGGCGAGCACCATGTGATCAACTCGCTCGCGGTCATGGCCGCCGTGCGCGGGGTCAAGGGCGACCTCGGCGCCGCTGGCGTGGCGCTCGCCGAAATGGGCGGACTGCCGGGCCGGGGCGCGCGGCTCCAGATCGACGTGTCCGGCGGCGATAAGGCGCTGCTGATCGACGAGAGCTACAACGCCAACCCCGCCTCGATGCGCGCGACGCTGGAACAGCTCGGCCGCACCCCTGCACACCGCCGGATCGAGGC
>Ga0209050_1001475_pt1 | contig 25066 bp, 18 predicted proteins | sample Araplavi_mTSA_r2_FD_184276 | JGI IMG/M metagenome (GOLD analysis project Ga0209050, IMG submission 184276) | Arabidopsis root microbial communities from North Carolina, USA - plate scrape MF_Cvi_mTSA_r2 (SPAdes) (version 2) | ecosystem: Host-associated > Plants > Roots > Endosphere | place: USA... | reverse complement strand
GATCTCCAGACCGCCTTCACCTCGGTCGACGCCATTCGCGACCGCTACGGCCCGGAGGCCGACGACGCCATTCGCGCCTATCTCTCCGCCGGTGCCGAACTGCGCGAATTGCGCAAGCGGCAGGACCGCGAAGTAGGTCTCGATCACAGCGAATACGCCGCCGAAGGAGGGACCGCACGCGCCATCGCCGCCGCCGAGCAGCAATTGCGCGTGCTAGACGACCGGATCGGCAAGCTGGTCCCCGGCTACGCCTCACTGACCGCCTTCGAGCCGTCCACGCTCGCCGCCGCGCAAGCCAGGCTCGCGCGCGGGCAGGCGCTGGTGCTCTATGGTCAGGATGCCGACGGCCTCGTGGTCATGGCCGTCACCCGCGACAAGGTCGTGGCCTCCGAAACGCCGATCGCCTCGCGCCGCTTCTCCGAGCTTCAGCGCAAGCTGCGCGCCTCGATAGCGGACGGCGTGCTTACCGACGGCACTGCCGCCTTCGACCGCAGGACCGCCTGGCGGCTCTATCAGCTGCTGTTTCCCGCGCCGATCGCCCAGGCTCTGCGCAAAAGCCGCGATCTTGCGATCCTGACGCCGGGAATGCTCGCCTCGCTGCCGTTCGGCACCCTGGTGACCGCACCGCCGGAAGGCGACGACGCCGATCCGCAGGCCCTGCGCGACACCGCCTGGCTGGCGCGCCGCCAGGCGGTGAGCACGCTGGTCAGTGCCGCCTCACTTGCCGAGGGCGGACGGCACCGCAGCCGCCCTCACGGATTTGCCGGGATCGGTGCGCCGATCCTGCCGACGCCCACCCTCCCGGAAAGCCCCTCGGGCGCGCTTCCAGCGGTCGATCCCGCCCAGCTCCCCCCGCTTCCCGGCGCCGAGCGTGAGTTGCAGGCGATGGCGAGGAACGTCCCCGGCGAACGGCAACTCTACATGGGCGCGCAAGCGACCGAAGCCGCCGTGAAAGCCGCGCCGCTTTCAAGAGCCGGCGTGATCGCTTTCGCCACCCACGGGCTTGTCGGCGGCGCCTACCGCAACCTCGTCGAGCCTGCGCTGGTGCTGACGACGCCAGCGGACGTGTCGGAGGGCGCGACCGAGGGCGAGGACGGCCTGCTCACCGCCTCAGAGGTGGCGCAGCTCAAGCTCGATGCCGACTGGGTGATCCTCTCCGCCTGCGACACCAGTGCCGGAGAGAGCGAAAATGCGCCGACCTATTCCGGCCTTGCCCGTGCCTTCGTCTCGGCGGGGGCGCGGGCCTTGCTGCTTTCGCACTGGCCGGTGCGCGACGACGTCGCCAGCCGCCTCACCTTGCGGACGGTGGAAGCCGCGCACGGCCGTACCAGCCGCGCCGAAGCCCTCCGCCGCGCGCAAGTCGAAGTCCTGCGCGACCCGGCGATACCGGGCGGCGCCCATCCGGCGACATGGGCGCCCTTCGTATTGGTAGGGAACTGAACGCCGCCCGGTTCCGGCGGCTTACTTCGCCAGTTCGGCCTCGATGGCATCGACCAGCAGGGCATCCTGCGGCGCGGTGCCAGGGGCGAAGCGACCGACGACCGAACCGTCGCGGGCGATCAGGAACTTCTCGAAGTTCCACAGCACTTCGGGATCGTCGTTGGGCGTCATGCCGTAGCCCTTGAAGCGCTCCTTCATGCCGTCCACGTCGCCCTGCTTGGTGGGGATCGCATCGGTCAGCGCGGCGTAGAGCGGCTGCTTGGCCTCGCCGGTGACATCCGCCTTGGTGAAGAGCGGGAACGAAACACCGTAGTTGAGCTGGCAGAACTCGACGATTTCCTCGTCGCTGCCGGGTTCCTGCGCGCCGAAGTCGTTGGCCGGGAAGCCGAGCACTTCAAAGCCCTTGGCCTTGTAGTCCCCATAGAGCTTTTCGAGGCCTTCGTACTGCGGCGTAAGCCCGCACTTGGAGGCGACATTGACCACGAGCAGCACATTGCCCTCGTGATTGGCCAGCGTGTCGGCGCTGCCGTCGATACGGGTCAGGGGAATGGCGGCGATATCGGTCATCTGGGGACTCTCCATTGCATTTGAAGGGGAGACTGCGCCAGCAGGATGACGCGGGCAAGACGCCCGTTCACCCCGTGGTTCAGGCCCCCATGGTTCAGGCCTGCACGCGGTAGTCGGCGATCACGTCGCCGCATTCGGCGAGTTCAGCCTCGTGGCCTTCCTCGCGCCAGCTTTCGGCCAGTGCCTCGGCTTCCCACTGCTTCATCGCCGGATGGTCCAGCAAGGTATCGACCCAGACCTGGCAGGTGCCGACATCGAGACCGTAAGTGCGGATGCGGAAGGCAACCGGCGCGAAGAAGGCGTCGATCGCGGTGAATCGGTCGCCTGCCAGCCAGGGGCCGCCGAAGCGGGACAGGCCTTCGCTGAAGATCTCCCGCAGCCGGGCGATGTCGCGCACCAGCGCCGGGCGCATGGCCCTCGGCCGCACACGCGTGCCGACGTTCATCGTGCAATCGCTGCGCAAGGCGGAGAAGCCGCCGTGCATTTCGGTGACGGCGCACTGCGCGAAGGCGCGGGCGGCTTCGTCGGCGGGCCAGATGCCGGGATGGCGGTCGGCCAGATAGAGCGTGATGCCCAGCGAATCCCAGACCGTCCGCTCGCCGTCGAGCAGGGCCGGGACCTGGCCGGTGGGCGAAAAGCTGCGGAACGCGTCGTAGTTGGCAGGGGCCGTGAAGGGCTCGATCCGATCGGTGAAATCGATGCCGAGCGCCTTCATCAGGACCCATGGCCGCAGCGACCAGCTGGAGTAGTTCCGATTGGCGGTGATCAGGGTGTAGGCCATCCGGAACTCTCCTTGGCAGGCATCAGGTTATATAGTGCGCCGTGGTCTTAGCGGCGACTTCCTCGGCCGTCACGCCCGGAGCCAGTTCGATCAGCCTGAACGGGCTCTGGTGATCGGGGCGCTGGAACACGGCCAGATCGGTGACGATCATGTCGATCACGTTCTTGCCGGTCAGCGGTAGAGTGCAGGCCGGGATGAACTTGGGATCGCCGTTCTTGGCATTGTGCTCCATGACGACGATGATCTTCTTCACGCCGGCCACGAGGTCCATCGCGCCGCCCATGCCCTTGATCATCTTGCCGGGAATCATCCAGTTGGCGATGTCGCCGTTCTCGGCAACCTCCATCGCGCCCAGCACGGCGAGGTCGATATGGCCGCCGCGGATCATGCCGAAGCTGGTGGCGCTGTCGAAATAGGCCGACTGCGGCAGTTCGCTGACCGTCTGCTTGCCGGCATTGATGAGGTCGGCGTCGACTTCATCCGGATAAGGGAACGGCCCGATGCCGAGCATGCCGTTTTCCGACTGGAGCGTCACCGTCATGCCGCTGGGCACATGGTTCGCCACCAGGGTCGGGATGCCGATGCCGAGGTTCACGTAGAACCCGTCCTGAAGCTCCTTCGCCGCGCGCGCGGCCATTTCGTCACGGGTCCAGCTCATCAGGCGGTCTCCCTTTCCCGCGTAGTCGTGAATTCGATCTTCTTGTCGTAAGGCGCGCCCAGCACCAGCCGCTGGACGAAGACGCCCGGCAGGTGGATGGCGTCGGGATCGAGCGAGCCGGTGGGAACGATCTCCTCCACTTCGACGACACAGACTTTGCCGCACGTGGCGGCGGGCACGTTGAAATTGCGCGCGGTCTTGCGGAACACGACATTGCCGCTCTCGTCCGCCTTCCACGCCTTCACCAGGCTGAGATCGGCAAAGATGCCTTCCTCGAGGATATAGTCCTCGCCCCGGAAGACCTTCACTTCCTTGCCCTCGGCGATCTGGGTGCCGACGCCGGTCTTGGTATAGAAGCCGGGAATTCCGGCGCCGCCCGCGCGCATGCGCTCGGCCAGCGTGCCTTGCGGGCAGAATTCGACTTCCAGTTCGCCCGAGAGGAACTGGCGTTCGAACTCCTTGTTCTCGCCCACGTAGGACGAGATCATCTTCCTGACCTGCTTGGTGCGCAGCAGCTTGCCGATGCCCTCGTTGTCGATGCCCGCGTTGTTGGAAGCGAAAGTCAGGTCCTTCACGCCCGAATCGCGCACTGCGTCGAGCAGGCGCTCGGGGATGCCGCAAAGGCCGAAGCCCCCGGCGGCGATCAGCAGGCCGTCCTTCAGCACTCCGTCCAGCGCGGCGGCGGCGCTGGGGTAGATCTTGTTCATGCAATTCTCCCGTTTGGGGCGAGACTAGCCAGCGATTTCGTCGATGAATAGCGCTAGTTTTCATCGACAAGCGCGCGGATCTGCAGTGGACCTCAGCGCCGACCCCATCTCCGGCAATACGAACCTGCGGCATCGCTCCATTTTGATCTTCGTCATGGCAATTCCATGACCTTGCGGTAGGTTAATCACCGTCAACGGGAGAATTACCATGCGCTCGATACTCGTGAACGCCGACCGCAAGCCCGACAGCGAAGCCCGCGTCGATGCCGCACTCGAACTGGCCCGCCACCTGAACGGACACATTACCGTGCTCATCGACACCCCGGTCTCGCGCTATATCGCCATGGACCCGATGGGCGGCAGCTACGTGATCTCCGAAGCGCTGGACCGGGCGCGCGGCGAGGACGACGCCGCGGCCGAGGCCATCGAGGCGCGCCTCACGCGCGGCGACGTCGCCTTCGACATCCTCCGCAGCGAACAGGACCCGGTGCCCGCTCTTGCAGGCGCGGCGCGGCTGTCCGATCTGGTAGTGGTCTCACGCGCCAGCGGCATCGCCGGGCAACTGGCGATGGTCGCCCGCGCGCCGGTGCTCGCCCTGCCGGAAGGCCGCACGCTCTCCCTGCCGATTCGCCGCGCCGTGATCGCCTGGGACGGCGGCGAGCAGGCCGCCAGCGCGCTCAAGGCCGCCGTGCCGCTGCTGCAAAGCTGCCAGGTCGTGAAACTGGTGACGGTTATCGAGAAATCCGGCGGCTTCCCGACCACCGACGCCCTGCGCTACCTCTCGCGCAACGGAATCCACGCCGAATACGAGGAATTCGAAAGGCGCGGTTCCACCGAGGAAACCCTGGCGCTGGCGGTGAACCAGAACCACGCGGAACTGCTGGTCATGGGCGCTTATGGCAAGAGCCGCCTGCGCGAATTCCTGTTCGGCGGAGTCACGGCCTACTTCCTGTCGGAGGCGGGCGCACCGGCGGTGCTGTTCTCGCACTGAACCGTCCGGAAAAAATCCGATCTCGCAAAAAGGGCGTCGGTGTCATGCACCGGCGCCCTTGTTTTGTCTAGGCGACCGAGCGGCCCTTCCCCTTCAGATACTTAGCTAGACAAGCAAATTTCGCGGCCGCAACAGGCAACGATTGCACGTCTCCCACCATGCCGATCGCCCTGACGATTGCGTCAAGCAGGATCTGAAGCTTCGTTCGATTATCAAGCTACTGTTTTATTTAGATTCATATTCCATTACCCCGCGTAATTACACGCCGCGCAACATTGCTTGCACGTTTCGCAACCGCAATTCCGTGATTTCGCACTTGCACAAAAACCGAGTCGGGGTCATAAAGACAGTGCCTTTCAGGCATCCTCTCCCAAAACTTTCACGGCCCGGTTGGAAACTTCCGGGCCTTCTTTTTGTCGTTTTGAGAACAGCGTTCCCAAACAGTTCCAGCGGAAACATCCAGAGCGGTCGCGGGTTGGTTTGAAATCCGGGGGAGCCGTACCTAGTTCCACTCCACATCCCGGACGGCCCGCGCGAACCGGCGCGGTGCTCGGAATCGGGAGGATGGAAAGGACACCCATGGCGGACGCCCCAACCCAAGCCGACGAACGGACGGTGAAGCTGCAAGTCGCAGCCGCGCGTCAGGAAGAAAGCGGCCAGGGAATTGCCCGTCTCTCACGCGCCTCGCTCTCGGAAATCGGCGCGATGGAAGGCGACGTGCTCGAAATCACCGGCAAGGCGGCCACCGTCGCCCGCGCCGTGCTCGCCTATGACGAGGACGAAGGCCTCCAGGTCATCCGCCTCGACGGCCTCCAGCGCGGCAATGCCGAAGTCGGCTCCGGCGACCACGTCACCGTGCGCAAGGCCGAATCGCGCCCGGCGCAGCGCGTGGTCTTCGCGCCCGCACAGAAGGACATGCGCCTGCAAGGCCCCTCGGCGGCGCTGAAGCGCAACTTCTTCCAGCGCCCGATGGTGCAGGGCGATCTCGTCGCCACCACCGGCCAGCAGCAAGTCGCGGACATTCCGCCGCAGCTTCGCCGCATGTTCAACGCACCCGCCTATGCACTGACGCAGATCCGCCTCAACGTCGTTTCCACCACCCCGCGCGGCATCGTCCACATCGACGAGAACACCGAAGTGGAACTGCGCGAGGTCTTCGAGGAAGCGCACGACGCGCGCGGCGACGTCAACTACGACGACGTCGGCGGCATGACCGACACCATCCGCCAGCTGCGCGAGATGGTGGAGCTGCCGCTGCGCTATCCCGAACTCTTCACCCGCCTCGGCGTCGCCCCGCCCAAGGGCGTGCTGCTGCACGGCCCGCCGGGCACCGGCAAGACCCGCCTGGCGCAAGCCGTCGCCAACGAGAGCGAGGCGAACTTCTTCACCATCAACGGGCCCGAGATCATGGGCTCCGGCTATGGTGAGAGCGAAAAGGCCCTGCGCGAGGTCTTCGAGGAAGCCACCAAGGCCGCGCCCGCGATCGTCTTCATCGACGAGATCGACTCGATCGCCCCCAAGCGCAGTCAGGTCCACGGCGAGGCGGAAAAGCGCCTTGTCGCGCAGCTGCTCACGCTGATGGACGGCATCGACAGCCGCGCCCATGTCGTCGTGATCGCCGCCACCAACCGGCCCGACGCCATCGACGAGGCCCTGCGCCGCCCCGGCCGCTTCGACCGTGAGATCGTGATCGGCGTGCCGGACGAGGCCGGGCGCCGCGAGATCCTGGGCATCCACACGCGCGGCATGCCGCTGAGCGAGCGGGTTGATCTTAACGAACTCGCGCGCACGACCCACGGCTTCGTCGGCGCCGACCTGGCCGCCCTCACCCGCGAGGCGGCGATCGAGGCGGTGCGCCGCATCATGCCCAAGCTCGACCTTGAGGCCCGCACCATTCCCGCCGAAGTGCTCGACCACCTCCAGGTCTACCGCGAGGACTTCGTGGCCGCGCTCAAGCGCGTCCAGCCTTCGGCCATGCGCGAGGTCATGGTGCAGGTGCCGAACATCGGCTGGGCCGATATCGGCGGCCTCGACAATGCGCAGCTCAAGCTGAAGGAAGGCGTCGAACTGCCGCTGAAGAACCCGGAAGCCTTCCACAAGCTGGGCATCCGCCCGGCCAAGGGCTTCCTGCTCTACGGCCCGCCCGGCACCGGCAAGACCCTGCTGGCCAAGGCCGTCGCCAAGGAGGCCGAGGCGAACTTCATCTCGATCAAGTCGTCCGACCTGCTCAGCAAGTGGTACGGCGAGAGCGAGCAGCAGATCGCCCGCCTCTTCGCCCGCGCCCGCCAGGTCGCGCCTTGCGTGATCTTCATCGACGAGATCGACAGCCTCGTCCCCGCGCGCGGCATGGGCGGCGGTGGCGGGGAGCCGCAAGTGACGGGCCGCGTGGTCAACACGATCCTCGCCGAGATGGACGGGATGGAGGAACTGCAGTCGGTCGTGCTGATCGGCGCGACCAACCGCCCTGCCCTCGTCGATCCCGCGCTGCTGCGTCCGGGCCGCTTCGACGAACTGGTCTATGTCGGCACGCCCGACGAGGCCGGGCGCGAGCACATCCTCGGCATCCATACGAGCCGGATGCCGCTGGCCGACGATGTTTCCCTGCGCGATATCGCCGCGCGGACCGAGCGCTTCACCGGCGCCGATCTGGAGGACGTGGTGCGCCGCGCAGGCCTGATCGCCATCCGCAAGCGCGGGGCCGAAGTGGAACAGGTCCGCCGCGAGGACTTCGAGGACGCCCTCGAAGACAGCCGCGCCACCGTGACCGAGGACATGGAAGCCGAGTACGAACGCATGAAGGGCGAACTCAAGAAGCGGGCCATGGAAGTGATCCCGATCGGCTTCATCGCCCCCGGCATGGTGGAATCGACTCGCGAGCGGAAGCACGGGGATTGAGGTCTGAATGATGCGTCGTCCCAGGCTTGACCTGGGACGACGTTTCGCATCCCCCCTTGCGGACACCGCCCCCTTGCGGCACCTCCCGCCCATGCATTCTCCCGCCCGTATCGTGCTCGCCGCCCTGCTCAGCCTCCTCGCCGCCGCTCCCGCCGCGCAGGCGAAGGACGTGCCGGTCTGCTCCTACCGCATCGACAATGCCTTCCCCCACGATACCGGCGCTTTCACCGAAGGCCTGCTCTACGACCGGGGCCTGCTTTACGAGAGCACCGGCCAGAAGGGCGATTCCCGCATCGTCGTGCGCAAACTGGAAATGCTGGAACCCGTGCGCGAGGCCCGGATCGATCCTTCCGTCTTCGGCGAAGGACTGGTGGACTGGAAGGACCAGCTCATCAGCCTCACCTGGCGCGAGGGCATCGGCTATCGCTGGGACCGCGCGACGCTGAAGCTGCTGGGCACGTTCCGCTACGAAGGCGAAGGCTGGGCGATGACTCGCAATGGCAATACGATCTACCAGAGCGACGGCTCCGCCAGCCTGCGCCTGCGCGATCCCGCGACGATGCGCCAGACCGGCACGCTGACCGTCACCGCGGACGGCAAGCCGGTGGAGAATCTCAACGAACTCGAATGGATCGACGGCGAAATCTGGGCCAATGTCTGGATGACCGACCGCATCGCCCGCATCGATCCGAAGACCGGCAAAGTCACGTCCTGGCTCGATCTTTCGGGCCTGCGCGAACAGGCAGGCGGGGTCGGCGTCGATGCCGTGCTCAACGGCATCGCCTGGGACAGTGCGACGCACCGCATTTTCGTGACCGGCAAGAACTGGAACCAGATCTTCCAGATCACCCCGGTCTGCACGCCAGCCAGCTGACTTGCCCAATCTAGCGGCTTGGGCTAGAAGACAGCCTGCAATCAGAGGAACGGATCGATGAACACCTGAGCACATAGCCCGTTTTTCCCAAACGCTATCTGCCGGTGTTCGCATGACATTCCTGACTCTCGACCGCGTGGCCTGCTCGGCCCCCGACGGTTCCCCGCTCTTCCGTGACCTCACTTTTTCGCTCGGGCGCGAGACGCTCGGCCTCGTCGGTCGCAACGGCGCGGGCAAGAGCACCCTGCTGCGTGCGATCGCGGGCGAGGTGCCGACTTCCGAAGGGACGATCGTGCGGCACGGGCGGCTCGGCCTGCTGCACCAGCTTCCCCCTGACGAAAACGCCAGCGTGGCCGAGGCGCTGGGCCTTGCGGAACACTTCGCCCGGCTCGAACGCATCACCGCAGGCCGGTTCGCGGACGACGATTTCGATCTGGCCGACTGGACTCTGGCCGAACGCTTCGAAAAGGCAGCGGCGCTGGCCGGTTTCGCGGGCCTCGATCCGCAGCGCCCGCTCGCCAGCTTCAGCGGCGGCCAGCGCACCCGCCTGATGCTGACCGGGCTGCTGCTGGACGCGCCGGACGTGCTGCTGCTCGACGAACCGACCAACAACCTCGATCAGGCGGGCCGCCGGGTCGTCGCCCAGCTGCTGGACGGCTGGGGCGGCGGCGCGCTCGTCGCCAGCCATGACCGCGAACTGCTGCGCCGCGCCGACCGCATCGTCGAACTGACGGGCGTGGGCGTGCACATGGTCGGCGGCGGCTGGGACGCTTTCGACGAACGGCGCAGCGCCGAGCGCAGCCGCGTCGCCGCCGCGCTGGAACGCAGCGAAGACGCCCTGCGCCACGCCCGCCGCGAAAAGCAGCAGGAGACCGAGAAACAGGCCCGGCGCGACAGCAAGGGCCGCAAGGATGCGGCCAAGGGCGGCGATCCGAAGATCCTGCTCGGCGCGCGCAGGCAGCGCGCGGAAGAGAGCAGCGGCCGCCAGCGGAAGCTGGGGGACGAACTCGTCGGCCGGGCGCAGGAACAGTTCGACAGCGCCCGCCGCGAGGTCGAAGTGCTCGCGCCGATCCACATCGAACTGCCGCATAGCGGGCTGCCCTCCGGCCATGTCCTGATCGAGGCGCGGGGGATCACCTGTTCGCGCGGCGGGCGACCCTTGTTCGGCCCGCTCGATCTGGTGCTGAGGGGGCCGCAGCGCCTCGCCCTCACCGGCTCCAACGGCTCAGGCAAGACCAGCCTGATCCGCCTGCTCGCCGGGCTGGACCGTCCTGACAGCGGCGAGATTCATATCGACCGCGCGCGGACCGCCCTGCTGGACCAGCAGGTTTCGCTATTGGGAGAGTCGGGCACCCTGCTCGATGCCTATCTGCGGCTCAATCCCGGCACGGACCGCCACGCCGCCCATGCCGCGCTGGCCCGCTTCGGCTTCCGCAATGCCTGGGCGGATCGCGAGATCGCGGGCCTCTCTGGCGGCGAGCGGATGCGGCTGGCGCTGGCCTGCCTGTTCACACGCAAAGACGTGCCGTGGCTGCTGATCCTCGACGAACCGACCAACCACCTCGACCTCGCCTCGGTGGAGATGCTGGAGGAAGCCCTGCGCGGCTATGACGGCGCCGTGGTCTGCGTCAGCCACGATGCGGATTTCCGCGAAGCGCTGGGGCTGGACGCGGCGATCGCGCTGGGTGAAGGCGCGTAAGGAAAGGGTGCCCCCGCCGAAACGGGGGCACCTTGCAAGTGGTTTACCAGTCGTAAGCCTTGGGCAGATAGGTCCGATCGAGGCTCTTGTAGCGCTGCTTCAGACGGCTCTGGTGGTTGTCGAGCGGCTGCTTCACGCCGTCGATATAGACCTCGACCGGGGCCGAGGAGAGTTCCAGCGGATCGCCGTCCCAGACGACGACATCGCCGACGGCTCCCGGCGCCAGCACGCCTTCCTTGCCGCCCATGCCGCTGATCTCGGCCGGAACCGAAGTGATCGCGGCCAGCGCCTCGCCCCAGGTCAGGCCCGCCGCGCCCGGCAGCTTGTTCAGCGACACGAGGTTGCCCGCCTGCTGCGGCGCATAGCGCGGCTGGTTACCGCCCGAGAACAGGCCGATGGCGACCTTGACGCCCGCCTTCTTCATCCGCCCGACATTGGACTGCGTTGCCGCGAGGCTTTCGAAGCTGGAGGGCAGATCGCGCAGCGGCATCGTGATGACCGGAACCTTGGCAGCCGCGATCTGGCTCGCCACCAGCCAGCCCTCGGTAGCGCCGACGAGGACGAGGTCCAGCTTGGGGAACTCGCTCTTGAGCGCCAGTACACTGCGGATATCGGCCGCGCGTTCGACGCCGACATAGAGCGGCTGGCGGCCATCCAGCACCGGCGCCAGCGCCAGAGCATCGGCGCGGGTCAGCATCGCATCGCTGCTGCGCGGGGCAGTGGGTGCAGTCGCCAGATCACGCGCTTCGCGCAAGGCATTGCGCAGCGCCACATGCGCGGCGACGCGGCTGCCGCCCGCGAGTTTGGCTCCGGCCTCGCCCAGTTCCACGAACTGGAAGGCGCGCGGCCTGTTCACCAGATCGACGCCCGTGCCGAGGTCGATCAGCGCCCCCTGCCCGGCGAAGATCGACGCCCCGTTCACCGGCGCGACGCTGGCGCGGGTGACGCCGCCTTCGCGGCTGATCGCGATATGCTCGCTGGAAGGGTTGATCGCCGGGGCCACGTCGAGCGCGGCATTGAACGGCGACTTTCCGGCCTCGGTGTCGTTGCTGTCCGAAACCGCCTCGACATCCCAGAGGCCGAGGTCGGTCACCGCCGAGAACAGGCCGGGCGTGACCCACTTGCCGGTCCCGTCCACGCTCTGCACCCCGGCGGGCACGGCGACACCGGCTCCGGCGGCGACGACCTTGCCGCCGCGCACGAGGACGGTGCCGTGCTCGATCGGCGCACTGCCGTCACCCGTGGCGACAGTGGCATTGGTGATCGCGAAGTCCTGCGCCGAGGCCATGGCAGGAAGCGCTACCGCCGCGATGGCAGCAATCATGGGCGCGGCGATGATAAGGGCGCGGCGGCTCATTTCACGTCTCCTTCGCCGGGCTGGCCGAGTTCGAAATCGCTGACCGGACGGCGCTTGGCGTCCTGCGCGTCGAACATCAGGGCGCCGTCGATCCACACCTTCTCGGGGCGCGAATAGACCGAGAGCGGATTGCCGTTCCACAGCACCACATCGGCCATCTTGCCCGCTTCGAGGCTGCCGGTCTTCTCGCCGATGCCCATGGTCTTGGCGGCGTTGTAGGTGAACCAGCCGATGACCTTGGCGTCGGGAATGTCGATGCCGATGCGGCGGCCGTCGGCCTGGGCCTTGGCGGCTTCCTGGTTGAGGCGCTGGATGCCGTTCTCGTCGTCCGAGTGGATCACCACGCAAGTCCCCGCATTGGCGAGCAGCGCGGCGTTCTCGGGAATGCCGTCGTAGGCTTCCATCTTGAAGCCGTACCAGTCGGCCCAGACGGCGGTGCAAATGTCGTTCTCACGCAGGAGATCGGCGATCTTGTAGGCTTCCACGGCGTGGTGGAAAGCCGTGACCTTGTAGCCCATTTCCTTGGACATATCGATCACCTGCGCCATCTCGTCGGCGCGGTAGCAGTGGTTCTGGACGAGGATTTCGCCCTTGAGCACGCCTTCCAGCGTATCCTTGCCGAGGTCGCGCTCGGAATGGTCGCCGTCCATGTACTTGCGGGCGTCGATCCAGGCCTGGCGGTCGACGGACATGTTGCCCATCCGGGTCGAGGGCTTCTGCCCCTTCGAACCGTAGACGCGCTTGGGATTCTCGCCGCAGGCCATCTTCAGCGAATAGGGCGCGCCGGGGAACTTCATGCCCTGCACGGTGATGCTCGGCACGTTCTTCAGCGTGACCGCGCGGCCGCCGATCAGGTTGCCCGAGCCGGGCAGGATCTGCAGGCTGGTGACGCCGCCATTGGCCAGCGCGCGGGTGAAGCCGGGGTCCTGCGGCCAGACCGAATGCTCGGCCCAGACGTCGGGGGTGGTCGGGCTGGTCATCTCGTTGCCGTCCGCCAGCGCGTCGACGCCGGGCGAGGGATAGACGCCGAGGTGCGAGTGAATGTCGATCACGCCCGGCGTCACGAACTTGCCGGTGCCGTCGATCCTGGTGAACCCCTCGGGGATCGCCATGTCGGCGCCGCCGATGCCCACCAGCTTGCCGTCACGGAACAGCACCACGCCGTTGTCGATCCGGCCGCCGCGCCCGTCATAGACGGTTGCGCCGACGAGTGCGGTCGGCGTGCCCGGATAGGACTTGTAGGTGGAGGGATAAGGATCGGCGACGATGGGCGCCGCCTTCTTGTCCTGTTTCTTCGCATCCGCGCCCGTCGCGCCCAGCGCCAGTGCCGCGCCCAGCACGAGCGTGGACGACCAGCGCCGCCATTTCGGCGATACCCTCATGTCGTAATTCCCCTGTTCGAATAGAGTCCGGCCCGGAGAACTCTGGGTTCGCCGGGCCGGTTTGGTGTCAGTGCGGTTTCGGTTCCGGATGGAACCCGGCTTCCTGCGCCTCAAGCCCCAGTTCGCTCTGGCCCGCGAGGTCGCGGTCGATGCCGCGATCCTCCAGCGTGTCGAGGTGCATCCAGCGCTTCACCAGCGGCGAGAGCGCCAGGACAACCACGGCGACGCCGATCGTGGTCCAGCCGATGGTGGAGTAGATGCCGAGCGTCACCTGCTTGTCCATCACGCCGCTTTCGCCGCCGGTGGCCTCGCCGATCTTGCCCGCCACGAAGTTGCCCACGGCGGTCATGTAGAACCATGCGCCCATGATGAAGCTGCCGAGGTGCAGCGGCGAGAGGCGGGTCATCGCCGAGAGGCCCACGGGCGACAGGCAAAGCTCGCCGGTCGTGTGCAGGGCGTAGATCAGGAACACGAAGAGCACGGGCGTCATCGCCGCCGCATTGCCGGTGCTCGCGCCCCAGACGAAGACCAGGAAGCCGAGGCCGACCTGGATCAGCGCAAGGCCGAACTTGGCGGGCGCCGAAGGCTCGATGCCCTTCCTGCCGAGATACTGCCAGAGCGCGGCGAAGATCGGGCCGAACAGCACGATGTAGATCGGGTTGATCGACTGGAACAGGCTGGTCGGCACGCCGCCGCGGTCCACGAACTTGTCGGTATAGAGGCTCAGCGAACCGCCCGCCTGCTCGAACAGGCCCCAGAAGATCGGGTTCAGCGCGATCAGGAACAGGATCGCGAAGATGCGCTCGCGCGGTTCCTTGGGCAGCTTGAACGCTTCGTAGAGCGTATAGCCGAGCATCGCCACGCCCGAGACCACCAGCAGCGACTGGATCACGCTGACGTACTGGATCAGGAACCAGATCACCGCGACCGAACCGATGCCGATGCCGTAGAGGACCATTTCGCCCTTCTTCGCCAGCGGCTTGGGCGGCTCACCCCGGCCCTTGAGCGCGGGACGACCGGCCACGAAGATCAGCAGGCCCAGCACCATGCCGATGCCCGCAAGGCCGAAGCCCCAGGACCAGCCGATGGTCTCGCCCAGATAGCCGACCAGGATGGTGCCCAGCGCGGCGCCGGTGTTCACGCCCATGTAGAAGATCGTATAGGCCGAATCGCGGCGGGAATCGGTCATCTTGTAGAGCTGGCCGACGATCACCGAGATGTTCGCCTTGAGGAAGCCCGAACCGACGATGATCAGCGCCAGCGCCAGCCAGAACACGTTGATCGCCGGGTCCGCCTGCTTGACCAGCGGGTCGGTCGCGCCCTGGATGCCCTCGTAGGCCATGAACAGGTGGCCCACGGCAAGCACGATGCCGCCGAACAGCACCGCCTTGCGCTGGCCGAGATAGCGGTCGGCCAGATAGCCGCCGAGCACCGGGGTGATGTAGACGAGGCTGGTATAGGCGCCGTAGATCAGGTTGGCGCTACCGTCATTGAACAGCCAGAATTTGGTGAGATAAAGGATCAGCAGCGCGCGCATGCCGTAGTAGGAAAAGCGCTCCCACATCTCGGCATAGAACAGCACGAACAGGCCGCGCGGGTGGCCGACGAATTCCTCGCTCTTGCGGGTGGCGATCACGCCGCCGATGGCGAGCACGGCAAAGAGGAGAACGGCGCCGATCGCAGCGATCCAGTCCCCCTCGTTCCAGGTTGCGATATCTTTCATGCGCCCTTCTTCAATCCTGTCGCCCCGAAGGCCTCTCGCCTTCTCCCGAAAGCCTGTTTCGCGAGCTTGAAAGCGCGGACGTTAGCGGCCAAATCGGTGGTGTAAATGCCCGGCAGACACGCTAACGGGCGTCCCACAAAGGAACGATCCTCGAGATTTCGCTACCTCTGGAGAGCCATTGCGCAAAAGGCACCGGAATGGCATTTTCTTGGGAAGACGAAGCCGGGTCACGTGAAATATTATGATTCGCCAGTGGCCTGCGTTTTCGATCTCGGGATTTTTCCGAAGGGCATTTTGAAAGGGAAGCACGCGATGATCCGATCCGAACTGCTGCTCGCGCTCGCCAAGGAGAATCCCGAGCTTCGCGCCGAGGATGTCGAGCGCGCGGTGGATACCTTCTTCGACGAGATCACCCAGCGCCTGGCCGACGGCGGCCGCGTGGAACTGCGCGGATTCGGCGCTTTCTCCACCCGGCACCGCGAAGGCCGCACCGGACGCAATCCGCGCACCGGCGAAAGCGTGGACGTTCCGGAGAAGCGCGTCCCCTATTTCAAGCCCGGCAAGGAAATGCGCGCCCGCCTCAATGTCGAGTGACGTGAGGATCGGTTTCGCATAACCCGTTCATCCCGGTTGCCCCGGCGCGCGCGATCTGCCAGATCGCGCGAACCATCATCGTGCGGACGTGGCGGAATGGTAGACGCAGGGGACTTAAAATCCCTTGATCCTTGATCGTGCGGGTTCGAGTCCCGCCGTCCGTACCAGCTGTCGCGGCTATTAGCGGCGACGCAACAACCGGAAGCCGGAGCGCTTCGCCTTCCCCGCCGGTCCAGACTTCATCACCCGCGAACGGAACAGGCGCGCCCCGCCGCGCACCAGCAGCGCCACCCAGAGCACCTGCCAGCCGAGCGCCAGGACATGGGGCAAGAGCGCCGGTTCCCGCGCCGCCCGCGCCAGCATCGCGAAAGGCGAGCTGAAAGGCACCAGAACGGCGGCGATTTCCACCGCGCTGCCGGGCTGGGTCATCGCGAAACTCGCGAAGAAGAACACCATGAGCTGCGCCATCGTCACCGGCATCGACAGGGTCTGCACCTCGCGCACGGTCGTCGCCATCGAGCCGATCGCCAGGAACACCGAGCCGAGCAGCAGATAGGCCATGGCGAAGTAGACCACGCCGAGGCCGATCAGCAGGGGCCAGCCGACCGCCGGATCGGGCAGCCGCTCCGGCGCAATCCCACCGCCGAGCCAGAGCAGCCCCGCCGTCGCCGCCCAGGTCGCGATGCCGACCAGCGAGACGCCGAGCATCGCAAAGAGCTTGCCGAGGAACACCGCGTCCATCGGCACGGCGGCGGCCAGCACCTCGATGATCTTGTTGCCCTTTTCCTCGACCAGATTGGACAGGACCATGCCTGCCAGCATCATCGTTAGCAGAAACAGCAGCGTCTGCGCGCCCTGCGCGGTAGCGAAACGGCCCTTGCGCTCGGCGGCATCGCTGCGCGCCACCGGTTTCAGCGCGACGGCGGGATAGGCAGGCACCGTTCCCGAGCGGGCCTGCGCCGCCAGCATCGCCACCGGCCCGCGCCATGCCGCGATCAACCCGCCGGGGCCGGTCAGCACCGGCCTTTCCAGCGAGCCGGTCAGCATTGCCGCGACTTTCGCCTTGCCCGGTGCAAGAGCCTGTGCGGGATCGTAGTCTTCGCCCTCGGCCAGCCTGCGGATCGCCACCAGTTTCGGCAGTTCCTCGTCAAGCGCGGGCGCGAGCCGGGCACGGGCGCGTTCCAGCGCCTGCACGTCAGCCCCCGCCATCGCCACGCCGAGCACCGGACGCTCCTGGCTGGCATCGACGCGCGAGCCGAGACTGCCCGCAAGGACCGCGATCACCACCGGGAACAGCGGCCCCAGCAGAAAGAAGAAGAAACTGCGGCTGAACAGGATCGCCGTGAAATCGCGCCGGGCGACCACCCAGGCCGCGGCAAGGACGGAAAGACGCCCGCTCATCGCATGATCTCCTGCTCGCCGCCGACTTCCAACGCCCGCGCCGCCGCTTCCCCGGCGATGGCGACGAAGGCATCATGCAGCCCCGCCCGCTCGATCGACAGTGAGAGAATGCCCGCATCGCCCTCGATCAGCGCGCGCAGCAGCGGCTCGACACCGCCTTCCGGCAGCGAGAAATTCCAGAACGGCCCCTCGCGCCGGGCATCCTCCGGCAGAGCCGCGCGCCATTGCCCGTCCCGCTCCCCCGTTTCGAGGCGGACCTGCTGGGGAATGCGATCCCGCGCGGCATCGACGGGACCGGCAAAGGGCACCTTGCCCCCGGCGATGATCGCCACGTCATCGCAAAGGCGTTCGGCATGGGCGATGACATGGGTGGAGAAGATCACCGTCGTTCCCGTCTCGGCCAGCCCGCGAATCATCCGCTCCAGCTTGCCCTGATTCAGCGCATCTAGACCGGAAAACGGCTCGTCGAAGATCACCAGTCGGGGCTGGTGGACGAGCGTACCGAGAATCTGCACCTGTTGCGCCATGCCCTTGGAAAGCTGGCGGATCTGCCGATCCGCCGCATAGCCGAGGCCGTGCCGCTCCAGCAGTTCGTGCGCGCGGCGGCGGCCTTCCTTCAAAGGCAGGCCGCGCAGGGCGCCGAGAAAGGCGATCGCCTCGGTGGCCTTCATCGCGGGATAGAGGCCGCGCTCCTCGGGCAGGTAGCCGATCGCATGGGCGACGTCATGGGGCTGCGCGGCGCCGAGGATTCGGCGGCTTCCCGCATCGGGATCGATGATCCCCAGCAGCATCCGCAAGGTCGTGGTCTTGCCCGCGCCGTTGGGGCCGAGAATGCCGTAGACCGCGCCCACCGGCACCCGCAGGTCCACGCCGTCCACCGCCGTGAACCCGTCGAAGCGTTTGACGAGGCCCTGCGCCTCGATCGCGAGAGGCGGCCCTTCCAAGTTGCTGGCCAAGGACCAATCTCCTAATGCGACGGCATTCCTTGACGTGCCTATGAACCGGAAAGTCCGCAAGCTTGGTTAACGATGCGCTGAATGCCCTGACCCGCGATCTCGAGGCGCAAGCCCGAGAGCTGGGGTTCTGCGCCTTCGGCATCGCTTCGGCCGAAGAGGACCCGGTGCGCGCGGCGCGGCTCGATTCGTGGCTGGCCGAGGGCATGCACGGATCGATGGAATGGATGGCCGACCGCGCCCACCATCGCCGCTCGCCGCAGGGGCTCTGGCCAGAGGCCCGGCGGGTGATCGCGCTGGGCATGAGCTATGCGCCCGCAAGCGATCCGCTGGCCCTTGCCGAAGTGCCGGAGGTGGGCCGCATCTCGGTCTATGCGCAAGGCGCGGACTATCACGACTGGGTGAAGAAGGCGCTAAAGAACCTCGCCCGCTGGCTGGTCTCGGAAGCCGACAAGCGCGGGCTGGGTCCTGCCGGGGTCAAGGTTTTCACCGATACCGCGCCGGTCATGGAAAAGCCGCTGGCCGCCGCCGCCGGGCTCGGCTGGCAGGGCAAGCACACCAATATGGTCAGCCGCGATCACGGCTCCTGGCTGTTCCTCGGCGAGATCTACACCACGCTGGACCTGCCGCTTTCCAGCGAGGGCCGCGACCGCTGCGGGTCCTGCCGGGCCTGTCAGGACGCCTGCCCGACCCAGGCCTTCCCTGCGCCCTATCGCCTCGATGCGCGGCGCTGCGTCAGCTACCTCACCATCGAGCACAAGGGGCCGATTCCCGAGGAATTCCGCGTGGGTCTGGGCAACCGCATCTATGGCTGCGACGATTGCCTGGCGGTCTGCCCGTGGAACAAGTTCGCCGAGACCGCGCACCGCCTGAAGGCATTCCTGCCCCGCGCGGAACTGACCGCCCCGCACCTCGCCGACCTGCTGACGCTGGACGATGCGGGCTTTCGCAAGCTGTTCTCCGGCTCGCCGATCAAGCGGATCGGGCGCGACCGCTTCGTGCGCAACTGCCTCTATGCAGCGGGGAATAGCGGGGATGCCGCACTGATGGCGCAAGTCTCGCCGCTGCTGGCCGACCCCGACCCCGCCGTCGCCGAAGCCGCGCAGTGGGCGGCCCGGCGGTTGGAGACCTCCCCGCCCGGCGGCGAGGAGGTTTCGCCCGGATTTACAGCAGTTCTTTGAGCGGCTTGTCCTTGTCCGCCAGCGCGGCAAGGTCAGGTTTTGCCCCTGCCTCGACCAGCTTGCGGCCCTGGACGTAGTCCTTGACCATGTTCACGCAGTCCAGCGCGAGGACTTTGCCTTCCTTGAGGTAGATCACCGAGAAGCTGCGGTCCTCGGGATTGCCGCGGATCACCGTCTGGTCGAAACCAAGGTTGATGCCTGCGGTCTGGAGCTTGAGGTCGTACTGGTTGGACCAGAACCACGGGAACGCCTTGTAGGCCTTTTCGTCGCCGCAGATCGCCTTGGCCACGCAAGTGCCCATGTCGTTGGCGTTCTGCACCGATTCCACCCGCATCACCGTGCCGCCCGCAAAGTCGCAGGCGAACGCGGCACAGTCACCGATGGCATAGATGTCGGGCAGCGAGGTGCGGCAATATTCGTCGACGTCTACGCCGTTGGCGCCTGCCGCTCCGGCAAGGATCAGCGGGCCGACCGCCGGGACGATGCCGATGCCGACGATCACCGCCTCGGCCGCCAGCACTTCGCCGTCCGCCAGCTTCACGCCGGTCACCTTGTGGCCGTCGCCTTCGAGGCATTCCACGGCCACGCCGGTGCGCAGATCGACGCCGTGGTCACGGTGCTCGTCCTGATAGAAAGTCGAGAGTTCCTCGCCCGCCACGCGCGCCAGCACGCGCGGCAGCGCTTCCAGCAGCGTGACCTTGAGGCCGAGCTTCGACAGCACCGCCGCCGCTTCGAGGCCGATATAGCCGCCGCCGATCACGACCACGTTCTTCGTGCCCGCATCGACTTCGGCCATCAGCGTGTCGCAGTCCTCGCGGGTGCGCACGGCATGGACGCCGGCAAGGTCCGCGCCCGAGCACGAAAGTCGGCGCGGATCGCCGCCGGTCGCCCAGACCAGCTTGCCGTAGCCATGGGTCTCGCCGTTCGAGAGCGTCAGTTCATGCGCCTCGGGATCGACCTTGGTGACTTCGGTGCCGAGCTTGAAGGTTACTTCCTTCTCCGCCCAGAACGTCGGCGGGCGGATGTAGAGGCGGTCGAAGGTCTTCTCCCGCGCGAAATATTCCTTGGAGAGCGGCGGGCGCTCGTAGGGATATTCCGGCTCGCGGCCGATGACGGTGATGGTTCCTGCGAACCCGTTCTGGCGCAAGGCAAGTGCGCATTGCGCTCCGCCATGTCCCGCTCCCACGATGACGACGTCTGTTTTGCTCATGGCCCGTTGGGTTCGAGCAATTTTGTCTCCCGGTCAATGCCTAAGCCTGATCTGCAATATCGCCCGCATAAATCGTATAGCTCAGTTGGCCTTGCGGGCATCGCCGCTGCCCGACGCGGCGACCAGTTCGGCAAGCCCTGCTGTCGCACCGAGTTCGACGGGCGCCACCGGCAGCGTCCGGCGACGCACCAGAGCCTCGGGCTGGTTGCGGCGAATCCAGTCCATCATGGTTTCGCGGATTTCGCAGCGCAGATCGAACAGGGTCGGGCCGTCGCGGGCGCTCATCAGCAGGCGGACTTCGATGGCGCTGTCCTTGCAGTCCGTCACCTGAAGCACTTGCGCGCGCTTGTCCCAGAGGCGGTGGGCCTTGATCTGGCGGGTATATTCCTCGCGGATCGGGCCGATGTCAGTGCCCTGGTCGAGGTAGAGGAACACCGTGCCGAGCAGCTGCGAGGTGGTCTTGGTCCAGTTCTGGAAGGTGTCCTCGAGAAAGCGGTTGGACGGCACCACCAGGCGCCGCTCGTCCCACAGCCGGACGACCACGTAAGTCGTGCGGATATCCTCGATCCGGCCCCATTCCCCGTCGAGGATGATAACGTCGTCGATCGAGATCGGCTCGGTCATCGCCATCTGGAAACCCGCGATCAGGGCCTTGAGCGCGGGCTGCGCCGCCGCGCCGACCGCCAGCGCCGCAAGCCCGGCGGAGGCCATCAGGGTCACGCCGATCTCGCGCACGCCGGGCACCGAGGCCAGCATCCCCGAGACGGTCAGGAACACGATCAGGAACGTGCCGATGCGGCTGAAGATCGCCAGGCGGGTCCGACGGCGGCGAGCGTTGCGGTTATTCTCAACCGAGATATCGGCGCGCACCATCATCGCCTCGACGAAGGCGCGCAGCACCGCGACCGCGACCCAGCCGGTCAGCAAGGGCATCACGAAAGGCGCGAACCGCTGCCAGACGGCTTCGAGCGCCGGGGTCTCGCGCGCGGCGAGAACGACACCCATGGCAAGAAAGGCCCAGCGTGTCGGGCGGTTGAGGCGGTTGACGACGATATCGTCCGCCTCGCTTGCACTGCGGTTGGTCACCCGATGGAGAATGCGGAACAGCACGGCATGGACGAGCAGCGCGATGGCTACACCGAGCAAGGCCGCCAGCAGCGCCGAGAGGGAGCGCTCGGCCCAGGCGGGCAGTACGCCGAGCAGGCTTTCGAGGAACGGGATCATGGTCCAGAAACCATGCTGCACCGCAGCAGTTTCAGGACCAGGCTCGATTCATCGGGACTACGGGGCAGTTGGAGGTGGTGGGGCGATGCGGACCAACTCCGGTCGCGAAGTGAGCGGGGAGACTAGGGAGCAGAAATCCGGTTTCCGCTCCCCGCCCTATCCTCAGTGCGCCGCGCCCCAGCTTGCGCCGTGGCCGATCTCCACGCCGAGCGGCACGTCCAGCTTGACCGACGGCTCCGCCGCCCCCGCCATCACGGCGCGGATCACTGCGGATGCCGCCGCCACGTCGGCTTCGGGCAGTTCGAACACGAGTTCGTCGTGCACCTGCAGCAGCATGCGGACATGCCCGAGACCCGCCGCTTCGAGCGCCGGGGTCATGCGGACCATCGCCCGCTTGATGATGTCGGCACTGGTGCCCTGGATCGGCGCGTTGATCGCGGCGCGCTCGCTGCCCTGCCGCTCGGCGCCGTTCTTGGAGCTGATGCGCGGGAACCAGGTCTTGCGGCCGAACAGCGTCTCCGAATAGCCACGCTCGCGGACTTGTTCGAGGGTGTGGACGATGTAGCGCTGGATGCCGGGGAACCGCTCGAAATAGCGGTCGATCATCGCCTGCGCCTCGTCCGCCTCGGTGCCGAGACGGCCCGCAAGACCCCAGCGCGAAATGCCGTAGAGGATCGCGAAGTTGATGGTCTTGGCGCGGCCGCGCGTATCGCGGTCGACGGTGCCGAACATCTCCATCGCCGTGCGGGAGTGAATGTCCTCGCCCTGCTCGAAGGCCTCCTTCAGGCTCGGCACGTCGGCCATGTGCGCGGCAAGACGCAGTTCGATCTGCGAATAGTCGGCGGCGAGCAGGACATTGCCCGGCTCGGCCACGAAACAGTCGCGAATCTGGCGGCCGATCTCGGTACGGATCGGGATGTTCTGGAGGTTCGGGTCGGTCGAGGAAAGCCGCCCGGTCTGCGCGCCGACAAGGCTGTAGCTCGTGTGGACGCGCCCGGTCTGCGGGTTGATCGCCGCCTGCAAGGCCTCGGTATAGGTCGAGCGCAGCTTGGAGAGCTGGCGCCATTCCAGCACCTTGGTGGCGACGTCGGCACCCTCGCCCGCCAGCTTTTCCAGCACCGACTGGTCGGTGGAATACTGGCCGCTCTTGCCCTTCTTGCCGCCCTTGTGGCCGAGCTTGTCGAACAGGATCTCGCCCAGTTGCTTGGGGCTGCCGATGGTGAATTCCTGCCCGACCTTGCCGTAGATCTCGCCTTCCAGCGCGCCGATCGCCTCGGCGAACTGGCTGGAGAGACCGGCCAGCTTCTCGCGGTCGACCTTCACGCCGTGGCGCTCCATCTGCGCGACGACCGGGATCAGCGGACGGTCGACGCGCTCATAGATGCGCGTGCCGCCCTCGTCGGAAAGGCGCGGCTTGAGCAAGGCATGCAGGCGCCAGGTCACGTCGGCATCCTCGGCGGCATAAGGCGTGGCGCGGTCGAGCGGGACTTCGCCGAAGGGGATCGCCTTCTTGCCGGTGCCGCAGACGTCCTTGAACGCCATCGTCTTGTGCGAAAGGTGGCGCTCCGACAGTTCGTCCATGCCGTGACCGCCACCGATGCCCTCGATCTGACGGCCCGCGTCGAGGCAGAAGCTGACGATCATCGTATCGTCGACCGGCGCCACCAGAATGTCGTGCCGGGCGAGGACGTTGAGATCGTACTTGATGTTCTGGCCGACTTTCAGCACCGCATCGCTCTCCAGCAGCGGCTTGAGCAGTGCCAGCGCGGTCTGGAGCGGCACCTGCTGCGGCTTCTCCGCGAACATGTCGCTGCCGCCGTGGCCGAGCGGGATGTAGCAGGCATCGTTCGGCCCGAGCGCCAGGCTGATACCGGCAAGGTCGGCCTTCATCGAATCGAGCATCGAGGTCTCGGTATCGACGGCGATCACATGGGCGGCCAGCCCGCGCGCCACCCAGCGCTCCAGCGCCTCGACGGTCTGCACGCATTCGTAGGTGGCATAGTCCACGGCGGGCCATTCCGGCAGCGGCTGGCGGGCGGCGCCTTCACCGGGACCGCTGGCCGCGGTGACAGGCTTGGCCGGATGAAGCTGGGTCGGACGGTCCGGGCTGCCGGTGCCACCGTCCAGACGCTTGAGCAAGCTGGTGAAACCGTGCTTGCCGAGGAATTCGGCCAGCGGCGCGGGCGGGATCGCATCGAGCCTGAACTGCTCCAGCGCCATCGGCAGCGTGCAGTCTTCCTTGAGAGTGACCAGCACCTTCGACAGGCGGGCCTGTTCGGCCTGCTCGATCAAACGCTCCTGGAGCTTGGACTTCTTCATCGACGGTGCGGCCGCGAGCGCGGATTCGAGATCGCCGTAGTCCTGGATCAGCTTGGTCGCGGTCTTGGGGCCAACGCCGTAGACGCCGGGCACGTTGTCCACCGCGTCGCCCATCAGCGCCAGCACGTCGCCGACCTTCTCGGGCGGCACGCCGAACTTCTCGACCACTTCGGGAATGTCGATGCGCTGGTTCTTCATCGTGTCCAGCATGTCGACGCAGCCGCCACCGATCCCGCATTTACCGACCAGCTGCATCAGGTCCTTGTCCGAAGACACGATCGTCACGTCCCAGCCCTGCGCGGTGGCGGCGCGGGCGTAGGAGGCGATCAGGTCGTCCGCCTCGAAGCCCGGTTCCTCGATACAGGGCAGCGAGAAGGCGCGCGTCGCGTCGCGGATCAGCGGGAACTGGGGCACGAGGTCTTCGGGCGGCGGCGGGCGGTTGGCCTTGTAGTCCTCGTAGATGTCGTTGCGGAACGAGTGGCTGCCGGCGTCGAGGATCACCGCGAGGTGGGTCGGGCCGTCGGCCTTGTTGAGGTCGTCCGCCAGCTTCCACAGCATCGTCGTATAGCCGTAGACCGCGCCGACCGGGGTGCCTTCCGGGTTGGTGAGCGGCGGCAGGCGGTGATAGGCGCGGAAGATATAGGCCGAGCCGTCGACGAGATAGAGATGCTGCTTGGAATCCATGGCATGACCCCTAGCAGCGCCGGGGCGAGCCGTCAGCAGGGCAGTGCCACGCGATTGGTGAAATCGCCGCCTGGTAAAAGGATGGGAACCAAATCCCTCCACCGCCGTTTGCCCGCGACTGCTTGAAACGCATTTGCGACAGGCCTAGTTTCGCTCCCCAAGGGGCGAAGCCGCCCGCATCTGCGCGGATGGGCTCACGGGGTTTGTCTTTTCAGCAAACGCTTTTTAGCAGACGAGGGAATACCGAAAACATGCGCAAGATTGTCATCGCCGCCACTGCCGCCGTCGCGGCCCTGTCGCTCGCCGCCTGCTCGGAAAAGACGCAGGACGCCGCCTCGGACACCGCGACCTCGGCCGCCAACGACTTCTCGGAAGCCGCCGAAGACGTGGGTGACAAGGTTGGCGACATCGGCGCCCAGGCTTCGG
>Ga0209050_1001474_pt1 | contig 25134 bp, 22 predicted proteins | sample Araplavi_mTSA_r2_FD_184276 | JGI IMG/M metagenome (GOLD analysis project Ga0209050, IMG submission 184276) | Arabidopsis root microbial communities from North Carolina, USA - plate scrape MF_Cvi_mTSA_r2 (SPAdes) (version 2) | ecosystem: Host-associated > Plants > Roots > Endosphere | place: USA... | reverse complement strand
AGGTCCATAGGTTTCAGCTCTCGCCACGGCATGGTCAGATCCTCGGAATCGACCAGTGCCAGTTAAAAACTGTTACCTATGTGCTTGAACTGTTTTGTTACCTATGTGGGTGAGTCATACCGGGGCGAGACTTTTTGGTTCCTTTTGTGTCGTTTGACAAAAGGGACCCGCTGTAAGAGCGGAACCGTAAGCCGCCGTTACCGCAGCAACGGATATGTACTCAATAACCCAAGAACCTGGTCGGCTCGAAGGCCGCCAAGGTCAAAAGATCGCAGCCTTGGGTAGTTCCTAATCATCCACCTCGTTCTGCGTCAGATACCGCTCCAGCGTCTCATTCTGCACAGGCTGGGAATTGTCCCCCGCCACCTGCCACAACCGCCGCTCGATCCCCTGGGCCAGCAAATGCCCCACCGCCGACTCGATCGCCGACAACACACACAACTGCGCCGGCTCGTTGGTGGTATAGCCGACCTCGGCCTCAAGCAGTTTCTTGAACTCGATGAACTTGAACACCCCGGCACTGCGACCGACCGAATAGATGGTCTTGCTGGTCATCACGTTGGCCAGCACCTGCCCGCTGCGCACGTCCACCGCCCGCAGGTTCACCGTGACCTGATCCACGCGGTACTCACGGGAAATGTCGATGCCCAGGTAGCGTGCCCCTTCCCCGCCACTGCGCACGTTGGTGTCGTAGGCGATGATCCCGCCTTCGAGCATCATGTTTGCCGCCTGCAGCGGCGGCAGCTCACCCAGGATGTTCACCGGGGTATTGGGTTTCTTTTGCGAGGCGCGGATGATCTTGCGCTCGGTCAACAGGTTTTGCAGCCCTTCACGCTCCAGTACCACGAACCAGCCACTGGCCTGCAAGGCGTCCATCAGCATGCTCGCCGCGCCCTGGGTCACGCTGGTGGAAAACGAGCTGGCCGGGGTTGGCTTGTATTGCCCGGTCTGGTCGCGGAAACCGTACACCACCGCCATCAACTTGCCCTTGGGGCGTGGCATGTTCAACAGGTCGTAATAGGTCGACGCCCTGGGGGTCAGGGTCGGCGTTTCAGTGTCCTGTTCAGCGGACATCGGTTCACGCAGACCACAGCCGCAAAGCACCGCCAACAGCATCCCTAGCAGCATTATTCTTTTCATATCCATAACTCCCCATCGGCCCATATCCCCATCAAGGGGTGGTGGTGATGCCGTTTACCTGGATTTCCGACACTTCACCGGTTGCCCGGTCGGTCACGTTGATCGTCAAAGCGCCCGAGTCGTCGATGACGTTGACGATAAAGGCGTCAGTCGACAGGCTCCCGGTGTTGCCCGTGGAGATGTTGTCCAGCAGTTGCCCCAGCAACCGCGATTGCAACTGACTGGTAAACCGTTCCAGCGCCGAAGTGCCGACTACAGGGGTACGGTTGTTCAGATCGGGATCGTCGTAGTCGTTCTGCGCCTGGGCGTTGTTGAGCAGCCAGGTGCCGTTCAACGGGTTGCCGCCGAACGCCGGGTTGATGGGTGTGTAGACCAGCTCTGTGGCATGGACCAGGCCACCACTTCCCGCCCCGGCAAACCAGAGGCCGAGCAACCACAGTCCCGTACGCTTGCCGACAGTTGTTTCCTTCATAGTTCGTCCCTCTCAAGGTCGGTGGTGTCCTGCAACAAGACTTCCAGCTTGCGCCGCACGATCTCCATGCGAACCTGGTCGGCAGCCTCATAGGCCTCGTCTTTCAACTCCACTGTGTTCGGCGGCAGGAAGCGCCGATAAACCAGCCGTTGCTGAAACTCCACGGTCACCAGGCTGCCCCAGCGCGCCGAAGGTCTTTCGCGTACCACCAGGTTGAAATCCATCGGGCTGGTGGCACGCAGGCGTTCACTGAACGAGTAATAAAAGTCATGGCCGATGTGCGAAATCGTGTCGTCGATGATGAACCCCAGCATCTCGTCGTCTTGCGCCGAGGCGAAGCTCGTCACCAGCGTCAGGACCAGTGCCGCGAGCCAGTGCCGGATCAAGGTTGCAATGCCTGAGGTGCAGTGGACTGTGCTTTCGGCTGCCCGCTGGTGTCATCGAGGAAGGCTTTTTCGGCCACGAACTGCCAGTCCTTGTAGCTGGCCATGCCATTGAAGTCCGACCACTGGCTGGGAAAGTTCACCTGCTTGAGCGGCTTCTCCGTGGAGGAGCAGTACACACCGCTGATCCGTCCGTCGACACCGCGTATCACCTCCCATTCGCCCCCCGTCATCGGCTCCGGGTACAACTTGCGGATATGGTGCCTGGCCGACGGGAAGCGCTCATCCTGCAACAGGTCCGCGAGTTCTTTGGGGTACATGGCGACGCCGGGCGAGCTGCGGTAATAGCTGCGCAGCGCCTGGGCATACTGCGTTCCGACCCAGAGCAACTGGTTTTCGCGATCCCGGCGTGAAGCGGTGGCCCACAACTCGCCGGCACTGGCCAGGCCCATGCCCATCACGACAATCAGAAACAGCACACCCAGGTAGGTGAAGCCGTCCTGGCCCGAAGGCTTACCACTCGGAGTAAAGGCTGCCATCACGAGCCCTCCCGGAGGCGCCACTCTTGATATCGGCCACCCCGCCCGCCACGCCTTCCGGTGGCGCGACCATGACCCAGGTGTCCTTGCGCTCGGCAATCGGGTCCAGCGGCTGGTTGCGCAGGTAGCGCAGTTCGACCAGTTGTTCGATGGAGTCGGGATACCGCCCGGTGTCCCCGTAGTAATGATCCAGCGCCTCGCGCATGGCCGACAGGCTCTGGCGCAGGGTGGTCTCTTTAGAGGCTTCCAGGCTGGTGAAGTAGCGTGGCATGGCGATCGTCATCAGGGTCGCGATGATTGCCATGACCACCATCAGTTCCAACAAGGTAAAACCCTTTTGCCGACGCATATGCTCACCACTCCCGATAGGCGATGCCATTGAGCCCCTTGCCGCGAGCCTTGGAGTAAACGTCAAAGACGTCCTGGCCCTCCCGCGGGTTCTCAGCCGAACTGTCATAGGCACGTAGGCCCCAGCCGCCCTCGTCGTCACGCTTGACGGTGGCCAGCGGATCACGGGGGATGCGCCGCAGGAAATAGAACTTGGCCCCCTTGGCGCTGCGCACGTCACGTACACCATCGACCAGCACTTTGAGGTTCGGCGGGTAGCCGTTGCTGTCGAGCGTCTTCTCGATGTAACCGGCGTCGAAGGCGCGTTTATAGGCGTCGATGCCATCGCGGATCTGGTACAGCGCGTTCCGCAGTTCCTGCTCTTTGCCCCGACGCACCACCGTCTCGGTCAGCGGTGCGGCCATGCCGGCCAACAGGCCGATCAGGGCAAGCGTCACCACGACTTCGATCAGGGTAAAACCGCGTTGCGAGGCGTTCATGATCATGGCTTCCCGACGGTAACGGTGGTGGCGATCGGTGCGCTCATGGGGCCGGTCTGGACCGTCGTGTTCATCGAACGGTCAGGGGCCTGGATGTGCATGCTGGTTTCGGTGCCGGTCGGGAATTCCATATCCGACGGGCTCTGGTACGGCAGGTTGCGCACGATCCGCGGAGTGATCGACAGCACCAGTTCGGACTTGCTGACATCGTCCTTGTTGCTGCCGAACAGACGGCCCAGGCCAGGAATGTCGCCAAGGCCAGGGATCTTGTTACCGCTGCTGCCATGGTCGTTGCGCACCAGACCGGCGAGGATCTGGGTTTCGCCATCATGCAGACGCAAGGTGGTCTGGGCGTTGCGGGTATCAACCTGGACTGGAATGGTGCCCTGAGCGGTCGGCGTCAGCGGCGTGGCGTTACTGACTTCCAGCGCGATCTTGATCGCCACTTCGTTGTTCAGGTGCACGATGGGCTGCACTTCAAGCTTCAGACCGACGTCGAGGTAGGTCACGCTTTCGGTGATCACCGGGCCCTGGGTCGAAGGCACCGAGGTGGCGCTGATGATCGGCACGCGCTGACCGATGTGGATGCGCGCCTGTTCGCGGTTGCTCACCCGGATCACCGGGCTGGCCAGGGTGTTGATGTCCTTGTCCTGGGCGTTGATCTTGGCCTGGGGCGCCGGGCTGATGGAAATCCGGCTCGAGTCGATGCCTTTGAGCTGGTCAAGGATGGACACTGGCGAGCCGTCGCTGTTGATCACACCGAAGGTGTTGGGCCATTGCAGGCCGAGGTCGAGAATGCGTTGGCGGGCGACTTCCATCACTTCCACTTCCAGCACCACTTCGGGGTTGGACTGGTCCTGCGATTGCAGGAGTTTTTCCGCCATGCGGATGGCGTCGCCGGTGTCGCGCATGGTCAGGGTATTGAGGCGTTCATCGACGAACACGTCGCGGGTCTTGAGCATGGTCTTGATCATGTTCAGCGCGGTGTTTGCATCGATGCTGGTCAGGTAGAAGGTGCGCATCACCAGCTCCTGGTAATCCTTGAGCTTCTGCGGCGAGTCCGGGTAAATCAGCAAGGTGTTTTCATTCACCACTTTCTGGTGCAACTGGTTCTGTTGCAGCAGCAATTCCACGGCGTCTTCGATGCGCACGTCACGTACGAAGATCGTGGCTTTCATGTCCGGGCGCAGGTCCTTGTCGAAGATGAAGTTCAGGCCGGCGACCTGGGACAGCACTTCGAAAATGGTCTTCAGGTTGGCGTCGCGAAACTCCAGGGTCACCGGCCGGTCCAGGCGTGTGCGCAGCTGCGGGTACTGCACCACGTTGCGGCTCTGTACCAGGCGGATGTTGTCTTGCAGCTCCTTGGCGCCCTCGTTGGTCGGGTCCAGTTCGAGGATCTGCTTGACCTGGCGGTCGGCACCGTAGATGTCACCGCGACGCAGGTCGCCACGGGCCAGTTCGAGTTTCTCGTCCATGCTGCGCAAGTAGTCGAGCTGGCGCAGGGAGTCCTGGGCACGACGGTTGTTCGGCTCGATGCCCAGGACCCGGCTGTAGCCCATGCGGGCCCCGGCGAAATTGCGCTGGGCGCGGTCCATGTCGGCCTGGGTCAGCAGTGCCGTCACGGCGCGGGCCCGACCGCTATTGAGCGCGATGTGCAGATCGGTATCGCGAGGATTCTCGCGCAACCCCTGTTCGATGCGAGCCAGGCCGGCTTCGTACTGGCCAGATTCCATCAGGGCGGAAGCTTCTTCCTTGGCGACCTGCGCCGAACTGCATGCAGCCAGCCCTGCGCAGAGACAAAGGCTCATCAGCAAACGGGATTTGTTCATTCCGTACTCCCCACAGACAAAGTCTGAGCTAAATGCAGAGGCAGGTAGACCAGGCTCAGTTCCTCTTTGGAAATCCGCTCGATCCGCCAGGTTTCGTCAATGACATCCCCTTTGCGCACGACGTATATTTTTTCGCCGCTCTGCAAGAACACTTGCAGATCGGAACGGTCATCCAGCCTGCCGACAAACTGGAAGGGCATCGGCGGTGCAGTGGGGACCTGCACCTCTGGGGTCACGACCACCGGTTGTTCAACGACGGTGCCGAGGACCGCCTGCGCTTTCCAGCTGCGGGCGGCGAACAGGTCGCCTGCCGGGCTCAGGTCCTTGATCGGCACTACCGCCGCGGCACTCGCTGCAGCCGTCGCGGCGCCCGGGGCCTTGCCTTTGGCTGGCGTGGCCACGGCGGCCACTGCAGGGTCGCTGTCGTCAGCCTGCTTGAAGTATTCGGGGAACCAGGCGAGCGCTGCCGCTACACCGAAGAACACCACCCAACCCACCACTCGCTTGGTATTCATCATGACCTCGACAGGTAAAGGGTCATGCGGATCCGCCCGGTCAGGTCGGTATCGGCGATCTTCTTGCGTTGAAACTCCACATCCTCCAGCACCACCGCCGGCAACTGGCCGAGCAAGGCGTGCAGGAAACGCCGCAATTGCGGATAGCTGCCACGCACCGGCAGCAGAATCTGATAACGGGCCAGGTGTGTCTTGGGGTCCACGCCCAGGGAATATTCGCCCCGGGACAAGGTGATGCGCTCCTGGGCAGCCAGGGCGTAGATCTTGTCGATGGCCACGGTGGCCTGTGGCTGGGACGGCAACTTGCTGCGGAAATCGTCGAGCTGGCGCTGCGGCACCACCGGTGCAGCCACGGTGCCGTCTTCGACCTTGGCCAGGTACTCGGTGGCTTCGCGGGTCTGCTGGTTGAGGCTTTGCAGCGACTGCCAGTCCGGCAGCAATCCGGCCAGGCCATAGCTCAGCGCCAGCACCAGCATGGCCAACCCTGCCAGCCCCGGAACCCCCAGGCCTTGCAGGTATTCGTGGACGATCAATTTATGGATTTGCATCGCCGATCTCCCAGGTAGCCGACAGGTTGAACTGCACCGGGTGTTCCGGCACGTTGGCGACAATTTCGTGGCTCAACAGCGACACGTCGGACAGCTCGTCGCTGGCTTCGAGGCGACGGTGGAAATCGAGCATGGCGTCCAGGTCCATCGCCTCGGCGCTGATCCGGACCTGGCCTTTGCGGGCGTCCGGGGTCAGGGTCAGCAGGGCAATGTTGTCCCGCGGCATGGCTTCCAGCGTGGCGAACAGACGCTCCCAAGGGCGGCGCAACTGCTGGGAGACCTTGCGCATTTCGGCCAGGTTCTGCGCCTGCTCGCGAGTTTCCGCCGGGGTCAGGCCGGGCTTGCTGCCGTTGTCGCCGGTGAGCACCCGCTGGGTGGTTTGCAGGTGGCCCTGCTGTTGTTCGGCCTCGTTGCTCAGGTGCTGCTGCACCAGAGCGCAAGTCAGTGTCAGCACCACGCCACCGGCCAGCAGGCTCCAGCCCAGGGGACCTGCACGGCGGCGCGGCTGAAAGTCGAGCATCAGGGGGCGCATGTCAGGCCACCGCCCGAGACATGACGTACAGGCAATCGCGTACGGCTGTCCGGTCTTCTTCGAGGGTGCGCAGATGCACACCGGGCACATCAGGGTGCGAGTCGATGCGCGCCGGCGCATGCAGGTAGACCGTCAACGGCCGTTCGCTGGTGGATGCCTGCAACTGGTTCTCACGGCCGATCAGCGCCGTCAGGGCTGCATCACTGTCGCTGCTGCCCACCGAGCGCACCGACGTCCAGCGCCCTTCCCGGGCCAGCAGCAACACGCTGCGTACCGGTTCGGCGACCACGAACAGGAAGTCCCCGGCATCAAGGCTTTTATCGAAATGGTTGAACGCCGCCATCAGGTACGGCTGCACCGAGCGCAGGCGCAAGCCACGCGCGCTGACCAGGGTGCGCAGGCGGTCGAGCAAGTCCTGGGGCAGCGCGGTAGCGATGCGGTCATAACCGGCAGGCTCGGCCGACAGCACCAGGCTCCAGGGTTGCGTCGGTGTACCGTAGAGGTCTTCGAAACACAGTTGGGCGAAGCCGAGCAATTCGGCCGGGCTGCTGATCTGATCGCTCCAGGGCACCAGGCAATAGCGGCTGAAGTGTCCCGAGATCACCACCGTCAGTTCGGCCCTGGCAACGGCGTGTTCGGCCAGCAAACGGTCGAGGGTGTCGAGGGCCACCGCCCAGGCCTGGAAACCTTCGTCGATGTAGCCGACGCTGCCCAGCCAGTGGGTTGCACTGCCCTGGCGATGCCCCAGGCCTACACCGCTGGCGCCGAGCACGGCGACAAATTGCTCACGAGATAAAAGTGACACGATTGATCTCCTCGAGAGTGGTCCGGCCTTGTTCCACCAGTTCCAGCGCCGACTCGCGCAACAGGCGCAAGCCACGTTTGCAGGCATGGGCCTTGATTTTCGAGATGGGTTGGCGCTCGACGATCATTTGCCGCAATTCGTCATCCAGGTGCAGCAGTTCGGCAATCGCACTGCGCCCGCGATACCCGGTGCCCCGGCAGTGCCCGCACCCCTTGCCGTGGACGAACCGGTAGTGAGCGACCTTTTGCGGATCGAGCCCCGAGACCTCCAGCTCTTCTTCTGTCGGGCTGTAAGGGGCGCTGCAACTGGTGCAGACCAGACGGATCAAACGCTGGGCCAGGACGGCATTGAGTGCCGAGACCAGGCTGTAGGGATCGATTTCCATCTGGGTGAATCGGCCGATCACGTCGAACACGTTGTTGGCGTGGATGGTGGTGAACACCAGGTGACCGGTGAGCGCCGATTGCACGGCGATCTGTGCGGTGTCCGGGTCGCGGATTTCACCGACCATGATCTTGTCCGGGTCATGACGCAGGATCGAGCGCAGGCCCCGGGCGAAGGTCAGGCCCTTTTTCTCGTTGACGGGGATTTGCAGCACGCCCGGCAATTGATATTCCACCGGGTCTTCAATGGTGATGATCTTGTCCACGCCGTGGTTGATCTCGGTGATCATCGCGTACAGGGTGGTGGTCTTGCCGCTACCGGTAGGCCCGGTCACCAGCACCATGCCGTAGGGTTCGGCGGCCAGCCGGCGCAACTGGCGCAGGGTATCTTCTTCAAAGCCCAGGGCTTGCAGTTGCACGCCACAGACTTTGTCGGCGAGGTCCTGTTTGTCGAGCACCCGCAGCACCGCGTCTTCGCCGAAGATGCTCGGCATGATCGATACCCGGAAGTCGATCTGCCGGCCGCTGATGCCGATCTTGAAACGACCGTCCTGGGGCACGCGCTTTTCGCCGATGTCCAGTTCAGCCATGACCTTGACCCGGGAAATCACTTGCTCGGCGAACTCGCTGCCCTGGATCTTGCTGATGTTGTTGAGCACACCGTCGATCCGGTACTTGATTACCAGGCCGCTGCCGGTGGTGCCCAGGTGAATGTCGCTGGCGTGCATTTTCAGCGCGTCGTACAGCGTCGAGTTGACCAGCTTGACCACCACACTGGCGTCTTCGCTGATGCTGGTCAGGGACAGGCTTTGCAGGGTATCGATCTCGGCTCCGCCCTCGGCCTGGGCGTTGAGCGATTCCACCGCGTGGAAACTTTCTTCGTGACGCGCCAGGTAGGCCTTCAGGTCGTCGGCATGCACCAGGTACAGCGGCGCGCCGTGCAGGCATTCATCGATCCAGGCCAGGCGTGCGCTGTCGAAGGGGTCGGCGAACACGCCGATGACCGCTTCGTCGTGACGCAGCAGGATGAATTCACGCTTGAGGCATTGGGCCAGGGTCACCCGGTCGAACACCGGGGTGGCACTGAACAGGCTGTCGGTGTCGAGCACCGGGTAGTGCAGGGTGACACCCAGGCACTGGATGAAAGGCATGGGAGCCAGTTCACTCAACTCCCCGAGGGTGTCCAGCATCCGCTCGCCGGAACTGGTGGCCAGGGCGCGCGCCTGGGCCAGTTGTTCACTGCTGAAGCGAGTCGGTACACATTCCACTTGCGCCGGTTCTACGGCAAGGGATAGACGGTCCATGGCTTGCTCTCCAACGCCCGGGGCTTTGAGCCCTGTCAGCGCGGCGAGTCATTTCGGCACAGGCCGGAACGTCTTGTCGCGCCACTACTCCCCGGTGAGCAATTGTTCGTCGTCTGGCGCCATGGAAGCCGAAGTATTTTTTCGGCGATCTGCAAGCACCCAACTACCGTCGTACAACTGCAGCGGGAAACTCTCGGTCCTGCTCTGGCGTCGTTCGACGAATCCTTCGGAAGTGCTCACGCTCACACCCGCTCTGGGCTCGCGCCGCCTGCCCAGAAGATCAAGCACTGCACGGGCCAATTCCGCCAACGGAAAGGGTTTGAACAGGATATGGCTGACTCCCAGTAGCCGGGCCCGCTCGCAAACTTCCGCGGTTGGATGCCCTGTGATCAGCACAAAATGGCACTTCCTGTTCTGGCGGACGGCATCGAGCACCTGAAAGCCTTCCATATCCGGCAAGCGGTAATCGAACACCATCACATCGGGTGCGAAATCGTCTGCTGCGGCGATTCCATGTGCACCGTCGTGAGCAATCCGGACTTCCAGCGCTTGCGCCTGCAGGTAACCCTGGAGGTTTTCCGCCAGCAGCTGTTCGTCATCAACAACCAGTACTTTGTTTAACAAGGTCGACTCCTTGAAACCGCAGGTCCGGGTTTTGAACCTGGCGGAGCGCGTGCCCTGAGAGGACTAACGCACACTTCATGCCAGGCTGAGCGCCGGTAATTTTAGGTCTTCATGTCCTTGAATTTAAAAACAATGCCTTTTCGTACAGCAATCCCATCCCCCAAAAACGGGGAAAGCGATCGAATGGGCATTGACGTTTTTCCCCCACTGTTGGGGAACACCCCTAGTCATCATCAATCCGCTCGATCCGATTGCGCGAACGCAATTGCGCCAATGCCTGCGAGCGAGCCTGTACCTGGTGCTGCCGGGCAAGATAAGCCCGAACCGTCTCAAGTCCTTGTTCCTCCGGGACATGGGTCGCCTCCCTGTGATTCTCTAAATAGATCAGATGCCAGCCGACCGACGTGCGCACGGGTTCGCTGATGGCCCCCGGTGCCAGGGCAAACGCGGCCGCTTCGAACTCCGGCAACATCCGTCCACGGGGAAAGTAGCCCAGGTCGCCCCCTTCGCTGGCCGACGTGTCTTCAGACCCGCTACGGGCAGCGCTGGCGAAATCGGCCCCGGCAACAATGGACGCCCTTATTTCAATTAAGCGTAGCCGCGCAGCCTCGACTGTGGAAGCGTCGGCACCGGCCGCTACCTTGACCAGGATATGCCGGGCCCGCACTTCTTCGGGCCGGTTCAGCTCGTCTCGGTGTTCTTCGTAGAACGCCCGGACCTGTTTTTCTTCCGGCCCGGCGGTCTGGATGAGGTCATTGAACACTTGCCGGGCCGCCAGTTCACGGCGGATGTATTCGGTGTAACCGGCCTCATCGAAACCGGCATCTTCAAGACGCCTGGCAAACACCTCGGTTCCGCCCATGGCCTGACGGGTCTGATCGATCTGCTCCTTGACCACGGCATCACTGATCACCACGCCGCGCTTGACGGCTTCCTGCCACAGCAATTCGCGATCGATCAAGGCATCCAGTGCGGCCTTGCGCAGTTGCCTGTAGGCTTTCGGATTGCGGATGTTGCCTACCGCCCGGCCCTGGTCTTCCAGGTATTCGGCGAAGTAGCGCTCCAGGCGCAGTTGGGAAATTTCCTCGCCATTGACCCGCGCCGCGGCCGGACCATTGCTGCACCACGCCACGGGTGCCCATAGCGTCAGCAGGACCAGCACAGTGTTGAGTTTCATGATCGGCCTCCGGTCATGGCGTGGCAACCACAGGTTTATAGGGGGCGACCAGATAGAATCGCTGGTCCGGCAGATCCACCGTGACGATATGGGCACCGCTCAAACCCAGGCGTCGGCCAGGACCAAAGCTCATCAGGGGCGTCAGCCCGGTATCGAAGTCATGCAGGCCTTCCAGGGCACTGACCAGCTTTTCGCGGCTGGCATCCCGCCCGGCCTGTTTCATGCCTTCGCTGAGCAGCATCATCGAACTGAACGCGCCCACTTGCAGTATCGCGTGCTGGCCACCGAGGCCCTGGTGTTCGCGCAACTGGGTCAGGGCCAGGCGCCCGGCCTGGGTCCAGTCGCTGGGCACGAACGGATAGGCCAGGAACACCCGCCGGGAAAATCCGCTGGGCACCTGCGTCAGATTGCCCGCCACCTGGTTCGAGGTGGCGAACAGGTAAGGCACCTGCCCCGCCGTTTGCAGGCGCTCGGCCAGTCGGCTGAAGCCGCTGCTGGTGCCCAGGTAAAACACCGAGCGCGAGCCCAGGGGCAAATCTTCCCCGCTCGGGTCGTAGGCTTGCAGGCGCACCTTTTGCCAGGCGTGCCCCTGCAAGTACTGGCCGAGTTCCTGCGCCGCCTGCCGTTGGCCGGATTCGTCCGGATAGGCGATCAGCGTCGGCCCCTGAAGCACCCGCAGGCTGGCACTGGCGTAATCGGCCAGGGCGATCAATTGCTCACGAAGCCCCGGCAGTGGTTCGAATATCTGCGGACTGGCGTGGGGCGTGCCCTGCAAGGACAGCGGCCCGATCAGCGGAATGCCGGCCCGTTCCAGGCGCACGGCGAGGTCCATGTCCAGTGCCGGCGCCAGCGGGGCGATCAGGGCGAACACTTGCTCCTCATCGATCAATCGGTCCAGCGCCTTTTCGGCACTGGCGCGATCGGTGCCGGGGTCGAGGATGGTCAAGCGCAACTGCCGCCCGTGAATGCCCCCCGCCTCGTTGATACGCGTCACGCAGCCCTTGAGCACCGCCGCCACCGTGCCGCTCTCCTCGCTCAATGGCCCGGTGCCTGGCAGCAACGTACCCAGGTGCAGACTGTCGGGGGTCAGGCCCGGATCGCGGTCTTCGGCCAGGCGCTTGAGGTACGCCGTGAGGTTGCGCTGATCGTTCATCGACAACACGAACCGCGGCATCGACGGATCGAGCCGGTTATTGCCGGGGTCGCGCCCCTCCTGCACCGCCCGCGCCAGGGTGCTGTCGCTGTAGGCCGGGTAACTGCGGCCGTTGATGTGCTGCTGGCCATGGCTACTGGCCAACCGCGACCAACTCAGGTCCGGTGGGCGCACCCCGCCTTCCGGCCGCCCGAGGCCGTCTTCGCCATGACAGTTGGCGCACGGCAGGCTGGTGGCCGGCAGCACCATGTTCGATGCACCGACCCGGGCCATGATCGGCTCGCCGCTGGCCGATACACCTTCGCGGTACAGGCGCTTGCCGGCACTTTCACTGAGGCTCAGCGGCAGCGCCTGGACGCTGAGCGTAAAGCCGCCAAAGAGCAGCAGGCCAAGGACGAGGGCAGTATTGATGGCCATGGCTAGCGTCCGGCCACGGGCATTGCCAGCAGCTGCAGGCGCTGGGCAATGGCGGCCGCGGGGGCATCGGGACGGATTTTACTCCAGCGCTTGTTCGCCACGTCACCGACGATCAACTGAGTGGAGTGCTGCTCGGGGGTCGGCACGATCTGACCGATGCGACCCAATACAAGGTCCATTTGCGCCTTGTCGCCGGTAAGAAAAAACCAGTGGGGCCCATCGACGCCCTGTTTCAAGGTGTAAGCCTTGAGTACCGCCGGGGTGTCCCGCAGCGGATCACTGGTAAGGGAGATAAAGGTGATGCCGTCGGCCTTGTCGCCGAGCACTTCACGCACTTCCTTGAGCTTGCGGGTAATCAGCGGGCACGCATCGTTGCAACTGGTGAAAATCACATTGAGCAGTACTACACGGTCCTTCAATGTGTCGCTGTAGAAGCGCAGTGTGTTGCCGTTCTGGTCCTGCAACGGCGTGTCGGTGAACCAGGTCTTCGCGTCATGGGTGCCGCTGGACGGCTGCGCGGCGGCCACCGCAGGCGCGGTGGTCTGCTCATGCCCTTCGTGGGCAAACGCCACTGAACTGAAAATGCAGTAGCAGATGCCCAGGGCAAACCAGTCGATGGCTCTCATGGCTGTTGCTCCATGGCGATGGCAGTGTGCTTGGCGTGAACGTTGCGTTCACCACTGAGTTTCTCGACGGCCCGGGCCAGTTCCGCCGGGTCGGTGAAACCGTAATAGCGGGTCCAGAAACGGTTGTTGCCGTCGCCCACCAGAATCAGCGGCGAGTGGTTCTTGAAGTCACCGCTGTAGGCGCCCAGGCCCTTGAGGGTGGCATTGACCGACTGCGGCGAACCGGTCAGCCAGCTCCAGCCCGGCCCCTGCTGGTAGGTGCGGGCGTAGTCGTTCAGGCGTTGGGGATCGTCACGCTGCGGGTCGATGCTGATCGACACCAGTTGCACCTCGGTGCCAACCCGCGCACCCAGCTGTTTCTGCACCTTGCCCATGATCGAGGACACCACCGGGCAGACCGTGGTGCAGCTGGTGTAGATGAACCCCATGACCACGATCTTGTTGCTCACCAGGTCTTTTTCCAGATTGACGACCTTGCCGTTCTGGTCCAGCAAGGTCACGTCGGCAATCTTGATCCGGGCGGTCTCCTGGCCAGCCTTCCTGGCTGTCATGTCGTGCCCGGCGTGCTCGTCCGTCGAATGAGCCAGCGCCTGGCCGATACCGGTGACCAACAGGCAGAACGTCAGCAAGCCGCGATGTGCGAATCGGTTCATGTCAGTTTCCTCTTAGTGGGTATCGCCGGGTACGACCCGGACGCTGGCAAAGGTCTTGTCATCGAAACTCGAGCCCAGGGACGCCGCACGCACGTGCAGGTACCAGGCACCGTCCTGGTCGAGGGTCACCGGGGCTTCATACACACCGTCGGCGACTTCCAGCGCGGCGACCTCCTGTGGTCGCGAGGTCGGGGCGCGGAAGTAGCGCACCTGAGCATCCTTGACCCCGCTGCGCTGCGCCTTCTGCTTGCCTTCGACGATGCGAAAGCGCACCAGGTACGGACTGCCCAGGTCAGCGGTGGACTTGTCGAGCATGAACTCCACCCTGGGCATCCCACGGTGCTGGTCGAGCCGCTTGTCCTCCTCCACCAGGGTGCTGAAGCAGTGGATGATGTTCGGCTGGTTGAGCAGGAACGCCACGTCGAAACGCCCCGCCGCCGGTAGCTTGACCCGCGAGCTGTAAAGCCCCGGCTCGATTTCCCGCAGGCTGCGGTCAATAACCAGTGCTGCCCGCGCCACTTGTCCGCGATTGGGGTAGCCGGACATCGGCGCGTTCATACCTTCGGCGTAGAAGTAGGTGGTGTTGTCCACCGGGTTGACCACGAACACCGCGTTGTCGTCCCGCGATACCGCCAGGCTTGACGCCAGCGGCAGATCACCGGCCATCCGCGGTGCCTGGGGTCCGGCCTCGAACCCCTGGGTGATCGGCGTGCGGCCCTCGCCGAGGGAGGCCAGGTTGATCATCGTGACTTTCGGCGAAGCCAGCCCGCGCACATAGGCATAGGCCTTGGTGAACACCACTTGCCAGGGCTCGGCGGAGACGTTCAGTTCATGGATCAACGCGTCGTTGGCGGTGTCGATCACCGCGGCCTGGTTTTCCAGGGTGTTGAGCACGATGCCAAAACGACCGTCGGCGCTGAAGCCCATCGGGCCCAGGCCCTGCTTGAGCCGGATCACCCGACGCACCGACTGGCTGTTGCCATCGACGACGGTCACCGTGCCATCCTTGCCATCGGCCACATAGGCGGCGCCGGACAACGGCGAATACTTCACCGACAATGGGTGCGAACCGGTCTTGAGTTGTTTGCTGATGCTCAGGCTGGCGATGTCGACGATGCTCACCGTGCCATCGTCGCGGTTGGTGACAAAGGCAAAACGGCTGTCCTTGCTGAAAGCGATTTCGTGGTGCCCGGCCCCGGTGGCCAGGTGCTTGAGGGGTTTGAGGCTGGCGGCGTCAATCACCGTGACCCCGGATTGCCCGTCGGCCTTGGCGTTGTTGCCGACCCACAGCAGGCGTTCGTCCGGTTGCAGCGCCACGCGCACCGGATTGCTGCCGGCAACCACCGAGTCGATCAGCTTGAACTCTTGACTGTCGATCACCGCCACCTCGCCGGCGGCGGGCATCGAGACAAACACCCGTTTGTTGTCTTTGGGCGTCACCCAGTCCATCGGCGGCTGTTTCAGTTCAATGCGCGCCAGGGTGCTGGTGATGCCGCCGACAGACACCGACGGATCGATCACCGAGACGCTGGCGTCACGGTTCATCACCAGCAGGAAGTAGCTGTTGAGATCGAGCAAGGGGCGTGCGCCGATGTTCGATTTGAGGAAGGTGCCGACCCGCGACTTGCAGCTACTGTCGCGGCCCTGGGCCTGGTCGGCGGCGATCGCTTGCGGGTCGAGCCAGGCGCCCGGCGAAACGCCGGACAAGGGTTGGCCCGAGGCTTTGTCCGTCACGCGAAACTGCACGTCGGCAAAGCCGCCCTCACGCAATACGCCGTCCTCGGCCAATGGCTTGACATCAAGGACCACCGAGATCCCGTCACGCTCCAGCGTCCGGTCGCCCCAGGTGTCGGGCAAGGCGACCTCGCTGAGCATGTTCGCAGGCGCGGTTCGCCACACGCCGATCCCGATCAGCGCCATGCCGACGATCAGCGCGCTGCCAACGAATTTGATGGTCCTGTCCATGTCGCATCTCCTCTTCAGAACCTACCTGTCCCTTTTTGGTCACTCATGTGGCGAGGGGGCTTGTCGGATCGCCGCACCGCCCCGTTGGGCTGCGCAGCGGCCCCCCCTAAATCCACAATTGCATCCGCCTGACACACCGCATGTAGCGTTTTTTACGACTGCTTCGCAGCCGAACGGGGGCAAGCCCCCTCGCCACACAAGCCCGCTCCCACAGGTGTTGCGTTACTGTCCTTTCCTACGGTGCCGTTGCCGGCACCCATGTCATGCGATGCCTTTGTGGGAGCGGGCTTGCTCGCGAAAAGGTCAGCACATCCAATATTCAGGTGTCTGACACTCCGCCTTCGCGGGCAAGCCCGCTCCCACAGGTGTTGCGTTACTGTCCTTTCCTACGGTGTCGGTGCCGTTGTCGGTGCTGGTTCATTCGTGACCCGCAGCAAGCCCCACAGACCGGCGGTGTTGCCGAAGGACGCGTTGTCACGGAACAGGTAATCCCCGGCAATCGCATTGCTGCCACCGGCGCTCGGGTGCATGGCGCTGAAGTGGGCGGCCGGCAGCACGCTTTCACGTGCGCCGATGTACATCGACATCGGGTTCAGGCCGAACCGCACCGAACCGACGCCGGGGGTCCACATCGGATAGCCGTCGACATCGCTCTTCTCCGCCAGGTACGGATTGACCGACCAGAGGTGACCGTCGAGCTGGAAGGTCGAGCCGCGACTGCCGCCGGTCGGCATCAGCACATGGGTGCGGAATGGTTGCCCGGGTTTCACGTAGAACACCGGCGTTTGTGGATCGCCGCCCACCAATGCGTTGCTGTAGGCCATGTGGGCATTGGGCACGTCACCATAACCAGAGCCGTCCGCGCGGCCGAACGGTGCATCCGGAGCGAGGCCGAAGCGATACCACAGGGGCTCGGTCTTGTAGTTGATGGCCATGCCGGCGTTGTCCTTCGGATCGTTCGGCACGCCCATGCCTTCCGAGGCGATGCCTTCCACCGGCCGACCATTCGCCCAGCGCAGGTTCAAGGCGCGCTGCCAGACCATCGCGAAGTCACGGTAGACCGCCTGCCCCGTCGCCGTGACCGTGGCCGATGCACGCTTGGCGTCCTCGACCCAGGTGGCGCCGGCCGGCAGCACACTCATTGCACCGCCAAGGCCTTTTTGCGGCTGCTTGATCACATCCGCCGGGGTGAAATTCAAGCCGCCGAACTCCACCGCCGTGGCGTTGATGTTGTCGACGTTGCGGCCCAGTTGGGTCACCGGTTTGCCTTCACGCTCCAGGTGCCCGGCGTAGTACTGGTAGGTACGGGTCGGGTAGGCACCGCTGTTGCCGACCCGCGGTGGCACGGTCTGGATCGGGTTGACGCCGACGTTGGCGCCGTCGGATTTGGTGATGTCGTAGGCCAGCAATTGCGCATGCAGGCCGACATGGCTGGAGGGCCGCAGCAGGTTGTTGTTGAAGGTGGTCGAGCCGTTGCCGTCATTGCGATTGCGCTTGACCAGCCCCTGCAGGATGGCGGTCTGGGCCAGGTCAGGCATCACGCTCGGCAGACGGTTCTCCAGGGTGATATTGATGCAATCCCCGGCCGCTGCGCGCAGCACCAGCGGTTCGACAGGCACCCCCGGCTTGAGCTTGCCCGTGCTCGGGTCGAGGTCGGTCTTGCGCACGTACAGGATCGCGGTCGGGTCATGGATCGGCCCGCTCTGGCCACCGATGGTGATGGTTTCGCCGTCCTCGGGATCGGTCACCGTCACCCGGGGAATGCTCACGGTTCGCGAGTTGAACACCAGGGTACCGCCCGCCGGATTCAACGGCCCGCCGACATGCTGGCCAAGTCCCTCGGGGTCACCGATCGACAACCCCAGCGGATTGCTCAGGATGTCGTTGGCCAGCGCCGCCACGACCTCGTAGTTGCGCTGCACGGTGGGCCTGGTACCCATGCCGTTCGGGTTGGCGCCGACCCGGGGACAAGTGCCGTCAAACGCCACGGTGTTGCGCGTGCCCGCCGGTTTCGGGTTGTTCGGCAGCGCGAACAGATCGCTGCGTTGCGCGGTGTAGTTGCGCATCACGCCCCAGATGCCGTTCCAGTAGCCTTCGATCGAGGCATCCATCGAGTACAGATAGTCACCCGTGGTCGCCGCGGAACTGGAGAGCATCGACACCGGCGCAATGAAGCCCATCTGCTCGGAAATCCCGACCATTTGCGATGCTCGCCAGCCCGAGTTGGAGCTGTTGCCATAGCCGGTGCCGCTTTGCAGCCACTTCACACCGTGCAGGGTGACGTTGTGCTCCTCTTCATGGCCGCCGGCATGCACCCGCAACCGCACGTTGTCGCCGGTGTAGGTGCGCAGCATCGGTGTGAACGGGTCGCCCGGTTCCGCACCGCCACGGTTGATGTGTGGCGGGAACCGCGTAGTGCCGCCGGTCGGGCCGGTGGCCGAAGTCACCAGGTTCGGCGCCAGGTTCATCGCAGGGATCGCACGGTCGGTACGGCTTTGCATGGCAAACGACAGGTCGCCGCCGAGGCCGTCGGCCTGCATGCCGCGCTTGCCGTCCGGGCCGACCTTGTTCGGGTCGAACACCCGCAGGCCCAGGGGTTCGTTGCGGTAATTGACCACGAACATGCCGGGGTCATCCACCGAGATCGCTTGCGGACATGGCCGGCTCGGGCAGCCAGGCTTGATGCCGCCACGGGCCTCGACCACCGACTCGAGCAGGTTGCCGGCGTTGTTGCGCACGGGCGGATTGATCGCATAGCGGAAGCTGTCGGATGTCGCCGGGAACGCCTGCGGATTGGGCACGCCATTGGGGCCGGCGCCGACGTACACACCGGCTTCGTAGGCGTGCTGGAAGTCGCTGTACTCCAGGAAGAACTCACGGAAGCTGTCGTTCTTGCCGTCGTTGTCCAGGTCACCGGTCGATATCACCGCCTGCCATGAAGTCGGCCCGCCGTCCGAGCGCGCGCCGCTGTACAACGGCTCGCCCGTTTCGGCGTGAAACCAGGTGGAACCGGCGGGTTCGGCCAACACGGTGGCGTACAGGCCGATCTGTTGGTGAGTCGATGGGCCGAGGTGGTCGTGGGTGAAAATGGTCCCCAGGCCACGGTCGACACCCTTGGTGTTGATCACCGGATCGATGAACCAGCGCTGCATCGCCGTGCGCGCGCCCATCCAGTCCGCCCGGCCATATTGACCAAAGAACGGATGCGCCTTGGCCACCGGGCAGGCGGGTGTGCCGTCACGCGGGTCGGTGCCCTGGCACTGGTTGAACGCGCGGATGGCATGGATGCGTTCCACCACGGCACCCGGGGAAAGCACGCCGTCCTCGTAGTTCCAGCCGTTGGACGAACCATCGGCGGACGTCAAGTCCCACTTCGGCAAGTGAATGTGCTGGCCGATCACGTCGGTCGGGGTGCGTACCTGATAGTCGTCCATCTCATAGGTGGCCGGCACCAGGTTGGTTTGCTGGTACTGCACGCAGTCGAAGGTGTTCATGCGCATCACCAGCGGTTCCGGCGGACGCTGCTTGGTGATCACCGGCCAGGCGTCTTCCCACAACGCGAGGATGCGCGCCTGCGGGAAGTGGTAGCCGACCTTGTTGTACACCGCGTCGAACTGGATGTTGGCCGCCTTGTAGATGCGCGGGCGGTCGGCGGTGAAAGTCGAGGAGCCAGTAAAGGACATGCCGTCGATGCGCTCGCCGCTATGGTATTCACCGCTGCCGGCACTGCTGGTCAGACGTTTGGCCCGATCATCCATACAGGGTTCGTAGAACGGCGCACCGGCAATCGGCAAGGCGCCATTGGTGCGGAAGTTGCGCGCAACCACCTGTTTGCCCGGCAGCACGGCAAAACTGGGGTGATCCTTTTTGGCGTGGAAGGCCATGGCCGCCTGTTCGACTTCGGTCCCCTCTTCCGGCAGGTAAATCGGTTTGGCCCGCTTCACTTCCTTGGAGAAGTCCAGCGAGGTGGTCACCGTGTGCGCCTCGCCACCGGCCGACACGCCGTCCAGCGCATGGCGCCCCAGGCCACCGTCCCAGCCACCGGACTGGTTCGGGTCGAGGTTGGCCCACAGGCCGTTGCCGCTGGTTTTCAGCGCCTGGGCCTTGGCCGCGTCGAGCATGTCCAGCGGTGGGGTTGGCGGGCGTTGGCCGACCGAACTTTCCATGCCGCCGATCCAGAAGGGGAAACCGGGGTTTTTCAGGCTGCCGTCGGCGTTGCGGTTGGCTTCGCTGCGATCGACCAGCGCCAGCGAGCCGATGGCCTGGGTACCGCCGGCACCGCCATTGCCGCCGTCATCATCGTCGCCAGCGGCTATCAGGGTCTGGCCGACTTTCGGCACCACGACAACCTTGCCCGGCATCGGAGCCATGGCTTTGCCGGGCAGCGGCACGACCGCCGGGATCGGCGTACCAGCGATGATTTCGCCATCGGGCAAGGCCCGCGCACCGGCCGCCGGTTTGCCGTTGCGCAGCGCATAGGGTTGTTTGTGGAAGCCGTCTGCACCCTGCTGGGACACTTCGAGCCGGGTGCCTTCTTCGAACACATCGTGCACCCGCCACATGGCCCACATGCCCTGGGCGAAGTGCGGGTAGAAGTGGCAGTGGTAGATCGCATCGCCCGCTACGCGGTTACGGTTACCCGAACCACCGTTGGCGATTTCATAGGTGTAGCCGGAGCCCGGGCCGATGCCCTGGGCGTCCAGGTAATCGGTGTTGTCATCGTTCGGGTTGTACAGCCATTGATGCCCGTGCAGGTGGAAGATGTGGTGTTCGTAGCCGTTGTGGGTGTTGCGGAACTTGACGAAGTCACCGATGTAGCTGTGATTGACGTTGGACGGCTCCGACGGATAGAGCGCCATGGTCGCCTTGACCCCGACCTGATCGGCACGCGGCACCTCGCCCGGGCGAATGTTTTCCAGGCCGGCGTTGGCCGGTACGTCCACCAGCATCGCCACGTCGCCCACGGTGTGCGAACTGAGGAAAAACTCTTCATAAGCGCAGGACAGGCAATCGTGCATCGGCCCCACGCCCAGGCGGTTGGCGACCACTTCGGCGCCCATGCCGCCGGAGCCGTAGTTGATCATGAACGAGTCGCGAGTCGGCTCCAGCACATGGCCCATCACCGGGTCTGCAAAGTACGCCGGGAAGGCTTGGGTGACGGCGGTTTCATCCTGGAACTGCGAAGCGAAATCGCGGAACGGCTCCAGCCGGTTCGGCAGCGCCGGATTGCGCTTGCCCATGGCTTCCAGCGGATAGGTCGATGGCGGGAAGCTGCCGTCGGCGTTGCTGCCCATCACGATCGCGTCGCTTTCGCCGGAAATGATCTCACTGCCGTCCACCATATTGATGATCGGCGTACCGGCCTTGCCTTCGCGAATCCACGGCTCGCGCTGCGGGTAGCGCGCCTGGTAATCGACGATTGGCTGGCCGGCCGGCGTACGTCCGGTGCTGGCCAGGCGCATTTCTTCTTCGGTCAGGGTGTTGCGGTAAGTGCGCCCGCCCTTGGGCACGACCACGACCTGGGCGAACAGCCCGTTGGCGTTGTTGCCCGCCGCGCCCTCGCCACCGAAGGTCGCGCCACGGCTGCTGACGTCGAACGCGCCTTCGCGTTCGGCGTACAACGTGTAGGAACGGCTGCTGCCGGGGGCGACGAGGCTGTTGGCGTTGCGCCCGGTATAGGAGGCGATGTCATCGATGCTGTTGACGGCCTGCAGGCCGTTGACCTGGAAACCGACATGACGGTCGGCCACCTGCTCATCGGCCTTGAAGGCTTCGGCATTGCCGGTCTGGCCGCCCTCCTCCTCTTCCTCGCCCTCCTGCTCAAACGCGTCATGACTGCCCGGGTTGGCCTGATAGGCCAGCAGGTTTTGCAGATTAACGGTCAGGCAATCGCCGGCAGCTACGCGCAACACCAGCGGACGCGGACGCTTGTCGGGCCGCAGGGAGACCTTGCCCGGCACTGCTGCGCCCCCTTGGGCGAGGGAAATGTCATGGTCATCGACCACATCGCGACGCAGCGCGAACATCATACCGTTGACGTTTTGCGCCCCCAGGCGGTTGAACATCAGCGGCTGATCGAACGCCACGACGTTGGCCACCAGGTTGCGCTCGCAACGTGCAGCTGCGCTGGCAATCTCGATACCGAGCATCGAAGTCACCAACAGCAGCAAATTAATCAGGGACGGGGCGTGGGATATACCGACCATGGTCTCGGGCCTCGCTAAGGGTTTGCAGGAAAAACTTCACGACAAATCGTCGAGAGCAATCCGCATGCCACAAAAAATAACGTTATTATTCAGTTAGTTATAACTACTACTTAATAATCCGGGGGGGATATTCCCCACCCAATCCCCCACTTTTTCGCCGGGGCCACAATTCCCCACTATTGGGGAAAATCGCCCCCGCGGTTTCAATCACAGCGGCGCATCCGCGGACAACCCCTGCAAACGCCGATACTGGTTCAGCACGTTGGGCACATAACGCTGGGTTTCGGCGAACGGCGGGACCACGTTGCCACGGCTGAGTACCGCTTGCGGGCCGGCGTTGTAGGCCGCTACGGCGAGGCGGATATCGTTGTCGAACATCGTCATCAGGCGCTTGAGATAGCGGGCGCCGCCCTGGATGTTGGCCTTGGGGTCGTAGACGTTGGTCACGCCCATTTCGCGGGCGGTGTCGGGCATCAACTGCATCAGTCCGCGAGCGCCCTTGGGTGAGGTAGCGCGGGCGTTGTAGCTCGACTCGGTCTTGATCACTGCGTGCAGCAGCGCCGCCGGCAGTTCGTTGGCCGTGGCGGCCGCCGCCACCAGTTCGGCGTAGGGTTGCGCGGCGATCATCTGCGGCTGCTGGTCGAGGCTGACGACCGGCGCATCGGGTTCACGGATCACCCGTTCATAGTGGCGTCCGGGGCGGTGGACATTGGACAGGACGTAGCTGCCATTGGCGTCCACGGAAACAAACACATCGGCCTGTGCGGCGCCGGTCAAGACCAGCAGACCCAGCAACCCGGCGGTGAGTGATTTCATTGTCAGACCTCCCCTTCCCAGCCCCGAAAAATGGGGGTAATGCCCCAATGGCCAGTCGTGCAACAGCCATACGCAAGCACTGTGCCGTAAGTGAGAAGGCCCATGGCACGGGGGGTGCAGAAGGATCACCAAGCATGAGCATGGCAATTGCATGCTGTTGAAGGACAACAACTACATGGCAACTGGCAACACTGCTGCCTACCGTGCGAGGTCATCATGAATCAGCATCTGCGTTATGCCCGGCGAACCCAAAGCGGGTTCACCCTGCTCGAACTGTTGGTGGTGCTGGTGGTGCTGGGGCTGTTGGCCGGCATCGTCGCGCCGAAGTATTTCGCCCAGCTGGGCCGTTCCGAAGTGAAAGTGGCCAAGGCACAAATAGAAGGCTTGAGCAAAGCCCTGGACATTTACCGCCTGGAGGTCGGCCATTACCCGTCGACCGAACAGGGTTTGCAGGCGCTGGTCACGGCACCCGCCGACGAACCGCGCTGGACCGGCCCGTACCTGCAGAAGAAACTTCCCCAAGACCCTTGGGGCCGCAACTACAGCTATCGCTATCCCGGTGAAAACAGCGAATACGACCTGTTGTCCATGGGCAAGGACGGGCAACCCGGCGGCGAAGGTGAGAACGCCGAAGTCACCAACTGGAACTGACGGATATGGCGACCATGCGCTTTCATCTCAAAGCCGTCGGCAAGGCCGGTGTCGTCTCAATGACCGTCGATGCGCCGGGGCAAAGCGAAGCCAGGCGCATCGCCGAAGACCAGGGCCTGCGGGTAGTCAGCCTGCACGCCGAGCGACATTGGCGCGCGTTGCGCCTGCAAAGGCGCGAGACGTTCAACCTGGTGTTGTTCAGCCAGGAGCTGACCACCTTGCTCAACGCCGGCCTGCCGTTGATCGATGCGCTGGAAAGCCTGGCGGAAAAGGAAAACGCGCCACAAGCCCGCAAAACCCTGAGCGAACTGGTGCGCCTGCTTTACGAGGGCAAATCGTTTTCCCAGGCCCTGGGCCAGTTGTCGGCCATTTTCCCGCCTTTGTACGTGGCGCTGGTGCAGTCCAGCGAGAAGACCGGCGCCGTCGGCGATGCCCTGGGCCGATATGTCAGCTATCGACAGCGCATGGACGAGGTTCGCCAGAAGATCATCAGCGCGTCGATCTACCCCATGCTGTTGCTGGTAGTGGGCGGCGGCGTGGTGTTGTTCTTGATGGGCTACGTCGTGCCGCGCTTCAGCCTAGTGTTCGAAGGGCTGGGGTCGAACCTGCCGTGGTTGTCGCAGATCCTGATGAGCAGCGGCATGTTCCTTCACGCCCACCAGGGCGAATTCTTCGGTGGCTTGCTGGCCATCATCGTCGCCCTCGTCCTGCTCCAGCGCCAACCGGCGTTTCGGCGGGGGCTGGACCGGGTGATCGAAAAACTCCCCGCGGTGCACCAGCGCATCTTCATGTATGAGCTGGCACGCTTCTACCGTTCCCTGGGCATTCTGCTGCAAGGCGGCATTCCCCTCGTCACCGCCATGGGCATGGTCCGCAACCTACTCACCGTTGCCTCCCGCGGCCGGCTGGACCAGGCCTGCGAACGGGTGCGCGAAGGGCAATCGTTGTCCACCGCGCTGGAACTCAATCAACTGGTGACTCCCGTTTCCCTACGACTGCTACGCGCCGGTGAACAGTCCGGCAACCTCGGGCAGATGATGGAGCGCAGCGCCGACTTCTACGACGAAGAAATCAGCCGCTGGATCGAATGGTTCGTGCGGCTGTTCGAACCCTTGCTCATGACCTTCATCGGCCTGTTGATCGGGGTGATCGTGATCCTGATGTACATCCCGATCTTCGAACTGGCCTCGAGTATTCACTGACGTTTGGAACAGGGCCGCGCTGTCGGTTGCATTTCTTCAACCATCAAACTGAATAAATCAGCCTGCCGAGGTGTTTAACAGGTTCCCATGGGAAAAAGCAGCACGTTGCAAGCTTCATCAACGTTCCAGGCTCAAACAAGAAGACGGAGAACGACATGCACATCAATAAGCTTTTACTGGCAGTAGCTATTGGCGCGGTTCTGTCGGCGTCTACCGTACTGATTCCGGACAACCTGTCCGGGGTATCCAGTGCTCAGGCCAAGGATGGGGGTAGTGGCGGTGGCGGTGGCGGCAGTGGAGGCGGTGGTGGTGGTAATGGAGGCGGTGGCGGCGGTGGTGGCGGCAATGGAGGTGGCGGCGGTGGCAA
>Ga0209050_1001473_pt1 | contig 25146 bp, 24 predicted proteins | sample Araplavi_mTSA_r2_FD_184276 | JGI IMG/M metagenome (GOLD analysis project Ga0209050, IMG submission 184276) | Arabidopsis root microbial communities from North Carolina, USA - plate scrape MF_Cvi_mTSA_r2 (SPAdes) (version 2) | ecosystem: Host-associated > Plants > Roots > Endosphere | place: USA... | reverse complement strand
TTTTGCTTGAGTTCAGTCAGATTCATATAGGAATGACGTAATCATTTATGGAGGGGGGAAATTAAGCTTTTGGCTTAATGAGGCCGCGCCGCAGAGAAGGCGACAGGATCGCGTACTTATTCGAAAAGGAGTGCGTCGGCGACGGCTAGCAGGGGGCAATGGAGAAACCAGTGCGGGGCCGAATGTACCACCTGAGTTTAGGAGCGTCTAGCCCTGAATACGCAAAAAGCCCCGCTATTTGCGGGGCTTTTCAGGACACTTTGCAGCGACGCTTAGATGTTGGCGTCGAGGAAAGCAGCCAGTTGCGACTTCGACAGTGCGCCGACCTTGGTCGCTTCAACGTTGCCGTTCTTGAACAGCATCAGGGTCGGGATACCACGCACGCCATGCTTGGCCGGGGTTTCCTGGTTCTCGTCGATGTTCAGTTTGGCGACGGTCAGCTTGCCTTTGTAGGTCTCGGCAATTTCGTCCAGAACAGGAGCGATCATTTTGCAAGGGCCGCACCACTCAGCCCAGTAATCGACCAGTACAGCGCCTTCAGCCTTGAGTACGTCGGCCTCGAAGCTAGCGTCGCTAACGTGTTTGATAAGATCGCTGCTCATGGAATTCTCCAGGGTTGTAAGCAAAAAAAACGTGGCCCATCATAGCTGCCCTTCCCTCGTTCAGGAAGGTGCAGTTGATTGAGTCTCACTATGGTGTTCCATGAGTTTGGGTATAGCCCGGGTCACGCCGTGGCGGGAGCGACGAAGGCGATTCCGGTGCGCAACGCCGCGTTGCGCACGTGCTCGTGCATGGCTTTTTGCGCGGCGCCAGAGGCTCGGCGAGCCAGCGCGCGAAGGATCTTGCGGTGCTCCTGCCAGGTTTCCATGGCCCGCTCGGCCCGGATGAACGGTAGTTTCTGGCTTTCCAGGAAGATATCGGCGCTGGCGGTGAGGATACTCAACATTGCCTGATTGCCGCTGGCCAGCAGGATGCGCCGGTGGAATTCGAAGTCCAGGCGCGCCGCCGCTTCGAAATCAGCGGCCTTGAGCTCGTTGCGCATGGCGGCGACATTGTCCTCCAGCGCATCGAGCTCCTCGGTGCTCAAGGTCACGGCCGCCAACCCCGCGGCAAACCCCTCCAGCGCGTAGCGCAACTGGAAGATATCCAGCGGCGAAGCCTGCGCCGCAAACGGCCATCCCGCTGCGGCCTCGCCTCGCGGCAGCTCCACCGGCGCCTGCACGAACACGCCTTTGCCCGGCTGGATGCTGATGACGCCCAGCGCACTCAGGGACGACAGCGCCTCGCGCAAAGAAGCCCGGCTTACGCCCAGCTGTACCGCCAGGTCCCGTTGCGAGGGCAAGGCATCCCCCGGCCCGAAGCCCTGTTCGGTAATCAGTTTGCGGATGGCTTGCAACGCCACTTCGGGTACGGCGCGGGAGATCGAGTTCATGGTTTTCCAGACGAGCCAGGCCAATGTGCGCTCAGTTGTAAAGCTATTCGCGACGCCCGGCAAGTCGTGCCCCATGGGGGTTCGGTGATTTTCCCGGCTGCGCCATCGGGGTGCGAAACACAACCTGACTGTTCAGACCAGTAAGACCGTCCGACACCAGCAAAACCGCGCTCTGGCGCCCCCAAAACCCTATGTTGGCATGGCCCATGCTCTGTCGATCGGCAGAAATCACTTCTTGCCGATTTGGAGATTTGCCATGACCCAGCGTTTCAGCGCCCTCCTCGCCACCCTGTTTGCCAGCCTGATGCTGACCCAGGCACCCGCCCACGCCGACGGCCTGGAGGAGGTGGTCAAGCGCGGCGTCCTCAAGGTGGCCGTGCCCCAGGACTTCCCGCCCTTCGGCTCGGTCGGGCCAGACATGAAACCCCGCGGCCTCGACATCGACACCGCGAAACTGCTGGCCGACCAGCTCAAGGTCAAACTCGAACTGACTCCGGTCAACAGCACCAACCGCATCCCGTTCCTGACCACCGGCAAGGTCGACCTGGTGATCTCCAGCCTCGGCAAAAACCCCGAGCGGGAAAAAGTCATCGACTTCTCCCGCGCCTATGCGCCGTTCTACCTCGCCGTGTTCGGTCCGCCAGACGCCGACATCAAGACCCTGGACGACCTCAAGGGCAAGACCATCAGCGTCACCCGCGGCGCCATCGAAGACATCGAGCTGACCAAGGTCGCCCCCGAAGGCGTGACCATCAAGCGCTTCGAAGACAACAACTCGACCATTGCCGCGTACCTGGCGGGCCAGGTCGACCTGATCGCCAGCGGCAACGTGGTGATGGTCGCGATCAGCGAGAAAAGCCCGAAACGCGTGCCGGCGCTGAAAGTGAAGCTCAAGGATTCGCCGGTCTACGTCGGTGTGAACAAGAACGAGCCGGCGCTGCTGGACAAGGTCAACCAGATCCTCGTGACCGCCAAGAGCGACGGAGCGCTGGAGAAAAACGCCCTCACCTGGCTGAAAGAACCACTGCCGGCCGACCTCTGATCTCGCGCGCAGGAGAGACGTTATGGCTTATCAGTTCGACTTCTTGCCGGTGGTGAACAACACCGATCTGTTGCTGCGCGGTGCGTTGTTCACCCTTGAGCTGACCGCCATCGGCGCGGTACTCGGCGTAGGGCTGGGCATCGTCGGGGCGTTGGTGCGGGCGTGGAACATCCGGCCTTTCGCGGGGATTTTCGCGGTCTACGTCGAGTTGATCCGCAACACGCCCTTCCTGGTGCAGCTGTTTTTCATCTTCTTCGGCTTGCCATCCTTGGGCGTGCAGATTTCCGAATGGCAGGCGGCGGTGCTGGCGATGGTGATCAACCTCGGCGCCTATTCGACCGAGATCATCCGCGCCGGCATCCAGGCGATCCCCCGGGGTCAACTGGAGGCCGCGGCGGCGTTGGCGATGACGCGCTTCGAAGCGTTCCGCCATGTGGTGCTGCTGCCGGCACTGGGTAAAGTCTGGCCGGCCCTGAGCAGCCAGATCATCATCGTCATGCTCGGCTCGGCGGTGTGTTCGCAGATCGCTACCGAAGAGTTGAGCTTCGCTGCCAACTTCATTCAGTCGCGCAACTTCCGCGCCTTTGAAACCTACGCCCTGACGACCTTGCTCTATCTGTGCATGGCGCTGCTGATCCGCCAGTTGCTGAACTGGATCGGCCAACGGTTCATCGCAAGGAGCAGCCGATGAGTGATTTCACCTTCTGGGACATCGTGCGCAACCTGCTCACCGGCCTGCAATGGACGCTGGCACTGTCGCTGGTGGCGTTCGTTGGCGGCGGGCTGATCGGCTCGCTGATCATGGTCATGCGCATCTCGAGTAAATCCCTGCCGCGCAGCTTTGCCCGCACCTACATCGAACTGTTCCAGGGTACGCCGCTGCTGATGCAGCTGTTCCTGGTGTTTTTCGGCGTGGCCCTTGCCGGACTGGAAATTTCGCCGTGGATGGCGGCGGCGATTGCCCTGACGCTGTTCACCAGCGCCTACCTGGCGGAGATCTGGCGTGGTTGCGTCGAATCGATCCCCAACGGCCAGTGGGAAGCCTCGGCGAGCCTGGCGCTGAACCCGCTGGAACAATTGCACCATGTGATCCTGCCCCAGGCGTTGCGCATCGCCGTGGCGCCGACCGTGGGTTTCTCGGTGCAAGTGGTCAAAGGCACCGCCGTCACTTCGATCATCGGCTTCACCGAACTGACCAAGACCGGCGGCATGCTCGCCAACGCGACCTTCGAACCCTTCATGGTCTACGGCCTCGTCGCCCTCGGCTACTTCCTGCTCTGCTACCCCCTGTCGCTCAGTGCGCGCTACCTGGAAAGGAGACTGCATGCCTCTGCTTAGAATTTCCGCCCTGCATAAATACTACGGCGACCATCATGTGCTCAAAGGCATCGACCTGAGCATCGAGGAAGGCCAAGTGGTGGCGATCATCGGCCGCAGTGGCTCGGGCAAATCCACCTTGCTGCGCACCCTCAACGGCCTGGAGTCGATCAACGATGGTGTGATCGAAGTCGACGGCGAATACCTCGACGCCGCCCGCGCCGACCTGCGCAGCCTGCGACAGAAAGTCGGTATGGTGTTCCAGCAGTTCAACCTGTTCCCGCACCTGACCGTGGGTGAGAACGTCATGCTGGCGCCGCAAGTGGTGCAGAAGGTGCCAAAGGCCAAGGCCGCCGAACTGGCGCGACAGATGCTGGAACGGGTCGGGCTGGGGGAAAAGTTCGATGCCTTTCCGGATCGACTGTCCGGCGGTCAGCAACAGCGGGTGGCGATTGCCCGTGCCCTGGCGATGTCTCCGAAAGTGTTGCTGTGCGATGAAATCACCTCGGCCCTGGACCCGGAGCTGGTCAACGAAGTGCTGAGCGTGGTCCGGCAACTGGCCAGGGAAGGCATGACACTGATCATGGTCACCCACGAAATGCGCTTCGCCCGGGAGGTTGGGGACAAGTTGGTGTTCATGCACCAGGGCAAGGTGCATGAGGTGGGGGATCCGAAAGTTTTGTTCGCCAATCCGCAGACGGCGGAGCTGGCGAACTTCATTGGGATGGTTGAAGCGGCGGTCTGACAAACCTTCAGCGCCAGCGATACCGTCATCGCGAGCAAGCTCGCTCCCACATGGGGCCTGCGCCGGTCGCGGGATTAGAGGCAACCTGGAACCCTGTGGGAGCGAGCTTGCTCGCGATTGACCGCAAAGCGGTCACCTACGCGTTGGCGGCAGCCTTTGATCGTGGCACGATGTCGAGGTTATCGACCGAGACCCCCGACCATGCCGCAATCCCAAGCCAAGAATCTGTCCCTGATCGCCGCAATCGACCTGGGCTCCAACAGCTTTCACATGGTCGTGGCCAAGGCCCAGAACGGCGAAATCCGTATTCTCGAGCGTCTCGGGGAGAAGGTTCAGCTGGCCGCCGGCATCGACGAAGAGCGCCATCTCAACGAAGAATCCATGCAGCGCGGGCTCGATTGCCTCAAGCGTTTTGCCCAACTGATCAACGGTATGCCCACGGGTGCCGTGCGCATCGTTGGCACCAACGCCTTGCGTGAAGCCCGCAACCGCGCCGAATTCATCCGTCGCGCCGAAGAAATTCTCGGCCACCCGGTGGAAGTCATTTCCGGTCGAGAAGAGGCGCGCCTGATCTATCTCGGCGTGTCCCACACCCTCGCCGACACCCCGGGCAAGCGCCTGGTGGCCGACATCGGCGGCGGCAGCACCGAATTCATCATTGGCCAGCGCTTCGAACCCCTGCTGCGCGAAAGCCTGCAGATGGGTTGCGTCAGCTACACCCAGCGCTATTTCAAGGACGGCAAGATCACCCCGGCCCGCTACGCCCAGGCGTACACGGCGGCGCGGCTGGAGATCATGAGCATCGAGCACGCCCTGCACCGCCTGACCTGGGATGAAGCCATCGGCTCCTCGGGCACCATCCGAGCCATCGGTCTGGCGCTGAAGGCTGGCGGCCACGGCACCGGCGAGGTCAACGCCGAAGGCCTGGCCTGGCTCAAGCGCAAACTGATGAAGCTGGGCGACGTCGAAAAAATCGACTTCGAAGGTATCAAGCCGGATCGCCGGGCGATCTTCCCGGCGGGCCTGGCGATTCTCGAGGCGATCTTCGACTCCCTCGAACTGCAACGCATGGATCACTGCGAAGGCGCCCTGCGCGAAGGCGTGCTCTATGACCTGTTGGGCCGCCATCATCACGAGGACGTGCGCGAACGCACCCTCACCTCGCTGATGGAGCGCTACCACGTCGATCAGGAACAGGCGGCACGTGTCGAGCGCAAGGCGCTGCACGCGTTTGACCAGGTGGCCGAAGACTGGGACCTGGAAGACGGCGTCTGGCGCGAACTGCTCGGCTGGGCGGCCAAGGTCCATGAAGTGGGCCTGGACATTGCTCACTACCAGTACCACAAGCACGGCGCCTACCTGATCGAGCACTCGGACCTCGCCGGGTTCTCCCGCGAAGACCAGTTGATGCTCGCGCTGCTGGTACGCGGCCACCGGCGCAACATTCCCAAGGACAAATTCGCCGAGTTCGGCGACGACGGTATCAAGCTGATCCGCCTGTGCGTGCTACTGCGCTTTGCGATCCTGTTCCACCACATCCGAGGCACCCAGCAAATGCCCCAGGTGGAACTGAACGCCCACGGCAACCACCTGGAAGTGGTGTTCCCGGAGAACTGGCTGGACGAAAACCAGCTGACCCAGGCCGACTTTGAAATTGAAGCGCAATGGCTGACCCGGGTCGACATCGTGTTGACCGCCCGCTGAAATTGAAAAAGGCCTTCTTCGGAAGGCCTTTTTTTATCCACGATACAGCAGTCGATGTTCACCCCTGTGGGAGCGAGCTTGCTCGCGATGACGGCATGTCAGGCAACGAAGTGTCGATTGACGGTCCGCTATCGCGAGCAAGCCCGCTCCCACAGGTTCCGTTTTACCGCACGGCCAGAATCGGACTGCCCAAACGCTCCAGCAATGTCGCCTGGGCGCTGCGCGGGTTCTGGTTGCCGGTCGGTGTGTTACGGATGTAACGACCGTCCGGCTGCAGGCTCCAGCTGTGGGTGTTATCGGTCAGATACAGCTCCAGCTCTTTCTTGACCCGCATGATCAGCTTCTTGCCTTCCACCGGGAAGCAAGTCTCGACGCGCTTGTCGAGGTTGCGTTCCATCCAGTCGGCACTGGACAGGAACATCTGCTCGTCGCCGCCGTTGAGGAAGTAGAAGACCCGGGTGTGCTCCAGGAAACGACCGATGATCGAACGCACATGGATGTTGTGGGAAACCCCGGCGATGCCCGGCCGCAGGCAGCACATGCCACGCACCACCAGATCGATGCGCACGCCTGACTGGCTGGCCTTGTACAGCGCGCGGATGATCTTCGGATCGGTCAGCGAGTTGAACTTGGCGATGATGTGCGCCGGTTTGCCGTCGAGGGCGAACTGGGTTTCCCGGGCAATCATGTCGAGCATGCCCTTTTTCAGGGTGAACGGCGCGTGCAACAACTTCTTCATGCGCAGCGTCTTACCCATGCCGATCAACTGGCTGAACAGTTTGCCGACGTCTTCGCACAAGGCGTCGTCGGAGGTCAGCAGGCTGTAGTCGGTGTACAGGCGGGCGTTGCCGGCGTGGTAGTTACCCGTACCGAGGTGCGCGTAACGCACGATCTCGCCCGCTTCGCGACGCAGGATCAGCATCATCTTGGCGTGGGTCTTGAAGCCGACCACGCCGTAGATCACCACCGCACCGGCCGCTTGCAGTCGGCTGGCCAGTTGCAGGTTGGATTCTTCGTCGAACCGCGCACGCAATTCGATCACCGCCGTGACTTCCTTGCCGTTACGCGCCGCATCCACCAGCGCATCGACGATTTCCGAGTTCGCGCCGGAGCGGTACAGGGTCTGGCGCACCGCCAGCACGTGTGGGTCCTTGGCGGCCTGGCGCAGCAGGTCGACCACCGGGGTGAACGACTCGAAGGGGTGCAGCAGCAGGATGTCCTGCTTGCTGATCACACTGAAAATGTTCTCGCTGTTCTGCAGCAGTTTCGGGATCTGCGGGGTGAACGGCAGGTATTGCAGCTCGCGCTGGCTGTCCAGGCCGGTGATGCTGAACAGCCGCGTCAGGTTCACCGGACCGTTGACCTGGTACAACTCGGTCTCGCTCAGGTTGAACTGCTTGAGCAGGTAGTCGGACAGGTGTTTCGGGCAAGTGTCGGCCACTTCCAGGCGCACTGCGTCACCGTAGCGGCGGGAGAACAGCTCGCCGCGCAAGGCGCGGGCCAGGTCTTCGACGTCTTCGGAGTCCAGCGCGAGGTCGGCGTTGCGGGTCAGGCGGAACTGGTAGCAACCCTTGACCTTCATGCCCTGGAACAGGTCATCGGCGTGAGCGTGGATCATCGACGACAGGAATACATAGTTGTCGCCGGCGCCGCCGACCTCTTCCGGCACCTTGATGATGCGCGGCAGCAGACGTGGCGCCGGGATGATCGCCAAACCGGAGTCGCGACCGAAGGCGTCGATACCTTCGAGCTCGACGATGAAGTTCAGGCTCTTGTTCACCAGCAAGGGGAACGGGTGCGTAGGGTCAAGGCCGATGGGGGTGATGATCGGTGCGATCTCGTCGCGGAAATAGCGGCGCACCCAGGTCTTGAGCTTGGTCGTCCAATTGCGGCGACGGATGAAGCGGACCTGATGCTTCTCCAGTTCCGGCAACAGAATGTCGTTGAGGATCGCGTACTGACGGTCGACGTGACCGTGTACCAGTTCGCTGATGCGCGCCAGCGCCTGATGCGGTTGCAGACCATCGGCGCCCGCCTGTTCACGGGCGAAGGTGATCTGCTTCTTCAGGCCGGCGACGCGAATTTCGAAGAACTCGTCCAGGTTGCTGGAGAAGATCAGCAGAAACTTCAGCCGCTCCAGCAATGGGTAGGACTCGTCCAGCGCCTGCTCCAGCACGCGGATGTTGAACTGCAGTTGTGACAGTTCGCGGTGGATGTACAGGCTGCTGTCATCCAGACCGGGAATGGCCACCGCCGGTGCTGCCGCAGCGGGTTCGACGACCGCCGCGGGCGGAGCTGGCTCCAGCTCCGGCGGGGTCTCGTCGACTTGCTCCACCACCGGTTGAGCGTCTTTTACGGCAACTTCAGTGAGTACTTCGGTATTCATCGAATGTTCCTGGGAGGGCTATTTCTGCTCTCGTAACAATTGAGCGGCACGAACGGCAAAGTACGTCAGGATGCCATCGGCGCCTGCACGTTTGAAAGCGGTCAGCGACTCAAGGATAACCCCTTCGCTCAACCAGCCATTCTGGATCGCCGCCATGTGCATGGCGTATTCGCCGCTGACTTGATAGACAAACGTCGGCACTTTGAATTCTTCTTTGACCCGGCACAGGATGTCGAGGTACGGCATGCCCGGCTTGACCATGACCATGTCCGCACCTTCTGACAAGTCCGCCGCGACTTCGTGCAGGGCTTCGTTGCTGTTGGCCGGGTCCATCTGATAGGAGGCCTTGTTGGCCTTGCCCAGGTTCAACGCCGAACCGACCGCATCACGGAACGGGCCGTAATAGGCACTGGCGTACTTGGCCGAGTAGGCCATGATCCGCACGTTGACGTGACCGGCCACTTCAAGGGCTTCGCGAATCGCCTGGATGCGACCGTCCATCATGTCCGATGGGGCCACGACCTGAGCGCCGGCTTCGGCGTGGGACAGGGCTTGCCTGACCAGTGCGTCGACGGTGATGTCGTTCTGCACGTAGCCTTCTTCATCAAGAATGCCGTCCTGACCGTGGGTGGTGAACGGATCCAGGGCCACGTCGGTGATCACGCCCAGCTCAGGGAATTGCGCACGCAGGGCGCGGGTGGCGCGCTGGGCGATGCCCTCCGGGTTCCAGGCCTCTTCAGCATCCAGAGACTTGAGTTCCGAAGGTGTCACCGGGAACAGCGCCAGCGCCGGAATCCCCAGTTCGACCCACTTGGCCGCCTCTTCCAGCAACAGGTCGATGGTCAGGCGTTCGACGCCCGGCATCGAAGCCACCGCTTCGCGACGGTTTTCACCGTCCAGAACGAACACCGGCAGGATCAGGTCATCGACGGTCAGGACGTTTTCGCGGACCAGTCGACGCGAGAAGTCGTCACGACGGTTGCGGCGCAGACGGGTTGCGGGGAACAGACGGTTGGCGGGGGTAAAGCTCACGGCAGACTCCTGAGCCCGCGCAGACGGGCGAGCGTGACAGTTATAAGTGCCCATTATGACGAACGTATGACAGTTATGTGCACCCTGCGACGTGTAGCCGCATTCCATTGTCGTTGTAGGAAATGTTCACGTCGAGACACATTTGGACACTTTCCTGAATGTGTCCGAAGGGTTAGGCTGCGCGTTCATTTCGCCAGCACCCAGACAATGCTCCAACAATTTCTGCATGACTTCGGCTACTTTGCCCTTTTTCTAGGCACGTTCTTCGAAGGCGAAACCATCCTGGTACTCGCGGGCTTCCTCGCGTTCCGTGGATACATGGACATCAACCTGGTGGTGGTCGTGGCCTTCTTCGGTAGCTATGCCGGCGACCAACTGTGGTATTTCCTGGGACGCAAGCACGGTCGAAAACTGCTGGCGCGCAAGCCGCGCTGGCAGATGATGGGTGACCGGGCGCTGGAACACATTCGCAAGCATCCGGACATCTGGGTACTGAGCTTCCGCTTCGTTTACGGCTTGCGTACGGTCATGCCGGTGGCCATCGGGCTGTCGGGCTATCCGCCGGGGCGTTACCTGCTGCTCAACGGCATTGGCGCGGCGATCTGGGCCGCCGCCCTGGCGGCGGCCGCGTACCATTTCGGCGCAGTGCTCGAAGGCATGCTCGGCAGTGTGAAGAAGTACGAACTTTGGGTGCTCGGCGCCCTGCTGGTCCTGGGCCTCGTGCTGTGGCTGCGCCGGCGCTTCAAGAATGCCCGCCTGGCCAAGCAGGTCTATGCCGACGAGCAGGCCCTGAAAGCTGCGCGGACCAATACCGAAGGCCCTACGACGCCAACCGAGTGATGCGGCTTCTGCAACAGTAGAGACCGATGCCGCTCAACAGGCTGTAACTGAGCAGGCCGACCCAGCCCACGGCGCTGGCCGGCCATAGCCCCACCATCGGGGCCAGCCATGCCAGCGGCAGATTCGACGCCAGCCGCACCAGCTCCAGCTTCAACGCCCACGGGCGATTCTCCAGGGCCACGCCCAGCACAAACAGACCGAACGCCACTGCTCCCCAGCCCAGTACCAGGGCGGCGACTGACAGCTTCGGTTCGAGATTCATCAAGTAGCTGCCCAGTGCGATATAGACGCAGAACTGCAACAGGACGTAGCGCTGCTGACGCCCGTCCAGCGGCACCTCGAATTTGCGGAACTGGTTCAGGTCCGGCTTGTTCATCGGGTATCTGGCCGCCACGTCCGCCGGGCGCCAGCCCGTGCGCATGAACCAGATCCGCAGCTTGTCCCAGGTGCTTTCGGCACGCCGCGCATCGGCCCACAACTGCGCGTAGAACTGCACGTTCGCCCACAGGGGATTCCAGCTCGCCAGCGGGGTGGTCACGCCGAAGACCACTGGCTCGTTATCGTCTTCTTCCTGGAACGAGCCAAACAGACGGTCCCAAATAATGAACACGCCGCCGTAGTTGCGATCCATGTAGAGAGCGTTCTGTGCATGGTGGGCCCGATGATTGGATGGCGTGACAAAAAACCATTCGAACCAGCCAAGCTTGGGAATGTGCCGCGTATGCACCCAGAACTGATACAGCAGGTTTAGCGCCGCGACACTGACGAACACCAGCAGCGGCACGCCAAACACTGCCATCGGCAGATAGAAGATCCAGCCCAGGAGGAATCCGGTACTGGTCTGGCGCAACGCCGTGGACAGGTTGTAGTCCTCGCTCTGGTGATGCACAGAATGCGCGGCCCAGAGAATGTTGCGCTCGTGGCCCAGGCGATGCAGCCAGTAGTAGCAGAAATCGTAGAAGACGAAGGCAAACACCCAGGTCCAGACGCTATCGGCCGACAATTCGAACAGCGCCAGATGCTGGAAGGCGAACGCGTAGGTCACCACTCCAATGCCTTTGGTCAGCAGTCCCGTGGTGGTCGACAGCACGCCGGTGCTGATGCTGTTGATCGCGTCAGCCACCCGATAGTTGCTCACCCCGCGCCTGCGGTCGACCAGCAGCTCGAGGGCGATCAGCACAAAGAAGAACGGCACCGCGTACAGAATGAAGTCCATGACGCGCCCTGATCGGAATCCTGAGGACAAATGCTATGTGTAACCGCGAATTAACCCTATGGCAACGAGTGACAAATTAGTGGACATTTAACGCCATGAATCTGGAGAAAAGCCCATGAGCAAAAAAGTTGCAGTGATCCTTTCCGGTTGTGGCGTGTACGACGGCGCCGAGCTCCACGAGAGCGTCATCACCCTGCTGCGCCTGGATCAACGCGGGGCGCAGGTGCAGTGCTTCGCACCGAACATCGCGCAATTGCATGTCATCAATCACCTGACCGGCGAAGAAATGCCCGAATCGCGCAACGTGCTGGTCGAGTCGGCGCGGATTGCCCGGGGCAACATCCAGGACATCCGTGACGCGAACGTCGATGACTTCGACGCGTTGATCGTGCCCGGCGGCTTCGGCTCAGCCAAGAACCTGTCCAACTTCGCCATTGAAGGCGCCGGCTGCACCGTTCAACCGGATGTCCTGGCCCTGACCGAAGCCTTTGCCGAAGCCGGCAAGCCGGTGGGGTTGATGTGCATTTCCCCTGCCCTGGCGGCCAAAATCTACGGTCCCGGCGTCACCTGCACCATTGGCAATGACACCGACACCGCTGCCGCGATGAACAAGATGGGCGCGACCCATACCGATTGCGCGGTCAGTGACATCGTCGAAGACAAGGCACGCAAACTGGTGAGCACCCCGGCCTACATGCTGGCGCAATCGATCAGTGAAGTGGCCTCGGGGATCAACAAGCTTGTAGACCGCGTACTGGAACTGACCCACGAAAACGACGCCTGACACCCTTCAAAAATGTGGGAGCGAGCTTGCTCGCGATGGGGCCAACACATTCAACTTTGATGTTGTCTGTAAGTCCGCTATCGCGAGCAAGCTCGCTCCCACAAGGTTCGCCGCAGGTCTCAAGAATTGCGGGCCAGCCGTGTGAGGATCCGGTCCAGCGCATTGGCAAACGCCTGCTTCTCACGCTCGCCAAACGGCGCTGGCCCACCCCCCATCTGCCCCTGTTCGCGCAAATCGGTGAACAGGTTGCGCACCGCCAGCCGCTCGCCCATATTCTGCGCATCAAATTCCTTGCCCCGTGGGTCGAGCGCTGCCACGCCCTTCTTCACCAGACGATCGGCCAGCGGCACATCGCTACAGATCACCAGTTCACCAGGCACCGCGTGCTCCACCAGGTAATCGTCCGCCGCATCCGGGCCGCTCGGCACCACGATCAGCTTGACCAGCGCCAGCCCCGGTTTGGTCTGCGGCTGCCCGGCCACCAGCACCACTTCGAACTGGCGCTTGAGGGCGAACTTCACCACCAGATCCTTGGCTGCCCGTGGGCAGGCATCGGCGTCGATCCACACACGCATTGTATATTCCTCTGTTGAAAAGCATCGCGGGCAAGCCCGCTCCCACAGGTTAGCGCTAAACCTGTGGGAGCGGGCTTGCCCGCGAATGTGAGCGCAGCGAATGCTGTTGTTTAAGAAGCCTGCACCCGCTGCTTCTCAACCACCCGGCTACGACCATACAACACGACAATCGCAATGATCGCCACGGCCTGAGCACTCAGCGAGTAGGCATCGGCGTGGATCCCCAGCCAGTCAAAGTCAAAGAACGGCACCGGCCGCGTGCCGAAAATCCCGGCTTCCTGCAGCGCTTTCACGCCATGCCCGGCAAACACCACCGACAAGGCGCACAGCAGACCCGCATTGATGCTGAAGAACAGCGCCAGCGGCAACTTCGCCGAACCGCGCAAAATCACCCAGGCCAGGCCGACCAGCAGCACCACCGCCGTGGCCCCACCGGCCAACACGGCGTTGTGCCCTGCGGGACCTGCCTGCAGCCACAGAGTTTCGTAGAACAAAATCACTTCGAACAGTTCGCGATACACCGAGAAAAACGCCAGGGTCGCGAAGCCGAAACGCCCACCGCCACCCACCAGGCTGGACTTGATGTAATCCTGCCAGGCCGCCGCGTGACGACGGTCATGCATCCACACGCCCAGCCACAGCACCATGACACTGGCAAACAACGCCGTCGCGCCTTCTAGCAACTCGCGCTGCGAACCACTGACATCAATCACATAGGCTGCCAGCGCCCAGGTGCCCAACCCGGCCAGAAATGCCAGGCCCCAACCGACGTTGACGCTGCGCACCGCCGCCTGTTGGCCCGTGTTACGCAGGAAGGCCAGGATCGCCGCCAGCACCAGGATCGCTTCCAGACCTTCGCGCAGCAGAATCAGCAAGCCGGAAATGTAACTCAGCGACCAGCTCAAACCGTCGCTGCCCAACAAGCCGGCCGATGCCTTCAACTTGTCCTTGGCCACGTCCAGGCGTTGCTCGACCTCGCTCACCGGCAAGCCGTCCTGCAACGACTGACGGTAGGCCATCAGGGATTTTTCCGTGTCTTTACGCACGTTGGCGTCAATGTTGTCCAGCGAGCTCTCGACCAGCTCGAAGCCTTCCAGATACGCCGCTACCGATAAATCATAAGCCTGATCATGCTCACCGGCACGATACGCCGCGATGCTCTTGTCCAAGGTAGCTGCCGTGTAGTCGAGCAGTTGTGCCGGACCACGCTTGACCTGGGGCGGTTGCGCCCGCTGGGCACGGAAGGTCGCGGCGGCTTGCGGACCTTCGACGGCCTGTACTTCGGCCGGGGTCTGACGAGCGAGGTCGGCGATGTTGTAGGTCTTTTCAGCCTTGGCCGTCGCCGGGTCAACACTGAAGCTGGCGATATAGGTGGCCAGGTCCCAACGCTGACGATCATCCAGCTGGTCGGCGAAAGCCGGCATGTCAGTGCCTTCAATGCCTTGGCCTAGGGTGCTGTAGATCGCGTAGAGGCTCAGGCGGTCCAGCCGTGAGGCATTACGCAGATCGGTCGGCGCTGGGGTCATGCCGACGCCCGCCGGGCCGTCGCCGGCCCCTGTATCGCCATGGCAGACCGAGCAATGCTGAGCGTACAGCGGCGCGCCCCGTACCGGGTCCGGAGTAATGACCGGGGCCTGGCTGACTTCATAGGCCACGGCCAGCTTCGCACCCAGTTGCCGGGCCTGGCGTGCGACGTCGGCACCGTCCTGATGGGCGTCGATGGAATTTCCCAGCGCGGCCAGGCTTTGCTCCAGCGCGGCTTTTTCCGGCTTGGCCGGCATGGCTGCAATCAGACCGCCCAGGGTCCTGACCGACTCTTGCTGCGCGCGAAATCCGGACGGGTCCGTGATGCTGCCCGACTGTACCGTGCCCGGGTAATCCGCGCCGATGTAGTCGAGCAAGTGCAGCGCCTGCGGCGTACCTTCGGCGGAGGCAGCCAGCAGTTGAAAGCTGCACGCAGCCAACAGCGGCAGCAACAGCCAGGCCAGGAAACGGGAGGGGGCAATCATGAATGAATCTCAATTTGAAAAACGAAGTTACATATTGTTATCGCCCAACGGGTTTCGCTCAAGCTTTGTTGATACTTCTTCGTAATTGCATTGGTTTCGGGAACGGCTCCCCAAACGAAAAAGGCGACCAAGGTCGCCTTTTTTTGTCAGTCGCCGTTTTACACGGCGGCTCTGCGCAACGTCGCCATAAACGCCGCCGCCCCGATGAACAGCCCGGCAAATGTCCGGTTCATGCGTTTTTGCTGTTTTGGTGTGCGTAGCAGACGCAGCACTTTGGACGCCAGACCCGTGTAGCCGGCCATGACGATCAGGTCGACGAAGACCATGGTCACGCCGATCACCAGGTACTGGATCAGCAGCGGAGCATGGGGGTCGATGAACTGCGGCAGCACCGCCAGCATGAACACCAACGCCTTGGGGTTGCTGATGTTCACCAGAAAACCACGGAACACCAGGGCCATCGGCTTGCCGATCTGGCGCACCGCCGCGTCATCGCTCATATCGCTGGGCAGCGCACGCCATTGCTTGATCGCGAGGTAAACCAGGTACGCCACGCCAAACCATTTGATGGCGTAGAAGGCCGTGGCCGACGCGGTGAGAATGGCGCCGACACCGGCACCGACGATGGCGATCTGCAAAGCCAGGCCCAGTTGCAGGCCCAGGGCGTTCCAGTAGCCGCGCCAGAAGCCGTATTGCAGACCGCTGGACATCGACGCAATGGCGCCGGCACCGGGGGACAGGCTGATCACCCAGCAGGCGGCAAAAAACGCCAGCCATGTTTGAAGCTCCATTGCACACCTCGACTTGGACTCGTGACAGACGTCTAAGCTAATGCGGCTTTGGTTGGATGACTACCGAATTTTTGTAGGACATGGCGACGGCCGACCAGCGTTCAGTGCTTGAGGGCCCTTTCGCGAGCAAGCCCGCTCCCACATCAGACCGATGTCGCTAATAAGAACGCGATCACCTGTGGGAGCGGGCTTGCTCGCGAAAGCGGTGTATCAGGCAGCAGAAGGTTTACTTTTCAAACCCGCTGGAAGGAAACACATCCGTCCCGCGCCAGCGCCGCACCGAACGCTGGAAGAACAAACTGTTGGGCACCTGCACCATGGCGCTGCCGGTTCCGACTTCTTCGGCCTCGAGCAACGTGGTGTAAAGAAGATTGATCGCCACCACCCGACCTTTGACGCCGGGCTTGTCGGTGGTGTCCACCAACTCGACCACGTCACCTATGCGGAACGGGCCGACGGTAAAGATCAGGATCGCGCACAACAGGTTCGAGAGCACGCTCCACATGGCAAAAAACGCCACCGCCGCGACCGCGACGAACCCGGACAACGCGGTCCAGAGTACCGTGGCCGATACACCGAGTCGCTCAAGGACGAAAATCAGCGCGCTGCCCATGATCAGCCAGCGCAAGCCGCCCCGCAGCGGCATCATCAATTGCGGCGGAAACGGGTAACGCTCACCTAGACGGGTCAGGCCTTTGGCGACGAAGCGCTGGGTGAAGTAGCCGGCGAGCAGGATCAGCAGGATTTGCACGCCGAGCCAGATCGGCTCGACCCACACCGCCGGCAACGGCAGCTTGAAGGCGTCCATCAGGACAGTGCCTCCAACTCCGCCTGCATGCTTTCCAGCAATTCCAGGGCTTCCATCCACGCTTCTTCCAGCTCCGCTTCACGCACTTTCAGCTTGGCCTGTTCGGCCAGCAGGTCACGCAATTCGTTCTTGCGCGCCGGCTCGTAGATGTCGCTGTCGCCGAGGCTGGTATCGACCTTCGCCAGTTTTTCGTGGAGCTTGCCCAGTTCGGCTTCGAGCTTGTCCGCCTCACGCTTGTGTGGGGCCAGTTGCTGACGCAACGCCGCTGCGGCCTGACGCTGGGCTTTCTTGTCGGTCTTGTCCGGATTGACCGGGGTGCTGCTGACCGGGGCATTGCGCTGGCGATACTCCACCAGCCAGCGGGTGTAGTCCTCCAGGTCGCCGTCGAACTCTTCGACCTTGCCATCCGCCACCAGATAGAAATTGTCGGTGGTGCTTTTGAGCAAATGACGATCGTGAGAGACCACCAGTACCGCACCACTGAACTCCTGCAGGGCCATGGTCAGCGCCAGGCGCATTTCCAGGTCCAGGTGGTTGGTCGGTTCGTCGAGCAGCAACAGGTTCGGCCGATCCCAGGCAATCAAGGCCAGGGCCAGGCGCGCTTTCTCGCCACCGGAGAAATTCAGCACCGGCTCGTCGATCCGCGCGCCACGGAAGTCGAAACCGCCGAGGAAGTCGCGCAGGGTCTGTTCGCGCTCGGTCGGTGCCAGGCGCTGCAAGTGCAGCAACGGGCTGGCTTTAGAGTCCAGAGAGTCGAGCTGATGCTGGGCGAAGTAACCGACCACGGTGTTCTCGCCACGGGTCAGGCGACCGGCCAATGGCGAGAGTTCACCGGCGAGGTTCTTGATCAGGGTCGATTTACCGGCACCGTTAGGGCCGAGCAGACCGATTCGCGCACCCGGGGTCAGTTGCAGCTTGACCTTCTCCAGCACGGCTTTGTCACCGTAACCCAGGCGGGCATCGGACAGGTCGATCAGCGGGCTGGAAATTTTCTGCGATTCGCGGAAGACAAAGTCGAACGGCGAATCGACGTGGGCAGCGGTCAGCTCTTCCATCCGCTCCAGGGCCTTGATCCGGCTCTGGGCCTGACGGGCCTTGGTGGCCTGGGCCTTGAAGCGGGCGATGTAGCTTTCCATGTGCGCACGTTGCGCCTGCTGCTTCTCGTAGGCTTGCTGTTGCTGGGCCAGGCGTTCGGCACGGGCACGCTCGAAGGCGCTGTAGCCACCGCGGTACAGGGTGATCTTGCGCTGATCGACGTGGGCCACGTGGTCAACCACGGCATCGAGGAAGTCCCGATCGTGGGAGATCAGCATCAGGGTGCCCGGATAGCTCTTGAGCCATTCCTCAAGCCAGATAATGGCGTCGAGGTCCAGGTGGTTGGTCGGTTCGTCGAGCAGCAGCAGGTCCGACGGGCACATCAAAGCCTGCGCCAGGTTCAGACGCATCCGCCAGCCACCGGAGAAATCCCCGACCTGACGATCCATCTGCTCGTTGGTGAACCCAAGACCGGCCAGCAACTTGCGTGCCCGGGCGTCGGCGGTGTAACCGTCGGCGCTGTCGAGTTCCGAATGCAGGCGGGCCTGTGCGGCACCGTCATGGGCCGCTTCGGCTGCCGCCAGGTCGCGTTGCACCTGACGCAGGCGCAGGTCGCCATCGAGCACGTAGTCGACCGCCAGGCGTTCGAGGGTGTCGACCTCCTGGCGCATGTGGGCGATACGCCAGTCGGCCGGCAGGAAGCAATCACCCGAGTCCGGGTGCAGTTCGCCCCGAAGCAAGGCGAACAGGCTCGATTTGCCGGCGCCATTGGCACCGATGAGGCCGGCTTTCTGGCCGGCGTGCAGGGTCAGCTCGGCGTCTTCTAGCAGACGTTGCGGGCCACGCTGTAAAGTCAGGTTCTGAAGTCGAATCATAATGGCGGCGGAGTCTACCAGCTTCGCTCGCAACTGGCGCGAGTAGCACTATGTCCTCTGACCTGTGGAGCTTTTCCCTGACCACCTACGCCCGTCCCGGTGTTGAGCAGGCATGCCTGCAATTGCAGTCGGCGGGGGTCAATGTGTGTCTGTTGCTGTGTGGTGCGTGGCTGGGACAACGAGGCGTGGCCTGCAATGAACAGCGCTTGCAGCAACTACGCAGCGTGGCCCTGGCGTGGGACACCGATGTCGTACGGCCGTTACGTACCTTGCGCACACAATGGAAGGTCGGGGCTGCGCAAGACGCAGATCTGCATGCTCTGCGTGAACAAGTGAAGGCACTCGAGCTGGAAGCCGAACGACATCTGTTTTTGCGACTGGAGAGTGCGGCGCAGAGTTGGCCGCAAAGTGCCGAGACCGATCTGGCGGCCTGGCTGGAAGGTGCGACGGCCGAGGCCGCCCACCTGCACCGCGACGCGCTGCATCAGCTGCGCGTCGCGGCAACCGGCACTTAGGAAGCGCTGGTTGGGGTGGTTGCTGCGATCGATGCGGCGGCCGGCGTTGGCGCTGGCGTGGCTGTCGAGGTGGCTGCTGCCAAAGCAGACGTTGCCGCCGGAGCCGGGTTGGCTGGCTTGGCAACTGGTGCGGTGGCTGGTTTGGCAACCGGTGCGGTGGCTGGCTTGGCGGCAACCGGCTTCTTCACTGCAGGTTTGGCTGCGGGTTTTGCAGCAGGTTTTGCAGCAGGTTTTGCAGCAGCCGGTTTGGCGGCAACTGGCTTGGCAGCGGCCGGCTTGGCTGCTGGTTTAGCTGCAGCTGGTTTTGCAGCTGGTTTTGCGGCTGGTTTTGCAGCAGGTTTGGCAGCCGCTTTTACAGCAGGTTTTGCCGCTGGCTTGGCTGCTGGTTTAGCGGCCGGTTTTGCAGCGACAGGTTTTGCAGCCGGCTTGGCAGCAGGTTTCGCAGCTGGTTTCGCAGCAGCGGTGCGGGCAGCTGGTTTAGCGGCCGGTTTTGCAGCTGGTTTTGCAGCTGGTTTTGCAGCGGCGGTTTTAGCCACGGCAGGTTTGGCAGCCGTGGTTTTAGCAGCCGGTTTTGCGGCGCTGGCAGCGGCCGGTTTTCTCGCTGCAGGTTTGGCAGCAGGTTTGGCTGCGGCGGTTTTAGCTACTGGTTTGGCAGCGGCCGGCTTTGCAGCAGCAGGCTTGGCCGGTGCTTTTGCAGCAGCCGGTTTGGCAGCGGCTTTCTTCGCAGGTGCCGCAGCAGGCTTGACCGCGCGCAGGGACAACACCTTGCCGACAGCCTCTTGTACACGACCGACACCCTGGGCCAGTTTCAGGCTTTCCTGGGCATCGCGCTTGAGTTGCAGAATGTAGCCGCGGGTTTCCGATTGACGATCCTTGAGAGCATCGAGCAACTCCTCAAGATCGGTTACTGCGCCCTTGGCCTTGGCTTGCGCCTTGGCTTTTCCGGCCGCCGCAGCGTCCTGCAATTTGGTGCGGGATTTGTGCAGTTTTTCTTGCGCTTTTCCGCGCTGCTTTTCCAGTTTGGCGAGCAGTTTTTCAGCATCAGCCAAGGCTTCGGAACAAGCGGTTTCCAGATGCTCGAGCAGGCTGCCCGAGAGTTGTTGGAGCAGGTGCAATGGAGTGCTTACTGGCTTCTTGGTGGCCGACATGGTTTACCTCCTGGCTGAAGTGAGTGCGGCTCATACTAGACCTCTGCAGCAACCGCCGCTAGGGCATGTTGACACTATCGAAAGCGTTGTGTTGCAAAGGACTGAAAAACTTCTGCGTCGACGCGAAAGCAGTTCACCGTTGCGCGCATTCTCACTGGCATAATCGCCCGCAATTCAGGTCGGAGAGTGCCCATGTCGCGCTGCCTTTTTTTATCACTGTGTGTGTTCTTTTCGGTGGCCCAGGCCGCCGAAACAACACCGGAAAATGAAGCCCACGATCTCGCTTACAGCCTGGGTGCGAGCCTTGGCGAACGCTTGCGCCAGGAGGCTCCCGATCTGCAACTCCAGGCACTGGTCGAGGGATTGCAACAAGCCTATCAGGGCAAGCCGCTGGCGCTGAAAGACGAGCAGATCCAGCAGATATTGACCGAACATGAAGCGCGGATTGCCATGCAGTCAGCCGAGCCGCAAAGTGAATTGGCACTGGAAAAGGAACAGCGTTTTCTCGCCGCCGAGAAAGCCAGGCCCGGCGTGCGCGAACTGGCTGACGGCGTGCTGCTGACCGAGTTGACGCCGGGCGCTGGCGCCAAGGCAGGACCCAACGGCAAGGTGCAGGTGCTGTACATAGGTCGCTTGCCCGACGGCACGGTGTTCGATCAGAACAGTCAGCCTCAATGGTTCAGTCTCGACAGCGTGATCGCCGGATGGCGCAGCGCCTTGCAAAACATGCCGGTCGGGGCGAAATGGCGACTGGTGATTCCCTCGGCCCAGGCCTATGGCGCCGAGGGTGCCGGTGACGTGATCGCACCGTTCACACCACTGGTGTTTGAAATCGAATTGCGCGGTGCCAATGGCTGACGACACAAACGAAAAACGGCGTGCCTTGGCACGCCGTTTCGGGATCTTGCAGAAAGCGCTTCAGGCCTGAACCGAATCGGCTTCCTTGTGCGCCGTGTGCAGCACTTCGATCAGGCAGTCTTCCAGCTCGAAGCGTTCATGCAACAGTCCGCCGAGTGTTTTGAACTCTTCGGCGACACACTTTCCTGCATCACACAGGTCATTGAACGCGAGCAGCTTTTCGGTGATGACGTCGATGCGCGGGTAGATCGTCTCGGCGAGCTCCAGGCCACGCTTGTCGTTGAAGGCCTTGGCCTCCCCCGTCAGTTGCTCGTAGATCTCGAAGTGCCCGGCCGATACATAATCGACCAGCACGCCGCAGAATTCCTGCAAAGGCTTGCGGTTCTCACCCAGCGCCTCAGGCTTTGCGCCCAGCGTGTCATAGGCCTTGACCAGTTCGTGTCGTTCCTGCAACCAGCGATCGATCAGCAGGTGCACTCCACCCCAGCGTTCCTGAGCATTCTGACAACTTTCGAGCATGGTGATCTCTCTTCCCTTGTGGGTCAGCTGCTCTATGCCCGCTCGCCTCTTGTAAACATCGGTGGGCGGTCAGGCAGAGCGTCATCGAGCAACATAATTCCAATGACACGTGCGGGCCAGATTATGCCCGCACGACACTGGCTTCAAGGTACGCAGGCGATAAAGTTCATACAAGTGTTTAATCGCCGGCAAAGGCCCGGTGCGACGACTCGTCGCTGAGCGGTCGCTGATAGCTGATCCAGACCAGTCGCAACGACTGGTAAACAGCCAGAATCATCATCGCGACGAAGAACAGCAGGCTCCACTCCGTGAGACTCAGGTCGAACAGCGTCCAGGAAATTTCCACACAATCGACAGCGCCCTTGAACACTTGCTGCAGGACGGAGAGCAGCGCAGAACCGGCGAACAGATCCGCCAGATGGGTCGAGCACGCCGCTGCGTGTTCCATCGGAAGGCTTTGCAGCAGAACCTGTCGCCACGCCGTGACAGTGCCGGCCAGGCTGCAACCAAGACTGAGCAGCCAATACAGAACGGTTCCAATGCGACCTGGACCATGGACCGAAGCCATCAGGCAGACACCGGTCAGGAGCGCCAGACAAAACCGCTGCACCAGACACAAGCCGCAAGGCCGCAGGCCAACTGCATATTCCAGGTAGTAGGAAACGCCCAACGCCAGGGCACCCGCAATGAAAGCCATGAAAAACAAGGAGCGTGAGCAGGCCAAAGACATGGCTTATCCGTAAAAGTAGTGACAGGCCGTTACGGTAGAGGAAAGCGCGGCGGCCTTTCAAGGCAGGCGCCCACGGAGACTTCAGCAGAAGTGTAGGGAAATCCCGACGCAGACGAGAGGATAAAAAGTAGTCCTCTGTAGGACTTTGCCTGCGACGAGAATGGGAACCGTGTTTCAGCGAATCATCTCACTGCGACGAGGACGATTGCTTCCTCGTCGCAGCTCATCACACAGGCGCCGGAGCCTGGCGCCAGCGAATGGGTCAAGCGCGGACTGCCACTGGCAGAGGGGCCGCGAGCAAGCGTTCATCCAGCAATCCCAGGCCTTCCTGAAACAGCTGGTTGCTGCGCTCGGTATCGCCCATTTGCGCCAACAGCCGCGCCAGCTCCGCACAGGCTTCCGGATTGCGTTGTACACGCAGGCTGCTTTCCAGATAGTCCCGAGCCTTGCCCCACAAACTGTTTTGCAGGCACAGACGACCCAGTGTCAGCAGCAGGCCAGGATCGGTCGGATGGTCCTTGAGCCAGCCTTCAGCGGCCTGTAACTGGCGGGCCGGATCATTGCCGCGCACCAGCCCGTAGAGACGAGCCAGATGACTGTCGTAGCTGCGCTTGAGCGCGGTGCGCAGGACTTCCTCTGCTTCAACCTGAGCCCCCAATTGCCGCAGTTGCTCGGCATAGGCGAGCACCAGTTGCGGCTCCTGGCGTTGCGCCGAGGTCAGTTGCTGCCAGGCACGTTCGAGCGCTTGCTGCCCCACCGCTCCGCCTTCTTCCCGTTGCGCCGCCAGAGACAGGTTCGCCCCCCAGGCCCGACGCTCCAGTTCGGTGAGTTCGGCCGCCGGCAGAACCTTGTCCTTGCGCAGTTCCGGCAGCAGGCGAATCACTGCCGACCAGTCACCACGTTGTTGAAGCAGACGCTGCAACTGACGCAGGGTCTGTGCGTTATGAGGATGGCGCTCGCGCATGGCTTGCAAGGTGGCGAGGGCGCCGTCGGTGTCACCGCGATCGGTCTGCAGTTGAGCGTGGTTCAAGGCGATCGCCAACTCGGCCTGAGGCTGACGCTCCAGGGCGCGCTCCAGCAAGTTGTCGCTTTCTTCGTAATTGCCTTGTTCGTTTGCGGCACGGGCCGCACCGAGATAGTAAAGCAACGGTTGGCGCTCGGCCTCGGCAGCCCGATGCAAGTGACGTTGCGCGCTGGCCCAGCGCCCCTCGGCCAGGTCCAGTTGACCATGCTCGATCGCCACCTGCACCCGACGGCTGCGGTTACGCCGGGACCACGGGTTGACCACACCGCTGGAAGCCATCACCAGTTCGACCAGCGCCTTGATACCCCAGATCACCAGCCACAGCACAGCCACCAGTGCCAAAGTAGCCCACAGGCTCGACTCATAGCGGAAGGTCTTGTAGGCAATCAGCACGTAACCGGAATGTTCGGCAATCGCCAGCCCCAGCGCTGCGGCAGCGGCGATCACGAGGAACACGATCACATAGAGGCGCTTCATGGCGTGGCCTCCGGCGCGGTGTTCGCGGCAGGCCTGGCCATTGGCTTGACCGAATCTTCGGCGTTGACGTTGCGCCGCTCCAGGTACCCCTGCACTGCACTCAGAGTGCCAGTCATGTCTGGGGTAACTACGGTGACAGGTTGCCTGCTCAACTCGGCGACCTGCTCAAGCATGACTTTGCTTTGCGAGTTGTCCGGGTTGAAGTTGCCCTTGAGGATGTCCCGCGCTTCGTCCAGCACTTGGGAGTACACCGCGGCCTGACCATTGAGTGCGGCCCACTGTGCCTGCTCCAGCGCGAGGCTCAGGGCCAGGCGTACCTGACTCAGGCTCTGGCCGGCCAGCAATGGACGAACGTTTTTATCGGCATTGAAATCGATACGGATGTAGCGCGAAATCTGATCCCACCATTGCGCCCAGCGACTGGCACCATCGCCATCGGCGGTCAGGCCCAGCAGCGAATCGCCACGGTCCTTGTACTCCGGTGCCAACTCGGTGAGGCTGGCCACTTGATCGCGCAGCGCGCCCAGACGCAGAAACAGCCCGGTGCGGTCCGGTTGTTCGGTACTGCGCAAGGCAATCAGGGTCTTGGCCACCTGCTCGCGCGCGGCAAAGGAGCCCGGATCGTTCTGCTCACGCAGTATCTCGTCGGCACCCTGGATCAGTGCCTGGGCACTGCTGATGTCTTGCAAGGCCGACAGTCGCAGACTGGCCAGACGCAGCAAGTGCTCGGCCTCGGCCAGGCGCCAGTCCTTGCGACTGGCGCCGAGTACGGTTTCCAGACGCTGATTCAAACGCTGCTGATCACCCTGCAGCTGGATCACCAGGCGACTGCGTGCTTCCAGCTCATCGGCAGGAGGCAATTGCGCCAGGCGTGCACTCAGGCGCTCCTCATTGAGCTTGAGGTTCTGCGCCTGGTCATTCAACGCCTGTACCTGGCTCAGTTGCTGCTGATTGTTGGCCTGCAGGTGACGCACCTGCCAGACACCCCAACCGCCCACCGCGACACCGGCCGCGCCCAACAGCAGCGCGAGGATGGCCAGACCATTGCCTCGACGCTGCTCGACAGCTGGTGGCGGCGGCGGCATTTCATTAACAGGAGCATCAACAGGTACATCAAGCACCGGTCGCGAGTCATCTTTAGGCAAGGCTGTTTCGCTCACGTATCCATCCTTTGCATCAGAAAACGGGTACGGGTTGCTCCCGTAACGCCGTCAGCAAGGCCGCGGCACTCGCGCCACGACAATCCACAACTGTTTTGGCCCCGGCGGCACGTGCCAGCTCGGC
>Ga0209050_1001472_pt1 | contig 25156 bp, 21 predicted proteins | sample Araplavi_mTSA_r2_FD_184276 | JGI IMG/M metagenome (GOLD analysis project Ga0209050, IMG submission 184276) | Arabidopsis root microbial communities from North Carolina, USA - plate scrape MF_Cvi_mTSA_r2 (SPAdes) (version 2) | ecosystem: Host-associated > Plants > Roots > Endosphere | place: USA... | reverse complement strand
AATTCGGACACGGGTCGTGCGTCGACCGCCTCGACGGCCCACGCTTTCTGATCGTGCCGTCGGCGCCGCTGTCACTCGGCGCGTTGCGCGCGCAGGAACGCGCGCTCCACGTCGCGCTTGCAGAGCCGATCGTCGGCGACCCGAACGGCCGCCTATCGATCCGCATCGCCGCGGCGCTGATCACGCGCGACGAGTCGGTCGCCGAACAGCTTCGCCATGCCGGTGACCAACTGTCGCGGCCGGCCTCGGCGCGTGACGGCGTAATGGTGCATGCCGCGCTGTCGCAGAATGAGGTCGTGATCCATTATCAGCCGCAATATGACGTCGCGACCGGCGAGATGACCGGGGTCGAGGCGCTGCTGCGCTGGCAGCATCCCGAACTCGGGCTGCTTGGCGCCGGGCCGCTCGTCACCGCGGCGCGCGCGGCGCGGCTCGAATGCGAGCTCACCGAACATGCGCACCGCGTCGCGCTCGCCGAAATGGCGAGCTGGCCCAAGGCGTTGGCGAAGCTGCGCGTCTCGCTCAACATTACCGCCGCCGATCTGGGCGATCCCGAATTCGCGGGCCGGTTCGCCGCGATGGCGAAGGCGGCGAAGGTCGACCCCGACCGGCTGACGCTCGAACTGACCGAACAGGCGATGCTGAGCGACCCCGCGAGCGCCGCCGACCAGCTCGCGCAGATCCGTGCGCTGGGCGTCGCGGTCGCGATCGACGATTTCGGAACCGGCTATTCCAGCCTGTCGTTGCTTGCGCGGCTGCCGATCGATTATTTGAAGATCGACAGCGGCTTTACCCGCACGATTGACGGCAGCGATCGCGATCGCATCGTCGTGCGCGCGATCGTCGACCTGGCGCGCGCGCTCGGGCTGCTGGTGGTGGCCGAGGGGATCGAGAATGAGCGCCAACTCGCGCGTCTGTCCGAACTGCGCGTCGCGACCTGGCAGGGCTTCCTGAAGTCGGGGCCGGTGCCCGCGGATCAACTGCTGGCGTTGATGGAAGCCTAGGCCACTTGCTTCGCGAGCTTGCCCAATCCCTTCGATAGTTGCAGCGCGCCGTTGAGCCGCGCGCCGGTGCTCACCCAGTCGCCGCTGATCGACAATTTGTTGTCGGGGCGGAGACGTGCGCGGCCTTTCAGCCGCTCGACATAGGCGATCAGTCCGGGGACGTTCGCGAACTGGTCGCCGTGGAAGCTAATGAGCGCCCCCTTGGTTCCGACGTCGAGCTTGGCAATGCCCGCGAGCTTGGCATTCGCCTTGATTTCCATCAGCTGGACGAGGTTCGCGGTCTCGGGCGGGAGCGGGCCAAAGCGGTCGATCATCTCGGCGGCGAAGGCATCGAGCGCGGGGCGATCCTCGGCATCGTTGAGGCGGCGATAGAGCGCCATGCGCAACGGCAGGTCGGGAACATAATCCTCGGGGATCAGGATCGGCGCGTCGACGGTGATCGTCGGTGACAGCGCCTCGCGCGGGGGCAGCTTGCCGGCGCCCTCGGCCTTGGCCATCAAAATCGCCTCTTCGAGCATCGACTGGTAAAGCTCGAAGCCGACCTCGCGGATGTGCCCCGATTGCTCGTCGCCGACGAGATTGCCCGCGCCGCGAATGTCGAGGTCGTGGCTCGCGAGCTGGAAACCCGCGCCGAGCGTGTCGAGATCGCCGAGCAGTTTGAGCCGCTTTTCGGCGGTGTCGGTGATCGCGCCATGCTCGGGGGTCGTGAGATAGGCATAGGCGCGCGTCTTCGACCGCCCGACGCGCCCGCGCAACTGATAGAGCTGCGCGAGGCCGAAGCGGTCGGCGCGGTGGATGATCAAAGTGTTCGCGCTCGGAATGTCGAGGCCGCTTTCGACGATCGTCGTAGATAGCAGAACGTCATATTTGCGGTCGTAGAAGGCGCTCATCCGGTCCTCGACCTCGGTCGGGGTCATCTGGCCGTGCGCGACGACATATTTGATTTCGGGCACGCGGTTGCGCAGAAATTCCTCGATGTCGGGCAGGTCCTTGATCCGCGGCACGACGAAGAAGCTCTGCCCGCCGCGATCATGTTCGCGGAGCAGAGCCTCGCGGAGAACCACCGGATCCCACGGCGCGACATAGGTACGCACCGCGAGGCGATCGACCGGCGGCGTCTGGATCACGCTGAGTTCGCGCAGCCCTGACATCGCCATCTGCAGCGTGCGCGGGATCGGTGTCGCGGTGAGGGTCAGCACATGGACATCGGTCTTGAGCTGCTTCAGCCGCTCCTTGTGAACGACACCGAAGCGCTGCTCCTCGTCGACGATCACAAGGCCGAGATTCTTGAACTCGACCGATTTCGCGATCACCGCATGCGTGCCGACGACAATGTCGATATGGCCGCTTTCGAGCCCGTCGCGCGTCTTTTGCGCTTCGCCCGCCGGAACGAGGCGTGACAGCCGACCGATGTTGACCGGGAAGCCTTTGAAGCGCTCGACGAAGTTGGTGTAATGCTGGCGTGCGAGCAAAGTCGTCGGCACCACCACCGCGACCTGAACCCCGGCCATCGCGGCGACGAAGGCGGCGCGCAAGGCGACCTCGGTCTTCCCGAACCCGACGTCGCCGCAGACGAGCCGGTCCATCGGGCGTCCCGATGCCATGTCGGCAAGCACGTCGCCGATCGCGCGGTCCTGATCGTCGGTTTCCTGATAGGGAAAGCGGTCGGCGAAGGCGGGATAGGCGGCGTCTTGCGCGAGCAATTCGCCCGAGCGCAATGCACGCTGCGCCGCGGTCGCGAGCAGTTCGCCCGCGATCTCGCGGATGCGCTCTTTCATCCGCGCCTTGCGGCGCTGCCATGCCTCGCCGCCGAGCTTGTCGAGGCCGACGCCGTCGCTCTCGCCGCCGTAGCGCGAGAGGACGTCGAGATTTTCGACGGGGACGTAGAGCTTGTCGCCGCCCGCATAAGTGAGCGCGACGCAATCGTGCGGGCTGCTCCCGACGGGGATCTGGGTCAGCCCCTCATAGCGGCCGATGCCGTGATCGAGATGGACGACAAGGTCGCCGACGCTGAGCGTCGCAAGTTCGGCAAGGAACGCATCGGCGCTCTTGCGGCGTTTCTGGCGACGGACGAGCCGCTCGCCGAGAATATCCTGTTCGGTGAGCAGGCTGATCGCGTCGGATGCGAAACCGTGGTCGAGCGGCAGGACGACCATCGCGGTCGCGCCGCCGCTGTCGGCCGAGGCGGTGCCGAGCGCCTCCTGCCAGCTCTCGACTGGTGCGAGCGATGTGACGCCATGATCGCGGAGCAAGCCCGACAGGCGCTCGCGCGCGCCGCCCGAATAGCTGGCGATGATCGTGCGCCGTCCCTTGCGGCGCTCGTCCGACAGGTGATCGGCGACCTTGTCATAGACGTTGAGGTCGGCGGTGCGTTCGGGGGTGAAATCGCGCGCGGCGAAGGTTTCGAGGTCGACCACCGTCGCTGCGGGCGGAACGTCGAACGGGGTGACGATGTGGATCGGACGTTCCGACGAAGCGCCGACCCATTCGCCTTCGGTCAGGTACAGCGTCTCCGGCGCGAGCGGGCGATAGCTGCCCGGCGACTCGCGTTCGGCGGCAACACGGTTCGCATGATAGTCGGTAATCGCGGCAAAGCGCGTCTCGGCGGTCGCCTCGGTGCGGTGGCCGCGTAATACCGGGGTTGCGGGATCGATATGGTCGAACAGCGTTGCCAAGCGTTCCTCGAACAAGGGCAGCCAATGGTCCATGCCCGCCTGTCGGCGGCCGTCGCTGACCGCCTGATAGAGCGGATCACCCGTCGCCTGCGCGCCGAACAGGTCGCGATACGCCGAGCGGAAACGCTTGATCGTCGCTTCGTCGAGCAGGGTTTCCGACGCCGGGAGCAGCTGCAATGCCTTGGCAGGGCCGAGGCTGCGCTGGTCGGCGGGATCGAACCGGCGGATGCTTTCAATCTCGTCGCCGAAGAAGTCGACGCGCAGGCCGGTTTCTTCGCCGGCGGGGAAGAGGTCAAGGATACCGCCGCGCACCGCGAACTCGCCTTGGTCGGCGACGGTGTCGACGCGGCTGAAGCCGTTCGACACGAGCAGTTCGGCAAGCGCGTCGCGGTCGATCCGCTGTCCCGCCGCGAGCGTCGTCGCGAGCTGGCGGATGCGGAACGGCGTTAGTGTGCGCTGCGTGATCGCCGCGACAGTGGTGAGAATCAGTTCGCCGCGCTTCGGCGGCAGTTGCAGCGCTGACAGCGTCGCAAGCCGGTCGGCACTGACGCGCATCGAGGGGCCGGCGCGATCGTAGGGCAGGCAATCCCACGCCGGAAAGCGGTGGACGATGAGATCGGGTGCAAAGAAAGGCGCGGCGTCGGCGATCGCTTGCATCGCCGTATCGTCGGTGGCGACATAGACGAGCCTTTTGTCGCTCGCGCGCGCAAGGTCGGCGAGCAGCAGCGGCAGGAAGCCGTCGGCCGCGCGCGCCAATGTGAGCGGCGCCGACGCCGATCCGATCGCGGCGAAAATGTCGGCGGCGGGCATCGTCATGGCAGCGGGATATAGTCCAAGCGGCGCATTGCAGCGATCATCTCGGGTCGATCAAGATGCGCGGGCGGCTGAGCGGTGCCAAGCGCCCACGCCATGATGTCGACGTCGTCTTCCTCGACGACGATTTCGTACCAGGCGATCTCTTCCTCGCTCCAATCCGCCGCATAGCGGTCGAAAAAGCCGCCGATCATATAGTCGGCCTCGCGCGTGCCACGGTGCCAGGCACGGAATTTCAAGCGTTTCAGGCGATCGGTGTCGGACACGGCGGGAATCCCGATAGCCCATGCTGCCGGGAGTGGCGCACGGGGCAAGCAAGCGATAGATGGGACGCAGTAGCCATGCGACCCGATATACTCAATCCGCTCTTTGCCGCGCTCACCGACCTGAAAGGCGTCGGGCCGCAGCTTGCCAAGCCGCTGACGCGGCTGGGGCTCGAGCGCGTCGTCGATGTGCTGTTCCATCTGCCGACCGGATTGATCTCGCGATTTCCCGTCGATCGGCTCGATCAGGCGCAGGCGGGGCAGACGATCATCGTCGAATTGACCGCGCAGGATTATCGCGCCGGTCGATCCCCACGCGCGCCGTTCGGGGTCGAGGCGTTCGACGACGCAGGCGATCACGTCCGGCTCGTCTATTTCGGCCGGACGTCGGGGCTGGCGCGCAAGCTGTTCCCACTCGGCGAGAAGCGCCGCGTGTCGGGCCGCCTCGATCTCTATGGTGACATGCGCCAGATCGTGCATCCCGATCAGGTCGTCGAGCCGGGCGACGAGGCGGGGATCGCCGAGCATGAGGCCGTCTATCCGCTGACCGAAGGGCTGACCAACGCGCGGCTGTCGCAGCTGGGGCAGGTCGCGCTCGAACGGCGACCCGAGCTTGCCGAATGGATCGACGCGCCCTTGCTCGCCAGTCGGAACTGGCCGACTTGGAACGAGGCGATGGCGCGCGCACATGCGAGCCCGCGGGACGAGGCGGCGCGCGACCGGCTCGCCTATGACGAGATTTTCGCAAGCCAGGTTGCGCTGATGCTGATCCGGCAGGGTCTCAGGACACGCAAGGGCAGGGCGATCGTCGGCGACGGCCGATTGACCGACGCGCTCAAGCTGCCGTTCGGGCTGACCGGCGCGCAGGAGCGCGTCGGGCGTGAGATTGCGGGCGACATGGTGCAGGACACGCCGATGCTGCGGATGCTGCAGGGCGACGTCGGGTCGGGCAAGACGCTGGTAGCGCTACGTGCGATGTTGACCGCGGTCGAGGCGGGAACGCAGGCGGCTCTGCTCGCGCCGACCGAAATCCTCGCGCGCCAGCATTTCGCGACACTGCAACGGATGCTCGCCGGCCTGCCCGTCAACCTCGCGATCCTGACGGGGCGTGACAAGGGCAAGGTCCGGGAATCGACGCTGATGGGGCTCGCCGACGGCAGTATCGATATCCTCGTCGGCACCCATGCGATCTTTCAGCAGGCAGTGACCTACAAGGATCTCGCGCTGGTGGTCGTCGACGAACAGCATCGCTTCGGTGTCGCGCAGCGGTTGATGCTCACGCAAAAGGCGGCGCGGCCGCCGCATCTGCTCGTGATGACCGCGACTCCGATCCCGCGCACGCTGCAACTCGCCAATCATGGCGAGATGGACGTGTCGCAGATCGACGAGATGCCGCCGGGGCGCACGCCGATCGATACGCGCGTCGTTTCGGTCGACCGGCTCGACGAGGTCGTCGACGGGCTCGACCGGCACCTAGCCAGCGGGGCGCAGGCCTATTGGGTCTGCCCGCTCGTCGCCGAGAGCGAGATCAGCGAGCTTGCGGCGGCCGAGGAACGCGCGGCGCTGCTGCGCGCGCGGCTGGGTGAAAGTCGTGTCGGTCTGGTGCATGGGCGGATGAAGGGCCCCGAGAAGGACGACGTCATGGCGCGCTTTCAGGCCGGCGAAATCGGCGTGCTCGTTGCCACGACGGTGATCGAGGTTGGCGTTGATGTCCCCGCAGCCAGCCTGATGATCGTCGAACATGCCGACCGCTTCGGGCTCGCGCAGCTTCATCAACTGCGCGGCCGTGTCGGCCGCGGCACGGCGAAGTCGGTGTGCCTGCTGCTGCGCTCGCAAAATCTGTCGGAAACCGCGCGCGAGCGATTGGCTCTGATGCGCGATACGAACGACGGATTCGTGATCGCAGAGAAGGATCTCGAACTGCGCGGCGGCGGCGAACTGCTCGGGCTCAAACAGTCTGGCGATGCCGATTACCGGCTCGCAACGCCCGAACAGCTGGTGCGCCTGCTACCCGTTGCGCATGACGATGCGCGGCTGTTCGTCGAACGCGATGGCGGGATGGACGGCGCACGCGCGGAGGCGGTCCGCCTCTGCCTTTACCTGTTCGAACGCGACGCGGCAGTACCGCTGCTACGAAGCGGTTAGTTGACGTCGCCGCGTGCGCCCATGGCGCGGATCATCGGCAGATAATCTTCGACCGAAATCGATTTTTCGAACTGCAAACCGGTCTTGCCGCCGAGCGACCAGACGACTTTCGCCGCAGTGCGGCCGATGATCGGCATGCGGAAGACGACGAGGTCGCCGATCTCCAGCCCGCGTTCGAAGCGCATCAGCATACCGTCGGCGCTGATGTTGACGCAGGTGCACATTTCCTGCCGTCCGTCGGGCATGACGAAGGGCAGGCGGCAATAGACGTCGCTACGCGGAGCGATCCGCTGGTCGAGGCCGACATAATGGGCCTTGCTGGTGTCGATCTTGCGCATATTCGTGGACCTTGTTGATTTGGCCATGAACGATCCATCCGATTGCTGAAAAAGTCGTAAACGCTTCTCTGCGCGTTACCGCGTCACAAGACCATGTTTTTTTGACCCGAGGCTCACCGGAACGGGGTCCGTGCCGGGTTGGATCAGGTGCCCGGGGTCGCGAATGACGGTGCCGTCGACCTTCACGGCCCCCTCTTCGAGCTTGCGGCGCGCTTCCTTGTTCGACGCGGCGAAGCCCAATTCGCGCAGCGCATCGACGACGCTGATCCCTGCGGCGGGCGCGACAGCCTGCGGAAGGTCGCCACCAATCTGTCCCTTTTCAAAGGTTTGCGTCGCGGTCTCGGCAGCGGTCTTCGCAGCGTCCGCGCCGCGGCACATCGCGGTCGCTTCGTTCGCGAGGATTTTCTTCGCTTCGTTGATCTCGGCGCCTTCGAGCGCTTCGAGCCGCGCGATCTCGTCGAGCGGCAGGTCGGTGAAGAGCTTTAGGAACTTTCCGACGTCGCGGTCGTCGCAGTTGCGCCAATATTGCCAATAGTCAAAATGGGACAGTTGTTCGGGATTAAGCCAGACGGCGCCGGCGGCGGTTTTGCCCATTTTGGCCCCCGCGGCGGTGGTTAGCAGCGGAGTCGTGAGGCCGTAAAGGTCAGCGCCGTCCATGCGGCGACCCAGCTCCATGCCGTTGACGATATTGCCCCACTGGTCCGATCCGCCCATTTGCAAACGGACGTTCATGTCCTTCGACAGGTGGCGGAAGTCGTAGCCCTGGAGGATCATGTAATTGAATTCGAGGAAGGTCATCGGCTGCTCGCGTTCGAGCCGCAGCTTGACCGAATCGAAGGTCATCATGCGGTTGATCGTGAAATGCGTGCCGACTTCCTGCAGCAATTCGATATAGCCGAGCTTGCCGAGCCAGTCCTGATTGTCGACCATCACCGCATCGGTCGGCCCGTCGCCGAAGTGCAGGAACTGCTGGAATATGCTGAAGATCGACGCGATGTTCGCGGCGATCGTCTCGTCCGACAGCATCTTGCGGCTTTCGTCGCGCCCGGTCGGGTCGCCGATGCGCGTGGTGCCGCCACCCATCAGCACGACGGGCTTGTGCCCGGTCTGTTGCAGGCGGCGCAGCATCATGATCTGGACGAGGCTGCCGACATGCAGGCTGGGCGCGGTCGCGTCGAAGCCGATATATCCCGGGATGACCTGTTTCGCGGCAAGCGCATCGAGCCCTTCCGCGTCGGTCGTCTGATGGATATAGCCTCGCTCATCGAGCAGGCGCAGCAGGTCGGATTTGTAACTGGTCATAGCGGCCTCTTTGAAAGCGGGGCGCGCTTAGCATGGGGTTTGATATTTGGATAGCATGCGCAAAGAGCTGATCTGTCATCCCATGACGCCGGGCAAGGCCGTACGCGCGGTCGCGGTCGAGGTCAGCCTGTCGTTCGAGGACGGCTTTGCGCTGCGATTCATCGTCGACGGCGCGATCGCCGCGCTGGTGCTACCCGATGGGCAGGGCGAACTCGTCATCGCCGACAGCGCGACCGATGGCCTGTGGCAAAGCACCTGCTTCGAAGCGTTCCTGACCGAGGAAGGCGAGCCCGATTATACCGAGTTCAACTATTCGCCCGACGGCCGCTGGGCCTGTTACCAGTTCGACGACTACCGCTCGCTTCTCCGCGCCGATGATCTCGCGCCGTGGGAGATGGCAGCGGAGAAGGGCGACCAAAGCTATGCGCTGCGCGTCGAGCCCGGCATCTTTCCCGATAATGGCGCGAAGCTTGCGTTGTCGGCGGTGATCGAGGAACTCGACGGCACCAAAAGCTATTGGGCGCTCGCGCATCCGCCGGGCAAGCCCGACTTCCATCATCCCGATTGCTTTGCTCTCACGCTTGGGGCACCCGACGCGGCATGACTGTTCACTTCGGCATCGACCGCCTGCTCGCCGACCCGGCGCTTCGCAAACCGCTCGAAGGTAAGCGCGTCGCGCTGCTCGCGCACCCCGCTTCGGTCACCGCCGACCTGATGCACAGCCTCGATGCGCTTGTCGCCTCGGGGCTCGACATCACCGCGGTATTCGGGCCGCAACATGGCGTACCTGGCGACCTTCAGGACAATATGATGGAGTCGCCCGACTTCACCGATCCGACCTATGGCATGCCGGTGTTCAGCCTCTATGGCGAGGTGCGGCGACCGTCGGGTCAGTCGATGCACACCTTCGACGTGATGCTGGTCGACCTGCAGGATCTCGGCTGCCGCATCTATACCTATGTAACGACGTTGCTCTACATCCTCGAAGCCGCGGCGCAGCATGGCAAGGCGGTGTGGGTGCTCGACCGGCCCAATCCGGCGGGGCGCCCCGTCGAGGGCACGCGGCTTCTCCCCGGCTGGGAAAGCTTCGTCGGCGCGGGTCCGATGGTGATGCGTCACGGGCTCACGATGGGCGAGATCGGGCATTGGTTCATCCGCCACTTCAATCTCGATGTGGATTACCGCGTGATCGGGATGGAGGGATGGGACCCGAAAGGCCCGGGCTTCGGCTGGCCGACCGATCGCGTGTGGATCAATCCCAGTCCCAACGCCGCAAACGTCAACATGGCGCGCGCCTATGCCGGCACCGTGATGGTCGAGGGCGCGACCCTGAGCGAGGGCAGGGGCACGACGCGTCCGCTCGAACTGTTCGGCGCCCCCGATATCGACGCCAAGGCGGTGATCGCCGAAATGCAGCGCCTCGCGCCGCAATGGCTCGGCGGGTGCAAGCTGCGCGATATCTGGTTCCAGCCGACCTTTCACAAGCATGTCGGGCAGTTGAGCAGCGGCGTGCATATCCATGCTGACGGGCCGTGGTACAACGATGATGCCTTCCAGCCGTGGCGCGTGCAGGCATTGGGCTTCAAGGCGATCCGCAGCCTCTATCCGGACTATCCGATCTGGCGCGGCAAGGATTTCAAATATGAGTACACCGACGATGTGCTCGCGATCGACGTGATCAATGGCGGCCCGGGCCTGCGCGAGTGGGTCGATGATGCGGGCGCGACGGCGGACGATCTCGATGCGCTGGCGCTGCCCGACGAGGCGGCGTGGCGTGCGGAAATCGCCGACTTGCTCATTTACTGACGAAGGGGACGATGATGCACCGACGGCAATTTCTCGGGACGGCGACGCTGGCCGGCTTGGCCGCGACACTGCCCGCGCCGGTGCTCGCCGCCGATACAGCCGGTCTCCCCAACCTTGCGGCCAAGGCGGTTCCGATCGGCAAGGCCGAGCGCGTGGCGCGGATCGCGAAGGCGAAGGAACTGATGCGCGCCAACGACATCGGCGCGTTGCTCATCGAGCCGGGGTCGAGCCTCATCTATTTCGCCGGGGTCGAATGGTGGCGTAGCGAGCGGCTGACCGCCGCGGTGCTGACGCGCGAGGGTGAGGTGGCGATCGTCACGCCTTTCTTCGAGGAACCGTCAGTTCGCGAAAGCTTGGGCATCGAGGCCGAAGTGCTGACGTGGAACGAGGATGAGAATCCGCTGGCGGCCGTTGCCGCATGGCTCGGCAAGCGCGGGCTGGCGAAGGGCCGCATCGGCGTCGAGGAAACGGTGCGCTATTTCGCGGTCGACGGTCTCGAAAAAGCGATGCCGCAGGCGACCGTCGTCAACGGCGCCCCCGTCGTGCGCGGTTGCCGCATGCACAAGTCGCGTGCCGAAATCGCACTGATGCAGATCGCCGCCGACATCACGCTCGCCGCCTATCGCCACACCGCGCCGCGCGTCGAAGCGGGAATGACGCCGGCCGATATCGGCGCGATCATGAAGGGCGCAACCGAGGCGCTCGGCGGCAAGAGTGAGTTCGAACTGATCCTGCTCGGAGAGGCGAGCGCCTATCCGCACGGGTCGGGCAAACCGCAAGCGGTAAAGAGCGGTGAAGTCGTGCTGATGGACTGCGGTGCGACGGTGCACGGCTATCAATCCGACATCTCGCGGACCTTCGTCCATGGCAAGGCGACCGCGCGCCAGCGGCAGGTCTGGGACCAGATGCGCAAGGGGCAGGACGTTGCCTTCGCTGCGGCGAAACTTGGCACGCCAGCAGGCAAGGTCGATGACGCGGTGCGTGCCTGTTACCAAAGCCTCGGCTGGGGCCCAGGCTACAAGCTGCCCGGCACTTCGCACCGCACCGGCCACGGCATCGGGCTCGATGGCCACGAGCCGGTCAATCTGGTGCACGGCGAAACGACGCCGCTTGCGCCGGGCATGTGTTTCTCGAACGAGCCCGGCATCTATATCCCCGGCGAGTTCGGCATCAGGCTCGAAGATTGTTTCTACATGACGGAGAGCGGCCCGAAATGGTTTAGCGAACCGCCGTCGTCGATCGACAAGCCGTTCGGCTAGTCGGGAAGCTTTGGTCGCTGGACGAGACTGACGAGCACGAACGAGATGATCATCAGCAGATACCAGCTGCCGAGCTTTTCGAGCCCGACCATGTGCCAGCCGTCGTTCTGGCTTGGGTAGGTCCAGGCGCGCGCAAAGGTGCCGATATTCTCGGCGAACCAGATGAATAGCGCGACGAGGCCCCAGCCGACGAGTAGCGGCATGCGGCGGTGGACGTGGAGCGGGCGGAACCACACCTGACAGCGCCAGAAGAGGAACGCGGTCGCGGCGAAGAGGAACCAACGGATGTCGGGCAGCCAGTGGTGCGCGAAGAAATTGACGTAGATCGCGGCCGCGAGCGCATAGCTCGCCCAAATGGGCGGATAGCCCGAATAGCGGAAGTCAAAGATGCGCCAGACGCGCGCAATATAGCTGCCGACCGCGGCGTACATGAAGCCCGAGAAGAGGGGCACCGCGCCGATGTGGAGCAGGCTCGCCTCGGGATATTGCCAAGACCCCGCAGCGGTTTTGAACAATTCCATCACCGTGCCGACGATGTGGAAGATCAGGATGACGATCGCTTCCTTCGGCGTTTCGAGCCGGAGAGCAAGCATGCCGAGCTGGATCAGCACCGCGCCGATCGTGATCGCGTCGTAGCGGTGGAGCGGCGCGTCTTCGGGCCAGAAGAGATGCGTGCCGAGCAGTAGCGCGAGCATCAACCCGCCGAACAGGCACGCCCAGCCCTGCTTGAAACCAAAAACCAGAAATTCGAGAAACCAGCCGCGCGGCCCGGGTGTGACCGCCATCGCCTCCAGCTGCGAGCGGACGGCATGGAAGCGCGAATGACCGCGCGTCGGTTCAGACATGCACGGCGACGTACGCAATCAGCGCCGCGGCGGGCATCAGCAACAGTTGCGCGAGGATGGTGCCGGCAAGGCGGCTCAGCGAGATCAGCATGATCGCGCGGCGGAACTCGCCTTCGCCGACTTTGCCCTCGACGGCGTCGTCGGTCATCACCGACAGTTGCGGGTCGATGAAGGCGAAGAGCAGGATCGTCGCGAAGCCGTTGATCAGCGCCGACAGCTGCGATGCGGTGACGCGGAACTCGGGGGCGAGATAGCCCGCATAGAGCGACGCAACGACGCCGACCGCGAGCAAGGACTGCGCGAGGCAATTGGCGACGAGCACGCCCCAGCTGATCCCCTTCGGCATGCGCCAGCGCTTGAGATGCGCAAGGCTGGGAATGCGCAGCGACTGGCGGACGGTGCGCAGCCCGCTGGGGCTTATCGCCTTCAGCGCCAGCTTGGTGGTCGAGCGATTGGTCTGATACCAACCAATCGCCGTTGCAAACATGCGCTGACCCGTGGGCACCAGCAGGATACCGATCAGGGTCGCCACACTTGCCGCCGCCAGCACGAATTGCATGTCGATGAACAGCGAGGCGCCGCTGCCGTCATGGATCCGAGTCTCGATCCGCTTGGCGAGAAAGGGGCCCAGAAAGCTGTTCGAGGTGCGCGAGAAGAGCACGAGGATGTTGAACAGCGCGAAGGACATCGCGATGCGCCGCGTTCGCACCCCGGCAATGCGCGCGGCATAGGCAAGCGCGCCGATCAGGTTGATGAAGCCCGTGAGGAGCAGGATGGTGACGAGGGGGAGGTCGATCATCTTCGCGCCCCTACACCCCCCCCACGCCGCGTCAATGCTTTCGCGTCAACTCGCGCATCGCATCGTCCAGCCCGGCAAGGCTGAGCGGATACATGCGGTCGTTCATCAGCTGTTTGATCAACTTCACCGACTGGGTGTAGCCCCAATGCGCTTCGGGCACCGGGTTGAGCCACACCGCAGCGGGATAGACGTGCGTGATGCGCTGCAACCAGACCGCACCGGACTCTTCGTTGAAATGTTCGACGCTGCCGCCCGGATGGGTGATTTCATAAGCGCTCATCGATGCATCACCGACGAAGATCACTTTATAATCATGGCCATATTTGTGGAGGATGTCCCACATCTGGTGGCGTTCGGACCAGCGGCGCTTGTTGTCTTTCCACACGCCTTCGTACGGGCAATTGTGGAAATAGAAGAATTCCAGATTCTTGAATTCGGTCGTCGCGGCGCTGAACAATTCTTCGCAAAGCTTGATGAAGGGGTCCATCGATCCGCCGACGTCGAGGAAGAGCAGCAGCTTGACCGCATTGCGCCGTTCGGGGCGCATCTTGATGTCGAGCCAGCCCTGCCGCGCAGTGCCGTCGATCGTGCCCGGAATATCGAGCTCGTCGGCGGCGCCCTCGCGCGCGAATTTGCGCAGGCGGCGGAGCGCGATCTTGATATTGCGGGTGCCGAGTTCCTTGGTGTTGTCGAGATTCTGGAACTCACGCTTTTCCCAGACCTTGAGTGCGCGCTTGTGCTTGCTCTCGCCGCCGATGCGCACGCCCTCGGGATTATAGCCCGAATTGCCGAAGGGTGAGGTGCCGCCGGTACCGATCCACTTGCTGCCGCCCTCGTGGCGCTTCTGCTGTTCCTCGAGCCGCTCCTTCAGCGTCTCCATGATCTTGTCCCAGTCGCCGAGCGACTCGATCGCGGCCATCTCCTCGGGCGTCAGGAATTTCTCGGCGACCGCTTTCAGCCAGTCGGCGGGGACGTCGACCGGGGTCTGTCCGTAATCGGAAATGATGCCCTTGAAGACCTTGTTGAACACCTGGTCGAAGCGGTCGAGCAGGCCCTCGTCCTTCACGTAGATCGCGCGGGATAGGTAATAGAATTGCTCGGGGCTGCGGTCGATCACCTCGCGGTCGAGCGCCTCCAGCAGCATCAGATGCTCTTTCAGGCTGGCGGGAATACCCGCGGCGCGAAGCTCGTCGAGAAAGCCGAAAAACATGGGGCAGGGTTATCCTGTCGGCGCGGCGGGCGCAATCACTTTACGTTTACGGAAAGCGATGCCTCTAATTGCCCCTGTGTGTTATCCGAATAAAACCCCTTGCCAAGCATGCGCTACAAATGTAGCACGCTACAAATGTAGCGCATGAGGTGAGTCGCATGTTGTCCAGTTTGCCGCCGCGAGAACGCGAAATCGTCGATATCCTTTACGAGCGCGGCGCGTCGACCGTCATCGAGATTGGCGAAGCCTTGGCCGACGAACTTTCGGGTTCGGCGATCCGTGCGATGCTCAAGCGGCTGGAGACCAAAGGCTTCGTCGCACGCGAACAGTCCGACCGTGGTTTCGTCTATGCGCCGAGCGTGTCCGACAAGACCGCGCGCAAGTCGGCGTTGAGCCAGGTCGTGCGGGTCTTTTTCAACGGATCGGCGACGAGCGCCGCTGCTGCGCTGCTCGGCATGCAGGATGAAATGAGCATTTCGGAACTCGACGAACTCGAACAGATGATCGCCAAAGCGCGCGAAGGGAGAGGGTGATGCTGACCACCGCCATGTTGCTGGGCCTTGCCTGGAAATCCGTCGTTGTCGCCGCGCTGACGCTGGGGCTGCTGCGCCTCGCGCGCTGGCGCTCGGCCGGTGAGCGGTCGATGATCGCGCATGCGGGGCTGATGGCGCTGCTCGGGCTGCCCGCCGCAATATTGCTGCTGCCGCAATGGGCACCGCTGCCCGCGGTTTGGTCCTTCGAACCCGCCGCACCGATCGTGCAAGCGGCAACAACCGGGGGATCGGCGATCGATCTGGCACCCGCCGCGACGTCAGTCCCTGTCGTGGTGGATCGTGCTGGATCGACGCCGATCGTCTTTTCGTGGAGCGACCTTGCTCCCTTTCTCTATCTTATCCCCCTCCTGCTATTATCTGGAGTGATGACGCTCGCGGTGGTGCGGCTTTTCGCGATGCGCGGGCGTGCCGAAATATTGGTCGAGCGGTCGTGGCTGTCGGCTCTCGCGGAAGCGCAGCGGCGCATGGGGTTCAAGCATGGCACCGCGCTGCTCGTCAGCAACGAATTGCGCTCGCCGATCAGCTGGGGCGTGCTGCGCCCGACCATCGTGCTGAGCCCGAAGGCGGTTGCCGCCGCGGGTGAGGCCGAGGCGATCATCGCGCACGAACTGGCGCATGTCGCGCGGCTAGACTGGGCAAAACTGCTCGGCGCGCGGGTCGCCTGCGCGGTCTTCTGGTTCAATCCGCTGGTGTGGATGCTGGCGCGCGAAAGCCATCAACTGCGCGAGGAAGCCGCCGACGATGCGGTGCTGATGGCGGACATCAACGGCCCCGACTATGCGACCCTGCTGGTCGGTGCCGCGCGGCACGATAATCAGGGCGCGCTGCTCGCCGCGCACGGTGTCGCGCCGGGCAAGGACAGTTTGAAGCGCCGCATCACCCGTGTCCTCGACGGCAGCCTGAAGCGCGGCCCGGCGAGCGCGAGCTGGATGCTGATGAGCCTTGTCGTGCTGGCGGGTATCACCGTGCCGCTCGCCGCCTTCTCGGCGACGGCCAAGCCCGGGGCGACGGCGGACGTCCACCCCGTCGTCGCCTCGACGACGAGGGAGGCGGCGACGGTGACGTCGCAGTCGGCCGCAGTTGCAAAGAGCGCTGCCGTCGATGACGCCGCCGCCGCGGTGGCGACGTCGAAGACGCTGAGCGCCGAGCAATTGGTCAGCATGCGCGCCGTTGGCGTGACCCCCGAATATGTTGCCGAGATGCGTCAGCATGGCGGATCGCTCGACGCCGACGACATTATCTCGGCGAAGGCGAGCGGGATCGATCCGGCCTATATCCGGCAGATGCGCGAGATCATCCCCGGTGCCGATTTCGACGACCTCGTCGGCGCGCGGCATGTCGGCGTCAACGCAGCCTTTGCCCGCGACATGAAATCGCATTTCCCCGGCGTCGGGATCGACGACCTCGTCGCGCTGAAGGCGATGGGGATCGACTGCGACTTCGTCACCGACATGCAGAAATCGGGCGTGAAGATGCGCGATGCCGACGATGCGATCGAACTGCGCGCGACGAGCGGGTTCCGACCCGTGAAGCCTCGTCCCGCGGCGGCCCCGCGACCCGTTACCAGGGCTGTCCGTGACGGGAATGTCGCGGTTGTCGATATGGAACGCGGCGTGATCGAGGCGCGCCGAGCCGACGGCCGGACCGCACGGGTCGAATTCCCAGCCACGCCGGAACCGCCCGAGCCGCCCGTCCGCGACTGACGCCCGGACATTCGTCCGCAGCGACCGACAATTAATCGAAACCTGATTCAAAATTGCCGCTGCGGCGGCGAGCGATGACGCTCGCCCGGCGCACGGAGGGAGGAGTGCACCAAATGAAAGCCCTGTTACTTGCCGGCGGCGCCGCCTTGCTGTCGATCCTCGCCTGTTCGGCGCCGACCGCCGCCGCCGACCCGCTCGTGCTGAGCGACGTCAGTTGGGTCGCCGAACCCGCGAGCGGAAAGAAGGGCGCGCCGCGCGTCCGGATCCAGCATAAAAGGTCGAGCAGCGACCAGACTTTCGATGGCTCGCGTCCTTATTTCGCCGCGGCGGAAGCGGCACTGGGTCGGAAGACGCCGGGGCCGGTGAGCTTTGCGGTGACGCATGACGCGGGGACGCTGTCGTGCATCGGCACGCTGACGCGCGCGTTCGAGGGCAAGGGCGAATGCCGCTTCACCTCCGATCCCGCGTTCGAACGCGAATTGAGCGCGCGCGGGCTTGCACCCGACCGGCGCTCGACCCTGCTCGCGATGCTGATGGTCGATGCCACGATCGAGCTGGCCGACGGGCTGGCGAAGGAGGGCGTGCGGCCGAAGGATGCCGACGACCTGATCGCCGCGGCGGCGCTCGATGTGCGGCCCGAATATATCCGCAACCTGAAATCGGAGGCGCTGGTGCTGACCGATGTGGAGGATGCGATCGCGTGCAAGGCGCTGGGGGTCGATGGCGCTTATGTGCGCGGGCTCGCCGCGGCGGGATACAAGAAGCTGAGCGCCGATGAGGTCGTCGGCATGAAGGCGATGGGCGTGACGGGCGAATATGCGCAGGCAATTAACCGCGCGGCGGGGGGAATTTCCAAGTGAAGCGATGGACCAGCCTGATTGCGGTCGCGGCCGCGCTTTCTACGCCCGCGCTGGCGCAAGAGGCGCCGCCGCCGACCGGCGACACGCCGCCGCCTGCATCGACCGAAGTGCCGGCGGGCGGGATAAGCAGCGGCTCGCGGCAGATATATACGCCCGCCGATTTCGCACGCTACGCGCCCAACAATGCGTATGACATGCTGATTCAGGTTCCGAGCTTCCAGATCCGCGACAATGAGAATCTGCGCGGGCTGGGACAGGCGACGGGCAATGTCCTGTTCAACGGCGAGCGGCCGTCGAACAAGGGCGACAACATGTATACCCAGCTGTCGCGTATCCCCGCGGGCAATGTCGAGCGGATCGAGATCGTCGACGGCGCGACGCTCGATATTCCGGGGCTTTCGGGACAGGTCGCCAATATCGTCTATCGCGCCGATGCCTTTTCGGGCCAGTTTTCGTGGAAGCCGGAATTCCGCGCGCATTACACCGATCCGCTGTTCACGCGCGCCGATGTATCGGTGCGCGGCCGCACCGGAGCGATCGAGTATGAGGTCGCGCTGAACAACGACGATTCGGCGCGCAGCGGCGCGGGCGGGCCGACTTTGATCTATGACGGCGCGCGCAATATCATCGAACGGCGCAAGGATATCTGGAACACGCATTACGACACGCCGAAGTTGTCGGGGCGGATCACCTGGGACCCGGCGGGCGACGCCGTCGCCAATCTCGGCGGCCATTATCAGCGTAAATATGACCGCTATTATGAGGATGGCGTGCGCACCGGACCGGGGCTGCCCGACCGTATCCGCACCGTCTATGAAAATGCCGACAGCTGGAATTACGAGGTCAGCAGTGATTATCAGTTCGGGCTCGGGCCGGGGAAACTGAAGCTGATCGGGCTCCGCCGGTTCAGCCACGAACCCTACCGCCAGGAAATCGTCACAACCCCCGAAGGCGGTATCGCGACCGGCGACCGTTTTGCGCAGACCGGGGATATCGGGGAGACGATCGGGCGCGGCGAATATCAGTGGAAGATGTTCGGCGGCGACTGGCAATTGTCGGGCGAGGCGGCGTTCAACACGCTCGACAATGTTGCATCGATCGCGGTGCTCGATCCGACAGGGGCTTGGGTCGACCAGCCGTTCGAGGGCGGCACCGGCGGTGTCAGCGAGGATCGCTATGAGGGGCTGCTCAGCTTCGGGCGCAAGCTGACCGACAAGCTGAATTTCCAGATCATCGCCGGCGCCGAACATTCGACGATCACCCAGACCGGGATGAACGGGCTGACGCGCAGCTTCTTTCGCCCCAAGGGCTCGATCTCGCTCGCTTGGACGCCGTCGCCCGATTTCGACGTATCGGTGAAATTGCGGCGCCGCGTGCTGCAATTGTCCTTCTATGATTTCCTCGCGCGTGCTTTCCTGAACGACGGAAACGAGAACCAGAGCAACAACGACCTGAGGCCGCAGCAGGACTGGACCTATGAGGCCGAGATCAACAAGAAGTTCGGTGCCTGGGGTTCGACCAAGATCATATTAATCTATCGCGATGTCGAGGACCGCGTCGACGTGATCCCGATCGGCACCGACGGCGAGGCCGTGGGCAATATCGCCAGGGCGAAGGCGGGAGCGATCGACTGGACCGCGACGATCAACCTCGATCCTGCCGGGATCAAGGGCATGAAGCTCGAACCGCGGATGTTGCTCCAGAAGAGTTCGCTGCGCGATCCCTTCACGGGGGAGAAAAGGCAGTGGAACGGCTTTACCGACACGGTGATCAGCCTGGGCTTGCGCCACGATATTCCGGCGAGCGACTGGGCGTGGGGCGGCGATGTCGAATATTCGCATTATCAGCCCAATTATCGCCGCAACCAGGTCGATAAGGTCTGGGAAGGGCCGGTCTGGGCGTCGGTCTTTGTCGAGCATAAGGATGTGCTGGGCCTGACCGTCCGGGCATCGGTCCGCAACATCGCCAATGCGCGGTCGAAGCGCGACCGCACGGCCTATACCGGGGTTCGCGGCGAAAGCCCGGTCAGCTTTATCGAGGAACGCGACCGGCTGATCGGGCCGATCTTTTCCTTTTCGGTGCGCGGGAAGTTCTGACCGACTAAGGGAGTCGAATGGTGGCGCGCCGGATCAAAATCTATTTCGACGGCGGCTGCCGGCCCAATCCCGGGAAGATGGAAACCGCGGTCGTGACCGGCGGCGCCGCGACGGTCGTGCGCGACGCGGGGATCGGCAGCAGCATGGATGCCGAGTGGCTGGCGCTGATCGCGGCGCTGCAGCTGGCGCAGGAACTGGGGCTGACCGATTTTATCCTCCTCGGCGATGCGGCGGCGGTCGTCGCGCAGGCGAATGGCGATGTGCGCGCCCGGGGTGAGGGCGCGCGCCATTTCGCCAATTTTCAGGCCCTCGTTGGCGAGGGACCGATGCCGCGCATCCGGCATATCAAGCGGACGCAGAATCTGGCGGGGATCGCGCTGGCTGGCGCGGCGGCAGGCTGTTAATCTTCATCACGACTTGTTAAGTGCCGGTCTCTAGTCAGGGCGATCCGACGGGGAAGACCAGCGCGTTGAAACAAACCTATCCTTTGCCCGTGCATCACAGCTGGCCGCTCTATGAGCGCGACCGCTTTTTCGAACTTGGGCAAATCCACAGCTGCGACATGGTCGATCCGGTGCCGGACATCACGCATATCGTAGGACTGGCACGGCCGGGCGCGCTGCTGCCGGGCGTGTGGGAATGCGACCTTCGCGACAACAACCGGCTCAGCTGGTCGGGCGAGGTTTATGACATTTTCGGCGTCCCGCGCGACGCGGCGATCACACGCGAGGAAACGGCGGCGCGTTACTGCGAAGGATCGCGCGCGGCGATGGAGAAATTGCGCGCCTATGCGATCAAGCACCGCCGCGGCTTCACCCTCGATGTCGAAATCCAGCCGGCCGCAGCGCAGCGGCGGTGGATGCGGCTGATCGCTGCGCCCGTTTGTGTGGGCGACCAAGTCGTCAAATTGCAGGGTCTGAAGTTCCTGGTGCCGGGCGCGCACGACTAGGAAAATCGACGGCGAGCGGATCGGCCGGGCCTGAGAAACTACCGTTCTGGCAGCAAGTGGAGCGGTCGCGGTTGACGTCATGCCCCCTTGGACGCAGCGATATATGACAGACGTCGGGGGCGCAAAAGGCCCCCCCCCGCGCCTGATTATTCCATCATTCCCGAAGGCATTTGCCCCGAATATGAAGTTTTTTAATCGGTTTGCGTCGACCGCGCACGATATGGCCATCGATCTGGGTACCGTTAACACCGTCGTTTATGTGCGCGACAAGGGCATCGTCCTCAACGAACCGTCGGTCGTTGCGCTGGAAACACGCGACGGCGTCCGCCGCGTGAAGGTTGTCGGCAACGAAGCCAAGCCGATGATGGGCAAGACCCCCGGCAATATCCAGGCGATCCGTCCTTTGAGGGACGGCGTGATCGCCGACATCGACGTCGCCGAACAGATGCTCAAACATTTCATGGACAAGGCGCAGGGCGGCGCGAGCCGCTTCATGCAGCGCAGCCATGTCGTGATCTGCGTGCCGTCGGGATCGACGATGGTCGAACGCCGCGCGATCCGCGATGCCGCGAGCAATGCCGGCGCGGTATCGGTGCGGCTGATCGAGGAATCGCTCGCCGCGGCGATCGGCGCGGGACTGCATGTCACCGAACCAAGAGGGGCCATGGTGGTCGACATCGGCGGCGGCACGACCGAGGTTGCGGTGCTGTCGCTGAGCGGCGTCGCCTACAGCAACTCGGTGCGCGTCGGCGGCGACAAGATGGACGAGATGATTTCCTCGTCGATCCGCCGCAAACATAATCTGATGGTGGGCGAAATGACCGCCGAGCGGGTCAAGCTGACAATCGGATGCGCGACGCCCCCGGTTGGCGACGGCATGATCATGGGCGTCAAGGGCCGCGACCTAGTGACCGGCCGCCCCGCCGAGGTGCAGGTGACCGAGGCCGAAATCGCCGAGGCGCTGGTCGAGCCCGTCGGACAGATTGTGAGCGCGGTGCGCGCGGCGCTGGAACAGACGCCGCCCGAACTGTCGGCCGACATCATCGATGAGGGCATCACGCTGACCGGCGGCGGCGCGCTGTTACGCCGGATGGATCAGGCGATCGCGCGCGCAACGGGGCTGCCGGTCGTGGTCGCCGACGATGCGTTGATCTGCGTCGCGATGGGCGCCGGGCGCGCGTTCGAGGATCGCGCCTATCATGGTGTGCTGATCGCGGGCTGAGCTCGTTCAGGCGTAGGCGTCGATCGCGGCAAGGTGTCTGGACTTATCCGCTTCGCCTAGGAATGAACCTGTGAAGCTGTTGCGCGCGAGCGTCAGCAGCTCATCTTTTGACAGATCGAGCGCGTCGGCAACCGCCTGATAATTAGCGTTCACATATCCGCCGAAATAGCTGGGATCGTCGCTGTTCAACGTCGCGCGAAGTCCGGCGTCGAGCATCGTTCTGAGTGGGTGGTCGGCGATGTCGCCTACGACGCAAAGCTTCAGGTTCGAAAGCGGGCAGACGGTGAGCGTCATGCCCTCGGCCGCGAGGCGCGCGACGAGCGCGGGGTCTTCGAGGCTGCGGTTGCCATGATCGATGCGGTCGACTTTCAGAAGGTCGAGCGCTTCGTGGACATAGGCGGGCGGGCCTTCTTCGCCAGCATGCGCGACGATCTTGAGCCCGAGGCCGCGGGCGCGGGCGAAGACGCGTTCGAACTTGGCGGGCGGGTGGCCGACCTCCGAGGAATCGAGGCCGACACCGTCGATGTGATCGAGGAAGGGCAGGGCTTCGTCGAGCGTCGCTTCGGCATCGGCTTCGCTGAGGTGGCGGAGGAAGCACATGATCAGCTTCGACGTCATGCCATAGCTTGCCGCCGCATCGTCGAGCGCGCGGGTGATGCCGGCAACGACGGTTTCAAACGCGATACCGCGCTCGGTGTGCCCCTGCGGGTCGAAGAAGATTTCGACGTGGCGGACCGCGTCGGCGTTGGCACGCGCAAGATAGGCGGCGGTCAGGTCGTAAAAGTCCTGCTCGGTGTGGAGGACGCCCATCCCCTGATAATAGATGTCGAGGAAATCCTGGAGGTTCGAGAAGGCGTAAGCCTCGCGCACTTCCTCGATCGACGCGAAGGGGATGGCGACATGGTTGCGCTGCGCCAGTTCGAACATCAGTTCGGGCTCAAGCGAGCCTTCGATATGCAGGTGAAGCTCGGCCTTGGGCAGGGTGGCGATGAAGGCGGCGCGCTCTTCCGCAGATGCAAAACCATCAGGCATCGGGCTGGCCTTCCTCGCGCAGGATGATCGCCGCTTCGGGCTTGTGACGGTGGATTTCTTCGGCCGTCAGCCCGTCGACCTCGTGCGGGAAGATCAACCACTGATCGGTTTCGCGGACGAAGAAATCGGGTTTGAGGTCGGTGACATTGCGGCCCGGCTTGTACCAGACGGTCGCGATGCGGATGTCGCGCGGCATATTGTGGCGGCAGCGCGCTTTGAGTTCGGCGATGAAGGCGCGGATGCTCCGGCCGCTGTCGAACACATCGTCGATGATGAGCAGCCGGTCCTCCGGGTTCAGCGTATCGATCAGATAGCCCAAAGCGAAGACTTTGACGTGCGCATCCTGCTTGTCGATGCCGTGGTAGGAGGAGGTGCGGATCGCGATATGGTCGCAGTGTTGGCCGTGATAGTCGAGCAGTTCCTGTACCGCGATCCCGACCGGCGCGCCGCCGCGCCAGATGCCGACGAGATGCGTCGGTTTGAAGCCGCTGTCCAGCACCTGCATGCCGAGGCGGAAGGAGTCGGCGAGCAGATCGTTCGCGCTGATGAAGATTTTGTCGCCGCTCATGGTGCAGGCCTAATCGTGCGCGAAGGGCGGGGCAAGGCGGGATCAACCCATTGACCCCCCGTTAACCATTGTCCGTCATAGCTTCTCGATCATTCAGGGACGTGGGCAAGCCAATGAAATATGATCCGATCAACCCGGTTGCGCAGATACTCGACCAGTCGGTCGCGAGCGACTGCGGTGAGCTCGCTGTCGGGTGCAGCGATGCCGCGGGGCGGATCAAGCTGGCGACCGATCAGATGGATCGTCAGATCGGCGAACTCGGGCGGCTTGAGGAATATGTCGTCAGTCTCGAGGCCGACCAGCGCCAGATCGCCGATTCCACCGACGAGGCGAAAATCCTTTCGGCGCGCGCGTGCGAACAGCTCGATACCGGGGCCGAGCGCGTCAATGCGGCGGTCACCGAATTTCGCGCGGTCATCGACCTCGTCGCGCGGCTCGGTACGCATGTCACCAATTTCGCCGCGGTGATGGAGCAGGTCCAGCAGGTCAGCCAGTCGATCGAGTCGATCGCCAAGACAACGAACATGCTCGCGCTCAATGCCGCGATCGAGGCCGAGCGGGCTGGCGATGCTGGCCGGACCTTTGCCGTCGTCGCCGCCGAGGTGAAGAAGCTGGCGCAGAACACCCGCGGCGCCACCGACGAAATCCGCCGCAGCATCGGCAGCCTCGCCGCCGAGGCGAGCGGGCTCGTGACCGAAATCCAGTCGGGGGTCGAACAGTCGAGCCGCGCCGAGGCGCAGTTCGAGACGATCACCGACGCGCTCCACGATGCCACGCACCTCGTTGCCTTGCTCGACGACCAGAGCGACCGCATCGCGCAAAGCTCGGCCATGGTCCACGCCAACGGCGCGAAAGTGCGCGAGGCGCTCGACGGTGTCGTTACCTCGGTGCGCGACAATAGCTCGACTTTGGTCGGCACGCGCGATTCGATCCTGTCGATGGAGCATGTGTCGAACCGGATGTTCAACGCCGTAATCTCAGCGGGCGTGTCGCCCCAGGATTCGGCGATCGTCGCTTTGGCGGCGAAAGTGCGCGACGAATTTGTTGGGCTGGCCGAACGCGCGGTCGCGCAAGGCGAGCTGTCGATGGAGCAGCTGTTCGACACCAATTATGTGCGCGTACCGAATTCGAACCCCGAACGTTTCCGTACGACGCTCTGCGACTGGGCCGACGCCAACTGGCGCCCGCTGTTCGACCGCATCGTCGCCAGCCATCCCGAGATCAAGATGTCGTCGGCGGGCGACATGAACGGCTTCCTGCCGACGCACATCACCGAATGCTCGCGCGCGCCGACCGGCGACCTTGAGCATGACACGGCGCATTGCCGCAACGGCCGCCTGCTCTATGACGAGACCGACGCCGCGGCGAAGCGCAGCACTGCGCCCTTCTTCATGACGGTCTATCGCCAGGAAGGCGACGGGATCAATTATCTGACCGTGCGCAACGTCTATATGCCCGCAGTCATCAACGGCCGCCGCTGGGGCGACGTCGAGGTTGCGTACCAGCTCTGACGGGCGGCTTAGCTGCCCTGACGGCGCGCCATGAAGGCGAGCTTTTCGAACAGCATGACATCCTGCTCATTCTTGAGCAGCGCGCCGTGGAGCGGCGGGATCGCCTTGCCGACATCGCGGTTCTGGAGGACTTCGAGCGGCATATCCTCGTTGAGCAGCAGCTTGAGCCAGTCGATCAGCTCGCTCGTCGACGGCTTTTTCT
>Ga0209050_1001468_pt1 | contig 25215 bp, 21 predicted proteins | sample Araplavi_mTSA_r2_FD_184276 | JGI IMG/M metagenome (GOLD analysis project Ga0209050, IMG submission 184276) | Arabidopsis root microbial communities from North Carolina, USA - plate scrape MF_Cvi_mTSA_r2 (SPAdes) (version 2) | ecosystem: Host-associated > Plants > Roots > Endosphere | place: USA... | reverse complement strand
CCCGTCAACCGGATGGGCATTCCCGGGGTCGAATATTTCGCGCACGGCTTCGAACTGCCGCCGCGCGTCGCCAAGGAATTCCTGCTGCTCGGAGAGCGCATGCCCGCGCAGCGCGCCTATCAGTTCGGAATGGTCAACCGGCTCTTTCCGCGCGAGACGCTGCGCGAAGAGGTCTCAAAGATCGCGCAGGAGCTCGCAACGCGCCCGAGGCTTGGCAACTGGCTCACCAAGCAGGCCTTCAACCATGTCGAGGATCTGCGCGGCAAGCGCACGGCGATGGACGCGGTCTTCCACATGCATCATTTCGCGCATGCGCAAAACGACCTCGTGAGCGGCAATTCGCTCGGCGGGCTCGACGGAGCCGCGATGGCGAAGGCGAACAAGAAACAGGCGGGCGAGGGCTGATCTTGGCCGACGTCCTCGCCACTCCGCTGACAGACCGGCTCGGCTGCCGGCTGCCCGTGATCCAGACCGCCATGGGCTGGATCGCGACCCCCGAGCTCGTCGCCGCGACGAGCAATGCGGGTGCGTTCGGTTTTCTCGCCGGGGCGGTGATGAAGCCCGCCGAGCTCGGCGCCGCGATCGTCCGGCTGAAGACGCTCACGCCGCATGGCTTCGGGGTCAATTTTCACAGCTTTCAGCCCGGCGCCGCCGACATCGTCGACATCATCCTCGCGCACAGCGACCGCGTGCGCGCGGTAAGCTTCGGGCGCGGCCCGGACGCGAAGATGATCGGGCGCTTTCGCGATGCGGGCATTCTTTGCATCCCGACCGTCGGCGCGGTGAAACATGCCGAGAAGATGGTCCAGCTTGGCTGCGAGATGGTCACGGTCCAGGGCGGCGAGGGCGGCGGCCATACCGGCTCGGTGCCGACGACGATCCTGTTGCCGCAGGTGCTCGACGCGGTCGATGTCCCCGTCGTCGCGGCGGGGGGCTTCGGCGACGGGCGCGGCCTCGCGGCCGCGCTCGCCTTCGGCGCAGCGGGCATTGCGATGGGCACGCGATTCCTCATGACCGCCGAGAGCCCAGTTCCGGCAATGCCCAAGGCCGCCTATGTGAAGGCGGGCACCACCGATATTGCGGTCTCGACCAAGGTCGATGGCATTCCGCAGCGGATGATTCTGAATCCGCTGCTGCGCCGTATCGAGTCCTCGGGCCGCATCGCGATGTGGAAGCGCGCGATCGAGGCGGGGTTTGAGATGAAACGCCAGACCGGCATGAGCTGGGGTGAGGTGCTCGGCACCGCGCGCAGCATGACGAGCCACGGCGACATGCCGCTCGCGCAGGCGATGATGGCGGCAGCAGCCCCGATGATGATCCAGCGCGCTGTCGTCGCGGGCGATGCCGAGGGCGGCCTGATGGCGACGGGGCTTGTTGCCGGCCGGCTCACCGACCTCCCGACCTGCGCCGACCTACTTCTCTCGATCCAGGCCGGCGCGCGCGCGCGGTTCGACGATCTTTGCAGCAAGGAATGAGTGACCATGCCGATTAGCACCACCGTCCGCGACCGGATCGCCGAGATCGTCTTCGACGTGCCCCCGGTCAACGCGTTCGACAGCGAGACCTGGAACTCGATTCCCGCGATCGTCGCCGAGGCGAGCCGCAACCCCGAGGTCCATTGCATCCTGATCCGCGCCGAGGGGCGCGGCTTCTGCGGCGGCGTCGACATCAAGGAAATGCAGGCGCATCCCGAGCGGATCACGGTCCTCAACCGCGGCAATTACCTGACCTTTAAAGCGATCCGCGACGCCGAGGTCCCCGTCATCGTCGCGGTGCACAAGTTCGTGATCGGCGGCGGTATCGGCATCTGCGGCGCGTCGGACACGATCATCGCCGCCGACGATGCCTATTTCTCGCTGCCCGAGGTCGATCGCGGTGCGATGGGCGGCGCCAGTCATCTGTCGCGCATGCTGCCGCTCCACAAGGTGCGCGCGGCCTTCTTTACCGGCGGCAATATCCCGGCCGAGGAAGCCTATCGCCTCGGCGCGATCGAAATGGTCGTGCCGCGCGCCGAGCTTGAGACCGAGGCGCGCGCCTTCTGCGCGGTGATCGCCTCGAAGAGCCGCAAGGCGCTCGTCATCGCGAAGGAAGCGCTGAACGGCCTCGAGCCCCGCGACGTCGATCGCGGCTATCGCTGGGAGCAGGGCTTCACCCTCGAAATGTATATGCACGAGGATTCGCAGAAGAGCCGCGACGCCTTCGTCGAAACCGGCAAGGCGGCGAGCTTCTGATGGACCTTGCCTACACCCCCGAGCAACAGGTCTTCCGCGCCGAAGTGCGCGCCTGGATGGAAGCACATGTACCCAAGGAGCCGCTCGTCACGCTCGAATGCCGCGAGGGCTTCGATCAGCATGTCGAGTGGGAGCGCACGCTCGCGAGCGGAAACTGGGGCATGGTCACCTGGCCCGAGGCCTATGGCGGCCGCGGGCTCGATCTCATCCAGTGGCTGATCTTCGAAGAGGAATATTTTCGCGCCGGCGGACCCAATCGCGCCAATCAGAACGGCATCTTCCTCCTCGGCCCGACGATCATGGAGTTCGGGAGCGACGAACAGAAGGCGCGCTTCCTGCCGCCAATGGCGCGCGGCGAGACGATCTGGGCGCAAGCCTGGTCCGAACCGGGCGCAGGCTCGGACATGGCCGCGATCCAGTCGAAGGCGGTACGTGACGGCGACCATTATGTGCTCACCGGGCAGAAGACGTGGTCGAGCCGCGCGGCCTTCGCCGACTGGGGCTTCGGCATCTTCCGGACCGACCCCGAGAGCAAACGCCACAAGGGCCTCACCTTCATTCTTTTCGACCTCGATAGTCCGGGCATCACGCGCCGGCCGATTCGCCAGTTGCACGGCGAGACGGGTTTTGCCGAACTTTTCTTCGACGAGGTACGTGTACCGGTCGAGAACAGCCTTGCCGGCGAAGGCGAGGGCTGGAACGTCGCGATGGCGACCGCGGGGTTCGAGCGCGGGCTGATGCTGCGCTCACCGGGGCGCTTCCAGGCGACCGCGAAGCGCCTCGTCGACCTCTATCGCGCTCACGCGCACGAAGCGTCGCCCGCGGCGCGCGAAGCGGTGGTCCAGGCCTGGGGCGCAGCGCAGGCCTATGCCTACAACACCTATAGCGTCGCCGCGAAGATCATGGCGGGCGGCAAGATCGGTGCCGAGGCGAGCCTCAACAAGATTTTCTGGTCCGAGCTCGACCGCTCGATGCATCGCACCGCGATGCAGTTGCTCGGCGCCGAGGCCGAGCTCAAACGTTCTGCCGGCGGCGCGATCAACCCCTGGCTCGAGGGCTATATCTTCTCGCTGTCGGGACCGATCTACGCGGGATCGAACGAGGTGCAGCGCAACATTACCGCCGAGCGCCTGCTCGGACTGCCGCGCGTGGGAGCAGGCTGATGGATTTCCGCTTTTCCGAAGACCAGCTGACGCTGACCGAGACCGTCCGCGACTATCTCGCCGGCACGCATGGACCCGAAGTGCTGCGTCGTCTCGACACCGAGGGCGCGCGCGACCCTGCGATATGGACGGGCCTTGTCGAAATGGGCCTGACCGGGCTGCTCATTCCCGAAGAGCAGGGGGGGCTGGGCTTCGGCCTCGTCGACGCCGCGCTCATCGCCGTCGAATGCGGCCGCGCCTGCGTGGCCGAGCCGCTCGTCGACACGGCGTTCGTCGCGGTTCCCTGGCTCATCTCCCGAGGGGTGACCGAAGATTTGCCCGCGATCCTCGCGGGCGAGAAGCAGGTCGCGCTGCCGCATGCGATCAATCCATGGATCGCCGATGGCGAGGGCGAGGCGCTCGAGAGCGTCGATCCGCTCCGCCGCCTCGCCCTGGGGAGCGGCGGGGAGGATGATCTGCTGCTCGATCTTGGGGCGCTGATGAGCGCCGCGCAGCTTGTCGGTATCGCCGACGCGATGCTCGCGCAGGCGACCGACTATGCCAAGTTGCGAACCCAGTTCGGGCAGCCGATCGGTGCCTTCCAGGCGATCAAGCACCAGCTCGCAACTTGCGCTGTCGCCAATGAATTCGCCAAGCCCGTGCTCTGGCGCGCCGCCGCGTCACAGGGCGAGGGTCTTGCGAGCGCACCGGTCCACGTCAGCCATGCCAAGGTCGCCGCGACCGATGCCGCGATGCTCGCCGCCGAGACCGCGATTCAGGTCCATGGCGCGATGGGATATACTTACGAGGTCGATCTCCACTTTTGGATGAAGCGCGCGTGGGCGCTCGCCGGCGCCTGGGGCTCGCGCGCCTTTCACATGCGCCGGATCGACGAGGCCGTGCTCGGCGGCACGCTGCCGATCGGCCCCGACCACACATTCGATTGAAGGAAGATATGATGAGCGAAGCCTATATCGTCGATGCGATCCGTACCCCAACGGGCAAGAAGAAAGGCAGTCTTGCCGAATGGCACAGCGCCGACCTTGGCGCCTTGCCGATCAAGGCGCTTGTCGAGCGCAGCGGCATCGACCCGCTCGCCGTCGACGATGTGATCTGGGGCTGCGTCGACGCGGTCGGTCCGCAGGCGGGCAATGTCGGCCGTAGCTGCTGGCTCGCCGCGGGGCTGCCCGAGGCGGTGCCCGGCGTCACGATCGATCGCCAGTGCGGATCGTCGCAGCAGGCGGTGCACTTCGCGGCGCAGGGCGTGATGAGCGGGACGCAGGATCTGGTGATCGCGGGCGGCGTCCAGAACATGAATGCCATTCCGATCTCGGCTGCCATGTACGCGGGGCAGGCCTATGGTTTCGAGACGCCTTTCTCGACTTCGCCCGCCTGGAAGGCGCGCTACGGCGAGGAAGAGGTCAACCAGATTTACGCCGCAGAGAAGATCGCCGCGACCTGGGACATCAGCCGCGCCGACATGGAGGCGTTCGCGGTTCAGTCGAACACGCGCGCCGAGCGCGCGATCGACGAGGGGCGCTTCGACCGCGAAATTCTTCCCGTCGGCGACTTCCGAATGGACGAGACGGTCCGCCGCGGCACGACGCTCGAAGGTCTCGCCGGCCTTCGCACGGTTCGCGAGGGCGGGATCATCACGGCCGGCGTGTCGAGCCAGATCTCTGACGGCGCCGCCGCGGTGCTGATCGCGAGCGAACAGGCGATCAAGGATCATGGCCTGAAACCGCGCGCGCGCATCCACCATCTCACGGTGCGCGGCGACAGCCCGATCTTCATGCTCACCGCGCCGATCCCCGCAACGCGCCACGCGCTCGCCAAGACCGGGCTCAAACTCTCGGACATCGACCTCATCGAGATCAACGAGGCCTTTGCGAGCGTCGTGCTTGCCTGGGCGAAGGAACTCGATGCCGATCTGGAAAAGGTCAACGTCAACGGCGGTGCAATCGCGCTTGGCCATCCGCTCGGCGCCACCGGTGCGAAGCTGATGACCACCTTGCTCCACGAGCTCGAGCGCAGTGGCGGCCGCTACGGGATGCAGACGATGTGCGAGGGCGGCGGTCTCGCGAACGTCACCATCATCGAGCGACTGTAGCCATGTCCGACGCCGCGATCGCGATACCCAATTTGCTCCACCGTTACGCCGAGTTGCTCGACGCAGGCGATTTCGGGGGCGTCGCCCGCATGTTCGACCATGGCCATATGGTCGTCGAGGGGCAGGAAATTAAAGGCGCCGACGCGCTCGAGGCGATGATGCGCAGCTACATACAGGTCTATGCCGACGGCACTCCTAAGACCCGGCACGTCGTATCCAACGCGATCATCGACCTCGATGCGGATCGGCGCGCGGCGAGCTGCCGGTCGCTCTGGACGCTGTTCCAGGCGACGCCCGACCTGCCGCTGCAGGTCATCGGCGGCGGCCGGTATCACGACCGTTTCGCGGTCATCGACGGCGCCTGGCATTTCGCGCGGCGGGACTATGCGCAGGTTGATTTCTGGGGCGAGGCAGGCGCGCACCTGCTTCGATCCGCGGACAAATGGGAAGCATGACAATGGCAATTTGCGAAGGACGAACCGTCATTATCACGGGAGCAGCCCGCGGCCTTGGCCGAGCCTATGCGCTCGCCTTTGCCGCCGAGGGCGCCAACGTCGTCGTCAACGATATCGGCGCCTCGCTCGGCGGTGAGGGACGCGACACGAGCGCGGCGGACGCGGTTGTCGCCGACATCGTCGCGGCGGGCGGCAAGGCGATCGCCAATTATGAGGATATCACCGACTGGGACGCCGCGAAGCGCATCATCGACGCGGCAGTCGAGGCGTTCGGCGACCTACATGTCGTCGTCAACAATGCAGGCATCGTACGCGACCGGATGTTCGTCTCGGCGACGCTCGAGGAATGGGATGCGACGATGCATGTTCATCTTCGCGGACATTTCTGCGTTACGCGCCACGCCGTCGACTATTGGCGCGCCAAGCAGAAGGCCGGCACCAACCCCGATGCGCGGATCATCAACACCACGTCGGGCGCCGGGCTCCAGGGCAGCATCGCGCAGGCCGCCTATTCGACCGCGAAGGGCGGCATCGCCGCGCTGACACTCGTCCAGTCCGCCGAGCTCGCGCGCTACGGCATCACCGCCAACGCGCTCGCGCCGGCGGCGCGCACGCGGATGACCGAGCAGGCTTTCGCCGATAAAATGGCGACAGAAGAAGCCGCGTTCGACGCGATGGATCCGGCTAATGTCGCGCCTGCGGTCGTCTGGCTCGGCAGCGCCGAGAGCGCCGAGGTGACGGGCTGCGTCTTCGAGCTCGAAGGCGGCAAGATCATGCTCGAGGACGGGTGGCGCGAAGGCCCGATGATCGACAAGGGCGCACGCTGGCAGCCGGCCGATGTCGGTCCCGCCGTCGCGCGCCTTATCGCGGGCCGGGTGCCGCCGCGCAAGGTGTGGGGCACCAGCTGACATGGAATTCGCCTTCACCGACGAGCAGTGCATGATCGCGGAGACTGCGCGCATATTCTTCGCCGACCAGGCGACGAGCGAACGCACGCGCGCCGTGATGGAAGGCGAGGGGTTCGACCGCGTGCTCTGGACGAGCTTCTGCGCCGAGATGGGCATGGGCGGTCTCGCTTTGCCCGAGACGCTCGGCGGGGCCGGGCTCGGCATGGTGGAGTTTGCCGCGGTCGCTGAGGCCGCGGGTGCGCAGGTCGCGGCCTTGCCGCTGCCGGGGCTCGCGATGGTGGCTGCCGCGCTGCTGGAGGGCGGCAGCGCGGCGCTTCAATCCGAATATTTGCCGCGGATCGCGGCGGGCGAGCTTGTGGCCGCTTGTTCGGCAGACTTTGTACGCGAGGGCGTGGGCGACCGGCTTTCGGGAACCGCGCGCTTCGTCGCATACGGGGGTGTGGCAGACCTGTTTTTGCTCTGCGGCGAAACGTGCGCCTGGTTGGTGCCCGCCGACGCCAAGGGCGTCGCGATCGAAAAATTTGTGACCATGGACCAGACGCGCCCGCTCGCGCATGTCGTCCTTAGCGATGTCGAGGCCATTTCGCTCGGAGATGCGACGGGGATCGCGGCCGCGCGCGCCGGCTGGCTCTGCCTCGCCGCAGAAGCGCTCGGCGGAGCCCAGGCAGCGATCGACCGGACCGTCGCCTATGCGCTCGAACGCAAGCAGTTCGGGCGCGCGATCGGCTCGTTCCAGGCCTATAAACACCGTCTTGCCGACCGGGTTGTCGACCTCGAGCAGGCACGCTCGGCCGTCTATTGGGCCGCTTGTGCTCTCGACGAGGGGAGCGACGAAGCCGACCTCGCGCTCCACGCCGCGAAGAGCTTCGCTGCCGACACCTTTTTCCGCTGCGCCGCCGACATGGTCCAGCTTCACGGCGGCATCGGTTTTACTTGGGAGCATGATGCGCATCTCTTCCTCAAGCGCGCGCGCGGCACGCAGTCGGCGCTCGGGAGCGGCGACTGGCACCGCGAGCAGGTCGCCGCGCTGATGCTCGGAGAGGCCGCATGAGGCTCGGATTTTCGGCTGCCGAGGAGGCGTTTCGCGCCGATTGCGCCGCGTGGCTCGCGGGCCAGATGGCGGGCGACTTCTCCGATATTCGCGGCATTTCGAACCTCGTCGACAAACCCGAGCGCCGCCGCCTGTGGGAACAGCGGCTCGCCCGCGACGGCTGGTCGTGCATCGGCTGGCCCGAGGCTTGGGGTGGACGCGGCGCAAGCCTTGCCGAGCAGGTGATCTTCGCCGAGGAATATGCGCGTGCCGGCGCGCCCAACCGGATCAATCATATCGGCGTCGAACTGGCCGGGCCGACGATCCTCGCCTTCGGCACCGAGGAGCAGAAGCGCCGGTTCCTTCCGGGTATTGCCGCTGGCACGAGCATCTGGTGCCAGGGCTTTTCCGAGCCCAATGCGGGGTCCGATCTTGCCGCAGTGCGCACCAAGGCACGGATCGAGGGCGATCAATGGATCGTCGATGGCCAGAAGGTCTGGACGAGCCTCGCACAATTTTCCGACTGGATTTTCGTGATTGCGCGCAGCGAGGAAGGATCGAAGGGTCCCAAGGGGCTGAGCTTCCTGATGATGGAACTCGACCAGCCCGGCATCGAAATCCGCCCGATCCGCCAGATCAACGGCGAGGCCGAGTTCAACGAGACTTTCTTCAGCGAAGCGCGCTGCCCCGCCGACAGCCTGATCGGGGCGCCCGGCGACGGCTGGAAGATCGCGATGGGGCTTCTCTCCTTCGAGCGCGGGGTCTCGACGCTCGCGCAGCAGATGCAGTTTCGCAACGAACTCGATGCGATCGTCGCCGCGGCGAAAGCGAATGGCGCCGCGTCCGATCCGCTCATCCGCCAGCGGCTCGCCGCCGCCGAAATCGGTTTGCGGCTCATGCGCTATGGCGCGTTGCGCATGCTGTCGAACGCCGACCCGGCGAAGATCGACGGCGCGGCGCTCACATACAAGATCCAGTGGTCGACCTGGCGCCGCTCGCTCGGCGAACTCGCGATGGACGTGCTCGGGCAGGAGGGCGAGATCTCCGAGAGCGCGGACTATGGCTTCGCGATCCTCCCCAATCTCTTTCTCTATTCACGCGCCGACACGATTTACGGCGGCACCAACCAGATCCAGCGCAACATCATCGCCGAGCGCGGGCTCGGCCTGCCGCGCGAACCGAGGGGAGACTTATGACCAAGATTCCGGCGTATCCCGAGCCCCGCGGGCTGCTCAAGGGCAAGACCGTCGTCGTGACCGCGGCAGCCGGCACGGGCATCGGCTATTCGGCGGCGAAACGCGCTGTCGAGGAAGGCGCAACCGTCCTCATCAGCGACTTTCACGAGCGCCGGCTCGGCGAGGCGGCCGACCGCATCGCTGCCGAGGTCGGGCCGCGACCGGCGACTTTCGTGTGCGACGTGACCGACCAGGCGCAGGTTGACGCGCTCCATGCGGCGGCAGAGGCCGAGCTCGGTGCTGTCGATGTGCTCATCAACAATGCGGGGCTCGGCGGCGAGGTGCCGGTCGTCGATATGACTGACGAACAATGGTCGCGCGTCATCGACGTGACGCTGAACAGTGTCTTTCGCATGAGCCGCGCCTTCCTCCCCGCCATGTATGCGCGGCAGTCGGGCGCCATCGTCAACAATGCATCGGTTCTCGGCTGGCGCGCGCAGAAGGGGCAAGCCCATTATGCCGCGGCGAAGGCCGGGGTCATGGCGTTCACGCGCTGTTCGGCGGTCGAGGCGGCCGAGCATGGCGTGCGCATCAACGCCGTCGCTCCGTCGATCGCCATGCACCCCTTCCTGGCCAAGGTCACGACCGACGAGCTTCTTGCCAAGCTCTCGGCGCAAGAGGCCTTCGGACGCCCCGCCGAAGTGTGGGAAGTCGCCAATGTCATGATCTTCCTCGCCTCGGACCTTTCCTCCTATATGACCGGTGAAATCCTATCGGTCTCGAGCCAGCGGGCCTGATCGTGGCGCGCACCTTCGACACGCCCGCGGACCTCATCGGGAGCGAGGGGACTTTGCTCGGTCCGACCGACTGGCTCGCGATCGAGCAGGACAGGGTCGATGGCTTTGCCGAGGTCACGGGCGATCATCAATGGATCCATGTCGATCCCGAGCGCGCCCGCTCGGGCCCCTTCGGCGGAACCATCGCGCACGGCTATCTCACGATGAGCCTCGTCAATTTCTTCCTTCCCGACCTCATCGAGGTGCGCGGCTTCGCGCATGCGGTGAATGTCGGCGCCGACCGGTTGCGCTTTCTCAGTCCGGTCAGGACCGGCTCGCGCATCCGCGCGACCGGTGAGATCGTCGGCGCCGAGGAAATGAAGGGCGGCGTCCAGGCTGTCGTTCGCGTCACGGTCGAAATCGAGGGCGCCGAGAAGCCCGCCTGTGTCGTCGACACGATCAGCCGCTATTTTCCGGAGTGAAGGATATGCCTACCCCCGATCAGATGACCGCTGCGGTCCATGCCTATGTCGATGGCTTCGCGCGCGAGGACGCGCCCGCGGTGGCGGCACTCTTCGCCGACGACGCGGTGGTCAGCGACCCCGTTGGCAGCGAACCCAAGGTGGGGCGCGCCGCGTTCGCGCCCTTTTTCGAACAGACGGTAGGATCGGGCGCCAAGCTCGCGCTCGATGGCCCGATCCGCCTCGGGTCCGATTATGCAGCCTTTGCTTTCCATGTGTCGCTCGTCTGGGAGGGCGCGCCGATGCGCATCGACGTCATCGATGTGTTTCATTTCGACGCCGCCGGCAAAATCCGGCGGATGGACGCCTATTTCGGCCCGGCGAACTTCGTCCCTGCCTGACAAGAAGGAATTTTCCCATGCGCGACGCCGCTATCATTGCTACCGCCCGCACTGCCATCGGCAAGGCATATCGCGGCGCCTTCAACGACACCGAGGCGCCCGTGATGACGGCGCATGTCGTCGACGCGGTGCTCGCGCGTTCGGGCATCGACCCCGCGCGGGTCGACGACGTCTATCTCGGCGTCGGCAACCAGTGGAATACCCAAAGCTACAATCTCGGCCGGCTCACCGTGCATGCTTCGCGGCTGCCGAACAGCGTCGCGGGCTTCTCGCTGGATCGGAAATGCTCGTCGGGTCTCAACGCGGTGGCGCTCGCAGCGCGTTCGATCCGGTGCGACGAGGTCGATGTCGCGCTCGCGGGCGGTGCAGAGTCGGTGTCGCTCACCATCGGCAAATTCGCGCCGAGCCACCGCAACCGCTCGGAGGCGGTCATCGCGGCCGACCCTTATGCCTATATGCAGATGATCGAGACCGCCGAGGTCGTCGCCGAGCGCTACGGCATCAGCCGCGAGGACCAGGACGCCTTCGCGGCGCTGAGCCAGCAGCGCGCCGGCGCGGCGCAGGCCGAGGGCCGCTTTCTCGACGAGATCGTCCCGATCGGTGTCGAAAAGCTGCTCCGCGACAAGGAAGGCAATGAAACCGGGCGCGAAAGCGTGACGCTCGCCGCCGACGAAGGCATTCGCGGCGACACGACGGCCGAGGGGCTTTCGCAGCTCCGCCCCGTGTTCAAGGACGGCCTCGTCATCAAGGAAGGCCGTCATGTGACCGCCGGCAACGCGTCGCAATTGTCCGACGGCGCGTCGGCGCAGCTCGTGATGGACCTGGGCACCGCGCAGAAAGAGGGCCTGCCGGTCCTCGGTCTCTATCGCGGTTTCCAGGTCGCGGGCTGCGACCCGGACGAAATGGGCATCGGCCCCGTTTTCGCGATCCCGAAGCTGCTGAAGCGCGCAGGCCTCTCGATCGACGATATCGGCCTGTTCGAGATCAACGAGGCTTTCGCCAGCCAGGCCTTGTACTGCCAGCGCAAGCTCGGCATCGATCCCGAAAAGCTGAACGTCAATGGCGGCGGGATCGCGCTCGGCCACCCGTTCGGGATGACCGGCAGCCGGCTCGTCGGTCATGCGCTGATCGAGGGCAAGCGCCGCGGCGTCCAATATGTCGTCGTCTCGATGTGCGTCGCGGGCGGCATGGGTGCCGCCGGGCTGTTCGAGGTCGCCTGACGATGGCCGATGGCTTGCCCCCGACGATCCCGCATGCCGCCAAGGCTGCCGCACAGCGCTGGGGCGAGGCCCCCGCGATCATCGAGCGCGGTGAAACATGGAGTTTCGCGGAGCTTTGGGCGCAAAGCCGCGCGGCGACGTCGGCGATGCGCGCGCGCGGCGTGGGCGCTGGCGACCGCGTCGCGATCTGGGCGCCGAACAGCCGCGAATGGGTCGTCGCGGCGATCGCGGCGATGACATGCGGCGCCGCGGTGGTCACGCTCAACACCCGGCTCAAGGGGCATGAGGCGGGCGACATCCTGCGCCGGACGCGGACGCGGCTTCTGTTCACCGTCGAGAATTTCCTGGGGATCGATTATCCCGCGCTGCTCGCGGACGAAGCGCTTCCCGATCTTCGCGAGACGGCGATGCTCGACACCGGCTTTTCGGACTTCGTCGCGGCCGGAGCGGGAGCGGAAGATCCAGCGGTCGACAGGGCGCTCGCTTCGATCGACGCCGAGACCGTGTCGGACATATTGTTCACCAGCGGCACGACGGGAAGCCCCAAGGGCGTGCTGATGACGCACGGCCGGGTGCTGCCGCAATGCGCGGTCTGGATCGCCAACACCGGGCTCGCCAAGGGCGAGCGTTACCTCATCGCCAATCCCTTCTTCCACAGCTTCGGGATGAAGGTCGGCTGGGTCGCGTGCCTGCTTTCGGGCGCGGTCGCGGTTCCGATGGCGCAATTCGACGTGAGCGAGGCGATCGACCTCATCGAGCGCGAGCGGATCAATTTCCTGCCCGGTCCGCCGACGATCTTCCAGATGCTGCTCGCCGAACGCGAGCGCCGTCCCTTCGATACAGGCTCGCTGCGCGGCGGAACCACGGGCGCGGCGACCGTGCCCCCCGTGCTCATCGAGCGGATCCGCGCCGAACTCGGAATCCGCGACATCATTACCGCTTACGGCATGACTGAATGTGTCAATATTACCGGCTGCCACCCGGGCGATCCGGTCGATCTCATCGCCAACAGTTGCGGCGCGCCGATTGCCGGCAACGAGGTCATCATCGCCGACGAGGCGGGACGCGAGGTCGCGCGCGGCGAGACCGGCGAAATCCTCGTGCGCGGGACGGGCGTGATGCTCGGTTACCTCGACGATCCCGAAGCGACCGCCGAAGCGATCGACACCGAGGGCTGGCTTCACACTGGCGACGTCGGCACGATGGACGCGGCCGGTTATGTGCGCATCACCGACCGCAAGAAGGATCTCTATATTTCGGGCGGCTTCAACGTCTATCCGGCCGAGGTGGAGAAGCTGCTCGCCAAACATCCGGCGATCGCGATGGTCGCGGTCGTCGGTGTGCCCGACGAGCGGATGGGCGAAGTTGGCCGCGCTATGATCGTGCTGCGGCCCGGAGCAGAAGCGAGCGAGGCCGCGCTCGCCGCCTGGGCGCGTGACAATATGGCGAATTACAAGGTGCCGCGCAGCTTCCGCTTCGTCGAGGCGCTTCCGATGAACGCCTCGGGCAAGGTTCTCAAGACCGCGCTCCGCCTCGACGATTCCGCGGGCGCAGCGCATGGCTGACGCAATGGCGGGCGCCAACAGCGGCACCACCGCCGTTCGCGAAGGCTTTGCCTTCGACGAGGCGCGGCTTGGCGCGTGGATGGCGGACCATGTCGAGGGATTTGCGGGGCCGCTCCGCGTCGAGCAGTTTCGTGGCGGGCAGTCCAATCCGACCTACAAGCTGGTGACGCCGGCGCGCGCCTATGTTCTTCGCCGGAAGCCGCCCGGCGACCTGGTGCCCGGCGCGCACGCGGTCGAACGCGAAGCGCAGGTGCTGGGCCGGCTCGGCGCTGCGGAATTTCCAGTCGCACACATCTACGGCCTTTGCACCGACGAGGCGATCATCGGAACCTGGTTCTACGTCATGGAGCATGTCGAGGGCCGGATCTTCTGGGACGCGACCTTTCCCGGCGTCGATCGCGCCGAGCGGCCGCGCTATTTCTTCGCGATGAGCGAGGCGCTGGCGAAGCTCCACGCCCTCGACCCGGGAGATGTCGGCCTCGGCGATTATGGCAAGCCCGGCAATTATTTCGCACGCCAGATCGGCCGCTGGACCCGGCAATATCTCGCCGACGAGGAGGCCGGGCGCAATGCCGAGATGGACGCGCTCCTCGTCTGGCTTCCCGCCCATATTCCGCCCGCCGACGAGACATCTATCATCCATGGCGATTTTAGGTGCGACAATATGATCTTCGATCCGGCGGCGCCCGCGATACGCGCGGTTCTCGACTGGGAGCTGTCCACGCTCGGTCATCCGCTGGCGGATTTTGCCTATAGCGCGATGATGTACCGCATGCCGCCGCATATCGTTCCGGGGCTGAGGGGCGCCGATCTTGCCGGGCTCAACATCCCGAGCGAGGCCGATTATGTCGCCTCCTATTGCGCGGCCGCTGGGCGCGAAGCCGTTCCGCACTACGAATATTATATCGCCTTCAATCTCTTTCGCCTGGCCGCCATCTTCCACGGCATCAAGGGGCGGGTCCATCGCGGGACGGCGGCCAGCGCGCAGGCTGCAGATCGCGCCCGCGCCTTCCCCGAGCTAGCTCGCATGGCGTTCGAGAGCATGGAAGCCTGCCGGCGGATCGGCGCCTAGCCGAAAGACCGGGCGCGCAATCGGGCACTGCGAATGGTCGATCATCGCAAAGATGTCCCGCGCAGGGCTGCGACCGCGTGACCGCGGTCGCAGCCCTGCTGCCAGTCGTTTTAACTAGACTGCGACGGTGCCCGCTGCCGTCGGCATGCTTGCTTCATGCTTCGCGAAGGCGCGTTTGGTCGCGCTTTGGACGACGTCGATGAAGCCCTCGCGGTTGGCGCGTGCCCAGTCGAAGGATTGATCGCGGACGCGGTTGTCGCCGTTGATTGCGGGGAGGACGTAGCGCGCGAGCATCTCCATCGACCGCTGCTTGTCCTGTGTCCCGGCCCAATTCTTGTCGAGGACGAGGAGGCAGCCGAAATCGGGCACTTTCGCCTCGAGGCGGCGGATCTGTTCGATCGCGTCGTCGGGCGTGCCGACCACCACCTCCTTGGTCTCGATGAGTTCGTCGAGTGTCTTGTGCGCCGGCGACTCCTTGAGATGCTCAGACTGGTTCTTGATGTAGAGGAGGTAGCGCTCATAGCCTTCGCGAACCTGGTCGATCGCCTTGTCGCGCGTCTCTGCAATATGGATGTCGGTCGCGCAGCGCATCGATGCGGGATCCATGACCGTGCCGGCGCGGGCGGCGGCTTCGCAGGCGATCTTCCAGTTGGTCGACAGTGCGTCGAAGCCGCCGTGCACCGTCGAAGCAAGGCACAGCATGCCGGCGCCATACTTGGCTGCGAGTGTGCCGCCGTTCGGCGAGAAGGTGCTTGCGACGCAGACCTCGAGATCGTGCTGGTAGGGAAGGACCTGGCAGTGGGCATCGCGCAGATCGTACCAGCCCTCATAGGCCTCGGTGACCCATTCGCCGCGGAGCAGGCGTGTGATGACCGAGAGGCCGGCATCGAGCTTCTCGCGCGAATCGCGGGCATCGAGCCCGATCATGTGCGCATCGCTGACGAGCAGCCCGGGCCCGGCGCCGAAGATGACGCGCCCGAAGCTCAGCTGGTCGATCTGCGCGATCCGGTTCGCGGTCATCAGCGGGTTGTGATAAGGGAGCGATGCGACGCCGGTGCCGAGTTTGATGCGCTTGGTGCGCTGCGCGGCGGCGGCGATCATCAACTCAGGCGAAGCACTGATCTCGTAGCCGCCCGAGTGATGCTCGCCGTACCAGAATTCCTCGAAACCCAGTTCGTCCGCATATTGCGCGAGCGCGAGGTCTCGCTCGAGCGCGAGTGTCGGGCTTTCGCCCAGAGGATGGAAGGGCGCGAGAAAAACCCCCGCCCGAAGTTTCACGTTGCGCATAGCGACTCTCCCATATAGTTACGTTATGATACGTAACGTAATGAAGGTTTGATGATCAGGCAAGCTTGCATTGCATTGTGCGGGGGCGCGATAGAGACGATATTCGCATCGGGAGACGGGGTCATCGCGCAAGCACATCATCAGGAGAGCGAGGGTTCCGCAGCGGGGCGGCCGCGCAGCGAGGCGATCGGCGAGGAAATTCTCGCCGCGGCGCGCGCGCTGCTCGCCGAAGGCGGCTATGAGGCGCTCACGTTCGAGGCGATCGTGAGCCGGACGGGGGTCGGGCGACCGACCATCTACCGACGTTGGCCGACGAAGGCGCATCTCGTGGCCGAAATCGCCTACGGTCCGCGCAAGGATATTCCCGAAACGGGCGGTGATCTCGCCGGCCAGATTGCGGCGCTCGTCGAGCAGATCGTCGAAAATTACAGCCGCCCCGACATCGGGCCGGCGACGGTTGGGCTGGTCGGCGCGTACCAGAAGGACGCCGCGCTGCGAACCGAACTCCACAGCCCCGCCGAGGCAAAGGCTCGCGAGCAGTTGCACAACATCGTCGCGCGGGCGAAGGCGAGGGGCGTCATCGACGCAGAAGCCGATGCCGGCATGATGTTCGATATGGTGGTCGGAACGGTCCTGTTCCGTCTCGTCTTTTCTTCGGCCGATCGACCCGCGCGTTTCACGGATGATCTGACTGCCGCGCTCTGCCGGGTGTTCGGTCCCCGGACCGGGTGAGGCGCCAAGACTCTTTCTCGGTAACGGCTTCCAGAAAGGCGAGCCGCGATACCCCTATATTCCTGAATTATGGCGCGGCAGCGCCAAACATGCGTAACCCTATGATGGAATGGGATCCGAGGAGCATTGACGCGTCAAGCGATACGAAAAGCAAGACTGCCGCGTCTCGCGGTCTCAAGGGAGGAATAGGATGGTCGAGGGTCTGGATGGCGCCGTATCGCGGGCGACGGGAGTGGTGTCCGGCCCCTTCCTACGGACACGGTCAAGGTCCACTATGTTGGCACCTTCGTCGATGGTGAAGAATTCGACAGTTCGATCAGGCGCGGCGAACCGATCAGTTTCCCGCTCAACAAAGTGATCAAGGGGTGGCAGGAAGGTGTTGCCCTCGCCGGGGTCGGCGACAAGATCGAGCTCGCGATCCCCTTTTACCTGGGCTACGGCGCTGCGGGCAGAGAACCGATCCCTGGCGGAGCGACCCTGTTGTTCACGGTCGAGCTGCTCGATGTGGAACGCGTGCCGGCTGCCGGTTGAACGGGGCGGATGAACGCCGGGTCCCCATGCACCGGGACGCTCGACAGGCCTTGCCGCGAGCTGATCCACATTTTTCCTCCGTGTGAAGCAACAGAAGCGCCCTTTTTGCGCCGCCCGCTTTTAACGTGACGGAATCGGGCCCGAAAATATCAGGGCGGGTGCGATGTCGAACCGCTTCGGTCACGGCGCTGCCATGCGAATGCAAAGAAAATGAAACGGGCCGCTATCCCTCGGCGGCGATGGTGCGTCCTGCATTTCAACAGCAACTTCACAAGGGGGGACCACATGACCATCAAGCCAAACCATCTTTTCGGAATTTCGCTCGCGGCGCTGGCCGCCCTTCAGTCCGTGCCGGTCGCCGCGCAGCAGGCCGCGCCTCAAAGGACGCGTCCCATCGCAGACGAGGCGACGGCAGATGCACGCGATGACGAGATCGTCGTGACCGCACGCAAGCGCGAGGAGCGCGCGATCGACGTGCCGATCGCCCTGACCGCGATCAGCGGCGAGGCGCTGGAGCAGCGCGGTGCAAAAAATCTCTCGGACTTCCTCCAGGAAGCCCCCGGCGTCGGCGTGTACGACCAGGGCTCGGGCAGCCAGAAGATCACGATCCGCGGGATATCGACGTCGCTCGGTGCCAACGAGAATGGCTATTATCTCGACGACCTGCCCTTCACCGGGGTGACGGTGCCGATCGCGCCCGACGTGCGCGCCTGGGACCTCGACCGCGTGGAAATCCTGCGCGGTCCGCAGGGGACGTTGTTCGGCGAAGGCTCGATGGGCGGCACGGTTCGCATCCTGACCAAAGGCGCCGACCTCGACAATTGGGAAGCGAAGGGTTCGGCCTTCGTCTCGCAGACCGAGGATGGCGGAACCAACCGCGGCATCAAGGGGGCATTCAATGCGCCGATCGTCCCCGGTGTGCTGGCAGTCCGTGTTGCGGGCACCGGCGAGCGCTTCCCGGGCTGGGTCGACAATGCGGTGACCGGCGAAACCAATCTCAACGACCAGACCTTCACCACCTTCCGCGCCAAAGCACGCTTCGACCCGACCGAGCGGCTTTCGATCACCGGCAACTACTGGTTCTACAAGGGCAGCTTCCCGGGCGGCGGTTCGGACGCCAGCGATGACGGCGAGCAGTCGCAATCGGCTGCGCTCGCCGGCGGATTCAAATATCGTCTTTATGGCGCGACGGCGCGTTACGACCTCGGCGGCGCCGAGCTGTTCTACAGCTATTCGCACAACAAGCTCGACCTGCCGCAGTCAGGCCCACTGCTCGGCGGTACGCTCGACGCGAACATCGGAATCACCGTCGATGCGCACGAGGCGCGGATCGCATCGAAGGGCGACGGCCCCTTGCAATGGACGTTCGGTGGTTACGCGCGCGACGCCGTCCGGGCCGATGCGTTCGTCTTCGCGCTCTTCGGCATCGACAATATCGACTACACGGATAGCAAGGCGCGCGCGCTGTTCGGCGAAGGCACATATACGCTGCCCTTCGCACCGATCGACCTCACTGCCGGCCTGCGCTATTATCACGAGAAGCTGGGCGGGTTCGAGGCCAACAGTGGTGTCGTGACGCCCGACGTCGGGGACACTTACGAAAGCTGGAATCCGCGCGTCTCGATCGCGTGGCACCCAAGCCCCGATGCCACCATCTATGCGACCGCCGCCAAGGGCTTTCGCGCCGGCCAGCTCCAGCCGAGCGTCTCGCTCGCGCTGGCCGGGCCGCTTGGCATCCCGCTCCCTGCTGCGCTCGCGCAGGATTCGATCTGGTCGTACGAGATCGGCGGCAAGGCCGAACTCTTCGATCGCCTGCTGACGCTTGAGGGTGCGGTTTATTACAGCGACTGGAAAGACGTGACCGTCCGTATTCCGCTGGGCAATACGGGGTTCAACGGCCTGATCAATTCGAAGGGCACGGTGACCAAGGGGGCCGAGCTGAGCATCGTTCTGCGACCCACGGCCGGCCTGACCCTCACCGCCAGCGGCGCCTATGTCGATGCCACCTATTCGGGCGCAGTGCCCGGCACGGGTATCGTCGATGGCGCGGTCGTTGATGATGTCGCCAAGTTCACGGCGAACGCGTCGGTCGATTATCGCACGACGCTCGCGAGCGGCCTCGACGGCTTTGCCCGTATCGGCTGGCAGCACTCGACGCCGCGCCGGTTCGTGGCCTTTCCGGGCTTCCTTCCCGGCAGCACCATCGACCGTATCGACGCGCGCATCGGGGTCGATATCGACCAGCTCTCGATCGCACTCTTCGCCGACAATCTTACCGACGATCGCGGCTCCACCAGCTTTCGCAACGTCACGGCGATCGCTCCCGGCGTCGACGACATCACCGGCAACCGTCTTCGCCCGCGGACGTTCGGGGTAGAGCTGACGGCGCGCTTCGGCGGACCTGCACGTTGATGCGTGCACTTCTGTCCGCGGCACTGGCGACGAGCGCGCTCGTCGCCAGTGCCGGCGCCGCACAGGAGACGCTCGATCCGCGGCGGCCGGGCATTGCCGTGCTGAAGGGGGCACCCGAGCGGACTCTGACCGATCCAAAAGCCCTGATCTCCGCGTCGCGGCCCGACGCTTTGCCCATTCCGATCGCCGACCTTTTCTTTCTGAGGTCGAGCTGGTTCGCGGCCTGGACCCCGGCGGGCGATGTCGTGATGGCAACCGACCTCACCGGCCGGGTGAACCTGTGGCGGGTGCCGGGGGGCGGCGGCTTTCCGCTCCAGCTCCAGCAGTCCGAGGACAAGGCGTTCTACCCGGCGATCACGCCCGACGGCAAAACGATCCTTTATGCGTCCGACATCGGAGGACGCGAAATCTACGACATTTTCGCTATTCCCGCGAATGGCGGGGCTGCGATCAACCTGACCGCGACGCCCGATGCGACGGACACCGGTCCGTTGCGCCTCAGCAGCGACTCCCGGCTTCTTGCGTACAATCGCCGCGTCAGCACCGAACCGAGCACCAATGTTGCAGTGATGGCGCTTGCAGATCAGTCGGTACGCCTGCTCACGCAGGAGAAGGAAGCGGGTATCTACTGGTCGGTCGTCGGCTTCGATCCCGGCGCGACCCATGTCTATGCCAACAGGTCGAACGCCGGGCAGACCGAAAGTTCGATCTGGCGCATCGAGGTTGCAACCGGCGCGGCGACGAAGATCTCGGGCGGCAAGGGCGCACCATATGAAGCCGCAGTCGCGGTTTCACCCGATGGTAAAAGCCTGTCGGTGACAAGCGAGAATGGCGCGGGCCTCCGCCAAGCGATGCTGCTCGACCTGGCGACGGGCAAGCGCGTCGCAATCCATCCCGGCGACTGGCCGCAGGAAGCCGGCGCCTTTTCCCCGAATGGCCGCCAGCTGATCGCCATCGAGAATGTCGACGGCCGTGACCGCGTCTATCTTTATGACGTCGCCAACAAGAGCGCCCGCGCGCTGCCCTTGCCGCAAGGCAAGACCGCAGGCTATTTCGGCGCTCTGCCCGCCTTTTCCCCGGACGGAAGCAGGCTCCTGTTTCCCTATTCATCCGGCAGCGCGCCGTTCGATTACTGGACCTTCGACATCGCATCCGGCAAGGCCACCCCACTAACCCGCCTCGGTCTCGCCAGCGTCGATGCCGAGACGCTGCCTCGCACCGAGATCGTGCGGTACAAGAGCGCAGACGGCACGGTGATCAGTGCGGTGCTATGGATTCCCTGGAATTTGAAGCGCGACGGATCGGCGCCGGTCGTCGTCGTCGCGCATGGGGGGCCGACCGGCCAGACGACGGACAATTTCGACGCCACCGCCACCGCGCTGGCTTCGCGCGGTTATCTGGTGATTGCGCCGAATGTCCGCGGCTCGACCGGATATGGCCGCGCCTTCGAGCAGGCCAACCGCCGCGACCTTGGCGGCCGCGATCTCGAGGACGAGGCCTGGGCCGCGAAGTTCCTGATCGCCTCGGGTTATGCCGACCCGAAGAAAATTGGCATCACGGGAGGCTCCTACGGCGGTTTCATGACCGTTATGGCACTCGCACGGATGCCCGATTTCTGGGCAGCGGGGGTCGAGGCCTATGGCATCGTCAACTGGAATTCGATGTGGGAGCGGGGCTCGCCGGCGCTTCGCGAATATCAGCGCGGACTGATCGGCGACCCGGTGACCGATCGCGATGTCTATGCCCACGTGAGCCCGCTCACCTATCTCGCCAACACCAAGGCGCCGATGCTGGTGCTCCAGGGGCAGAATGACATCCGCGTGCCCGCCTATGAGGCCGAACAGATCGTTGCGACGCTCAAGGGGGCGGGGAAGATCGTCGACGCCCGCTATTATGCCGAAGAAGGGCATGGCTTCGTCAAGCGCGAAAACCAGATCGACGCCGCCGAGCGGACAGTCGCCTGGTTCGACAAATATCTGAAGGGATCGAAAAAATGAAGATGTTCCGCTTTGCAGCCTGTTCGGTGGCGGCGCTCATCGCGCCGGTCGCCGCCGCGGCGCAGGACAGCTACCAGTGGCTCGAGGCCCCGCAAGACGCGCGCGCGCTCGAGTGGGCGAAAAAGGAAACGCAGGATACCCAGGCCCGCATCGGCAAGATGCCAGGCCACGATGCGATCGAAGCCGAACTGAAAACACTTCTTGCCGCGGGCGACCCGCCGCCGGATTATCAGCTAATGGGTCAGGTCGCGCTTCGCTTCCAACGATCCGTTGCTCACCCGCATGGCGTCCTCTCGGTGGGAACACGGGGAGACGATGGGATCGCCACCGACTGGCGCGAGGTGCTCGATGTCGATGCGCTTCGCAAGGCCGAGGGTTCGGCCTATGAATTGCATTTTGGCGGCGCGCCAAATTGCGCGCCGCCGGAGTATACACGCTGCATCTTGTCGCTCTCGCCCGAGGGAGGCGACGAGGTCGAACTGCGCGAGTTCGACCTGACGACGGGCGCGTTCGTTCAGGGCGGGTTTCGCACGCCCGCCAGCCGCGCCTTCGCCGCATGGCTCGATCGTGACCGGTTGCTCATCGAGCATAGCGCGGGCGACGCACCCAAATTGCCGACCGGCTGGCCGGCGAATGTCGCGATCTGGACCCGCGGCACGCCGCTGGCCGCTGCCAAGACCGTTTATAGTGCCCAGCCGACCGATGCGCTGATGGCGCTGAGTGTGACCGGCGAAGGCAAGGACCGTGTCGGCATCATCACCCGCGCGATCGACTATTCGACCTTCGAGCATCTCGTGGTGCGAAGCGACGGACGTCTCGAAACCACTCCCGTTCCCGCCAAGGTCAAGATGAGTCTCGGCACCGTCGGCGGTGGCAAGCTGTTCGTGCAGCTGGCCGAGCCGGCGACGGTCGATGGGCGGGTTTTTCCGGCGGAAAGCGTTGTCGCTTATGACACACGCGCTTCGGTTCCGGCGGCGAAGCGGCTGTCGCTCGTCTATACGCCGGGCGACGGTGATTTCCTGAGCGATCCCTTCGCGGGGATGGCGCCCGGTCGCTCGACGCTCAAGATGATCCTGACCAAGCGCGGCGTCCAGCGCGTCGCGACCGCCACTGCCACGGCAGACGGCTGGACAATCGCCGACGCGGCCGCAGAGCCGGTGGGCACCTCGGTGGCGTTTGCCGGGGTTGATCCTGCCAGCGACGTCGCGATCATGAAGCGCGCAGGCTATCTTGTGCCGAACCGGCTGGAGCTGGTCGGCGGCGCCAAGGGCCCTGCGACGCTGTACAGCGAGAAGCCGGTGTTCGATGCGAGCCGCTTCGTCGTGGAACTGAAGACGGCCACCTCCAAGGACGGAACGCTGGTCGACTATTACCTGCTGCGTCCGCGTGAGCTCGCAAGTCCCGGCAAGACGCCGTTGCTGATGACCGGATATGGCGCCTTCGGGATCAGCCTTGCGCCCGAGTATCTCGGCTATTCGGTCGGCGGCAAGTCGCTCGTGCCGTGGCTTACGCGCGGCGGTGCATTCGCCTTGCCGCTGATCCGCGGCGGCGGCGATCGCGGCGCGGCCTGGCATCAGGCGGCGATCCGCGAGAAGCGCCAGAACAGCTACGACGATTTCGCGGCCGTCACCGAGGACCTGATTGCGAGCGGGCTGACCAGCCCCAAGCACATCGGGGTGTTCGGCAGTTCGAATGGCGGCTTGCTCGCGGCCGTGATGGGAACGCAGCGTCCCGACCTCTATGGCGCGATCGTCAGCGACGTTCCGCTGACCGATCTTGTGCGCATGCCGTTCATGGGCATGGGCGCGGCATGGGTGAATGAATATGGCGATGCCAACGACCCGGCGATGCGCTCGGTCCTCGAAAGCTATTCGCCCTACCAGAGGGTCGCGGCCGGCAAGGCTTATCCTCCGTTCCTGATCTCGGTCGCGACGTCCGACAATCGCGTCGGACCCGGCCACGCCCGCAAGCTCGCGGCGAAGCTCAAGGATGCTGGCGCAAGCGTCTATTATCTCGAAGACCAGGAAGGCGGACACGGGGTCAGCGATCCGCTGAGCCGGCCCGAGCTGATGGCCGACCGCATGACGTTTCTCTTCACGATGTTGAAGTGAACGGCCGCCGGGAAGGGCAGTCCCGGTCCCTTCCCGGCGTAACCGGATAGGAATTTACAGGCGTCGGTGTATATCGAGGCCATGCGGCGACGGACTCATCTTCTGCGGTTTTTTTCGCTCTTTGCGGTCGCGCTTCCATACGGTTTCGCCGTCCTGGCGCCGCAGGCGGTTCATGCGCAGGGAAGCACTGCCATTTTGTTCGATCAGCCAGCGATGCCGCTGGGCGCCGCGCTGCGGAGAGCCGCCCGGACGGCGGGCATCCAGCTGGCCTTCGACGACCGCAGACTTGGCGGCCGCGCCGCGCCGGCGCTACGCGGCCGCTTCACGATCGAACAGGCCTTGCGCCTATTGCTGACCGGCACCGGCATGGTCGTGCGCCGCGGCCAGAGCGGAATCTTCATCGTGGTCGCGGCGCCGCCCGCCCTGCTGTCGCGGGCACCGCCGACGATTGTGGATGATACCGAAATCGTCGTAACGGCGCGCAAGCGCGAGGAGCGTGCGATCGACGTTCCGATCGCGCTGACCGCGGTGAGCGGCGAAGCGATCGAACGACGCGGCGCGAGCAGCGTGTCCGATATTCTCCAGGAAGCGTCGGGCGTGGGGGTCTATGATACCGGTAACGGTATGCAGAAGATCACGATCCGCGGGATATCGACGTCGCTCGGGGCGAACGAAAATGGCTATTATCTCGACGAGCTGCCGTTCACGGGGGTGACGGTGCCGATCGCGCCCGACGTTCGCGCGTGGGACCTCGACCGGGTGGAAATCCTGCGCGGGCCGCAGGGCACCTTGTTCGGCGAAGGCTCGATGGGCGGCACGGTTCGCATCCTGACCAAGGGTGCCGACCTCGACAATTGGGAAGCGAAGGGTTCGGCCTTCGTCTCGCAGACCGAGGATGGCGGAACCAACCGCGGCATCAAGGGCGCGTTCAACGCGCCGATCATCCCCGGCGTGCTGGCAGTCCGCGTTGCGGGCACCGGCGAGCGCTTCCCGGGCTGGGTCGACAATGCGGTGACCGGCGAAACCAATCTCAACGACCAGACCTTCACCACCTTCCGCGCCAAGGCGCGTTTCGACCCGACCGAGCGGCTGTCGATCACCGGCAGCTACTGGTTCTACAAGGGCAGTTTCCCGGGCGGCGGCTCGATCGCCAGCGACGAAGGTGAACAGTCTCGAACGATCGTGCTCGGCAACGGGTTCAAATATCGTCTCTATGGCGCCACCGCGCGCTATGACCTTGGCGGGGCGGAGGCATTTTACAGTTACTCGCACAACAAGCTGAACCTGCCGCAGTCGGGTTCGTTACTTGGTGGGACGCTCATATCGACGATTGGTATCACAGTCGACGCGCACGAGGCGCGGGTCGCTTCGTCGGGCGATGGTCCGCTCCAGTGGACGTTTGGCGGCTATGCCCGCGATGCCGTCCGCGCCGACGATTTCGAATTGTCGCTCTTCGGCATCGACAATATCGACCGGACCGACAGCAAGGCGCGCGCGCTGTTCGGCGAAGCCACCTACACTTTGCCCTTCGCACCGATCGATTTCACTGGGGGCTTGCGCTATTATCACGAGAAACTGGGCGGTTTCGAGGTCAACAGC
>Ga0209050_1001463_pt1 | contig 25262 bp, 26 predicted proteins | sample Araplavi_mTSA_r2_FD_184276 | JGI IMG/M metagenome (GOLD analysis project Ga0209050, IMG submission 184276) | Arabidopsis root microbial communities from North Carolina, USA - plate scrape MF_Cvi_mTSA_r2 (SPAdes) (version 2) | ecosystem: Host-associated > Plants > Roots > Endosphere | place: USA... | reverse complement strand
AGATCACATCGCCGTCGCGGGCGGTCAGCGAGATGCCTTTGAGCACCTCCAGCGAACCGTAGCGTTTGTGCAAGTTGCGGATTTCAAGCGCGGGCGTGGCCTCAGCCATGTGCGTTCCTCATATATGTTGCGCTCCTGCTGTTGGTGGCCTTCCTGGCGAGGCGGCCAACCTAGCATAGCGTTTCAATGGCAGCCAACAGCGCTACGGACGGTAAACGGCTGGCGTGTGGCAGGTTGTCGCATCGGCGCAGCAGACTGTCGCCCCATCAACAACCGAACAGCCGTTTGAACCTTGCCTGTCGACAAAAAGCACGGCGGCTGTCGCAAAAAAAGGCGCGATGTTGCCAGCTTTGACGGGGTGTTGGAAGCGCTATCCGGCCAAATGCAGCGGTTGTGCACTTTTAATGTGCGCCGGGCCATTTTCAGGTGTGTTTCCGGTGCGCGAATTTGCCCCGCAAAGTGGGTCGCAGGGTAACGTTCTGGCAAAGTGCCATTAAATTCAATGGGTTGCGATGACCGTCCGGTCGAAGTGAGATCACCGGGCTAGAGGGATTTGAAACATTTTGGCGCAATTATTGCGTGCAGAATCCAGAACGCCCCGTTGGCTTCTTTTTACGAGAAGGATCGCCGAACGGGATGCACGCATTCGCTTTTCCTTACAAAGGTAGTTTCAATGAGCAGTACCCAAAGCTCTAACGGCCTCGAACAGGGGCTCAAACCGCGTCATGTGACCATGCTGTCGATTGCCGGGGTTATCGGCGCCGGCTTGTTCGTCGGCTCGGGTCACGCCATCGCCGCTGCAGGTCCGGCTGTTCTGTTGGCTTACGCCGCCGCTGGCATGTTGGTGGTGTTGGTGATGCGCATGCTCGGCGAAATGGCCGTTGCCTCGCCGGACACCGGTTCGTTCTCGACTTACGCCGACCGCGCGATCGGTCACTGGGCCGGCTTCACCATCGGCTGGTTGTACTGGTGGTTCTGGGTTCTGGTGATCCCGTTGGAAGCCAACGCTGCCGCGACCATCCTGCACGCATGGTTCCCAGGCGTGGACATCTGGGCCTTCGCCCTGGTCATCACGATGCTGTTGACCGTGACCAACCTGTTCAGCGTGAAGAACTACGGTGAATTCGAGTTCTGGTTCGCTCTGATCAAAGTGTTGGCCATCATCGGTTTCATCATTCTCGGCGTAGCGGCGATCTTCGGCTTCCTGCCGAACAGCCAGGTCAGCGGCGTTTCGCATCTGTTCGACACCCAGGGCTTCCTGCCAAACGGCATGGGCGCGGTACTGGGCGCGATCCTGACCACCATGTTCTCCTTCATGGGCACCGAGATCGTGACCATCGCGGCCGCGGAATCGAAGAACCCTGGCAAGCAAATCTCCAAGGCCACCAACTCGGTGATCTGGCGGATCGGTTTGTTCTACCTCGTGTCGATCTTCATCGTTGTGGCCCTGGTGCCTTGGAACGACCCGGTACTGGCAAGCCTGGGCTCCTACCAGACCGTGCTTGAGCGCATGGGCATCCCGAACGCCAAGATGATTGTCGACATCGTGGTACTGGTTGCTGTGACCAGCTGCCTGAACTCGGCGCTCTACACCTCGTCGCGGATGCTGTTCTCCCTGGGCAAGCGCGGTGATGCACCGGCCATGTCCACGCGCACCAACAAAAGTGGTACGCCTTACTGGGCGGTGATGTTGTCCACTGGTGCTGCCTTCCTGGCCACATTCGCCAACTACGTGGCCCCGGCTGCCGTGTTCGAATTCCTGCTGGCCAGCTCCGGCGCCATCGCGCTGCTGGTGTACCTGGTGATCGCGATTTCGCAACTGCGCATGCGCAAGCAGCGTATGGCTCGTGGTGAGAAAATCGTCTTCAGCATGTGGCTGTTCCCTGGCCTGACCTACGCGGTGATCGTCTTCATCGTTGCGGCCCTGACCATCATGCTGTTCCAGGATGCCCATCGTGTGGAAATCCTCGCGACCGGCTTGCTTAGCGCCCTGGTAGTAGCAGCCGGCTTGCTGGTGGCTCGCCGTCGTCGCAACGAGAGTGGGGTTGCCGCGGTCGCCCGCTGAGTCTTCTGGCTTAAAGCTAACGTTGTTGAAGAAACAAAGAACGGCCTCTGGTAACAGCGGCCGTTCTTTGTATTTTTTAACGTCAGAATGCCTCGCGTTCCTGATCGGCGGGTTGCTCGCGGCCATTCATGCAATCCGAATCGGCCTGATTAGTGTCGTACCAACTGTCCCATATGTCTCCGGTTACGGCGATGTTGTGAGCTTTGCCGGCATTCAGACCGGGCTGTTTAAAGCTGCGTGGCATGACGACCGCCTCAGGCAGCAAGACCGGTTCTTTGTCATCACTCATTCAGCGGATTTCGGTGGTTCCAACATGATTTCAATGGCCTGCCGATAACTGTCCAGAGCAGTACCGAAATCTTTGATGACTTCGGGGTCTTCCAGCCAGCGTTGTGCGGTTTCACGATCAATGCCATCAGCCCACATGCGGTAGTCGATGAGCATGTCGGCAGCCAAATGTGTGGCAGCCATGGACTCGTCCTCGGCATTCTCCAAGTCGAGCAGATCTGGCTCGTCGCTGATTATTGTGCTGAGAGATACCAGCATGCTCACCAGCATGTTGACGCGACCTCTTTCTGCTTCTTCCTCTTGCATATTGCTGAACATGGTCAGGATATTTTCAGCAATCCCGTCTTCTCCTTCGGGCAGTTCATCTGCATCGAAGAGTCTGTCTACTTCAGTCGGATCGTTGATGCCAGCCAAAGGCGGTCGGCCGCTGATTCGGATCTGCTTGGCTTTGGCTTTTGCACGCTTGGCGCGTTTCTGTTGCTTGTTCAGGGAGGCCATGGGAACTCAGTTCGGTTTCTGTTGGGTTTGCGCGGCAATGGCGTCGGACGCCGCCACGTAGTCGGCCTGGAAGGCCGGAGATTCGATCCACGCCAGGGCGCCGGCTTCGTCTGTTTCGGCCGACCATTGGCGATATTCGATCAGCGCGGCGAGGATGAAGTCCATCGCGCCTTCTTCGCCTTCCTGCTCGTACACCAGTTCCAGCAACGGGTCTTCGAGGAAGGCCGTGCACATGGCTTGCTGGCTGATCTTTTCGGCGTCGATCATTTTCTTGAACAGTTCGGTCAGGTCCACCGATTCGAAGTCGATGCGATCGTCGTTCGGGTCGAGTTCGACCGGCGCGGCGGCCCGCTGGGTGCGGTTCTGCTTGGCCTTGGCCTTGGCGCGGGAGGCGCGTTTGTGCTGCTTGTTGGCGGAGGCCATGGGTGTCGTTCCGTATTCGTTGAAAGGGCAACTGACTTAGCTGCGCGGCACTCGCCGCCCGGGGGTATCGGGGGCCAGTTCGCCGTTTTGCAGCCAGGCCAATGCAATGGGCCATAGTGTGGCTTGGTATGGGCTACGAAAAAAGGCGAAATGTCCGACTTCTTCTTCGCCGATGTCTTCGGGATGGATACGCAGGTGGGAGTTTGTGCTGCCGGTGAAGTAGCCGAGCAGGCGTTCGATGGCCGGGACCGTGCCGTAAGGATCATCGCTGATGCTGATGGCCAGGGTTTGTGCGGTGAGATCGGCAAAGGGCAATTGTCCGCTTGTTGTGCCGATCGCGCGGCCGCTGGAGCGTTTTTCGTAACGGGCGGTGGACAGGCTCCAGTCACGGACCACGCCGGCGGGTGTGTCCTCCAGCCATCCGAGGCGTTTACCCGGAAAGTAGCCGTAGATCATTGTCATCAGTGGCATCAGCACATGCCACTTGGCAAACATCCGCCAGCGATGGGCGGGCGCATAGTCGCGCCAGTAGGCAAATTGCGCACCGACCGTCACCAGACGCCGGATCAGGTGCCCGGACGCCCCCAGGCCCGCTGCACAGCCGCCAAAGCTGTGGCCGACCACATCGATAGGCTGCCCGGGGAACTCACGCTGTGCGCGCTTGAGCATCGCCTCGAAATCCAGCGCTCCCCAATCGGTCCATGAAGCCTTCAGGCCTTTGAGCGATGCCGGCCGCGACTCGCCGATGCCGCGGTAGTCATAGGTGATGACATCGAAGCCATGATCGGACAGATAGTCGGCGAAGCGCGAGTAATGACGACAACGAACCGAGGTGGCGGCGTTGATGATCACGACCGGACGAGCGGCATCGTGAGAAGGGTGTCGCCAGGCGAAGCCACCGAGGACAAAGCCGTCTGCAGCGGTTTCCTTGAATGGTTCGCCGGACGCGACGCACTGCAATGGCAACTCGATTTGAGTCGGGACGAGTGAAGGCGTTTCCTGCAAATTCATCGGCGTCGGACCTTTGCGGGTAGCTGCCAACGATAGTCTTGATAGCGTTGATGAACAATCCATTGGCCTCAACGCAGTGATTGATCGAGCAGTCGTTCTTCAAGAGCCGCCCGTTCCCGATCCAGTTCGTTACGGAGTTCCTCTTCGCTCGGCAGCACGAGCTTGTACTTGCTGGCGAACAGCTGTTCGTTTCCTTCAAGCACCGAGTAACGCACCACGGATTCATCCTTTTGCGCGCAGAGAATGATGCCGACAGTGGGGCCGTCTTCCACACCGCGTTTCAGGTCGTCGTACATGCGCACGTACATGTCCATCTGCCCCACATCCTGATGGGGCAGTTCACCGCGCTTGATATCGAAGATGACGAAGCACTTGAGCAAGTAGTTGTAGAACACCAGGTCGATGTAGAAGTCTTTGCTGTCGGTACTGATGCGTTGCTGGCGGGCTATGAACGCGAAGCCCTTGCCCAGCTCCAGCAAGAAGCCTTGCAGTTGTTCGATCAGCGCCTGTTCGATCTCGTTCTCCTGAAGTTTGCCGGCATTGCACAAGCCCAGAAACTCCAGGACCACCGGATCACGGATGAAGTCCCGAGGGCTGGCCGTCATGTTTTGAATGTTGGTGGCGGCCTCCTGCTTGACACTGCCGCGATCGCGGCTCGCCAGCAGGCGTTCGTAGTACAGCGTATTGATCTGGCGTTCCAGGGCGCGGCTTGACCAGTTTTGGGTGGCTGATTCGTTCATGTACCAGAGACGGGCACTGTCGTTGTCGACCCGAAGCAGGTGCAGATAGTGGGTCCAGCTCAATTCGTGACGCAGTGCGTTGCGAATTGGAAACGCCTGATAAAACTGGCGCATTTTTCGCAGATTGGTTTCGTCAAAGCCTTTCCCGAATTCTGCAGTAAGCCTGTTTGCCAGGGTCGACAGTAACTCTTTGCCATACCTCACCCGCCGAGCGCCTTCCTGCTCGAACTCGACGATATGTCGCCCGATTTGCCAACAGGTTTGCACCTGAACGGTATCGACCGCCCGAAGCACCTTCTGGCGTGCCTGGTGGATCGATTTGCCAAGGTTTCCAAGCAGTGAAGCCAGATAGGGATCGTGAGTGTCGTTGGGTGTGAGGGCCGTCATATGAGGTCTTCCGCAGCAGATTGGATAGCGAAAGAGCATGACCAGTGAGCCCCCTTCGAAGCTGCCGGGAGTGACTGAAAAACAGGCAGGAATTACCGGGTTCGCTGGCAGGAAGTGTCGGACGGCAGGCGAGGGCTGAGGAGCAAATGGTGTAGTACGTTTCGTACTCAGGCCAAATCAATCTAAAACACCTCCCTGCGACTGGAAATCCAAAGAGTGTAACGATTGGGTTCGGCAGAACCCGGGAGTCGTCATCATGAAGTACCTCCATTCACTCCTGTTACCACTCACCGCCGTCGGCGTGCTGATGTTTCCATCGATATCACCCGCCGCCAGCCTTGATCCAGTCGACAGCACTGGCGTGCAGGTGCAGCGCCAGGAGCAAAACGGCATCGCCTACCTGTCCGGCGGTATCGGCGAGGATGAGTCCAGGGCCATCCAGCAGACCACCGGCTATAACCTGCACATGACGTTCTCTGTCGGGACGGGAAATGAATACATTCCTGACGTGAGCGTGGTCATCCAGAAAGCCCCGGGGCAAACCGTGCTGACGCTCAATGACGCCGGTCCGCTGGTTTACGTGAAGCTGCCTGCCGGTAAATACACGGTCATTGCGACGCGCAAGGGCGAAACCCGGCAGGACGTTGCCGATGTTGGCAATGGTGCAGCCCGTAACCTGGTTTTTCACTGGAATGATGCGAGTTAGCGAGAGGCTCTAAGCCCTGAGTCCTGCGACTCAGGGTTTTTCGTTATTAACGCCCGCGTACGCTTGGAGGAGAGCAACGCGCAAAGGGTTGGTTTCTACGCTCAGCAGCTTGATGGCCAAGGCGCAGCAGACCACGATCAACATGGGTTTGATCAGCCGTGGTCCGACCCGAACAGCGGCCCGTGCACCCAATTGAGCGCCGATGAAGGCCGCCAAAGCCATGGCTATGGCTACCGGCCAGATAATCACACCTTTGGTGATAAAGACCGACAGAGAGCCGAGATTGCAAGAGGCGTTGGCAAGCTTGGTAAAACTCATGGCCCGCATCATGCCCAGGCCGCAGAGCAGTACAAATCCGACAATGAAGAAAGAGCCCACGCCGGGGCCAAATATACCGTCGTAAAAACCCAGGATCGGCGCCACGGTAAAGGAAAAGAACAGAACACCAATTCTCTTGCGTCGATCTTCGTTGGCCAGCTTTGGAGAAAACGCAAAATAGATGGCTACCAGAATCAGCATGATAGGCACGCAAACTTCCAGGTAGTGTTTATCAATAGAGCTGACCAGCAAGGCACCACTGGCGCCACCAATAAATCCGCAAATAACCAGGAAACGGCCTTCGCGCCACTCGATCATTCCTTTGCGAGCGAAGGTCACCGTTGCCGAAACAGTGGCCGAAGCGGCCTGGAACTTGTTCGTTGCAATTGCACTGATCGGATCTACACCTGCCAGAAACAATGCAGGCAGGGTGATCAAACCGCCCCCACCGGCAATCGCATCAAAAAAGCCAGCGCAAAAAGCGACGAGCGCCAACATGCCAATTACATCCAAGGACATTGCATTCTCTCTTTATGGTTATTGGCCGGTCATCACATGACGGGTCGTTCAACAGCCTGATCACATAAGGAATCAGCCCTGCAGCACTAACGGGTCATCTGAAACGACGATGGGGGTAGAAAATTTTGAAAGTCCGAAAATACGAACCAAGACTCGTCTGTTGTCCTTGATGACATCGCGACAGTGCAGAGCCCGGATGTTATTGATGACCATGGCCGATTCCTGGGTCAGCGTGCATTCGACCGGAGTTGCTTCATCCACCCCCTGGCAAAGGGCGGTGTAAGCCGTTTTCACAAAGGTCGAGGCGTTGTCATTGACCGAAAAACGATATGAGTTAAAGCGGGCTGCGAACCCTGCCTTATCGTCGAACTCCAGAATCGAAACGTTGCGGCCATCCTCCCCTTTGCCACTGACAAAGGAGTCACTACGAGTGAACTGGAAGTTGCCCGTGGTCAGTGCGAGGCAGTTGGTGATGCTGATTTTTTCGAGTATGGGGGGTAGTGGAATGACTCGCGTAGGTTCCAGGCTTGGGTTCCACAAGGCGGAAAGTATGAGCGACGATGGAGAGGGCGAGTGCTCGTCTTTTGCGTTCACGGCGCACCAGTAAGGCGCCTCTGTATGTGGGCCAAGCGCGAGGCCGGAATGGGAGCTCAGTTCTTTGATTTCCGGCTCGGCATTGATTTTTATGAGCCCGCCACCTTTGAAGTTGGACACCAGTCGAACCAGTTTTCCTTCATTGTCCATGTCATAGGCAAAGGCACTGTTATCCACCAGTTTCAACAGGATCTGATTACGGGCGGCCAGACAAAGTATGTCGTAACGAGTTTCCAGGGATGCCAGATCTGGCAGTTCATTTGGAGGGCTGGCATCGGTGATTTTTTGCAGCCCTTCAAAAATCAAAACCGAAACAAGGCCATCGGAATAGGCACTTAGCAGTTCACATTGGTTTTTCGAAAACGAGAACTTTAATTCGGTGGCTGCCAGAGACGCTTTGGACTTGGCTCCTGGTGCTTGCGGCCCGCCGATGGCGGCCAGTTCTTTGGCGAATTTGTGAAGCAGTGTTGACTGCTGAGTATCAAAGCTGAAAGTTCTGATTTCTTATTCAGTAAAAAACTCAGCGGTTTCGACGTCTGGTTTGATGGCGTCAGTCATTGTCTGCATCTCTGTTGTGTATCTGCTGCCGGTTATGCGGCAGTTCCTCTTTCGATTTTGCGCAAACCGAAGATCGGCGTATGTCATCCGTTTCCGTTAAAGCATACGGAGCGTTCTTACAGACCAAGGACTGCCAGGAAGGGCTGGCCTCCAATGCCTGAAGCTTTTCGGGGCTCGGCTCCGGCAACCGTTGCGGATGCTGGCAGGTGTGGTGATAGGGGGGGGAATTGTCGCTTTGAGGGTGACCGGACCAGTGCCTGATCAAATCGCAGGCATAAAAAAACCCTGAATCTTGCGATTCAGGGTTTTCGGTATTTGGTGCCCAGAGACGGAATCGAACCGCCGACACGGGGATTTTCAATCCCCTGCTCTACCGACTGAGCTATCTGGGCAACGGGGCGCATTAAACGGGTTTTTCAGGGGGTCGTCAAGCAAGTTTTCAAAAAAATTTTAATTATTACCGTCGCTTACGTTCCGACCCCCGATAAATCGGGGTTATTCCGATGGCGGAACGTAGCCTTCGGCCTTGGCGTAATCCTCGCCGGAGAAGTACTTGTCCATTTCACCCTGAAGATATTTGCGATCTTCGGCGTTCATCATGTTCAGGCGTTTTTCATTGATCAGCAGGGTCTGGTGTTTTTGCCAGTCGGCCCAGGCCTTGGCCGAAACGTGGTCAAAAATGTCCTGGCCTTTGGCGCCCGGGAAGGGAGCGCGCTCCAGGCCTGGCAATTCTTCTTTGTACTTGCGGCACATGATGGTGCGGGTCATGACGACTCTCCTGCGTTCAATACGGCGGCCGCGCGCTCGAGCAAGGTTTTGACCGGGGCGGCAAGGCCCAGGCGCGGCGGGGTGGCGAGGTTATACCAGAGCCAGTCGGCCTCGGCCACGTGATGGCCGGTCTCCTGGACCTGAACCAGCCAGGGTTCGATGGATAACTGAAAATGGCTGAAGGTGTGCACCAGGCTCGGCAATGCCTGTTGGGTGCCCAGCTCCAGCGAGTGCTGCGCGGCCAGGTGTGGCAGGTCCTCGAGGTCGTCGAGTTCCGGCAGGCTCCACAAGCCGCCCCAGAGGCCCGTAGAGGGGCGACGGTAAAGCAGGATGGCACCTTCGGCGTTGGCCAGCATCGGCATCAGTGTGCGCTTCTGCGGGGTGGCCTTGCGCGGCTTGGGGATCGGGTAACGGGTTTCCAGGCCGAGCATGTGCGCCTCGCAGCCTTTTTCCAGCGGGCACAGCAGGCAGCTCGGTTTGCTGCGGGTGCAGAGCGTGGCACCGAGGTCCATCATCGCCTGGGTGTAGGCGTTGACCCGGTCGTGGGGCGTAAAGCGCTCAGCGTTCGCCCAGAGCTGTCTGGCGACCTTTGGCTCGCCCGGGTATCCCTCTTGCGCGGTAAAGCGCGCCAGGACGCGCTTGACGTTGCCGTCGAGGATCGGTGCGCGCAGGCCCATGCTGATGCTGGCAATGGCGCCGGCGGTGGACAGGCCGATCCCCGGCAGATCCGTGAGCTTTTCCACGTCCTGGGGAAATTCGCCGCCGTACTGCTCGACGACGATCTTCGCGGTCTTCTGCAAATTGCGCGCGCGGGTGTAGTAACCCAGGCCGGTCCACAGGTGCAGCACTTCGTCTTCCGGTGCCGCGGCCAGGGCTTCGACCGTTGGCAACGAGGCCATGAAGCGGTCGAAGTAGTTCAGCACGGTGCTGACCTGGGTCTGCTGCAGCATGATTTCCGAGACCCATACCCGATACGGGGTGATGTCCTGCTGCCAGGGTAAATCGTGACGGCCGTGGCGGTCGAACCAGTCCAGCACCGCCGTTGAAAACTGCTCGGCTCTCATCGCTTGAACAGCCCCTTGAGCGCGTCTTTCAGTTTCGGGTCGACTTTGTCGCCCCATTTTTCATCGATTTTTTCGCTGATCCTGTCGCCGGCCAACTTGGTCGCAACCTGACTCATGCGTTCGTTATCCACACGGCAGGCCTTGGCACCCAGCTCCAGCGGGCCACGGCAGCGCAGTGGCCACTCGATGCCGACAAACTTGTCGCCGACCTGACAGGCCGGGTCGGGCATGGCGCTGGTATCGCCTTCGACGATGATGCCGACGCGGTAGTCCATGCCCAACACGCGCAGATCGATGTCACCGTCACCGTTGACGGTCATGCCCGGGATGCGCACTTTCAGGTCCGGATTGCTGGCGACACCGTTACGCAAGGTCAGGTTGCCCTTGAGCTCCTGGAACGGGGTGTCCTTGCCGCGTGGCTCGCCGCTGAGGGTTTTACGGTTGAGCGTAGCGATGCCTTTGCACAGCTGTTGCTCGAGGTTGGCGTTGAGCAGCACGCCATTGTTGATGACGAAACTGGCGTTGCCGTTGAGGGTTTCGATCAACGCCTTCTGGCTGTTGCCGTTGCCGGTCAGGTTGCTGTTGAGCGTGACCAGGCCCTTGACCGGTGGATTCTTGCCCTGGCTTTCGAGGATTTTTTCCGCCGGTACCCGGCTGATCTTCGTCTGCAGATTCAGCGCCGGCACTGGCTGGCGTACATCGAGCGTGCCGGTGGTTTCGAAGTTGCCCTCGTACAGGTCGCCGCGCAGGTTGGCCAGCGTCAGCAGGCCGCCCTGGCCGGTGGCCTTGAGCGCAGCGTTATGGATCGGCAGTTTTTGCAGGGTCAACTGACCGAAGGTCAGGTCGGCGTCCACATCGAGCTTGCTCAAGCGTTCCACTGGCAGCAGGCGCTCGCTGCTCCACGCGTCCTTGGTCGGCGCGGGTGGCAACGGCGTGCTGCCCGCGCCGGCCATGGCATCGGCTTCGGTGCTGGCGACTTCGGCCTGACGCACTTGTGTCGCGCTATTGGCCTCGGCGGATTTCGGCGGCAGGTAACGGTCGACGTTGAAGGTGTCGGCCTTGAGCGCGGCGCGCAGCGATTGCTTGGCGAAGTCTTCGACGGCGATGCGGCCGCTGAAGGTGCTGTCGTCGACTTTCAGGTTGAGGTCGTCGAGCGCCAGGCTGGTCGGGGTCGCGGCCAACCGGCTGACCAGCTCGACTTTGCTCAGGCTGCCTTCGGCCATGGCCGGGAGTTTCTGGCCGATGCTGTCGACGAATTTCGCCAGGTCGAACTGGGCAATCGAGATGCCGCCGCTGACCTGTGGGGTCTTGTCCAGATCGTTGACCTTCAGTTCACCCAGTGCCCGCAACTGGTTGGCAGAGACCTTGATGCCGGTCCACTCGGCCACGTTGGCGGCCCTGTCCAGCACCAACTGGCCCTGGGCAGAGAACGTCACGGCCTTGCCTTGCAAGGGGTCGCCGGTCACTTCACCCGACAGCCTCATGTCTTCGAACTGATAGCGCTGCAGTGCACGTGCGATGCGCAACTCACCGTTGAGTTCGGTGCGCACCCGCAGTGCTGGCTGGTTGGCTGACAGGAACGCCGTGAGCTTGAGCGGAATGTTGACGGAGTCGTGGACCGCGCCGGTGCTCAACTGAATGCTTTCGGCACTGAAGCTCTTGCCGGTTCGTTCGTCGGTGTATTCGACCCGTGCGTTGTTCACGGTCAGGCTGTCGATGTCCAGGCGGATTGGCTGAGGCGGTTTTTCCGCCGCGGCGCCGGTTTCGGGCGCAGATTCGGTAGCGGCTGGCGGGGTGCCGGTCGCGTCGGTGCCGGCTGTTGCAGGCAGCTTGCCGATGTCCTCCCAGTTGCCATGCCCCTCCTTGTCGCGGGTCAGGCGCAGGTTCAGACCTTCGACGCGTACGTCGCTCATCTGCACTTCACGGCGCAGCAGCGGCAGTACGCGCACCGACAGGCCGAGCATCTGCAAGTCGGCGTACGGTTCGGTCGGTTTGACCATGGTCGCGACACTGGCGTCGTGCAGCTCCAGGCCCAGCCACGGGAACAGGCTCCAGCCGATATCGCCATTGAGCGTCAGCTCGATGTGGGCTTTGTCGCGGGCAATCTGGCGAATCTCGTCTTTGTAGTCGTTGGGATCGAAGAGGTGGGTCAGGGCAAAGCCCAGCGCCACAATGATCAGCAACAGCCCGAGAAGTACCAGACCCAGGATTTTGCCGAACGCTTTCATGGGCGAGTCCTTGTAATTAGTCGAATTCAAAATTTAGCCGGGGAGTATAGCGCCCCGGAACGGACGACCGGTCAGCGATCACTCCGGCAGCACATCCAGCGGCAGTTTCAGCTTGGCGGCCAGCGCCTGCGCCTCCAGGTGCCCGGCAGGCGCCAGCAGGCGTAGCGTCATGCCCGATTGAGCGGCCATTTTTTGCGCTTCGGCCACCAGTCGCTCGGCAACACCACGGCGACGGGTAATTTTTCGCACACATATTTGTGACAAATGCCAGGCGTCTTGGTGCCTTTGCAAGCGGGCCGCGCCCAGCAGGCGATCGTTGAAGCGTCCTGCGATCAGTGTGCCGTCGCGCAAGCAGTCCTCGATCAACTGCGCCTCGCCGGAAAACGGGGCGAACAACCAGTCTGGAGCGTCGCGGTAGATCTTCTGCAGATCCTGTCGATCCTGGGACGTGGCTTGGTTGAGCGGCTCGACAATGATCGGCATGGTGATTCCTGTGAGGTCATTAGGCGATGGTGATCAGACGACGTACAAAAGGTGATGTCAGTTTGGTTTTTCTGTCACTGGCAGATGGTAACCTTTGCCCGTTCGTCCTTCTGCGACCTGTTGTCGCACAACAAGGCACTCCAGCAAAAAAACGGTCATGTCTGCGTGCATAAAGGCCGGGAGTGAACCGTGGCTGGCGAACCCTACTAATAATTGGGGGAAATACAATGACCACGAGCATCACGGCGGACGGCCTCGGCGCCGACCAGCCCGCATTCCTGTCCAAGGAGCGGATCATCGCCAAGCCCGGCTTCAACCGTTGGCTGGTGCCACCGGCGGCGCTGGCCATTCACTTGTGCATCGGCATGGCCTACGGCTTTTCGGTGTTCTGGTTGCCGCTGTCCAAGGCGCTGGGCATCACGGCGCCAGTGGCCTGCGCAGCGGACACGGGTTTTATCGCACAGGTCTTTTCGTCCCAGTGTGACTGGCCGATTTCGATGCTCGGCTGGATCTACACCCTGTTCTTCATCTTCCTGGGTTGCTCGGCCGCCATCTGGGGTGGCTGGCTGGAGCATGCCGGGCCACGCAAGGCCGGGGTTGTATCGGCGCTGTGCTGGTGCGGCGGTCTGCTGATTTCAGCGCTGGGCGTGTATACCCACCAGATCTGGCTGATGTGGATCGGCTCCGGGGTCATTGGTGGTATCGGCCTGGGCCTGGGCTACATTTCGCCGGTCTCGACCCTGATCAAGTGGTTCCCGGACAAGCGCGGCATGGCCACCGGCATGGCGATCATGGGCTTCGGCGGCGGTGCGATGGTCGGTGCTCCGCTGGCGGCAGCGTTGATGGGGCATTTCGCTTCGCCCACCAGCGTCGGCGTGTGGCAGAGCTTCCTGGTCATGGCGGCGATCTACTTCGTGTTCATGATCGGTGGCGCATTGTCCTATCGCGTCCCGCCAACCGGCTGGAAGCCTGAAGGCTGGACCGCCCCGGCGAAAAAAGCCTCGAACGCAATGATTACTCATCGTCATGTTCACGTGAATGTAGCCTGGAAGACGCCGCAGTTCCGTCTGGTGTGGCTGGTGCTGTGCCTGAACGTATCGGCCGGTATCGGCATCCTCGGCATGGCGTCGCCGCTGCTGCAGGAAGTGTTCGGTGGCAAGTTGCTGGGCAATGACCTGGCGTTCGGCCAACTCGACGCTTCGCAACTGGCTTCGATCGCCGCCATCGCGGCCGGGTTCACCGGTTTGCTGAGCCTGTTCAACATCGGCGGGCGTTTCTTCTGGGCTTCGTTCTCGGATTACCTGGGTCGCAAAAACACCTACTTCGTGTTTTTCGCCTTGGGCTTTGCTCTGTACGGGCTGATTCCGAACCTCGGTCACCTGGGCAGCATCGCGCTGTTCGTGGCGGCGTTCTGCGTCATCCTGTCGATGTACGGCGGTGGTTTCGCGACTGTTCCTGCGTATCTGGCGGACCTGTTCGGCACGCAAATGGTCGGCGCGATTCACGGTCGTCTGCTGACGGCGTGGGCGGCTGCCGGTGTGCTCGGTCCCGTGCTGGTGAACTACCTGCGTGAGTATCAGTTGAGCATCGGTGTCGAGCGTGCAGCCGCGTACGACATCACGCTGTACATCCTCGCCGGCCTGCTGGTGCTGGGTTTCCTGTGCAACCTGCTGGTGCGCCCGGTGGCGGACAAGTACTTCATGACCGACGCCGAACTGGCCGCCGAACAGGCGCTGGGCCATGACAAAGGCGCTGACAGCAGCACCGTGCTGGAGTGGAAAGCCGCGCCGGGCACCAAGCCGCTGGCGGTGGCGGCGTGGCTGGTGGTGGGTATTCCGTTGGCGTGGGGTGTATGGGTGACCCTGCAGAAGACGGCGGTACTGTTCCACTAAGGTGTTCATTGGGCTGAACAGTCAGTCCTGAATGTACGCCGACCCTGTGGGAGCGGGCTTGCTCGCGAAGAGGGAGTATCAGTCGCCATAAGTGTGGGCTGGTCCACCGCTTTCGCGAGCAAGCCCGCTCCCACATTTGTTCTGTGTGAGCTCAAATGGCTTGTACTGACATGTACACCCTCGGCTGTACTTGATTCACTCCGTCAGCCATATCACCTCTGATGTTTCTGTTTGGCGCCCGCACGCCTATAATGGCTGCCTTTTTCGCCCAATGATTTTGCGGAGCTGGTGATGGCCGAACGTAAGGCGTCTGTCGAGCGCGACACTCTGGAAACCCAGATCAAAGCCTCGATCAACCTCGATGGCACCGGAAAGGCCCGATTCGATATCGGTGTACCTTTTCTTGAGCACATGCTGGACCAGATCGCCCGTCACGGGCTGATCGACCTGGATATTGTCAGCAAGGGCGACCTGCATATCGATGACCACCACACGGTGGAAGACGTCGGTATCACCCTCGGCCAGGCCTTCACCAAAGCCATCGGCGACAAGAAAGGCATCCGTCGCTACGGTCACGCCTACGTGCCGCTCGATGAAGCGCTGTCGCGCGTGGTGATCGACTTCTCTGGCCGTCCAGGCCTGCAGATGCATGTTCCCTACACCCGTGCCACCGTCGGTGGCTTCGACGTTGACCTGTTCCAGGAATTCTTCCAGGGCTTCGTCAACCACGCCAACGTCACCTTGCACATCGACAATCTGCGTGGGCACAACACCCACCACCAGATCGAAACCGTGTTCAAGGCTTTCGGTCGCGCCCTGCGCATGGCCGTCGAGCTCGATGACCGCATGGCCGGGCAAATGCCTTCGACCAAGGGCGTCCTGTAATGCAGACAGTCGCGGTTATCGATTACGGCATGGGCAACCTGCACTCGGTGGCCAAGGCCCTCGAGCACGTCGGTGCCGGCAAGGTGCTGATCACCAGCGATGCCAACGTGATTCGCGAAGCCGACCGGGTGGTTTTCCCCGGCGTTGGCGCGATTCGCGATTGCATGGCGGAGATCCGTCGCCTCGGCTTCGATTCGCTGGTGCGTGAAGTCAGCCAGGACCGTCCGTTCCTTGGCATCTGCGTGGGCATGCAAGCCTTGCTCGACACCAGCGAAGAGAACGACGGCGTCGATTGCATCGGCCTGTTCCCGGGCGCGGTGAAGTTCTTCGGCAAGGATCTGGTCGAGGACGGCGAGCACCTGAAAGTCCCGCACATGGGCTGGAACGAAGTGAAGCAGAAGGTCAGTCACCCGCTGTGGCATGACATTCCGGACCTGGCGCGTTTCTACTTCGTGCACAGCTACTACATCGCCGCCGCCAACGCGCGGCAGGTGGTGGGTGGCGGTCACTACGGTGTCGATTTCGCCGCGGCGCTGGCCGAAGGCTCGCGTTTCGCCGTGCAGTTCCACCCGGAGAAAAGCCATACCCATGGCCTGCAGTTGCTGCAGAACTTCGCTGCGTGGGACGGTCGCTGGTAAATGGCCGTCAAGAAGAAACCGCCGATTCTGACCCTCACTCCCGAGCAGGAGAGCGAGGCCAATCGCAAGATCAAGCGTTTCATGGAAGATCGCTTCGAACTCGACCTCGGCACGTTCGAGGCGGCGGAGATTCTTGAGCTGTTTACCCGTGAAATTGCTCCGCACTATTACAACAGGGCGATTTTCGATGTGCAGGCGCACCTCAAAGAGAGGTTCGAAAGCATCGAAAGCGACCTGTGGGCGCTCGAGAAAAACTGATTTCCGAGCCAAGCTGAACATTCAATTTTGAAGGTTTGCCAGATGCTGATTATTCCCGCTATCGATCTTAAAGACGGTGCCTGTGTTCGTCTGCGCCAGGGCCGCATGGAAGATTCCACAGTGTTCTCCGATGACCCGGTGAGCATGGCTGCCAAGTGGGTGGAGGGCGGTTGCCGCCGTCTGCATCTGGTCGACCTGAACGGCGCCTTCGAAGGCCAGCCGGTCAACGGCGAAGTGGTCACCGCCATCGCCAAGCGCTATCCGAACCTGCCGATCCAGATCGGCGGCGGTATCCGCTCCCTGGAAACCATCGAGCACTACGTGAAAGCGGGCGTCAGCTACGTGATCATCGGCACCAAGGCCGTGAAAGATCCGGCCTTCGTTGCCGAAGCCTGCCGCGCGTTCCCGGGCAAGGTGATCGTCGGCCTGGACGCGAAGGACGGCTTCGTCGCCACCGACGGCTGGGCTGAAATCAGCACCATCCAGGTGATCGACCTGGCCAAGCAGTTCGAAGCCGACGGCGTCTCCGCCATCGTTTATACCGACATCGCCAAAGACGGCATGATGCAGGGCTGCAACGTACCGTTCACCGCGGCACTGGCTGCTGCAACGAAGATCCCGGTGATCGCTTCCGGCGGTATCCACAACCTGGGCGACATCAAGACCCTGCTCGACGCCAAGGCGCCGGGCATCATCGGCGCAATCACCGGCCGTGCGATCTACGAAGGCACCCTCGATGTCGCCGAAGCGCAAGCTTTCTGCGATTCGTACAAAGGCTGAGGACTGATCATGGCGCTGGCCAAACGCATCATCCCTTGCCTGGACGTGGACAACGGCCGGGTGGTCAAGGGTGTGAAATTCGAAAACATCCGCGACGCCGGCGACCCGGTGGAAATCGCCCGTCGCTATGACGAGCAGGGCGCCGACGAGATTACCTTTCTCGACATCACTGCCAGCGTCGATGGCCGCGACACCACGCTGCACACCGTCGAGCGCATGGCCAGCCAGGTGTTCATCCCGCTGACCGTGGGCGGTGGCGTGCGCACCGTGCAGGACATCCGCAACCTGCTCAATGCCGGCGCGGACAAGGTTTCGATCAACACTGCAGCGGTGTTCAACCCTGAGTTCGTCGGCGAAGCCGCGCAGCATTTCGGTTCGCAATGCATCGTGGTCGCGATCGACGCGAAGAAGGTTTCGGGACCTGGCGAAACCCCGCGCTGGGAAATCTTCACCCACGGTGGACGCAAGCCAACCGGCCTCGACGCCGTTGAGTGGGCGAAGAAAATGGAAGGCCTGGGTGCCGGCGAGATCCTGCTGACCAGCATGGACCAGGACGGCATGAAAAACGGTTTCGACCTGGGCGTCACCCGCGCCATCAGCGATGCGCTGGGCATTCCGGTGATCGCTTCCGGTGGCGTCGGCAATCTGCAACACCTGGCCGACGGCATTATCGAAGGTCACGCCAGCGCGGTTCTGGCGGCGAGTATTTTCCACTTCGGCGAATACACCGTGCAGGAAGCCAAGGCTTATATGGCTCATCGCGGAATTGTGATGCGCTGAATAAACCAATGCAGGCCAGTGGACATCATGGCGTGCCCGAGGCACTCTTGGGTACGCCATGGATTTCGGTAGCCAGACATGCTTAAACGCTTTCTTCTCGTCCTTGCCAGCGCCTCTCTGTTGTTCATCAGCGGAGCCCACGCAAAAGACAGCCCCGATACCGACATGGTGCTGCTGACTGAAAACTTCCCGCCCTACAACATGGCGAAGAATGGCAAGAACTTCGCTCAGGACGAGAACATCGATGGCATCGCCACCGATATCGTCCGCGAGATATTCAAGCGCGCCAATGTTACCTACAGCCTGACGCTGCGTTTCCCTTGGGAGCGAATCTACAAACTCACCCTGGAAAAACCCGGCTATGGCGTGTTCGTCATGGCGCGGTTGCCGGATCGCGAGAAGCTGTTCAAATGGGTCGGCCCAATCGGCCCGGACGACTGGATCATGCTGGCCAAGGCAGACAGCAAGATCACCCTCGAAACCTTGAATGACGCGCGCAAGTACAAGATCGGCGCCTACAAGGGCGACGCGATTGCCGAGACGCTGGCCAAGCAGGGGCTCAATCCGATTGTTGTACTGCGCGATCAGGACAACGCGAAAAAACTGGTCAACGGGCAGATCGACCTGTGGGCCACCGGTGACCCGGCAGGGCGCTATCTGGCGCGTCAGGAAGGGGTCAACGGGTTGAAAACCGTACTGCGTTTCAACAGTGCCGAGCTGTACCTGGCACTGAACAAGGACGTGCCGGACGAGACGGTGGCCAAGCTCCAGGCGGCGCTGGACCAGATGCGCAAGGAAGGCAAGGTCGACGAGATCATGGCGCGGTATTTGTAGGGTAAATCAAAAGATCGCAGCCTGCGGCAGCTCCATGTAGGAGCTGCCGCAGGCTGCGATCTTTTCAGCGGTACACCCCATCCTTCCCATGCGCCGCCGTGGCCCGATTCCCTCGCACACTGATCATCTGCCGGATATCAATCCACTCAATGCCCTGAGCCTTCAGCTTCGGCAACTCCCGCTCCAGCACCGCGAGCGTCTGTGGATACGGATGCCCGATCATCACCGCCGAACCTTGCTTGCGCGCGAGGCTGATCGCTGTCTGCAACTGGTTGAAGATCGCTGCTTCGGTGCGTTCATCGTCGAGAAACACATCCCGCGAAACGCTGGCCAGGCCGATCTTCTGCGCTTCGGCCGCGGCTACGGTCTGGGCGCTGGTGCGGCTGTCGACGAAGAATTTGTGCCGTTGTTGCAAGTCTGCCATCAACCAGGCCATGGCCGCGGGTTGTGCGGTCATGCGGCTGCCCATGTGATTGTTGATGCCGCTGGTGTACGGGACCCTTTTGAACGCAGCGTTCAGGCGCTTTTCCAGCTCTTCGACAGGTAATTCGGGATGCCAGGCGAACGGTCCGGTGGCCGGATCCATGGGCATGTGCAGAATGACGATTTTTCCGGCGCGATGGGCTTCGCGGGCGAACTCGGTGGCGTGAGGCGTGTCGGGCATGATCGCCGTGGTCACCGGGCCGGGCAGGGCCAACACGCGGCGATCCCGGGGCAGGTTCTGCCCCAGGTCATCGATGATCAGGGTCAGGTAGGCTTTTTGCGGGGAGGTCGAGGCGGGCGTTGCGTGAACAACACCCGCCAGACAGCAAAGCAGACCGAGAATGTACCGCAGGCGCATCCTCAACGGCCGGACGTGATGCTCAGCCCTTTGAGCAGGCTCAGGGCCTGGGCCAGTTGGTAATCATCGTCCTGTGGCATCGGCTTGGCCTTGCTGGAGCCGGTGGGTTTGTCCGCACCGCCGTTGCCGTTGCCCAGGTGACCCTGCAAGTCGGCTTCCTTGAAGTAGTCGTTGTCCTGCTCGCTGGTGATCTTGGCCTTGCGCACTTCGATGTCCGGGACGATGCCCTGGGCCTGGATGGAGCGGCCGTTCGGCGTGTAATACAGCGCCGTGGTGATCTTCAATGCGCGGTCATTGTTCAGCGGCAGCACGGTTTGCACCGAGCCCTTGCCGAAACTGGTGGTGCCCATCACCACGGCGCGTTTCTGGTCCTGCAGGGCGCCGGCGACAATTTCCGAAGCCGAGGCGCTGCCGCCGTTGATCAGCACGACCATTGGCACGGCTTCGCTTTCGTCCTTGCCGGTGGCAGAGAAGCGCAGCTCGGAGTTGGCGATGCGGCCCTTGGTGTAGACGATCAGGCCCTTGGTGATGAAGTGGTCGACCACTTCCACCGCCGCCTGCAACACGCCACCCGGGTTGTTGCGCAGATCGAGGATGATGCCCTTGAGCTTCTTGCCGTTCTCCTTGCGCAGCTTGGCCAGCGCCTTGGAAACCTCTTCACCGGTCTTGACCTGGAACTGGGTGATGCGGATGTAGCCGTAGCCCGATTCCAGCAGCTGGCTCTTCACGCTCTTCACCTGGATGACGGCGCGGGACAGGGTCACGTCGAACGGCGTGCCGCCGTCGCGCACCAGGGTCAGGGTGATTTTCTGGCCGATCTTGCCGCGCATCTTGTCGACGGCTTCGGTCATGCTCTGGCCGCGGGTGGGCTGGCCGTTGATCTTGACGATGAAGTCGCCGGCCTGAATGCCGGCCTTGGAAGCCGGGGTGTCGTCAATCGGCGACACCACCTTGATGAAGCCGTCTTCGGCGCCGACTTCGATGCCCAGGCCGCCGAATTCACCGCTGGTGCTTTCCTGCAACTCGGCGAAATCTTCAGGGCCGAGGTAAGCCGAATGCGGGTCGAGGTTGCTGAGCATGCCCTTGATGGCGTTTTCCAGCAGGGTCTTGTCGTCCACCGGTTCGACATAAGCGGCCTTGATCCGGTCCATCACCTCGGCAAAGGTGCGCAACTCATCCAGCGGCAGTGGCGCCTTGGTGGTCGCAGCAGTGCCCGCAGGCGCAACCGCCGGGGCCGGTTGAGCGGCAAACGCCAGAGGCGCGCCGATCACCAGGGCGATCGTCAGGGCCAGCGAGGTAAGGCGGGACAAATGCAGCATGTCTAACAAACTCCTGAATTAGGTAACGCGCTTATCCTTGCGCGCGGCACCATTGCGCCGGATCACTCGGGTGACCCTGCTGACGAATAGCAAAATACAGCGCTGGCGTGTCCTGCCCGCCACTGTTGCCGACAGTGGAGATGGACTCACCGGCTTTAACCACATCACCCGCAGACTTGAGCAGCGTCTGGTTGTGACCATAAAGACTCAAAAAACCGTTACCGTGGTCGAGGATCACCAGCAACCCGGCGCCTCGCAGCCAGTCGGCAAACACTACGCGACCACCATGCACCGCATGCACGGTGCTGCCGGCAGACGCGCCGATCATCACGCCATCCCACTTGGTCCGGGCATCGTCGCCACGGCTTTCACCGTAGCGTGCCAGCAGTCGACCATCGACAGGCCAGGGAAGTTTGCCGCGGGTTGACGCAAACGGGCCACCAAAGGTCTCGCCGGAACTGGAAACCAGTGCGCCGGGAGTCGACTTGACCGGTTTGCGTGGGGCGTCATCGCTGGCATCTGCCTGCGCCTGGGCCTCACGTAAACGCTTTTTTTCGGCTTCCTGCTGGGCAATCAGCGCTTTCTGTCGCGCTTCTTCTGCCTCACGGGCCTGGCGGGCCAGGGTTTCTTCAATGGTTTTAAGGACTTTAGACAGGTCTGCCTGATCCTGCTCGCGCGCCGCCAGTTTCTGATCGCGAGCCTTTACGTCGTCATTGAGCTTGGCCAGGACTTGCTGGCGCTCCTTGCGGACTTTCTCGAGCTCGTCACGCTGGGTGTCGAGGCTGCTTTGCTGCACCAGCAGTTGCGCCTGCTGCATGGCGATGTCTTTCTCGACATTGGACAGTTGGCGCAAGGTTTCGTTGAAATTCTTCAACTGCTCCAGGCGAGCCTGGCTCAGGTAGTCGTAATAGGTGAGGGTGCGGGCGAATCTTTCCGGATTCTGCTGGTTGAGCAGCAGCTTGAGGTATTCCTGGCGACCGTTCTGGTAGGCCGCCCGGGCCTGAATGGCGATCAGTCGTTGCTGTTCAATGCGCGCGCTCTGGAGTTTTTTTTTCTCCGCATCGAGTCGCTGCAGCTCGGCTTCGCTTTTCTTCAGCTCTTTTTGCAGGGCTTCGACCTGCTTCTCGAGCTTGCCCATTTCGGTTTCGGTGCCCTTGAGCTCTTTCTGCACGCCGGATTTTTCTTCCTGCAGCTTGCCCAACAGCTTCTTCAGCTCGGCAATGTCCTGACGCGTGGCGTCCAACTGTTGTTGGGTGTCTGCGCGCTCGTCAGCAAAGGCCGGTTGGAGCAGGCAAGTCAGAGCTAGGGCTATCAGGACGCGAAGCATAGGGGCGGGCGGCACCAGGGAAAGGGACGGCCTAGTATGCCCGCCATGGGCGGCAAAAAAAATGCCCATTTCTGACTGTGTGATGACTGGAGCGGGATGCAGGGACAATTAGTCTTCGAAACCACCACAAACCACTGTGGGAGCGAGCTTGCTCGCGATGGTGTCCGATCATTCAACATAGATGTTGGCTGTCAGATTGCTATCGCGAGCAAGCTCGCTCCCACAGATTTTGTTGCGTTTTTGAAATCCGATCAGACCAGAATCGAAGTCCCGGTCATTTCCGCCGGTTGCTCAAGGCCCAGCAACTTCAGCATGGTCGGCGCCACGTCCGCCAGCACGCCGCCTTCACGGACCTTCAGGTCGCGCTTGCCGACATAGATGAACGGCACCGGCTCGGTGGTGTGTGCAGTGTGCGCCTGGCCGGTGGTTTCATCGGACATTTGCTCGACGTTGCCATGGTCAGCGGTGATCAAGGCTTCGCCGCCGACTTTTTCCAGGGCATCGACAATGCGGCCCACGCACAGGTCCAGGCATTCGACGGCCTTGACCGCCGCTTCGAACACGCCGCTGTGGCCGACCATGTCGCCGTTGGCGTAGTTGACCACGATCACGTCGTAACGCTGGTTTTCGATGGCGTCGACGATGCGGTCAGTGACTTCCGGCGCACTCATTTCCGGCTGCAAGTCATAGGTGGCGACTTTCGGCGACGGAATCAGGATGCGTTCTTCGCCCGGGAACGGTTCTTCGCGACCGCCGGAGAAGAAGAAGGTCACGTGGGCGTATTTTTCGGTTTCGGCGATGCGCAGCTGGGTCTTGCCGTTTTTCGCCAGGTAGTCGCCCAGCACGTTTTCCAGGCTGCCGGCAGCGAAGGCCGACGGCGCAGGGATGCTCGCGGCGTATTGGGTCAGCATGACGAAACCGGCCAGTTTCGGCTGGCGGGCACGCTCGAACTCACTGAAGTTGTCTTCGACGAACACGCGAGTCAGCTCGCGGGCGCGGTCGGCGCGGAAGTTCATGAACACCACGGCATCGCCGTCTTCGACTTTTACCGGCTCACCGATGGAGGTGGCTTTGACGAATTCGTCGCTCTCGCCGCGCTCGTAGGCTGCTTGCAGGCCTTCCTGGGCGGTGGCGGCGTTGAATTCGCCCTGGCCATCGACAATCAGGTTGTAGGCCTGGGAAACACGGTCCCAACGGTTGTCGCGGTCCATGGCGTAGTAACGGCCGATCAGGCTGGCGATCCGGCCTTTGCCCAGGGCCTGGAAGGTCGCGTCGAGCAGTTCGATGGAGGACTCAGCGCTTTTCGGCGGAGTGTCGCGGCCATCGAGGAAAGCGTGCAGGTAGATTTTTTCGGCGCCGCGCTTGAACGCCAGTTCCGCCATGGCGATCAGGTGGTCCTGGTGGCTGTGAACGCCGCCGTCAGACAGCAGGCCCATGAAATGCACGGCTTTGCCGGCGGCGACGGCTTTGTCCACGGCGGCGCAGATGGTCGGGTTCTCGAAGAACTCGCCGTCGCGGATCGATTTGGTGACGCGAGTGAAGTCCTGGTACACCACGCGACCGGCGCCGAGGTTCATGTGACCGACTTCGGAGTTGCCCATCTGACCATCCGGCAGACCCACGTCCATGCCGCTGCCCGAGATCAGGCCGTTCGGCACGGTGGCCCACAGGCGGTCCAGTACAGGCTTTTTCGCCGCGAAAATGGCGTTGGATTCGGGGTTGTCGCTGTGACCGAAGCCGTCGAGAATCATCAGGACCAAAGGTTTAGGCGTGGTAGTCATGGAATTCGCTCTGGCTCAAGTAAAAAGGGGCGATGGAAAAGGGAGTCGCAGTTTAAAGCGAAGTTCCGGCCACGTCACCGCCGGACGGGGTTTGGCCCACCATAGTGGCTGTGTATACTGGCCGACATTTTAACGCCCTGGAACCTCCTTCGATGGTTGCTCACCTGATTGAATTCGCCACTAACCACTACATTCTCGTCGGTATCTTCGTCGTACTGCTGGCGTTGCTGATTGCCTATCAAATGCAGGGCGGCGGCCGTAGCCTGAGCACTGGCGAACTGACCGGCCTGGTCAACAAGGACGCAGGCGTGGTGATCGACATTCGTCCAACCAAGGATTTCGCCGCCGGTCACATTGTCGGCGCGCTGAACATTCCCCAGGACAAACTGATCGCCCGCGTTGGCGAGCTGGAAAAGCACAAGGCCAAGACCATCATCCTGGTCGATGCCATGGGCCAGACCGCCGGCACCCACGCCCGCGAATTGATGAAATCCGGCTTCACCGCCGCCAAGCTGTCCGGCGGTATCTCCAGCTGGAAAGCCGACAATCTGCCGCTGGTGAAGTGATATGAGCAACGTCGTCGTCTATTCCAGCGATTACTGCCCTTACTGCTCGCGAGCCAAATACCTGCTCGAGAACAAAGGCGTGGCCTTCGAAGAGATCAAGGTCGATGGCAAGCCGCAGGTGCGCGCCGCGATGGCCCAGAAGGCCGGACGTACGTCCGTGCCGCAAATCTGGATCGGTAGCACCCACGTGGGCGGTTGTGATGATTTGTTCGCCCTGGAGCGCGCCGGCAAGCTCGACGCACTGCTCAGGGCCTGACGGCAATACCCCAAACAAGCAAACCTAAAAGAACCCTGGATCAAGAAGGATCTGCGATGACTGACCAACAGAACACTGCTGCGAACGAAGAAGAAACTGCACCGCAATTCTCCTTGCAGCGCATTTATGTACGTGACCTGTCCTTCGAAGCTCCAAAAAGCCCGGCGATCTTCCGCCAGCAGTGGGAGCCGAGCGTCGCCCTGGATCTGAACACCCGTCAAAAGACACTGGAGTCGGACTTCCACGAAGTCGTGCTGACCCTGTCGGTTACCGTGAAAAACGGTGACGAAGTGGCGTTCATCGCTGAAGTGCAGCAGGCCGGTATCTTCCTGATCAAGAACCTGGACGATGCTTCGATGAGCCACACCCTGGGTGCGTTCTGCCCGAACATCCTGTTCCCGTACGCTCGCGAAACCCTGGACAGCCTGGTGACCCGCGGTTCGTTCCCGGCACTG
>Ga0209050_1001461_pt1 | contig 25284 bp, 17 predicted proteins | sample Araplavi_mTSA_r2_FD_184276 | JGI IMG/M metagenome (GOLD analysis project Ga0209050, IMG submission 184276) | Arabidopsis root microbial communities from North Carolina, USA - plate scrape MF_Cvi_mTSA_r2 (SPAdes) (version 2) | ecosystem: Host-associated > Plants > Roots > Endosphere | place: USA... | reverse complement strand
CGCCGACGATCAAGATCTGGTGAATCCTGCGACGCATAGCCGCTTTCCTCCTTCACCCTGCGTTCAACGCGAAGCGGATCTACTCGGCGTCGTAGTGGATACGGGTTCGACCATGGTGAAGTTCCAAGCCAAAGGCATCAATCGTCGCCATCTCCTGACCGGCCTCGCGGCCCTCGGCGCGCCGGGCGTCGCCATCGCCAAGACGCGCAAGAAGGGCCCGCCGCCTTCGCCGCTGGTCACCGTCCTCGGCGATTCCATCACCGCCGGCATTGGGGTGGCCGCCGATCTGGCCCTGCCGGCGCGGCTGCAATCGGCCCTGGACCAGATGAGCGTGCACGCCCGCGTCCACGGTTTCGGGGTGCTGGGCGACACCACCCTGGGCGGCCTCTCCCGCGTCGAGCGGGTGCCGGCCTCGACCACGGTCTGCGTCGTGGCCCTGGGCGGCAACGACCTGCTGCAGGGCGCCGAGCCGTCTTGGACCCGCGCCAATCTGCGGGCCATTATCCAGCATCTGAAGGAGCGCAGCATCCGCGTGGTGCTGGCGGGCGTGAAGGCCCCGGCGCTGCTGGGCGTCGACTATGCCCGGCGGTTCACCCAGGTCTATGCGGACCTGGCGCGCGAGGAGGGCGTGTTCTACGCGCCGGACTTCTTCACCGGGGTGATCGGCGTCTCGCGCTACATGCAGCGCGACGGCATCCACCCGAACGCCGAGGGCGCGCGGGTGATCGCCGAACGCCTGGCGCCGGTGGTGGCCCAGGCGCTGCGGACCTAGAAGCAAACAACAGTGTCATCCCGGCCGTAGCGAACCGGAGAGCCGGGACACAGGGGCCTTTGCAGTGCGCCGGCCCTGGGTCCCGGATAGCCTCCGCGAGGCTTCCGGGATGACGAGGTTTTTGTGCGCTACTCCACGACCGGCTTCTTGGCCGCCACGTGGTGATGGCCGCCGAAGATCCGACCCATCAGCCGCTCCGACCGCGTCTTCAGCCCGTCCATCAGGATGAAGACCACCGGGATGTAGAGCAGCGACAGCAGGGTCGAGGTGATCAGGCCGCCGATGACCGCGATGGCCATCGGAGCCCGGAACTCGACTTCCGCGCCCAGGCCGATGGCGGTGGGCAACATGCCTGCGCCCATGGCCACGGTGGTCATCAGGATCGGGCGGGCCCGCTTGTGAGCCGCGTCGATGATGGCCGTGCGCTTGTCCAGCCCGTGCTCCTTCATCGCCATGATCGCGTACTCGACCAGCAGGATCGAGTTCTTGGCCGCGATGCCCATCAGCATCAGGATCCCGATTAGGGTCGAGATCGAGAAGCTGGACTTGGCGATCACCAACAGCCCGAAGGCGCCGCCGATGGCCAGCGGCAGGGCGACCATGATGGTGATCGGGTGGGCGAAGCTGCGGAACAGCAGCACCAGCACGACGTACATCAAGAGGATGCCGGTCACGAGCGCGCCGACGAAGCCGGTGACCATCTCGGCGATGAACTCGGCGTCGCCGGCCGGGGTCTCCTTGACGCCCGGGGGCAGGTTCTTGACCGACGGCAGGGCGTGGACGCGCTTGGCCGCCTCGCCGACGACGATGCCGTCCAGCTCGGCGGTGATGGTGGCCACGCGCGAGCGGTCCTGGCGTTCGATCTGCGAGGGACCGGCGCCGAAGCGCACGTCGGCCACCGCGTTCAGCGGCACCGAGCCCGTCGCCGACGGCACCTGCAGGGTCTGCAGCACGGCGATGTCGCCCCGAGCGGCGTCGTTCAGACGCAGGCGGATCGGCACCTGGCGGTCGCCCAGATTGTACTTGGGCAGGTTCTGGTCGATGTCGCCGATGGTGGCCACGCGCACGGCTTGCGAGATGGCCCCGGCCGTGACGCCGGCGCGGGCGGCCTGGTCGGGCTTGGGCGTGACGACGATCTCGGGACCGGCGATCGAGGCGGTGTTGACGACGTGGGCCAGGCCCGGGACGCCGCGCATCTCGGCCTCGATCTTGCGGGCCGCCGCTTCCAGGGCCGGACCGTTGTCGCTGAGCAGGCTGAGCGTATAGCTGCCGCCGTTCGACGGGCCGCCGCCGTTGTTGCTGCCCGAGCCGATGCGCACGCCCGGGATCTGGGCGAACTGGTCGACCATCTGGCGGCTGAACACCTTCTGGCTGATCCGCTCGCCCTTCTCGGTCAGGTCGGCGGTGATGTCGGCCTTGTTGACGGCGTTGTTGCTGCCGACCGAGGCGTAGACGCTGACCACTTCCTTGCGGGCCAGGAGGTCGCGGGTCACGCGCTGCACGACGGCGTCGGTCTCGTCCAGCGTGGCGCCGGGCGGCAGCTCGACGGAGAACTCGGCCCGGCCGCGGTCGGACTGGGGCTGGAACTCGAACGGCAGGCGGGTGGCCAGGAAGATCGAGAACGCGAACATCGGAATGCCCATGAGCAGGACCTTCCAGCGATTGCGCAGGCCCCAGTTCAGGCTCTTCAGGTACGGGCCCATCCACGGCGGGTCCCGGTCCTCGTGCTTGGCGTCGGCCTTCAGCATGTAGGCGCCCATCAGCGGCGTCAGCAGGCGGGCGACCACCAGCGAGAACAGCACCGAGATACAAGCGGCCAGGGCGAAGGCCTTGAAGAACTTGCCGATGATGCCGGGCATGAAGCCCACCGGCGCGAACACCGCCACGATGGTGAAGGTGGTGGCGACGACCGCCAGGCCGATCTCGTCGGCGGCCTCCATGGCCGCCGCGTAGGGGCTTTTGCCGCCGCGCATGTGGCGGACGATGTTCTCGATCTCGACGATGGCGTCGTCGACCAGGATGCCGACGGTCAGCGACAGGGCCAGCAGGGTGATGCCGTTCAGCGACTGGCCCATCGGAGCCAGCACGGCGAAGGTCGGGAACAGCGACATCGGGATGGCCACGGCGGCCAGCAGGGTCGCCCGCCAGTCGCGCAGGAACAGCAGCACCACCAGAACCGCCAGGATCGCGCCGACGATCAGGGCTTCCATCGAGGCGACATAGCTCTCCTCGATGTATTTCACGTTCGAGGTGATCTCCTGGATCTCGATCTCGGGATGTTCCTTGTCGAGCTTCTCGACCGCCTTGCGGACCTTCTGGGCGGTCTGCACCTCCGAGGCGCCGCGACCGCGCACCATGTTGAAGGTCACGACCTCCTGGCCGTCGTAGCGGGCGCGCGAGCGAGGCTCGGCCCAGTGGTCGGTGACCGAGCCGAGGTCGGCCAGGCGCACCGTGCCGCCCGAGGACAGGGGCACGCGGGTCTCGCGCAGCTGCTCGACCGAGCCGGCCGCGCCCAGGGTGCGGATGGCGCGCTCGGAGCCCGAGATGGTCACGCGGCCGCCGGGCAGGTCGGCGTTGGACGACACCAGCGCCTGGCTGACGGCGGCGGCGGTGACGCCGCTGGCGGCCAGGCGGTCAGGATTGAGGGCGATCTCGATCTCGCGATCGACGCCGCCCTGGCGGTTGACCTGGCGCACGCCCTTGATGGCGAGCAAGGCCCGACTGACGTCGTTGTCGACGAACCAGCTGCGCTGCTCGGGTGTCAGGGTCGGGGCCTTGACGACATAGGTGATCAGGCCGCCGCCGGTGACGTCGATGCGGTTGACGATCGGCTCCTGCATGTCCTGGGGCAAGGCCCCGCGCAGGTTCGACATGGCGTTGCGCACGTCGTTGGTGACGCGCTCGTGGTCCACCCCCAGCTCGAACTCGATGAAAGTGGTCGAGGCGCCGTCGACGACGGTGGAGTTGATGTGGCGCACCTGGCCCAGGCCCGCGATCGAGTCCTCGATCAGGCGGGTGACCTGGGTCTCCAGCTCGCTGGGCGCGGCGCCGGGGCGCACGGCGGTGACGACGACGAACGGGAAGTCGACGTCGGGATTGTTGTTGATCCGCATGCTCTTGAAGCCGGCCACGCCGGCCAGGGACAGGAGCAGGAACAGCAGGATGACGGGGATCGGGTTCTTGATCGCCCAGGACGAGATGTTGCGCATCGGTCGGTCCTCAGCGCGTGGCTTTGGGCGCGGCCTGGCCGCTGACGCGCACCAGGTCGCCTTCGCCCAGGAAGCCGGCGCCGTCCACCACCACGCGATCGCCGGCGGTCAGGCCGGTGGCGGCGACGCGGTCGCCGGTGTTGGCCAGGATGCCGATGCGGCGGAAGTGAACCTTCTTGGCGGCGTCGACCACGAACACGCCGGGGCGGTTCTCGCGGTACAGCACCGAGGCCGAGGGAACGACCAAGGCGGGTTGGTCACCCGCATCGATCGTGGCGCGAGCGAACATGCCCGGACGGAAGCCGCCCATTGACGACAGGGCGATGCGGGCCACGCCCAGGCGGTTGGTGGCGTTGACCTCGGACGTGACGATGCGGACGCGGCCGGTCATCTCGCCCAGCTTCTCGGAATAGATCTTGGCCGGCATGCCCGCCTTGACCGCGCCCAGGTCGGTCTCGGGAATGTCGGCGTCCAGCTCCAGGCGGCTGTCGCGGACGATGCGGAACAGTTCCGAGCCGGAACTGACGATCTGGCCCTTGGTGACGCTGCGGCGGCTGATCAGTCCGCCGACCGGAGCGCGGACCGAGGTCTGGCCCAGGCGCGCGGCGGTCTCGCCCCGGGCCGCCTCGGCGGCGGCCAGGTTGGCGGCGGCCGTGCCCTGCTTGGCAGTGGCGGTGTCGAGACCCGCTTGCGACAGATAGCCCTTGGCCTGCAGCTCACGGGCGCGGTTCAGGGCGGCGCTCGCCTCCGCCAGGGTGGCGCGGGCGCTGGCGACGCTGGCGTCCTGCTGGCGCAGCTGGGCGGCGATCAGGGTGCTGTTCATCTGGACCAGCACCTGGCCGGCGCGGACGACCTGGCCTTCCTCGGCATTCACCGCCACGGCCGTCAGGCCGCCGGTCTCGGCGCCGACCGGCACCTCTTCCCAAGGCGAGATCGTACCCGTGGCGTTGATCTGGCGGGCGATCGGCTGGCTGGTCACCGTGAAGACGCTGACGGTCGCCGAGGCGGAGGGCGCGGCCTTCTCCTTCTTCGGCGGTTTCTTGCCGCAGCCGGCCAGGGCGATCGCACTCACCCCCAGGACCAAGACCAGCGCGCTCATAGACGGGCGGCGCCCATTGATCCGGTAAAGCACGATCATCCCCAACGATAGTGAAAGCCCGTCGGCCTTCTATCCGACAAACCTGCGGTCGCTGAGTTAATTTGCCGTAAGACGATAAAAACACTCAAACACTTGCTGGAGCGGGGCTCTGGGCGGCCTGGGCGCGGGCAAAAGCCGGGCGCCGGCTCATCCGATCCCAGTAGTCGACCACCGCCGGCGGGAAGTCGCTGTCCAGCTTCAGGGCCCTGGCCAGCAGCAGGGCGTAGGCCACCGAGATATCGGCGCCGGTAAAGCGGTCGGCGGCGTAGTAGGGCGAGGTCGCCAGCACCGCCTCCAGCCCCTTCAGCCGCGACAGGAACCAGTGGGCGTAGTCGGCGGCCACCTGCGGCTGGCGGCGCTCCTCCGGCTCCAGCCGCGCGTAGCGCAGCACCAGGGTCTGGGGGAAGGTCAGGGTCGCCTCGCCGAACAGCAGGCCGTTGAGATAGGCGCCGTAGCCGGGCTCGTCGGGCCGCACCGACAGCGCCCCGCCGCCGTGGCGCATCGACAGGTACTCGATCATCGCCGAGGACTCGGTCATCCGCGTCTCGCCGTCGACCAGCAGCGGGATGGTGCCCAGCGGGTTCAGGTCCAGATATTCGCGGGCCTTCAGGCGTGGGGGAAACGGCAGCAGCTGGAGATCGTAGGGGATCTCCAGTTCCTCCAGCGCCCACAGCGGGCGGAACGAGCGGGCGTCGCGACAGTGGTACAGGGTGATCATGGCGAGGGGCCTGTGGCGGCTTTGAGCAAAAACTAGCGCGTCATCCCGGCCGCAGCGTAGCGGAGAGCCGGAACCCAGGGGTAACCGCATTGCGCCGGCCCTGGGTCCTGGATCGGCCCTGCGGGCCGTCCGGGATGACGAGGTTTTTGAAGCTTGGACCTTACAGTCGTTCGACGATCGTCACGTTCGCCAGACCGCCGCCCTCGCACATGGTCTGCAGCCCATAGCGCGCGCCGCGGTCGTGCAGGGCGTGCACCAGGGTCGTCATCAGCTTGGCCCCCGAGCCGCCCAGCGGGTGACCCAGGGCGATGGCGCCGCCGTGGACGTTCAGCCGGTCGGGATCGGCGCCCAGCACCTGCAGCCAGGCGGTCGGCACCGAGGCGAAGGCCTCGTTGACTTCGTAGAGGTCGATATCGTCGATCTTCAGGCCGGCGCGTTCCAGGGCCTTTTGGGTGGCGGGGATTGGCGCTTCCAGCATGATCACCGGGTCGTGGCCGATCACGGTCATGCTGTGGATTCGAGCCAGCGGCGAGACACCCAAAGCTTTAAGCCCTCGTTCGTTGACGATCATCACGCCGGCCGCGCCGTCGCAGATCTGGCTGGAGGTGGCGGCGGTCAGGCGGCCGTCTTCGGTGAGCAGCTTCACCGCGCCGATCGACTCCAGCGAGGCGTCCCAGCGGATGCCCTCGTCGGTCGCGTGCTGCTCGGTCGCGCCGCCCTCCAAGGTCACCTCGACCGGCACGATCTCGGCGGCGAACTTGCCGGCCTTGGTCGCGGTGGCGGCCCGCCGGTGGCTGGAGAGGGCGTAGGCGTCCAGCGCCTCGCGGGAGAGGCCGTACTTCCTGGCGATCATCTCGGCGCCGGCGAACTGGCTGAAGTTGATCCCCGGATAGCGGTCCTCCATGCGCGGGCTCTTGTAGGTCCCGAAACCGTTCTTGTAGGGCAGGGCCGAGGACAGCCCCATCGGCACCCGGCTCATGCTCTCGACGCCGGCGGCGATGACCACGTCCATGGCCCCGGACATCACGGTGGCGGCGGCGAAGTGGATGGCCTGCTGCGACGAGCCGCACTGGCGATCGACCGAGGTCGCCGGCACGCTCTCGGGCAGGTTCGAGGCCAGCACCGCGTTGCGGGCGATGTTGATGGCCTGCTCGCCCACCTGGCCGACGCAGCCCATGATCACGTCCTCGATCAGGGCCGGATCGGCGCCGCTGCGCTCGATCAGGGCGTCCAGCACGACACCTGCCAGATCGGCCGGATGCCAGCCAGAGACCTTGCCGCCCTTGCGTCCGCCGGCCGTGCGCGCGGCCGCCACGATATAGGCTTCGCCCATCAGTTCTCTCCCTCTCCTTGGAGGAAGTGAAACAGCCGTTCGGGCCTATGTCAGCGGTGACGCGGCGTCAGGGGCAAGCGCCCGTCGGCGGGGCAGGGCCCCGCAGAACAGGGCCAGCATGGCCAGGTAGCTGAAGACGCCGCCGCCGGCGATGTAGCCGGCGCGATTGGAGATCTTGGTGTCGGCCAGGGTCGCCAGCATCAGGATCAGGGTCAGGCCATGGAATCCGCAGGCCCACATCGGCCACCAGCGGTCCGACCGCAGGGCGATGAACAGCAGCACCAGCAGAAGGGCCAGGTCCACGAGGAACACCGCCGTCTGCGGGCCGAACCACAGGTGGCTCTTATAGAGCAGGCCGCTGGCGAACCAGGCCAGAACCATGGCGACGGCGGCCACGCGCTCGGGCCATCCGCCCCGCCAGAGGGCCACGCCGGTCGTGATCAGCAGCGCGGCGAGACTGACCCATTGATAGAGGTGGCTGAAGGACATCGCTTCAGGGTGGCGCCATTCTTCCAGATTGCAACGACCGCCATCATTGCGTGGGTCCGGCTACCGCGAAGACCCTCGCCGGCCGGAACCGACGAGGGGCGCGTGTCGCGTCGGAGCGCTATGGGGGTTGGCCTCTCTCAGGCGGCGATGGTCAGGCGGCCGAGCGGCTTGACCTCGTCGCCCGGCTTGTCCGCGCCCTCGCCGAACGACACGGCCGACAGGCCGATGTCGCGCTGGGCGACCGACAGGTGCTTGTGGGTGGTGACGATGCCTTCGCGCGCCACGCCCAGGGCCTGCATCGTGTTGATGGCCGACATGATGGCGTCCTGGCCGATCAGGGCCGAGACGCGGGCGGCCTGGCGGCTGGTCGGCATCAGAGCGGCCAGGGTGGCCGTGGTGGAGATGGCGGCGTCGATGGCCTTTTCCGCGGCGAACAGGGCTTCGGCCACGGTCTCGGCGGCTTCACGGCGTTGCTTGAGCATACGAAGTCTCCCTCACGCCGACGTCGTCGGCGCGTTGCCAGATGTTGATGCCAGATGTTGACGATGGAGATCGGCTGGCCCGGCTCCGCGGGCGGGTCGTTCCCTAGGTGAGGCCTAGGGGAGAGGGAACAGGCCTTCCAGCGCGTGGAGCCCCGCCAGGATCGAACCGAACGCTAGGGCGGTCACGATCATTACGGCCGCGATGAAGGCCAGTCGGAGGGGCAGGCTCAGGTGGTTAGATCGTCCTCCGGGTCCAAAGAGCAGGAGTCCGACAGGAAGGTCTCGTCCATCACCGCGCTGGCGATACACAGGATCTCCCGCATCACCAGTTCGGTGGGCTTGAACGAAGCCTGCTTGCGCGTAGCCGCCACCAGGTCCGGCACCATCGACGCGGCGGTCGGGCTGACCGCCAGGCTCATGAGCTGGCGCTCGAGCTCGCTCCAGGTGATCGGCGGCATCAGCTCGGCGGAATTCAGCCGGGGCCACGTATCCTGGAAGCTGCTCACTTCCCGGCGCAGATGGGCGGCTCGGCCGATCGCGTCCTTCTGATGGGGGGTCAACTCGTTCACTGGGAACTCCTTCCTCGATGCGGTCAGCTGACCGCGAGGAAGGGCGTTCGCCTAGCCGGGCCGGATCGGACCCTGACGCGATCGGAGGGGGGGGACCCCCCCTATCGGGGCCCCGATCGAGACCTCGATGAGCGCGATCGAATACCCGGCGCGCGGCGTCGTAGCGGTCGGCCGCGCCGAGCCGCTTGCGGGCCTTGTCCAGGTGCCAGTCGACGGTGTGCTTGGAGAGGCCCAGCTCGCGGGCGATCTCCTTGGAGCTCATGTGGCGATCGACGAGACGAAGGCACTCACGCTCACGTTCGGTGAGACGGTCGAGGCCCTCGACCTGATCGGAAATGGAAGGGTCACCCTGATCCATCGCGGAGGAACTTTATGCGAACGCGAAGCGTGGGCAAGCCGCCCAAACATTAAACCTTTGCTATTAACCCTAAGGCAGGTCGCTTGTTGCGAGTTCCGAGGACACCTTCCACAGGTCGACGCCGCCCTCCGAGGCATAGGTGTCGATCTCGGCCAGTTCTTCGGGCGCGAAGGCCAGGGTGTTCAGCGCCGCCAGCGAGTCCTCCAGCTGCGCCACCGTGCGGGCGCCAATGAGGGCGGAGGTGATGCGAGGGTCGCGCAGCACCCACGACAGGGCCAGCTGGGCCAGGGTCTGACCGCGCCGCTTGGCGATGGCGTCCAGGGCGCGGATGCGAGCGATGTTGTCTTCGCTCAGCAAGTGGCCGCCGAACGAGCCGCCCTTGGCCGCTCGCGAATCCGCCGGAGCGCCGTTCAGGTACTTGCTGGTCAGCAGCCCCTGGGCCAGCGGCGAGAAGGCGATGCAGCCGACGCCCAGGGCGTCCAGGGTGTCCAGCAGCTCGTCCTCGACCCAACGGTTGACCATCGAATAGGACGGCTGGTGGATCAGCAGCGGCACGCCCTCGCTCTTGAGGATGGCGTGGGCCTGACGGGTCAGTTCTGGCGAGTAGGACGAGATCCCGACGTACAGCGCCTTGCCCTGGCGGTGCAGGTGGGCCAGGGCGCCCATGGTCTCCTCCAGCGGCGTCGTGGGATCGACGCGGTGGGAGTAGAAGATGTCGACATAGTCGACGCCCATGCGCTTGAGGCTCTGGTCGCAGCTGGCGATCAGATATTTTCGTGACCCCCCGATGCCGCCGTAGGGGCCCGGCCACATGTCCCAACCGGCCTTGGTCGAGATCACCAGCTCGTCGCGGTGGGCCTTGAAGTCGCTGTTCAGCACCTTGCCGAAGTTCTCTTCGGCCGAGCCGTAGGGCGGGCCGTAGTTGTTGGCCAGGTCGAAGTGGGAGACCCCCAGGTCGAAGGCCCGGCGCAGGATGGCGCGGCCGGTCTCGAACACGTCGGCCCCGCCGAAGTTCTGCCAGAGACCCAGCGAGATGGCCGGCAGATCCAGGCCGCTGCGGCCTGTGCGGCGGTAGGGCATCGAGGCGTAACGGTCGGCGGCGGCGACGTAGGGGATCTGCAAGGAAGCTATCCTATTCCTGGGGGATCAAGGCGTCGTGGATCGGGGCGAACCAGGCGTCGGCCTTGATGTCGTAGACGATGAAGTCGCTGTCGAACTGCCAGTAGGCCAAGGCGAAGCCGTGAGCCTCGGCCGAGCGGGCGACAGCCTGGGTGTAGGCGACGCGGGAGTCCATTGGACCTTTGTCGTAGGCCCCGAACTCGCCCAGCAGCACCGGCCGCCCTTCCGCCTTGGCCCAGGCGGCGACGGTGTCGAAGTCCTGGTCGATCCGGGCGCGTTCGGCCGCCGCGCCCCAGGTCGTGCCGAGCGGCGGGACCGGGTTGGCCCACGCAGCGCCCTGGTGGGTGAACGGGAACGGGTCATAGTAGTGGAAGGTGACGATCAGATGCCGGTCGCCCCCGGGCAGTTTCAGCTCGGCGAGCTTGTGCAGGCTGTTCCACTGGCCCGGGCCGACGACGACGTTGCGGGTCCGGTTGCTGGCGCGGATCGTGGCCAGCAGGTCGGGGATCCAGGCGTTCCAGACGGCGTCCAGCCGACGGCTGGGCTCGTTCAGCAGCTCGAAGACGACCTGGTCGGGCTTGTCCTTGTAGCGCTCGGCGACCTGTCGCCAGAAGGCGGTCAGGCGTGGTTTGCAGGCGGCCGGATCCTTCTCGCAGATGTCGAAATCGTGCTCGTCGAGGATGACGGTCAGCTTGGCCGCCAAGGCCTCGTCGACCACCTTGTCCAGCGTCGTCAGCCATCGCGGGTCGAGACGATCCTGGGCGTCCATGTGCGCGAAAGCCTGCAGGTTGACGCGCACCGTGTCGAAACCGCCGGCCTTGATGGTCTTGAAGTGGCGGGTGAGCTGGAAACGGGCCTTGGCCGGATCGCGCCACAGCGGGTCGTAGCCGATCACGTTGACGCCGCGTTTCATCGCGGCGACCTGGGCCTGCGGCGTCATCTCCCGCGCGGCGGCGGGCAAGGCCAGGGTGACGGCGAGGCCCGCCAGAACCAGGGTTTTCCGGATCGAGATCATGACATCCTCCCGAGGCGCTTCGTCCTCGGAACGCGCGGCTTCGAGCGGCCGCATCATTCCTTTGACAACGTTGTCAAATCTCGATCGAAAATCAAGCCCGCGTTGAGCGGTAAGCTGGATCGACGTCAGGCTCCGCGGCGGGCGGCCTCGCTTTCGGTGGAAGGCGAGGCGGCGCGGATCAGCTCCAGCACGTCGACGATGATCTCGCGCATGGCCCGCTGCGCCTTGTCGGAGTCGCGGGCGATGATCGCCTCGGCCACGTCCTCGTGCGACGGGATCGACGCCGTGCGACCCTTGATGCGGTTGGTGAACCGGATCGAGATGCGCAGGGCCGTGTTCACCAGTTCGTGCAGCTCGCGATAGAACGGATTCTTGGTCGCATTGAGGATGGCGATGTGGAAGGCGATGTCGGCGGTGAGGGGGTCATCCTCGCCCGAGGCGGCCGCCTTCATGCGGCGCAGGCCCTTGCGGATTTCCTCCAGCCCCGCCTCGTCGGCGTTGCGCGCGGCCAAGGCGGCTGCGGCGGGCTCGATGCCCAGGCGCATCTCGGTGAAGTCGGCCAGCAGGCGCAGGTTGAACTTGCGCTCCAGCAGCCAGCGCAGCACGTCCGGATCCAGCATGTTCCACTCGGCTTCCGGCTCGACCACGGTGCCGTGGCGAGGACGGGCGCTGAGCAGGCCCTTGGCGGTCAGCATCTTGACGGCTTCGCGGGTGACGGTGCGGCTGGCGCCGAACTGCTTGGACAGTTCGCCCTCGGTCGGGAAACCGACCTCGGCGTATTCGCCGGTCACGATAGCCTGACCAAGTTGCTCGACCAGGCCGTAAGTCAAACTCAGACCAGGCTGAGTGCGCATCGGCGAATCTTCTTTCCTGCGACGGCGATCCGTTGGGCGGATGCGCCGCTGTGTACCTGGGTTTGTCCGACCGCGAACCGGTCGGTTGGGCTGAATACAGCCGCGCCGGGGGCGTTCGGCAAGAGTCTTCAGGTCGGAGGTCTGACCAAAACCGAAAAAATGGGCGACCGACACCCGCTTCCAGAAGCCGCTTGGCAAGCTGTGCGGGGATTCGGTCGCCCTTATTGGACTTACCACCAGGTGGCGTAGAGGGCGATCAGGATCAGGATCACCCCGAGGCCGGCGATGTTGAAACCGGTCGAGGTCTTGTAGCTGACCCCTTCCAGCGTCACGACGCTGACCGGCTTCTTCTGCGGCGCCGCCAGCGAGACCAGCACGGCCCCGGCCAGCGACAGCAGGAAGACGACGCCGACGCGGTTCATGAACGGCATGGTGTAGATCGCCTGCTCCTGCAGGTACCAGAACAGCGCCGACAGCACGGCCGAGCCGATGGCCGCAGTCAGAGCGCCGGCGGTGGTCGCCTTCTTCCAGAACATGCCCAGGATGAAGATCACCACGATCCCCGGCGTGAAGAAGCCGGTGAACTCCTGGATGAACTGGAAGGCCTGCTCGGCGCCGCCCAGCAGCGGCTTGGCGGTCAGGATCCCGACGATCACGGCCAGGACGGCGGTGATCCGGCCGACGGCGACCAGGTGACCCTCGCTCTGGCCCGGACGCGCCTTGGCGTAGACGTCCAGGGTGAAGATGGTGGCGATCGAGTTGATCTTGGCCGCCAGCGAGGCGACGATCGCCGCCACCAGGGCCGCAAACACCAGGCCCAGCAGGCCAGGCGGCAACAGCTTCATCATCTCCGGATAGGCCTGGTCGGGCTTGATCCCCTGCGGGGCCAGGACCAGGGCGGCGATGCCGGGCAGCACCACGATGACCGGCATCAAGAGCTTCAGATAGGCCGCCATGGCGATGCCCTTCTGGGCTTCCTTCAGGTCCTTGGCGCCGAGGGCGCGCTGGATGATGTACTGGTTGAAGCCCCAGTAGCTGATGTTCATGATCCACAGGCCGCCGACCAGCACCGCGATCCCGGGCAGGTCCTTGTAGTGCGGGTTGTCCTGCGAGAGGATCATGTCGAACTTCTCGGGGAACTGGGTGGTCAGGTGATGGAAGCCCGCGACCACGTCGCCGCCGCCGATCTTGCCCAGCGACAGCCAGGCGATGATCAGGCCGCCGGTGACCAGCAGGGCCACCTGGACGATGTCGGTGAGCGCGACGGCCTTCAGCCCGCCCCAGATCTGATAGGCCAGGGCGAAGGCGCCGATCGCGGCCAGGGCCCACATCTGGTCCAGGCCCGTGACGGTGTGGATGGCGATCGAGCCCAGCCACAGGATCGAGGTCAGGTTCACGAAGATGTAGAGGCCCAGCCAGAACACGGCCATCAGGGTTCGCACGCTGGGGCCGTACCGCTGCTCCAGGAACTGCGGCATGGTGTAGACGCCGTTCTTCAGGAACACCGGCAGGAAGTACTTGCCGACGATCAGCAGGGTCAGGGCCGCCATCCACTCGTACGAGGCGATGGCCAGGCCGATGGCGTAGCCCGAGCCGCTCATGCCGATGATCTGCTCGGCCGAGATGTTGGCGGCGATCAGCGAGGCGCCGATCGCCCACCAGGGCAGGGCCTTGCCGGCCAGGAAGTAGTCGGTCGAGTCCTTCTGGTGGCCGCCCTTGTCCCGGCTGACCCATTGGGCCAGGCCGAAGATGGCGACCGCGTAGATCGCGAGCACCGCGATGTCGATCGTGGCTAGGTTCAACTTTTCCTCCCCCGTTCTGTGCCGGTTTTGGCTTGTCGACGGTAGTTCCTAGGCACCCCAGGCCGCGACCAGGGCGGTGGCGCGTTCGCCCACCTCCTGGGCGGTATAGCCCGGACGATAGAGCTCGCCCCCGACGCCGATGCCGGCCACGCCGGCCGCGCGCCAGGGCTCGAGATTGGCCGCGCCCACGCCGCCGACGGCGTAGACCAGCACGTCCTTGGGCAGCACGTCCTTGACCGCCTTGATGTGGCCAGGACCGAAGGTCCCGGCCGGGAAAAGCTTCAGCGCCTTGGCGCCGGCCTTCACGGCGGCGAAGGCCTCCGACGGCGTGGCGAAGCCCGGCATGGCGGTCAGGTTCAGCGCGACGGCGCGGCGGATGACCTCGGGGTCGGTGTTGGGCGTGACGATCAGCTTGCCGCCGACCTTGGCGACGTCGTCGACGGCCTGGGGCGACAGCACCGTGCCAGCCCCGCACAGGGCCTGGTCGCCGAAGCGGGCGCACAGCTTCTCGATGCTCTCCAGCGGATCGGGAGAGTTCAGCGGCACCTCGATGCCCTTGATCCCGGCGGCCACCAGGGCGGCGGCGATGTCGACGATCTCGGTCGGCGTAACGCCGCGCAGGATGGCCACGATGGGGGGCGGGGCGGCTTTGGTCATAAGCTACTGTTCCTGAGCTCGGGAGATCGCCGACAAGCCGGCGAGAACGGCCGCGTCGCCATCGACGATGGACGCAGCCACGTCGATCTTGGCCAGGGCCTTGACGTAGAGATCGCTGAGCGCCCCTGCGCCGATCACGGTCAGCGCCTGGATCGGGCCGAACCAGTCGCGCGCGGCGGCGACGTCGGCCCCGATCAGCAGGCCCGACAGATAGCCCATGGCGTCGGCCGGGCTCAGCTTGTCCAGCAACTGGCGGCTGCGGGTCTCGAACATCAGGTGGGGCAGGCGCGCGGCGCCGTGCTGGCCGATGCGGTCGAGGCCCAAAGCGAAGCCTTCGGCCGAACCGTCGGCCTGGGATCCGCCGCCGGCGGCCAGGGTCGAGTGCTGTTTCAGCAGGGCGAAGGTCTCGCCGACCGGGGCGGTGACGAAGCCGGTGACCTTGCCGTCCTCGACCACGGTCCACTTGTTGTGGGTGCCGGGCAGGACGAGCAGGTGGCGACCGGTCTGCAGGGCCGGGTTCAGGGAGAGGGCGCCGAAGATCTGGGTTTCCTCGCCGCGCATCACATCGGGACCGCCCAGCGCGTTCACGCAGGAGAGGCCCGGGACCAGGGTCACCGGCAGTCCGTCGGCCTCGATGCGGATCGTGCGCTGGGCCACCGCCGCCGGATCGGCCGGGCAGGGGGCGTAGGGGGCCAGGGTCCAGCCGATGCTGGAGCCGACCATGCCGCACAGGATGGCGCCCGACGGATTGGCTTCGCGCCAGTCGCCGACCAGGTCGAGGAAGGTCTTCTCCGGGGTCTCGGTCAGCGCCGAAACCCCGGGACCGTCGCGGCGGTGGATCACGCTCTTGCCCTGCCGCAGCCAGAGGCGCAGGCGCGAGGTGCCCCAGTCGCCGACGATGACGACGTCTTGATCCATCAGTGGCTCTCACGCGTGACGACGGAGCCCGAGGCTCCGACCAGGAAGTCGAGGTCCGCGCCCTGGTCGGCCTGCAGCACGTGGTCGACATAGAGCTTGGCGTAGCCGCGGGCGTATTTCGGGGCGGGGCGGTCGGCTCGCCAGGCGGCCAGGCGGGCCTCCAGCTCCTCGGCGCTGATCGACAGGCTGAGCGAGCGGGCGGGGCCGTCGAAAACGATCTCGTCGCCCTGGCGCACCACGGCCAGCGGGCCGCCGGCGTCGGACTCGGGCGAGACGTGCAGGATCACCGCGCCATAGGCGGTGCCGCTCATGCGGGCGTCGCTGATCCGCAGCATGTCCTTCACGCCCTTCTCCAGCAGCTTGCGAGGCAGCGGCATGTTGCCGACCTCGGGCATGCCCGGATAGCCCTTGGGACCGCAGCCCTTCAAGACCAGGATAGAGGTTTCGTCGACGTCGAGGTCGGGATCGTCGATGCGGGCGCGGAAATCCTCGATGGTCTCGAACACCACGGCCTTGCCGCGATGGCTGAGCAGCTCGGGGGAGGCGGCGCTGGGCTTCATCACCGCCCCGCCGGGGGCCAGATTGCCGCGCAGCACCCAGATGCCGCTGTCGGGCTTCACCGGACGGGCCAGGCTACGGATGACCTCGGCGTTGAAAACCTCGGCGGCCTCGTACTGGGCGCCGATGCGGTGACCGGCGACGGTCGGAGCCTCGGGATCCAGCAGGCCTTCCAGCTGCTTCATCACCGCCGGCAGGCCGCCGGCATAGTGCAGGTCCTCCATCAGGAAGCGGCCCGACGGCTGGAGGTCGACCAGAAGCGGCACGTCACGAGATAGGCGGTCGAAGTCCTCCAGCTCCAGCGGCACGCCCAGGCGCCCGGCCAGGGCCAGCAGGTGGACGACGGCGTTGGTCGAGCCGCCGATCGCGGCATGGACGCGCAGGGCGTTCTCGAAGGCGGCGCGGGTGGCGACCTGCGACAGGACCCGGCCTTCCTTGACCATGCGCACGATCGTCCGGCCGGTCTCGTGCGACATCGCCCGGCGACGGGCGTCCACGGCGGGGATGCTGGCGTTGTAGGGCAGCGAGAGGCCCATGGCCTCGATGATCGCGGCCATGGTCGAGGCCGTGCCCATCGTCATGCAGGTGCCCGGAGAGCGGCTCATGCCGCTCTCGGCCGACATGAAGTCCGCCAGCGACATCTCGCCGGCCCGGACGGCCTCGGAGAACTTCCAGACGTCGGTGCCCGAGCCGATGTCCTTGCCGCGGAACTTGCCGTTCAACATCGGGCCCGAGGAGACGACGATGGTGGGCAGGTCGACGCTGGCCGCGCCCATCAGCTGGCCTGGGGTGGTCTTGTCGCAGCCGCCGAGCAGCACGACGCCGTCGATCGGATTGCCCCGGATCGACTCCTCGACCTCCATGGCCAGGAGATTGCGGAACAGCATGGCCGTCGGCCGCATCTGGGTCTCGCCCAGCGACATGGCCGGGAACTCCAGCGGCAGGCCGCCGGCCTCCCAGACGCCGCGCTTCACGTGCTCGGCGATATCGCGCAGATGGGCGTTGCAGGGGGTGATCTCGGACCAGGTATTGCAGATGCCGATCACGGGACGGCCGTCGAAGGCGTCGTCGGGCAGGCCCTGGCTCTTCATCCAGGATCGGTGGATGAACCCGTCCCGATCCAGCTTGCCGTAGGTGCCGCCGCTGCGCAGGCGCTTGCCCGCGGTGTCGTCGCTCATGTCCGTCCCTAATACCGGCCGCTGAGGGCTCTTCCCCGTCATTCCTCCGGCATTTATAATATAATAATGACATACGCAATCGGTCCAGTTGCTTCTCCCCTTATGGAAGCGCTTCCGGATTTCCGCTGGTTGATCGCGGTGTCATCCACTTAGGTGTGGCTGAAACAACGCTGTCATCTCAGAAATGATAGCGCTATCAATTTTGGCTTGAAGGTCGCAATTATACGATTATAGCTACGGATATGGAGCTCGCGGCGCCTGTAAGGCCGCACGTGACCGGACGCCCCAGAACGTACCGGCACGGCTCAAAACAGGGGGAAGGGAACACGGCCATGCGCCACGATTCGTCTCATCGCAAACTCATGCTCGCCGGCGCCTCGGCGCTGGTGCTCTGCGCCGCCGCGCCGGCCGCATTCGCGCAAACCGCGCCGCAAAAGGATGTCGCCACGGTTGACGAGATCGTCGTCACCGGCCAGCGCGCGGCCATTCAGTCGGCGCAGAAGATCAAGCAGAACGCCGAGCAGCTGGTCGACTCGATCACCGCCACCGACATCGGGGCCCTGCCGGACCGCAGCGTGACCGAAGCCCTGCAGCGCGTTTCGGGCGTCACCATCGGCCGCACGTCGGACGGCCGCGACGCCGACCGGATCTCGGTCGAGGGCAGCGGCGTTCAGGTGCGCGGCCTCAGCTGGGTCCGCGGCGAACTGAACGGCCGCGACAGCTTCTCGGCCAAGGCTGGCCGCACCCTGAGCTTCGAGGACGTGCCGCCTGAGCTGATGTTCGGCGTCGACGTCTACAAGAACCCGTCCGCTGACATCATCGAAGGCGGCGTCGGCGGCACCGTCAACCTGCGCACGCGCATGCCGTTCGACTCGAAGAAGAGCATCCTGGCCTATTCGTTCGACGAAAGCTGGGGCGACCTGTCCAAGAAATGGCAGCCCAGCGGCTCGGTTCTCTACAGCAACCGCTGGGACACCAAGATCGGCGAGCTGGGCTTCCTGATCGACCTGTCCGACTCCAAGCTGAGCAGCCGCACCGACACCATGTCGGTCGATCCGTACAACGTCCGCACCGACCTGGTTCCGGGCAAGACGGTGTATGTCCCCGGCGGCTACGGCTATCGCAGCCTGGACTTCGAGCGCGAGCGCAAGGGCATCGACGCCGCCCTGCAATGGCGTCCGAACGACCAGTGGGAAGCCACCCTGCACTTCCTGCGCTCGTCGGCCTCGCAGGCCTCGACCGAGCGCGCCAACGGCTTCAACCCTGGCACCGGAAACGGCCCGATGGCCGGGACCAGCTTCACCTATAGCGACAGCGGCCACTTCCTGAAGGGCACGATGGCCGACTCGGCCGGCGGCACCGGCCTGGGCTCGTCCCTGATCGACACCCGCTTCGCCAACCGCAGCTCGGTGACCTCGGACTACTCGCTGAACCTGAAGTTCAATCCGAACGACAAGTGGGCGTTCACCGCCGACGTCCAGTACATCTACGCCAAGACCAAGACGGTCGATAACACGGCGTTCAACGCGCTGAACGGCTCGACCCTGCCCGCCACCCTGGACCTGACCGGCGACCTGCCGCAGATCACGGCCAACAACGACGCGGCCTTCCTGGCCAATCCCGCCAACTACTACCTGCAGGCGGCGATGGATCATCACGATCGCAACGACGCCGCCGAGTGGGCCGAGCGCTTCGACGGCAGCTACAGCTTCGACGACGACGGCTGGCTGAAGTCGTTCCGCTTCGGCGTTCGCCACACCTTCCGCCAGGCGACCACCCGCGAGACGACCTATCGCTGGGACACGGTGGCGCCCAGCTGGTCGGCGACCGGTCCGATCACCACCTTGCCGGAGTACCAGGGCTATTACGGGGTCTTCGGCTTCGACAACTACTTCCGCGGCAAGACCAAGCTGCCCGCCGCCTTCGTCATGCCGACCGCGGCCTTCGTGAACAATTACGGCCAAACCTCGCAGTTGCTGTCGAAAATCGCCCAAGCGAATGGCGGCGGCTGGCGTCCGTTCAACGGCGACTTCGAGGACCAGAGCCAGACCGGCGGCAAGGGCAGCATCAACCACCAGAAGGAAGAAACGCTGGCGGCCTACGGCCTGCTGCGGTTCGGTCATGACGTGGCGCTGTGGGGCGAGCAGCGCGAGATCGACGGCAATATCGGCGTGCGCGTCGTCAAGACCGAGACCAAGAGCCAGGGCATCCAGGTCTTCTCGACAAACAACGGCCCCACCAGCTCCGACATCCCGGCCGCCGACCAGGCGTTCGGCAACGGCGCCAAGAGCTCCTTCAAGGGCGGCCGCGACTATGTGAGCGTCCTGCCCAGCCTCAACGTGCGCCTGAAGATCACGCCGGACATGTTCGTCCGCTTCGCGACGGCCAAGTCCATCGTCCGTCCGGACTTCCAGCAGTTGGCGCCGAACTACACGATCAGCCCGACCAACGGCTACGTCATCGGCGGCGCCTGCTCGAGCACCATTCCCACCGGGGCCCAGGCCAACTGCGTCTATCGCTACACCGCCAACGCGGGCAATCCGGACCTGAAGCCGATCCGCTCGACCCAGTACGACCTGTCCTGGGAGTGGTACTTCAACTCGACCGGCAGCGTCACGGCGACGGCGTTCTACAAGGACGTCTATAACTTCATCGCCAACAGCCCGACCAATCTCAGCTTCACCAACAACGGCGTGACGCGGACGGCCCTGGTGACCCAGCCGTACAACGCCGGCCACGGCACGGTGAAGGGCTTCGAAGTCGCGTACCAGCAGTACTACGACTTCCTGCCCGGCGCGCTGCGGGGCCTGGGTCTGCAAGCCAACTTCACCTATATCGACAGCAAGGGTACGCAGAACTCGTCGTCCAACCCCTATGACAACACCCAGATCACCAACAGCACCGCCGTCGACCTGCCGCTCGAGGGCATGTCGAAGACGAGCTACAACATCGCGGCGCTGTATGACCTGGGCAAGGTCTCGGCGCGTCTGGCCTATAACTGGCGCGAGCGCTATCTGCTGACCACCTCGGCCGCGAACATCAATATCCCGGCCTGGTATGACGACTACGGCCAGCTGGACGGCTCGGTGTTCTACACCGTCAACGACACGCTGAAGATCGGCTTCCAGGCCGCCAACCTCGGCAACAGCAAGACCAGGATCCTGGTCAGCTATCCGGGGCGGCCCGAAGAGGGTCTGACGGCCCACAACTGGGTCACGGCGGACCGTCGCTACTCGGTCGTCATCCGCGGAACCTTCTAAGGCGCCGCGAAGCCTGACAGGCATCGGCCCTCGTCGCCCGGTCCGTGAGATCGCCAGCGGCGGGGGCCTTCTTGTTTCCGGAGCCGGGCGCTAGCCTCGGCCCTCATTGGATCCCGGGGCCTCGCGTCGATGGACGGAAAACCTAATCGTAAGTTCGTGGTGGTCGGCGGCGGCACGGCCGGCTGGATCGCGGCCGCGACCCTGGTCCAGGCTCTGAAGAACCGCGTCGGCGAGGTCGAGCTGGTCGAGTCCGACGAGATCGGCACGGTTGGCGTGGGCGAGGCCACCATCCCGCCGATCCAGTTCCTGAACGGCCTGCTCGGCATCGACGAGATCGACTTCATCAAGAAGACCCAGGCGACCTTCAAGCTGGGCATCCAGTTCCGCGACTGGGGGCGTCTGGGCGCGGAATACTTCCATCCGTTCGGCGTCTACGGTCACCCGATCGACGGCGTCGGCTTCCACCACTACTGGCTGCGCCTCCAGGCCTTGGGCGAGGGCGGCAGCCTGGACAGCTACGCCCTGTCCACGGTGGCGGCCAAGGCCGGCAAGTTCGCCCTGCCGCCCAAGGAGTTGCCGCCGGGCGTGCCGGGCCTGGGCTACGCCTACCACTTCGACGCCGGCCTCTATGCCCGCTACCTGCGCGACTACGCCGAACAGCGTGGCGTCAAGCGCACAGAGGGCAAGGTCGCCACCGTCGAGCAAGACCCCGAAAGCGGCTTCGTCACCGCCCTGACCCTGGCCGACGGCCGGCGGGTCGAGGGGGATTTCTTCGTCGATTGCTCGGGCTTTCGAGGGCTGTTGATCGAGCAGACCCTGGAGGCGGGCTATGAGAGCTGGTCGCACTGGCTGCCCTGCGATCGGGCCCTGGCCGTGCCCTGCGAGAACACCTATCCCCTGACGCCGTACACCCGCGCGACGGCCCGGTCGGCCGGCTGGCAGTGGCGGATCCCGCTGCAGCACCGCACCGGCAACGGTCACGTCTATTGCAGCGCCCATATCAGCGACGACGAGGCGGCTTCCACCCTGCTGGCCAACCTGGATGGCAAGGCCCTGGCCGACCCGCGTCCCCTGCGTTTCACCGCCGGTCGCCGCAAGAAGAGCTGGGACAAGAACGTGGTGGCCCTGGGCCTGGCCGGGGGGTTCATGGAGCCGCTGGAGTCGACCAGCATCCACATGATCCAGAGCGGCGCCATGCGCCTGCTGTCGCTGCTGCCGGTGGGCGGTCACGACCCGGCCGCCGAGGCCGAGTACAATCGTCTGACCCAGATCGAATACGAACAGATCCGCGACTTCATCGTCCTGCACTACAAGGCCACCGAGCGGGACGATTCCGCGTTGTGGACCTATTGCCGGAACATGGCCGTTCCCGACAGCCTGGCGCACAAGATTGAGCTGTTCCGGAGCCGGGCCAAGATCGCTCGCTACGACGAGCAGCTGTTCGCCGAGCCCAGTTGGCTGGCGGTGTTCCTGGGGCAGGGAATCCAGCCGCGCGACTACGATCGCCTGGCCGACGTCGCGCCGTACGACGACGTCGTGGCGTCGATGCGCCGAGTCGGGCGGAGCAACGCCGATCTGGTCTCCCGGCTGCCCACGCACGACGCGTTCATCGCGGCGACCTGCAAGGCCGATCCGGTGGCGGTTTGAGCAAATGACAACGCTATCAAAACCGCTTGCTGGTCTGAATTATATGATTATAGTCGGACAAGCTCAGTCGGAGCGGCGAGATCGCCGGTCCGGCGGCGCGGAGAGGGCCCGTTCCTCTGTGCGCCTCGCGCGGAAGCCTCTCCCCGCGGCCGCGCGGCGTCTTTTCCCGCGCATCGTCACCTGCGGCGGTGCGCGGATTTTTTTGAGCGAATTTTCGATCGGGGAGATCGCGAAAGCGGACTTGTCATGGCCTCTCGGCAAGGCAATCGTCCGACAATAAAATTGATAGCGCTAACATAGATTGGCGCGCGCGTTTGGGAGGAGGCGGATGGGGATTTCACGCTTCGCACTGACCTTGGGAATGCTGGGCTCTCTGGCCCTGGCCGGCGCCGCCGTGGCAGCGGATCGTGAGGCGCCGCGCCTGGTCCAGAGGGACGGCCGCTACGCGCTGATGGTCGACGGCGCGCCGTTCCTGATCCTGGGCGCCCAGGTCAACAATTCCAGCGCCTGGCCCTCGCAGATGCCGAAGGTGTGGCCGGCCGTGAAGGCCATGGGGGCCAATACCGTCCAGGTCCCGATCGCCTGGGAGCAGATCGAGCCGGTCGAGGGCAAGTTCGACTTCTCGTATCTGGACCTGCTGCTCAAGCAGGCCCGCGAGAACGACGTGCGCCTGGTGCTGCTGTGGTTCGGCACCTGGAAGAACAGCTCGCCGTCCTACGCTCCCGAGTGGGTCAAGCTGGACGACAAGCGCTTCCCGCGCCTGAGGAAGGAAGACGGCGAGCGCTCGTATTCGATGTCGCCGCTGGCCCCGTCGACCCTGGACGCCGACCGCAAGGCCTTCGTCGCGCTGATGGGCCACCTGAAGGCCAAGGACACGGCCGACCGCACCGTGATCATGGTCCAGGTCGAGAACGAGACCGGGACCTATGGCACGGTCCGCGACTTCGGCCCCGCCGCTCAGAAGGTGTTCAACGGTCCCGCGCCCGCCGCCCTGGTCAAGGCCGTGGGCGCCAAGCCGGGAACCTGGTCGCAAGCCTTCGGCAAGGACGCCGACGAATATTTCCACGCCTGGCATATCGGCCGCTTCGTCGACCAGGTCGCCGCGGCCGGCAAGGCGGTCTATCCGCTGCCGATGTACGTCAACGCCGCCCTGCGCGACCCGATCAAGCCGGGCGATCCCAAGAGCTATTCCGCTGGCGGCCCGACCGACAACGTCCTTGACGTCTGGAAGGCCGCGGCCCCCTCGATCGACCTGATCGCCCCCGACATCTACATGAAGGAGTCGACCAAGTATTCGGCGGCCCTGGCCCACTACAAGCGGCCCGGCAACGCCCTGTTCGTGGCCGAGACCGGCAACGATCCGGTCTATGCCCGCTATGTCTTCGACACACTGGGCCGCCAGGGCATCGGCTGGTCGCCGTTCGGCATGGACTATACCGGCTACGCCAACTATCCGCTGGGCGCCGCCAAGCTGGACGAGGCGGCGCTGGAGCCCTTCGCCGCCAACTATCGCCTGCTGGGTCCGATGGCCCGCGAGTGGGCCAGGCTCTCCTATGAGGGCAAGGTGTTCGGCGGCTCCGAGCCGGACGACCGCAGCCCGCAATCGACGCCCCTCGGCGCCTGGACCGTCACCCTGCGCTACGGCAAGTGGCAGTTCGGGGCGTCGGATTGGGCCTGGCTCAAGGATCGCCCGCAAGGCGCTCAAGGACCCGACGGCGGCGGCGTCGTCGCCCAGCTGTCACCCGACGAATTCCTGGTCACCGGCCGCAATGTCCGCGTCGAGTTTGGTCGCGCGGCCAAGGACAACAAGCCCATGATGCTGGCCCGCGTGGAAGAGGGTCACTTCGAGAACGGCCAGTGGGTCTTCGACCGTCTGTGGAACGGCGACCAGACCGACTACGGCCTCAACTTCACCGGCGGCTCGCAGATCCTGCGGGTCAAGCTCGCCACCTACTGACGGGACCAGCCATGCGTATCCTAGCTCTCTCTACTTTCAGTCTCGCCCTCCTGGCGTCGACCTCCGCCTTCGCCCTCGATGGCGGCTTCGAGAAGACCGCCGACGGCGTCATCGTCACCCCCGCCTCGGGCCCGGCCAAGAAGGTCCGCCTGCAGGTGATGAGCGACCGCGCGATCCGCGTCACCGCCTCGCCGACCGAGACCATCGATGCGCCGCAGAGCCTGATGGTGATCGCGCAGCCCAAGACCTCGGGCTTCACGGTCGCCGAGGCTGGCGGCAAGGTCGTGCTGAAGGCCGGCAAGGCCACGGCCGAAGTGGCGCTGAAAGACGGCGCGGTGTCGTTCAAGGACGCTTCGGGCAAGACCGTCCTGGCCGAGCAGGGCCGCCAGGCCTTCAAGCCGCACCAGATTGACGGCAAGGACTTCTACGCCATCTCGCAGCGCTTTAATCCGAACACGGACGAAGGCTTCTACGGTCTGGGCCAGCACCAGAACGGGCAGATGAACTACAACGGCCAGGACGTCGAGCTGGCCCAGTACAATCGCGACATCGCCATTCCGTTCGTGCTGTCGACCCGCAACTACGGCCTTCTGTGGGACAACAACGGCATCACCCGCTTCGGCGACCCGACCCCCTATGCCCTGGCCTCGCGCGACCTGAAGGTCAGCGACGCCAACGGCAAGGCCGGCGGCTTCACGGCCAAGTACTACGTCAAGGGCGAGCTGAAGCTGACCCGGACCGAGAAGGACATCGACTACCAGTTCCTGGGCAACCTACCCAACTGGCCGGCCGAGCTGCAGACCGCCGACAAGAAGCCGGTGAAGGGCGCGACGGTCGTATGGGAGGGCTATGTCGAGCCCAAGACCAGCGGCGTGCAGAAGTTCAAGCTGTACTCGTCCAGCTACGCCAAGATCTGGGTCGACGGTCAGCTGAAGATCGACCGCTGGCGGCAGAACTGGAACCCGTGGTTCCACAATTTCACCGTCCCGATGACGGCCGGGACGAAGCACAAGGTGCGCGTCGAGTGGGATCCCAACGACGGCTACATCGCCCTGCTGCACAACGATCCGATCCCGGCCGCGCAGCAGAAGTCGCTGACCCTGACCTCGGAAGTCGCCCACACCATCGACTACTACTTCGTGGCCGGCGACAACCTGGACCAGGTGGTCAGCGGCTATCGCGAGCTGACCGGCAAGGCCCAGGCCCTGCCGCGCTGGTCGTACGGCTTCTGGCAGTCGCGCCAGCGCTACA
>Ga0209050_1001458_pt1 | contig 25343 bp, 25 predicted proteins | sample Araplavi_mTSA_r2_FD_184276 | JGI IMG/M metagenome (GOLD analysis project Ga0209050, IMG submission 184276) | Arabidopsis root microbial communities from North Carolina, USA - plate scrape MF_Cvi_mTSA_r2 (SPAdes) (version 2) | ecosystem: Host-associated > Plants > Roots > Endosphere | place: USA... | reverse complement strand
TTGCCCGCGACGATGTTGTAGCCGTTCTCCAGCAGCCCGATGCGCAGCGCCCGCGAGCGCTCGGCCTCGATCGGGTCGGGCGCACCTTCGCTGCCGTCGGCGGCCAGCGAGTCGGGGGCAACGATGACGATGCGCAGGACCGGGGCGGTCGGCGCGCGCGGCGGCTTCATGGGCAGCAGCGCAGCAACATCCGCGCCACGCAGCGGGTGCCGGCCGGCCCGGGGCCGTGAATCAGCGCCGGCTCAGCGTTCGTGCGGCGTCGTGTGCAGCGCGCGGCGGATCCAGCCGCCCAGCGGCCGCAGCGAGTCGAACACCGAATCGGCCTGCGGTTCGTCGAATTCGCGCTCTTCCAGCAGGCCTTGCGCCTCCAGCGCGTCGATGAAGAGTTGCACCTCCTGGCGCTTCAGCCCGGCGATGGAGGCCAGCTGCTCCAGCGTCATGTGCCGGTGCGACATGTCGCTCAGCATCCGGCGATACGCGGTGCGATGGAACGGCGCGGGTAGCTCCGTCCAGGCCAACAGGCGGTATTCCTTCATGGGGGTTCCCTAACGAATTTGTTGTTGTAGTTGGCAGTTGCTTCGTGGCACTGCTCGAGCACCGAGGGTAGTCGCCCGCGGCCGAACGCGGAAGGGGGTCGGATAAGGAACAAGGGTAAACCCTTGTGTCGAGCGTGACGGATTTGGCGATGGCCGGGGTGGGCGGGCCCGCTGGCTACACTCGCCGGATGAAGGTCCTGGGCGTGGAATCATCGTGCGACGAAACGGGTGTGGCTCTGGTGGAGGCCGGCCCGACGGGGATCCCGACGCTGCGGGCCCATGCGCTGCACAGCCAGATCGCGATGCACCAGGCCTATGGCGGCGTGGTGCCCGAGCTGGCCTCGCGCGACCACATCCGGCGCGTGCTGCCGCTGACCGGGCAGGTGCTGCACGAGGCCGGTGCGTCGCTGGCCGATGTCGACGTGGTGGCGTTCACGCGCGGCCCGGGGCTGGCCGGGGCGCTGCTGGTGGGCGCCGGCGTCGCCTGCGCGCTGGCGGCGGCGCTCGGCAAGCCGGTGCTGGGCGTGCACCACCTCGAAGGGCACCTGCTGTCGCCGTTCCTCGCGAGCGACCCGCCCGAGTTCCCGTTCGTCGCGCTGCTGGTGTCCGGCGGCCACACGCAGCTGATGCGGGTCGACGACGTCGGGCGCTACGAGCTGCTCGGTGAAAGCATCGACGACGCGGCCGGCGAGGCCTTCGACAAATCGGCCAAGCTGCTCGGGCTGGGCTACCCCGGCGGGCCGGCGCTGGCGCAGCTGGCCGAAGCGGGTCGGCCCGATGCCTATGCGCTGCCGCGGCCGCTGCTGCACAGCGGCGACCTCGATTTCTCGTTCGCCGGGCTGAAGACTGCGGTGATGACGCAGCTGCGCAAGCTCGGCGACACGCCGACCGACGTGCAGCGCGCCGACGTGGCCGCGTCGACGCAGGCCGCGATCGTCGAGGTGCTGCTGAAGAAGTCGCTCGCGGCGCTGAAGCAGACCGGGCTCAAGCGGCTCGTTGTCGCCGGCGGGGTCGGTGCCAACAGCCGCCTGCGCGCGCAGTTGAACGCCGAATGCGCGAAGCGCCAGGTCAGGGTGCATTACCCCGAACTGGCGCTGTGCACCGACAACGGCGCGATGATCGCGCTCGCCGCCGCGATGCGCCTGCAGCGTGGCACGGTGGCCGGCCACGACTATGGCTTCGACGTGCGGCCGCGCTGGCCGCTGGCGTCGCTGGCCGCCGCGGATGCGGCCGAGATCAGCTGATGCTGATCTGCGTCGCGCCGGTCGGCACGCGCTTCGCGAGCGTCAGCGTCAGCACGCCGTTCTCGAACTTCGCGCTCGAGTTCGCCTGGTCCACTTCGGCCGGCAGCGCGACGGTGCGGGCGTAGTGCGCGGCGGCACGTTCGCGGTAGAGCACGCGCTCGCCGTCCTTGATGTCCTTCGCATCAGCCGTCTTCGCATCGCCGGCTTCCAGCGTCACGCGGCGGCCTTCCACCGAGACCTTCAGCTGGTCTTTCGCGAGGCCCGGCAGGTCCAGCGTCAGCGTGTACGCGGTGTCGCTCTCGACGACGTCGAGGGCCGGCACGCGCGGCTGGGCCGGGGCGGGCGGCAGGCGGTCGGCGAACAGGTGATCGAAAGCGCGCTCCAGCGAGGTGGCACGGCGCGACGACAGCGAGGGGGTCAGGACGAACATGATGGCTCCTACAATCCATTCAATCGCTGCACAGCGCAGCAACCATGCCGCTGAAACTTGGAGCGGCATTTTTGTTTTCAAGTGGGTTGAAAAATGCAGATCGCGGATTGGGTGAAGCGCTGCGGCGCGCTGCTGGCGTGGTGTGCGATGGCGGGGCAGGGCGTCGCGGCGCCTGCACCCGAGCCGGTGCGCGTCGCGCTGATCGAAGGCCTGTCCGGTTCGTTCGCGAATGCCGGCGAGGCGGTCTCGCGCAACCTGCTGTGGGCGGTCGAGCGGGTGAACCAGCGCGGCGGCGTGAGCCTGCCGGACGGCCGCCATCCGCTCGAGCTGGTGCGCTTCGACAGCAAGGGCAGCAACGAAGAGGCGCTGTCGCTGCTGCGCGCGGCCATCGACCAGAAGATCGGCTTCGTGATGCAGGGCAACAGCTCGGCCACCGCGGCGGTGCTGATCGATGCGCTGAACAAGCAGAACCAGCGCGAGCCGTCGCGGCGCGCGATCCTGCTGAACTACTCGGCCGTCGACCCGGCGCTGACGAACGAGAAGTGCAGCTTCTGGCACTTCCGCTTCGATGCGCATGCCGACATGCGGCTGCAGGCGCTGACCGACGTGCTGGCGGCCGACACGCAGGTGAAGAAGGTCTACCTGATCGGCCAGGACTACAGCTTCGGCCAGAGCGTGCTGCGCCAGGCGCGCACGATGATCGCGGCCAAGCGGCCCGACATCGAGATCGTCGGCGACGAACTGCACCCGCTCGGCCGCGTCAAGGACTTCCTGCCGTACGCCGCGAAGATCAAGGCGAGCGGCGCGCAGGCGGTGCTGACCGGCAACTGGGGCAACGACCTGACGCTGCTGATCCGCGCCGCGCGCGAGGCCGGGCTCGACGCGCGCTTCTACACCTTCTACGGCAATGCGCTCGGCGCGCCGGCGGCGATCGGCGAGGCCGGTGTCGACCGCGTGCTGGCGGTGGCCGAATGGCATCCGAACCTCGGCGGTGCGGCGTCCGACAGGTTCTATGCGAGCTTCCGCGAGCGCTTCCCGAACCCGCAGGACGACTACGTGCACATGCGCATGCAGGCGATGGTCGAGATGCTGGCTTCCGCGATCGAGAAGGCCGGCAGTGCCGACCCGCTGGCGGTGGCGCGTGCGCTCGAGGGCCTGAAGCTGGACCCCGGCCACCTCGGCGGCTTCCACCGCGGCACGATGCGCGCCGGCGATCACCAGTTCGAGCAGCCGCTGGTCGTCAGCGTGCTGCAGCGCGCCGGCAGCCCCGGCGTGCGCTTCGACAACGAGGGCTCCGGCTACGGCTTCAAGACCGTGCTGCAGCTCACCGAACGCCAGACCGAGATGCCGCACCGCTGTGCGATGGAGCGCCCATGAGAGACATCATTGCCCAGTTGCCGGCATCGAAGATCCGCGAGGTCGCCAATGCGGCGATCGGCCGCACCGACGTGCTGCCGTTCTGGTTCGGCGAGAGCGACGAGCCGACGCCGGACTTCGTCACCGAGGCGGCGGTCGCGTCGCTGCGCCGCGGCGAGACGGCGTATGCGCACAACCTCGGGCTGCCCGAGCTGCGCGACGCGCTGGCGGGCTATGCGAGCGCGCTGCACCGGCCGGTCGATGCCGGGCGCATCGCGGTCACGTCGTCGGGCGTCAACGGGCTGATGATCGCGACGCAGGCGCTGGTCGGGGCCGGCGACGAGGTGGTCGCGGTGGTGCCGGTGTGGCCGAACATCACCGCGCAGCCGGCGATCCTCGGAGCCGGCGTGAAGCGGGTCTCGCTGCAGGTGCGCGACGGCGCGTGGCAGCTCGACCTCGACCGCCTGCTGGCCGCGATCACCGGCCGGACCCGGCTGCTGCTGGTCAACGCGCCAAACAACCCGACCGGCTGGACGATGACCCGCGCCGAGCAGCAGGCGGTGCTCGACCACTGCCGCCGCACCGGCACCTGGATCGTCGCCGACGAAGTCTACGAGCGGCTGTACTACGAGGCCGGGCAGGGTGCGGCACCGAGCTTCCTCGACATCGCCGAGCCCGACGACCGGCTGGTGGTCGCGTACAGTTTCTCGAAGAGCTTCCTGATGACCGGCTGGCGGCTCGGCTCGCTGGTCGTGCCGGCCGCGCTGACAGCCGACATCGGCAAGCTGATCGAGTTCAACACCTCGTGCGCGCCGGTGTTCGTGCAGCGCGCCGGCATCGCGGCGCTGCAGGGCGCCGCCGACTTCGTGCCGGGGCTGATCGGCCGGCTGAAGGCCTGCCGCGACACGCTGGTGCCGCGCCTGCAGGCGCTGCCGGGCGTCACGCTCGCGCTGCCGGCGGGCGGCATGTACGCCTTCTTCCGCGTCGACGGCGAAGACGATTCGCTGGCGTTGGCCAAGCGGCTGGTCACCGGCGTCGGGCTGGGCCTGGCGCCCGGCGCGGCCTTCGGCGACGAGGCCGAGGGCTGGCTGCGCTGGTGCTTCGCCTCGCGCGACCCCGAGCGGCTGGTCGACGGGGTGGAGCGGCTCAAACGCGCGTTGAGGCTATAATCGACGGGCTTTGCGCTCTGATCCCTTCAGGACGTGAAGCAAGTCGCACGGCGCGGGTCAGTTTCACCCGCGACCGCAAGTAGCAACCTCCCGCCTACGAATCCAGGCGGGAACATCAGGAAACTGACATGTCCGTCGCAGATCTGAACAAGGCCGAGATCGTCAAGGCCAATGCCCGCAGCGCCAACGACACCGGCTCGCCCGAAGTGCAGGTGGCCTTGCTGACCGCCCGCATCAACGAGCTGACCCCCCACTTCAAGCTGCACCTGAAGGACCACCACGGTCGCCGCGGCCTGCTGAAGATGGTCAACACCCGCAAGAGCCTGCTGGCCTACCTGCGCAAGACCGACGCCGACCGCTACACCGCGCTGATCCAGAAGCTGGGTCTGCGCAAGTAATCCGCGAATGAAAGCCGAGAGCCTGTCTGGATCCTCCAGCACAGGCTCTTTGCGCTTTTGGAGCTGAGCACCCACAGATGACGATGTGTCATTCCACCAGCGTTCTGCCGCATGAACGCCGCTGGAATGGCATCGCGCCAGGTTGCCGCAGTTCCGGGTGCAAAGGCGCCGCCCTCACCTGGCGCTGACAACAAACCGGAGAAAAGACATGAGCATGTTCAACAAAGTCACCAAGACCTTCCAATGGGGCCAGCACACGGTCCGCATGGAAACCGGCGAGATCGCCCGCCAGTCGAGCGGTGCCGTGCTGGTCGACATCGAGGACACCGTGATCCTCGCCACCGTGGTCGGTGCCAAGAACGCGAAGCCGGGCCAGGACTTCTTCCCGCTGACCGTCGACTACATCGAGAAGACCTATGCCGCCGGCAAGATCCCCGGCAGCTTCTTCAAGCGTGAAGGCCGCCCGAGCGAACTCGAGACGCTGACCTCGCGCCTGATCGACCGCCCGCTGCGCCCGCTGTTCCCCGAAGGCTTCTACAACGAAGTCCAGGTCGTGATCCACGTGCTGTCGCTGAACCCGGAAGTCTCGGCCGACATCGCCGCGCTGATCGGCTCGAGCGCTGCACTGGCGATTTCCGGCATCCCGTTCAACGGCCCGATCGGTGCCGCGCGCGTCGGCTACGTCAACGGCCAGTACGTGCTGAACCCGGGCAAGACCCAGCTGCTCGACTCGCAGATGGACCTGGTCGTCGCCGGCACCGAAGCGGCCGTGCTGATGGTCGAATCCGAAGCCCAGCAGCTGAGCGAAGAAGTGATGCTCGGCGGCGTGGTCTACGGCCACGACCAGAGCAGAATCGCGATCGCCGCGATCAACGAACTCGTGCGTGATGCTGGCAAACCCGCGTGGGACTGGGTCGCGCCCGCCAAGGACGAGGCCTTCATCGGCAAGGTCACCGGCCTGGCCGAAGAGAAGCTGCGCGCCGCCTACCAGATCCGCTCGAAGCAGGCCCGCACGCAAGCCACCCGCGAAGCCACCGCTTCCGTGGTCGCCGCGCTGACCGCCGAAGGCGTCGAGTTCGACAAGGTCAAGGTCGACAACGTGCTGTTCGACATCGAAGCCCGCATCGTGCGCAGCCAGATCCTGTCGGGCGAACCGCGCATCGACGGCCGCGACACCCGCACCGTGCGCGCGATCGAGATCCGCAACGGCGTGCTGCCGCGCGTCCACGGCTCGGCGCTGTTCACGCGTGGCGAGACGCAGGCGCTGGTTGCCGCGACGCTCGGCACCGACCGCGATTCGCAGAAGATCGATGCGCTCGCCGGCGAGTTCAGCGAGCACTTCATGCTGCACTACAACATGCCGCCGTTCGCCACCGGCGAAACCGGCCGCGTCGGCACGCCGAAGCGCCGCGAGATCGGCCACGGCCGCCTGGCCAAGCGCGCGCTGGTCGCGGTGCTGCCGGACCGCGTCGAGTTCCCGTACTCGATGCGCGTGGTCTCGGAGATCACCGAATCGAACGGTTCGTCGTCGATGGCCTCGGTGTGCGGCGGCTGCCTCGCGCTGATGGACGCCGGCGTGCCGCTGAAGGCGCACGTCGCCGGCATCGCGATGGGCCTGATCAAGGACGGCAACCGCTTCGCGGTGCTGACCGACATCCTCGGCGATGAAGATCACCTGGGCGACATGGACTTCAAGGTGGCCGGCACGACCGCCGGCGTGACCGCGCTGCAGATGGACATCAAGATCCAGGGCATCACGAAGGAAATCATGCAGGTCGCGCTGGCGCAGGCCAAGGAAGCCCGCCTGCACATCCTCGGCAAGATGACCGAAGCGATGGGCGAAGCGAAGACCGAGGTCTCGCAGTTCGCTCCGCGCCTGTACACGATGAAGATCAACCCGGAGAAGATCCGCGACGTGATCGGCAAGGGCGGCGCCACCATCCGTGCGCTGACCGAAGAAACCGGCACGACGATCGACATCGGCGAAGACGGCACGATCACCATCGCGTCGGCCGACTCCGACAAGGCCGCCTACGCGAAGAAGCGCATCGAAGAGATCACCGCCGAAGTCGAGGTGGGCAAGGTCTACGAAGGCCCGATCACCAAGCTGCTGGAATTCGGTGCGCTGGTCAACCTGCTGCCGGGCAAGGACGGCCTGCTGCACATCAGCCAGATCGCGCACCAGCGCGTCGAGAAGGTCACCGACTTCCTGAAGGAAGGCCAGGTCGTCAAGGTCAAGGTGCTCGAGACCGACGAGAAGGGCCGCGTCAAGCTGTCGATGAAGGCGCTGATCGACCGCGACCAGGCGCCTGCGCAGGAGTGATGTCCGGCCGCAAGGCCGCGTCCTCCCCACTGACCTCCCGATGAAAGCCATCGCGATCACCACCCCCGGCGCGCCCGACGTGCTGCGTGCCATCGAGCGCGCGGCACCCGTGCCTGCGACCGGGGAGCTGCTGATCCGCGTCGCCGCGTCGGGCATCAACCGCCCTGACGTGCTGCAACGCAAGGGCCTGTACCCGGTGCCGCCGGGGGCGTCCGACCTGCCGGGGCTGGAGGTCGCGGGCGAGGTGATCGATGGCGATGCGGCGGCCCTCGCGGCGGCCGGCATCGCCATCGGCGACCGCGTCTGTGCGCTGGTGGCCGGTGGCGGCTATGCCGAGCTGTGCGTCGCGCCGGTCGGCCAGTGCCTGCCGGTGCCGACCGGCTTCAGCGACATCGAGGCCGCGAGCCTGCCGGAAACCTTCTTCACCGTCTGGTCGAACGTGTTCGAGCGCGCCCAGCTGCAAGCCGGCGAGACGCTGCTGGTGCAGGGCGGCACCAGCGGCATCGGCGTTACCGCGATCCAGCTGGCGAAGGCCTTCGGTGCGCGGGTCATCGCCACCGCCGGCAGCGACGACAAGTGCGCCGCCTGCGTATCGCTGGGTGCCGACCATGCGATCAACTACCGCACGCACGACTTCGTCGCCGAAGCGAAGCGGGTGACCGATGGCCGTGGCGTCGACGTGATCCTCGACATGGTGGCCGGCGACTACATCGCGCGCGAGTTGCAATGCCTGGCCGACGACGGCCGCATCGCGCTGATCGCGGTGCAAGGCGGCACGGCAGCGCAGATCGATGCCGGCGCGGTGCTGCGCCGTCGCCTGACCATTTCGGGTTCGACGCTGCGCCCGCGTTCGGTGGCGTTCAAGACCGCGATCGCGAAGGCGCTGCGCACGCACGCATGGCCCTGGCTCGAAGCCGGCCGCGTGAAACCGGTGATCCACCAGGTGTTCCCGGCCGCGCAGGCGGCCGAGGCGCACGCGCTGATGGAATCGAACCAGCACATCGGCAAGCTGGTGCTCACATGGTGAGCGCCGAACAAGGAGCCCCGGGCATGCGTCGCAAACTCGTCGTCGGCAACTGGAAGATGAATGGCGGCCGCGTGGCCAATGCCGAGCTGCTGGCCGGGTTGGTCGCGGCCGGCCCGTTCGATGCCGACGTCGCGGTGTGCGCGCCGTTCCCGTACCTCGGCGAGGTCGCGCTGTCGCTGCAAGGCCAGCGCCTCGCGTGGGGTGCGCAAGACTGTTCGAAGAATGAAAGCGGTGCCTTCACCGGCGAAGTGTCGGCGTCGATGCTGGCTGAGTTCGGCTGCCGCTACGTGATCGTCGGCCATTCGGAGCGCCGGGCACTGCATGCCGAATCGGACCAACTGGTGGCCGACAAGGCGAAAGCGGCGCTCGCCCACAAGCTGACGCCGATCGTCTGCGTCGGCGAGACGCTGGCCGAGCGCGAAGCCGGCCAGACCGATGCGGTGGTCAAGCGCCAGCTGTCGGCGGTGATCCACACGCTCGCGCACTGCATCTCGCAGGTCGTCGTGGCCTACGAGCCGGTGTGGGCGATCGGCACCGGCCGCACCGCATCGCCCGAGCAGGCGCAGGCGGTGCATGCGCTGCTGCGCGCGCAACTGCACGCGGCGACGCAGAAGTCCGATGAGATGTTGTTGTTGTACGGCGGGAGTGTCAAAGCCGACAACGCCGCCAGCCTGTTTGCCCAAGCCGACATCGACGGCGGGCTGATCGGCGGGGCATCCCTGAAGGCCGCGGATTTCGCGGCCATTTGCAAAGCCGCGGCCTGACCGCGCGAATGATTTTTCTGGAGCAAGAACAATGCAAGTGCTGTTGAATTTCGTCGTGGCCATCCAGATGCTGGCGGCCCTGATCATGATCGGCCTGGTGCTGGTGCAGCACGGCAAGGGAGCCGACATGGGCGCCTCGTTCGGCAGCGGCTCGTCCGGCAGCCTGTTCGGTGCCACCGGCAGCGCGAACTTCCTGTCGCGTTCGACGGCCGTGTGCGCCGCGGTCTTCTTCGTCTGCACGCTGACGCTCGCGTACTTCTCGCACGAGCGCGCGAGCGCCTCGCCGTCGTCGAACTCGACCATCCTCGACCGCGCGCCCGGCATCGCTGCAAGCGCTCCCGCCGGGGGTGCGTCGGGCGTCGCGTCCGGCGCCTCGGCTCCGGCGGATGCCGCTTCGGCGGTGGTCGTGCCGGCCGCGCCGGTGCAGGCCGCGTCGGGCGCGGGCGCGATCCCGACCAAGTGATGCGCATCAAGGACCTTTCCGGGTATCCGACTGTCGTGCTGCACTGCGGCGCACAGCGCGTAAACCCGGGGTCTTTGAGGTTAGAATTTGCGGCTGCCCGGTAAGCCAGTCCTCATGCCAACCGGGCAGCAAAATTGAGTGCAAGCCGTCGTGGTGAAATTGGTAGACACGCTATCTTGAGGGGGTAGTGGCGAAAGCTGTGCGAGTTCGAGTCTCGCCGACGGCACCAGATCTTTGAACGAGGCACTTACCCAGTGCCTCGTTTGTTTCAAGACCGCTCAAACCACACCATGAACCTCGCTCCCTACCTGCCCGTCATCCTGTTCATCCTGGTCGGCGCAGGGGTAGGCGTAGCGCCTCAGGTGCTCGGTTTCCTGCTGGGTCCGCACAAGCCGGACACCGCGAAGAATTCCCCCTACGAATGCGGCTTCGAGGCCTTCGAAGACGCGCGCATGAAGTTCGACGTGCGCTACTACCTCGTCGCGATTCTCTTCATCCTGTTCGACCTCGAGATTGCATTTCTCTTTCCGTGGGCGGTGTCGCTCAAGGAAATCGGTCCGGCGGGCTTCTGGTCGATGATGGTTTTCCTCGGCATCCTCGTCGTCGGCTTCGCGTACGAGTGGAAAAAAGGTGCCCTCGACTGGGAGTAAGCAATGAGCATTGATGGCGTTCTCAAGGAAGGCTTCGTCACCACCAGCGTCGACACGCTGATCAACTGGTCGAAGACCGGTTCGCTGTGGCCCATGACCTTCGGTCTGGCCTGCTGCGCGGTGGAAATGATGCACGCGGGCGCGGCCCGCTACGACATCGATCGCTTCGGCATGCTGTTCCGTCCCAGCCCGCGCCAGAGCGACCTGATGATCGTCGCCGGCACGCTGTGCAACAAGATGGCGCCGGCGCTGCGCAAGGTCTACGACCAGATGGCCGAGCCGCGCTGGGTGCTGTCGATGGGCTCCTGCGCCAACGGCGGCGGCTACTACCACTACAGCTACTCGGTCGTACGCGGCTGCGACCGCATCGTGCCGGTCGACGTCTACGTGCCCGGCTGCCCGCCGACCGCCGAGGCGCTGCTGTACGGCGTGCTGCAGCTGCAGACCAAGATCCGCCGCGAAAACACCATCGCCCGCTGAAAGCCCGCATGAGCAAACTCGATACCCTGCAGGCGGCGCTCGAAGCGGCCTTTGCCGGCAAGATCAAGCGCCTGGTGCGCGACCGCGGCGAACTGACGCTGACCGTCGCCGCCGAGCACTACGCCGCGGTGGCGCTCGCGCTGCGCGACGACCCGACGCTGCGCTTCGAGCAGCTGGTCGACCTGTGCGGCCTCGACTACTCGTCGTACAAGGACCAGCCGAACGAAGGGCTGCGCTACTGCGTCGCGTCGCACCTGCTGTCGATCACGCACAACTGGCGGCTGCGCCTGAAGGTGTTCGCACCTGATGACGACCTGCCGATGGTGGCCTCGGTCAACGAGGTCTGGAACTCGGCCAACTGGTTCGAGCGCGAGGCTTTCGACCTGTACGGCATCCTGTTCGACGGCCACGTCGACCTGCGCCGCATCCTGACCGACTACGGCTTCATCGGCCACCCGTTCCGCAAGGATTTCCCGACCACCGGCCATGTCGAGATGCGCTACGACCCCGAGCAGAAGCGCGTGATCTACCAGCCGGTGACGATCGAGCCGCGCGAGATCACGCCCCGAATCATTCGCGAAGACAACTACGGCGGGCTGCACTAGAGGCTCGCGCCTCGAGGCGATGACATGGCTGAAATCAAGAACTACACGCTGAACTTCGGACCCCAGCACCCGGCAGCCCACGGCGTGCTGCGGCTCGTGCTCGAACTCGACGGCGAAGTGATCCAGCGCGCCGATCCGCACATCGGCCTGCTGCACCGCGCGACCGAGAAGCTGGCCGAAAGCAAGACCTACATCCAATCGCTGCCCTACATGGACCGCCTCGACTATGTGTCGATGATGTCCAACGAGCATGCGTACTGCCTGGCCATCGAACGCCTGCTGGGGGTCGACGTGCCGCTGCGCGCGCAATACATCCGCGTGATGTTCGCCGAGCTGACCCGCATCCTGAACCACCTGCTGTGGCTCGGCGCGCACGGGCTCGACTGCGGCGCGATGAACATCCTCATCTACTGCTTCCGCGAGCGCGAAGACATCTTCGACATGTACGAGGCGGTGTCGGGCGCGCGCATGCACGCGGCCTACTTCCGCCCGGGCGGGGTCTACCGCGACCTGCCCGACGCGATGCCGCAGTACAAGGCCTCGAAGGTCCGCAATGCGAAGACCATCGGCCGCCTGAACGAGAACCGCCAGGGCTCGCTGCTCGATTTCATCGAAGACTTCAGCAAGCGCTTCCCGAAGAACGTCGACGACTACGAGACGCTGCTGACCGACAACCGCATCTGGAAGCAGCGCACCGTCGGCATCGGCGTGGTGTCGCCCGAGCGTGCGCTGAACCTCGGGTTCAGCGGCGCGATGCTGCGCGGCTCGGGCATCGCCTGGGACCTGCGCAAGAAGCAGCCCTACGACGTCTACGACAAGGTCGACTTCGACGTGCCGGTCGGCGTCAACGGCGACACCTACGACCGCTACCTGGTGCGCGTCGAAGAGATGCGCCAGGCCAACCGCATCGTGCAGCAATGCGTCGACTGGCTGCGCGCCAACCCGGTGGGCCCGGTCATCACCGCGAACCACAAGGTGGCGCCGCCCGGACGCGTCGAGATGAAGTCCAGCATGGAAGAGCTGATCCACCACTTCAAGCTCTTCACCGAAGGCTTCCACGTGCCCGAAGGCGAAGCCTACGCGGCGGTGGAACACCCGAAGGGCGAGTTCGGCATCTACATCGTCAGCGACGGTGCGAACAAGCCGTACCGCCTGAAGATCCGCGCCCCCGGCTTCGCCCACCTGGCCGCCCTCGACGAGATGGCCCGCGGCCACATGATCGCCGACGCCGTCGCCGTGATCGGCACCATGGACATCGTGTTTGGAGAGATCGACCGATGATTTCGGAATCGACCCGCGTCCGCTTCGACCGCGAAGTGGCCAAGTACCCCGCCGACCAGAAGCAGTCCGCCGTGATGGCCTGCCTGGCCATCGTGCAGCAGGAGCAGGGCTTCGTCTCGGCCGACAGCGAGAAGCTGGTCGCCGAATACCTCGGCATGCCGCCGATCGCGGTGCACGAGGTGACGACCTTCTACAACATGTACAACCAGCAGCCGCGGGGCACGTTCAAGCTCAACGTCTGTACCAACCTGCCGTGCCAGCTGCGCAACGGCCAGACCGCGCTCGAGCACCTGTGCAGCCGGCTCGGCGTCGACGAAGGCGGCACCACCGCTGACGGCGTCTTCACCGTGCAGAAGAGCGAATGCCTCGGCGCCTGCGCCGATGCGCCGGTGCTGCTGGTCAACGACCGCCAGATGTGCAGCTTCATGGACGAGCAGCGCCTCGACGACCTCGTCGACACGCTGCGCGCGGCGAAGTAAACGGAACCCACCATGTCGCAACCCCTGTTGGACCTCTCGAAGTTCCAGGCCACCGGCGCCGAGACCTGCTTCCACGGCCGCCACATCGGCGCGCAGATCTATGCCGACCTGGACGGCCGCAACTGGTCGCTGAAGGACTACGTCGCGCGCGGCGGGTACCAGGCGCTGCGCAAGATCCTCACCGGTGAATTCCAGGGTGCCACCGGCGAGCCGATGACCCCCGAGCAGGTCATCGCCGAAGTGAAGACCTCCGGCCTGCGCGGCCGTGGCGGCGCGGGGTTCCCAACCGGCCTGAAGTGGAGCTTCATGCCGCGCCAGTTCCCGGGGCAGAAGTACCTGGTCTGCAACTCGGACGAAGGCGAGCCGGGCACCTGCAAGGACCGCGACATCCTGATGTTCAACCCGCACATCGTCATCGAAGGCATGGCGATCGCCGCGTTCGCGATGGGCATCTCGGTCGGCTACAACTACATCCACGGCGAGATCTTCGAGGTCTACGAGCGCTTCGAAGCCGCCCTGGAAGAAGCACGTGCGGCCGGTTTCCTCGGCGACAAGATCCTCGGCTCGAACTTCAGCTTCCAGCTGCACGGCGCGCACGGCTTCGGCGCCTACATCTGCGGCGAAGAAACCGCGCTGCTCGAATCGCTCGAAGGCAAGAAGGGCCAGCCGCGCTTCAAGCCGCCGTTCCCGGCCAGCTACGGCCTGTACGGCAAGCCGACCACGATCAACAACACCGAGACTTTCGCCGCGGTGCCGTGGATCATCCGCAACGGCGGCCAGCCCTACCTCGAGATCGGCAAGCCGAACAACGGCGGCACCAAGATCTTCTCGGTGGTCGGCGACGTCGAGCGTCCCGGCAACTTCGAGGTGCCGCTGGGCACGCCATTCTCGAAGCTGCTCGAACTCGCCGGCGGCGTGCGCAAGGGCCGCACGCTGAAGGCGGTGATCCCCGGCGGCTCGTCGGCCCCGGTGCTGCCGGCGGCCATCATGATGGACACGACGATGGACTACGACGCCATCGCGAAGGCCGGCTCGATGCTCGGCTCCGGCGCCGTCATCGTGATGGACGACTCCCGCTGCATGGTCAAGAGCCTGCTGCGCCTGTCGTACTTCTACATGCACGAGAGCTGCGGCCAGTGCACGCCGTGCCGCGAAGGCACCGGCTGGCTGTTCCGCATGGTCGACCGCATCGAGCACGGCCAGGGCCGCATGGAAGACATCGACCTGCTGAACTCGGTGGCCGACAACATCCAGGGCCGCACCATCTGCGCGCTCGGCGATGCGGCGGCGATGCCGGTGCGCGCGATGATCAAACACTTCCGTGATGAGTTCATCCATCACATCGAGCACAAGACCTGCGCGGTCAAGGTGCACGCCTGACCTGCTGGGCTTTCTCACATGATTGAAATCGAACTCGACGGCCAGAAGGTCCAGGTCACCGAAGGCAGCATGGTGATGCATGCGGCCGACAAGGCGGGCACCTACATCCCGCACTTCTGCTATCACAAGAAGCTGTCCATCGCGGCCAACTGCCGCATGTGCCTGGTCGACGTCGAGAAGGCGCCGAAGCCGATGCCCGCCTGCGCGACGCCGGTGACGCAGGGCATGGTCGTGCGCACCAAGAGCGACAAGGCGCTGAAGGCCCAGCAGGGCGTGATGGAATTCCTGCTGATCAACCACCCGCTCGACTGCCCGATCTGCGACCAGGGCGGCGAATGCCAGCTGCAGGACCTGGCCGTCGGCTACGGCGGGTCGTCGTCGCGCTACACCGAAGAAAAGCGCGTCGTCTTCCACAAGGACGTCGGCCCGCTGATCTCGATGGAGGAGATGAGCCGCTGCATCCACTGCACGCGCTGCGTGCGCTTCGGCCAGGAAGTGGCGGGCGTGATGGAGCTCGGCATGATCCACCGCGGCGAGCACTCCGAGATCACGACCGTCGCCGGCGACACCATCGACAGCGAGCTGTCGGGCAACATGATCGACATCTGCCCGGTCGGCGCGCTGACGAGCAAGCCGTTCCGCTACAGCGCCCGCACCTGGGAGCTGTCGCGCCGCAAGAGCGTCAGCCCGCACGACGGCACCGGCGCGAACCTGATCGTGCAGGTCAAGAACAACAAGGTGCTGCGCGTCGTTCCGCTGGAGAACGAAGACATCAACGAATGCTGGCTGGCCGACCGCGACCGCTTCTCGTACGAAGCGGTCAACAGCGAGCAGCGCCTGACCGCGCCGATGATCAAGCAGGGCGGCGAATGGAAGACCGTCGACTGGACCACCGCGCTCGAGTACGTCGCCAAGGGCCTGTCGCAGATCAAGGCCGACCACGGCGCGAAGAGCATCGGCGCCGTCGGCTCGGCGCATGCCACCGTCGAAGAGCTGCACCTGCTCGCGAAGCTGGTGCGCGGCCTGGGCAGCGAGAACATCGACCACCGCGCGCGCCACGCCGATTTCCGCAGCGCGGGCGAGGCCGGCGTGCGCTGGCTGGGCACCAGCATCGCATCGCTGTCGGCGCTGCAGCGCGTGCTGGTCGTCGGCTCGTTCCTGCGCAAGGACCACCCGCTGTTTGCGCAACGCATCCGCCAGGCCGCTCGCAAGGGCGCCAAGGTGCACAGCCTGCACGCGCTGGCCGATGACTGGCTGATGCCGATGGCCAGCCAGCAGGCGGTGGCGCCGAGCGGCTGGGTCAACGCGCTGGGCGCGATTGCCGCGGCCGTGGCCGCCGCGAAGGGCGTCGCCGCGCCGTCGTCGTTCGCGGCGACCGATGCGGCGAATGCCGTCGCAGCCTCGCTGCTGAGCGGCGAACGCAAGGCCGTGCTGCTCGGCAACGCTGCCGCGCAGCATCCGCAAGCCACCGAACTGCTGGCGCTGGCCAACTGGATCGGTGCGCAGACCGGTGCCAGCGTCGGCTACCTGACCGAAGCCGGCAACAGCGTCGGCGCGCAGCTCGTCAACGCGCTGCCGGGTGCCAGCGGCCTGAATGCCAGCCAGATGCTCAGCGGATCGCTGCGCGCCTGCCTGCTGCTGAACGTCGAGCCGGAGTTCGATGCCGCCAACCCGGTGGTCGCGAAGACGGCGCTGCAATCGGCTGACATGGTGGTCGCGCTGACCTCGTTCAAGGACGCCGCGCTCGACGTCGCCGACGTGCTGCTGCCGATCGCGCCGTTCACCGAAACCTCGGGCACCTTCGTCAACGCCGAAGGCCGCGTGCAAAGCTTCCACGGCGTCGTCAAGCCGCTGGGCGACACCCGACCGGCCTGGAAGGTGCTGCGCGTGCTCGGCAACCTGCTGGGCCTGAAGGGCTTCGACCAGGAGACCTCCGAAGAGGTGCGGGCCGAAGCGCTGGGCGATGTCGCCACCGTGGCCGCGCGCCTGAGCAATGCGACGACGCAGACCGCGTCGGCCGCCGCAGCGGCGACCACCGGCACCGAGCGCATCGCCGACGTGCCGATCTACGCGACCGACAGCCTGGTGCGCCGCGCGACGTCGCTGCAGCTGACCGCCGATGCCCGCCCGCCGGTCGCGTCGATCGGCAGTGCGCAGTGGGCGCAGCTCGGCCTGCAGCACGGCGACGCCGTGCGCGTCTCGCAAGGCGGCACCGCGATCACGCTGCCGGCGCGCCTCGACGCGAGCCTCGCGGCCGGCACCGTGCGCGTTCCCGCCGGCCATGCGCTGACCGCCGCGCTCGGCGCGATGTTCGGCCCGCTGTCGATCGAGAAGGCCTGAGCACACCATGATCGATACCTTCAACCTCTACGGCACCCAGTACCTGGGGGCGGCCTGGCCGGTGGTCTGGACGCTGATCAAGATCATCGTCGTCGTGGCGCCGCTGATGGGCTGCGTCGCCTACCTCACGCTGTGGGAGCGCAAGGCCATCGGCTGGACGCAGATCCGCCCGGGCCCGAACCGCGTCGGCCCGTGGGGCCTGCTGACGCCGATCGCCGATGCGGTCAAGCTGATCTTCAAGGAGATCATCCTGCCGACCGCGGCGAACCGGCCGCTGTTCCTGATCGGCCCGGTGATGACGATCATGCCGGCGCTGGCCGCCTGGGCCGTCGTGCCGTTCGGTCCCGAAGTCGCACTGGCCAACATCAACGCCGGCCTGCTGTTCCTGATGGCGATCACCTCGCTCGAGGTCTACGGCGTGATCATCGCCGGCTGGGCGTCGAACTCGAAGTACGCCTTCCTCGGCGCGCTGCGCGCGTCGGCGCAGATGGTCAGCTACGAGATCGCGATGGGCTTCGCGCTGGTCGTCGTGCTGATGGTCAGCGGCAGCCTGAACATGACCGACATCGTGATGGGGCAGGGCAAGGGCTTCGCCGCGAGCCACGGCTTCACGCTGTTCTCGTGGAACTGGCTGCCGCTGCTGCCGATCTTCGTCGTCTACTTCATCTCGGGCCTCGCGGAAACCAACCGCCACCCGTTCGACGTCGTCGAAGGCGAATCGGAGATCGTCGCCGGCCACATGGTCGAGTACTCGGGCATGTCGTTCGCGATGTTCTTCCTGGCCGAATACGCCAACATGATCCTGGTGTCGATCCTGTGCGTCACGCTGTTCCTCGGCGGCTGGCTGTCACCGGTCGACCACTGGCTGTTCAACTGGGTGCCGGGCTGGATCTGGCTGGGCGCCAAGACCTTCGTCGTCGTGACCATGTTCCTGTGGGTGCGCGCGACCTTCCCGCGCTACCGCTACGACCAGATCATGCGGCTGGGCTGGAAGATCTTCATCCCGGTCACGCTCGTGTGGCTGGTGGTCGTCGGGCTGTGGCTGCAGTCCCCGCTCAGCCTCTGGAAGTAAGGAGAGAAGACCATGTCTGCAGTGGCCTCCATCAAGGACCTGTTCTCGAGCTTCATGCTCACCGAGCTGTTCAAGGGCCTGGCCCTGACCGGCCGGCATTTCCTGTCGCCGCACATCACCGTGCAGTTCCCGGAAGAAAAGACGCCGGCGTCGCCGCGCTTCCGCGGCCTGCATGCGCTGCGCCGCTACGACAACGGCGAAGAGCGCTGCATCGCCTGCAAGCTGTGCGAGGCGGTGTGCCCGGCGATGGCGATCACGATCGAGTCCGACATCCGCGACGACGGCTCGCGCCGCACGACGCGCTACGACATCGACCTGACCAAGTGCATCTTCTGCGGCTTCTGCGAAGAGAGCTGCCCGGTCGACTCGATCGTCGAGACGCACATCTTCGAATACCACGGCGAAAAGCGCGGCGACCTGTACTTCACGAAGGACATGCTGCTGGCCGTCGGCGATCGCTACGAGGCCGAGATTGCCGCCAACAAGGAGGCAGACGCCCGCTATCGCTGACCGTCTTCGGACGGTCGGCACGGTGCTCGACAAGAATATGGACATCCCGACCGCGCTTTTCTACATCTTCTCAGTCGTGCTGCTGGGAGCTTCGTTCCGCGTCATCACCGCGCGCAGCCCGGTGCATGCCGCGCTGTTCCTGGTGCTGGCCTTCTTCTCGGCCTCTTGCGTGTGGATGCTGCTGCATGCCGAGTTCCTCGCGATCTCGCTGGTGCTCGTCTACGTCGGCGCCGTGATGGTGCTGTTCCTGTTCGTCGTGATGATGCTCGACATCAACGTCGACGCGCTGCGCCAGGGCTTCTGGACCCACTTCCCGGTCGCGGCGCTGGTCGGCGTGATCATCGCGCTCGAGATGGCCGCGGTGCTGATCCCCGGCTTCGACGTGCGCAGCGCCCCGGCGGCCGATGCCGCCGCGCTGCAGATGGGCAACACCAAGCTGCTCGGCATCCAGATCTACACGCACTACCTGTACCCGCTGCAGATCGCGGCCGTGCTGCTGCTGGTGGCGATCGTCGCGGCCATTGCGCTGACGCTGCGCCAGCGCAAGGATTCGAAGGCGATGGACCCGTCGCTGCAGATCCGCGCGAAAAAGGCCGACCGCATGCGCATCGTCAAGATGAAGGCCGAGGTCGAGGCCCCGCCGGCACCGCCCGCGTCGCTGGACAGCGCACCGCTGGTCGCCGGAGAAGCCAAGAAAGAAGCCAAGTCATGAGCACCTTCGCCCTCGGCCCGGTCACGCTGGGCCACTACCTGACGCTGGGCGCGATCCTGTTCGCGCTGTCGGTGATCGGCATCTTCCTGAACCGCAAGAACCTGATCGTGCTGCTGATGGCCATCGAGCTGATGCTGCTGGCGGTCAACCTGAACTTCGTCGCGTTCTCGCACTTCCTGGGCGACATGGCGGGCCAGGTGTTCGTGTTCTTCATCCTCACCGTCGCCGCCGCCGAATCGGCGATCGGCCTCGCGATCCTGGTGGTCCTGTTCCGCAATCGCGCGACGATCAATGTCGACGAGCTCGACTCCTTGAAGGGCTGAGCACCTCATGTCCGCACAACTTTCCCAGAACATGCTGCTCGCGGTGCCGCTGGCGCCGCTGGTCGGTGCCGTCGTCGCCGGGCTCTTCGGCAAGCAGGTGGGCCGCCGCGGCGCGCACACCGTGACCATCCTCGGCGTGCTGATCGCCTTCATCATCTCGGCGATGACGCTGAAGGCGGTGGCCGTCGACGGCGCGCGCTTCAACGCCACCATCTACGAGTGGATGACGCTCGGCTCGCTGAAGATGGAGATCGGCTTCCTGGTCGACGGCCTGACCGCGATGATGATGTGCGTCGTGACCTTCGTGTCGCTGATGGTGCACATCTACACCATCGGCTACATGGAAGAAGACCCGGGCTACCAGCGCTTCTTCTCGTACATCTCGCTGTTCACCTTCTCGATGCTGATGCTCGTGATGAGCAACAACATGCTGCAGCTGTTCTTCGGCTGGGAGGCGGTGGGCCTGGTGTCGTACCTGCTGATCGGCTTCTGGTTCACGCGGCCGACCGCGGTGTTCGCGAACATGAAGGCCTTCCTGGTGAACCGGGTCGGCGACTTCGGCTTCATCCTCGGCATCGGCCTGCTGCTGGCCTTCGGCGGCACGCTGAACTACAACGAGATCTTCGCGAAGGCCCCTGAGCTCGCGAAGGCCGTGTTCCCCGGCACCGAATGGATGCTGCTGACGGTGGCCTGCATCTGCCTGTTCATCGGCGCGATGGGCAAGAGCGCGCAGTTCCCGCTGCACGTCTGGCTGCCCGATTCGATGGAAGGCCCGACCCCGATCTCGGCGCTGATCCACGCGGCGACGATGGTCACCGCCGGCATCTTCATGGTGGCGCGCATGTCGCCGCTGTTCGAGTTGTCCGACGTGGCGCTGAGCTTCGTGCTGGTGATCGGCGCGATCACCGCGTTGTTCATGGGCTTCCTCGGCATCATCCAGAACGACATCAAGCGCGTGGTCGCGTACTCGACGCTGTCGCAGCTCGGCTACATGACGGTGGCGCTCGGCGCGTCGGCCTACTCGGTCGCGGTGTTCCACCTGATGACGCACGCCTTCTTCAAGGCGCTGCTGTTCCTCGCGGCCGGCTCGGTGATCATCGGCATGCACCACGACCAGGACATCCGCAACATGGGCGGCCTGCGCAAGTACATGCCGATCACCTGGATCACGTCGCTGCTGGGTTCGCTGGCGCTGATCGGCACGCCGCTGTTCTCGGGTTTCTACTCGAAGGACAGCATCATCGAGGCGGTGCATGCGAGCCACCTGCCGGGTGCCGGCTTCGCGTACTTCGCGGTGATCGTCGGCGTGTTCGTGACGGCCTTCTATTCGTTCCGGATGTATTTCCTGGTCTTCCACGGCAAGGAGAACTTCCGCCACAAGCCGTTCCCCGGCGAGCACGACCACCATGACGACGAGCATGCGCACGATGCGCATGGCCACGATGCTCACGTCCACGTGCCGCACGAATCGCCGTGGGTCGTCACCGCGCCGCTGCTGCTGCTGGCGATCCCGTCGGTCGTGATCGGCTTCATGACGATCCAGGGCATGCTGTACGGCGGCTTCTTCGAGGACGCGATCTTCATCAACCCGGAAAAGCACCCGGCGATGGAAGAGATGAAGAACGAGTTCCACGGTGCCGTCGCGATGGCGCTGCACGGGCTGACGTCGCTGCCGTTCTGGCTGGCGCTTGCCGGCGTCGTCACCGCCTACGTGTTCTACATGGTCAAGCCGGCCATTCCCGCGTGGTTCAAGGCGAAGTTCGGCTTCGTCTACACGATCCTCGAGAACAAGTACTACTTCGACTGGTTCAACGAGAACGTGCTGTCGGCCGGTGCGCGCCTGCTGGGCCGCGGGCTGTGGAAGGGCGGCGACCAGGCCGTCATCGACGGCGTGCTGATCGACGGCTCGGCGCGTGCGGTCGGTGCGTTCGCGTCGGTGGTGCGCGTCGTGCAGACCGGCTACCTCTACTGGTACGCGCTGGTGATGATCCTCGGCGTGATCCTCCTGATCACCTGGCAGCTGTGGGGGCCGCTGATGAGCGCCGCCAGCAGCCTGTTCGGCAAGTAAAAAGCGGCACCGGAGAACAAGAACATGGGTTTGTTGAGCCTTGCCATCTGGCTGCCGATCATCGCGGGCATCGTCCTGCTGCTGGTCGGCCGCGACGAGCACGCCAATGCGGTGCGCTGGATCGCGCTGGTCGCCGCGATCGCGAGCTTCGCGGTCACGATTCCGCTGATCACCGGCTTCGATGCCGGCACCGCCGCGATGCAGTTCCAGGAGAACCTCGCCTGGATCGAGCGCCTGAACGTGCACTACCACCTCGGGGTCGACGGCATCTCGGTGTGGTTCGTGCTGCTGACCGCCTTCATCACGATCATCGTCGTGATCGCCGCGTGGCAGGTCATCACCGAGCGCGTCAACCAGTACATGGGCGCGTTCCTGATCCTGTCGGGGATCATGGTCGGCGTGTTCAGCGCGCTCGACGGCCTGCTGTTCTACGTGTTCTTCGAGGCCACGCTGATCCCGATGTACATCATCATCGGTGTCTGGGGCGGCCCGCGCCGGGTCTATGCGGCGTTCAAGTTCTTCCTGTACACGCTCGCCGGTTCGCTGCTGATGCTGATCGCGCTGATCTTCCTGTACTTCAAGTCGGGCGGCAGCTTCGAGATCCTCACCTGGCACAAGCTGCCGCTGACCATGAACGCGCAGACGCTGCTGTTCTTCGCGTTCTTCGCGGCGTTCGCGGTCAAGGTGCCGATGTGGCCGGTGCATACCTGGCTGCCCGACGCCCACGTCGAGGCGCCGACCGGCGGCTCGGTGGTGCTGGCGGCCATCATGCTGAAGCTCGGCGCCTACGGTTTCCTGCGCTTCTCGATGCCGATCGCCCCCGATGCGAGCCATGCGTACGACTGGTTCATCATCGCGCTGTCGCTGATCGCAGTGGTCTACATCGGCCTGGTCGCGCTGGTGCAGCAGGACATGAAGAAGCTGGTGGCCTATTCGTCGATCGCCCACATGGGCTTCGCGACGCTCGGCTTCTTCATCTTCAGCGAGCTCGGCGTCTCTGGCGCGCTGGTGCAGATGATCTCGCACGGCTTCGTGTCCGGCGCGATGTTCCTGTGCATCGGCGTGCTGTACGACCGGGTGCATTCGCGCGAGATCTCGAGCTACGGCGGCGTCGTCAACACGATGCCGAAGTTCGCCGCGTTCGCGGTGCTGTTCGCGATGGCCAACTGCGGCCTGCCGGGCACCGGCGGCTTCGTCGGCGAATGGATGGTGATCCTCGGCACCGTGAAGGCCAACTTCTGGCTCGGCGCGCTGGCGTCGACCACGCTGGTGTTCGGCGCTGCCTACACGCTGTGGATGGTCAAGCGGGTGTACTTCGGCCCGGTGGCCAACGAAGACGTGCGCGCGCTCGACGACATCAACGCCCGCGAATTCCTGATGCTCGCGCTGCTGGCGGTGGCCGTGCTGTGGATGGGCGTCTACCCGAAGCCCTTTACCGACACCATGCACGTCAGCGTGACCGAGCTGCTGAAGCACGTGGCCGTCTCGAAACTGAATTGAAGCGGCGGCAATGATGATCAAAGACATGAACTGGCTGGCCGTCTACCCGGAACTGGTCCTGCTCGCGATGGCCTGCGTGGTCGCGATGGTCGACCTGTGGGTCACCGACCCGAAGCGCACGCCCACCTACTGGCTGACGCAGGCGACGCTCGCCGTCGTCGGCGGCATGCACCTGCTGTACTTCGACGCCGGCTTCACCGTCTACGGCATGCAGCGCATGATGGTGACCGACCCGCTCGGCCACCTGCTGGGCTTCTTCGCGGCACTCGCGGTGATGATCACGCTGGTCTATGCGCGGCCGTACGCCGAGAGCCGCGAGATGCTGAAGGGCGAGCTGTTCACGCTGTCGCTGTTCTCGCTGCTCGGCATCTCGGTGATGCTGGCGGCCAACAACTTCCTGGTGATCTACCTCGGGCTGGAGCTGATGTCGCTGTCGCTGTATGCGCTGACCGCGATGCGCCGCGACCATGCGCAGTCGACCGAAGCCGCGATGAAGTACTTCGTGCTCGGCGCGCTGGCCAGCGGCTTCCTGCTGTACGGCCTGTCGATGATGTACGGCGCGACCGGCTCGCTCGACATCCCGAAGGTGTTCAACGCGATCGCGACCGGCCAGCTGAACCCGACCGTGCTGGCGCTGGGCCTGGTGTTCATCGTCGCGGGCCTGGCATTCAAGCTCGGCGCGGTGCCGTTCCACATGTGGCTGCCCGACGTCTACCACGGCGCGCCGACGGCGGTCACGCTGCTGATCGCCGGCGCGCCGAAGCTCGCGGCCTTCGCGATGACCTTCCGGCTGCTGGTCGAGGGCCTGTCGGGCGTGGCCGGCGACTGGCAGCAGATGATGATGGTGCTGGCAGTCGCGTCGATGTTCCTCGGCAACCTGGCCGCCATCGCGCAGAGCAACCTGAAGCGCATGCTGGCGTACTCGACGATCGCGCAGATGGGCTTCATGCTGCTCGGCTTCACGACCACCGTGATCACCGGCAACACGCTGTCGGCGTCGAACGGCTACAGCTCGGCGCTGTTCTACATGGTGACCTACGTCTTCACGACGCTCGGCACCTTCGGCGTCGTGATGCTGCTGTCGCGCCAGGGTTTCGAGTCGGAGAACATCGACGACTTGCGCGGCCTGGCCAAGCGCAACCCGTGGTACGCCGGCGTGATGGCGATCTTCATGTTCTCGCTGGCCGGCATCCCGCCGACGGTGGGCTTCTACGCGAAGCTTGCGGTGCTGCAGGCGCTGATCACGACCAACGTCACGTTCTACATCGTCGTCGCGGTGCTGGCGGTGCTGCTGTCGCTGGTGGGTGCGTTCTACTACCTGCGCCTGGTGAAGGTGATGTACTTCGAAGAGCCGGTCGACACGCAGCCGATCGTCGCCGGGGGCGATGTGCGCGTGGTGCTGTCGCTGAACGGCGCGGCGGTGCTGGTCTTCGGCATCCTGCCGGGCGGCCTGATGGCGCTGTGCTCGCAGGCGATCTTGAAGGCACTTTCCACTTGAAGTGACCACAGTCGTTGCGGAATTGGCGTGCTGGCGGGCGGGGCATCGCGCCGCCGGCCCCACCGGCCGCACGCTCTGCTGATAATGCGCGCATGAAAGTGCTCAATCTGTGCTGCGCGCAAGACCACCGCTTCGAAGGCTGGTTCGGCTCTGAGGCCGATTTCCAGTCGCAGTTCGACGGCGGGCTGGTCGAATGCCCGTTGTGCGGTGACAAGACCGTCGCCCGGTTGCCGAGTGCACCGCGCCTGAACGTGTCGGGCGCGCGCGAGCCGAAGGCCGCGGCACCCGCGCCGGCCGAGCCGGCGCTGCCGGCCACGCCGGAGGCGATCACGATGCAGGCGATGTGGCTGAAGGCGGTGCAGCACGTGATGGCGAACACCGACGATGTCGGCGAGCGCTTTGCCGAAGAGGCCCGCCGCATGCACTATGGTGAAGTCGAGGAGCGCGCCATTCGGGGGCGCGCGAGCCGCGAAGACGCCCAGGCGCTGGCCGATGAAGGCATCGAGGTGATGCCGCTGCCGCTGCCTGCTGCTGCGAAGGGGCGGCTTCAGTAGCCCTGTTGCCAATCCCCTGGGCGATTTGCGCGAGCAAAGGCGCGGGCGGGGGGTGTGGGGCGCGCCGGACGGTGCGGTCCTCGCCCCTGGCGGGGCGAGGACTTCCCTCCGCCATCTGCTTTCATGAACCGTCGCCGAAACTCCCTCCACTCACTTCGTTCGTTGTGGTCAAACAGTCGGC
>Ga0209050_1001457_pt1 | contig 25353 bp, 30 predicted proteins | sample Araplavi_mTSA_r2_FD_184276 | JGI IMG/M metagenome (GOLD analysis project Ga0209050, IMG submission 184276) | Arabidopsis root microbial communities from North Carolina, USA - plate scrape MF_Cvi_mTSA_r2 (SPAdes) (version 2) | ecosystem: Host-associated > Plants > Roots > Endosphere | place: USA... | reverse complement strand
GCGCAGCCGGGGCGGGCCAGCTTATCCGCCGCTCCCCGCCACGCTTCCGCTAGACGGCGTCGACGAAGGATTGGATCAGATCGAACCCGACTGATGTCGCATCCCGGCACGACATTTGCCGTGTCCCTGAATCAGTTTGAAAGCGGTTGGCATTGACCAAAAAAAAGGCGCCCGCGTGATCGAGATCAAACGCGCGCTAGATGAAGATATCTGTCCTCGCTGAGGAAGCGCTCTTCTGGGTCGCAAGGCGCACATAAAGCGGACGAACCAACCCGGCTTCGACGGAAACGCCGAAAGAGCACGGATAATGTCGCGATTTAGAATTGGGGCCTCACCCCTCGACGCCGAAGTTGTGGGCTAGCTGGGTCCGCTCCCGCGCCGCGACCCGTAATCGATTGGTGTTCCATGCTGTTCTGCGGTGCCTTCGATTGGCTGTTCGGTTCGCTCGACGGTCACTGGCAACCTTTATCCAGCAAAGGCAGAATTGGTCCTCCGCATCCATCTGAAGGAGGCACGATTGCAGCGACGGATTTTCTTGTATGGCGTTTTCGACGATCTGTCCCTCCCATGACGGCCGACGTCTACAATCGCCCGGAGCGCTTTGTCCGCCTAGATGAAGTCAAGCGGCGCGTAGGACTTGGAAAATCAATGATCTATCAGCTCATCAAAGAGGATAGATTCCCGGCGCCCTACAAGCTTTCGTCGGCTGCTGCGCGTTGGAGCGACCGGGAAATTACCACCTGGATCGACGACGTCAAAGACGGCTTCGAAGGCAAGAAGCGCAAGGTCTAGGCGGCTGAAGCAAGGCCCGCCGATTCCGTTGTCTGCCTTCTTCTGCCGGTCAGGTCGGTCGGAAATCGGAACGAGGGAGGAACTGGCGCCGGGATGCGCCGGCGCGAATGTCCGCCGACGCCCTTTGTTGGCCGCTCGACGAGGACCCGCGGCTCAGGCAAGGGTGCAGCGAGAAGATCGGCCCATATCTCTGCCAGCTCCCTGCGCCGGTCCATATAGGCGGCGCGGTTGTAAGCACCCTCGACCTTTTCCTTCGGCACATGCGCCAGCATGAGATCGATGATCTTGCGATCGTGCTTCTTGCCGTTTCGTTCGGCCCATTCGTTCATGAGGGTGGAAAAGGCCGCGCGAAAACCATGGGGCACGTGATGGCCATGATAGCCGGCCCTGTTCAGCATATATCCGATCGCATTCTCACTCATCGGGCGATGCGTGTGGCGATTGCCGGGAAAGAGCAGGTCATCACCACCGGTGAGCGGCCACAAGGCGCGCAGTACGGCAACGCTCTGCGGCGCCAACGGCACGAGATGGTCACCATCGATCTCTTCCTTGCGGTCCAGATCGCCCTTCATTCGCGCCGCAGGGATGCGCCACAAGGGTTCGGGCCCGTCGAGCTCCTCGAACTCGATCCATCGCGCACCGCGAAGCTCCGATGGGCGCACCGCCGTCAGCGCCAGCAACCGAAGCGCGAGGCGGGTGATCGGACGTGCATCGGATTCCTCGGCATCGTTCATCATCCGCTGGAGCAAACCGAGATCGGTGATCGCGGGCTGCCGCCCCCTCCTCATCGGCTTCAACGCCGCGCCAAGCTTTTCGGCAGGGTCGGTCTCCGCCGTACCGCTGGCGATGGCATAGACAAAGACCGCCGAGATACGTTGCCGGACGCGCTTGGCGGTTTCGATCGAACCGCGCGCTTCGATGGCTTTGAGGAGCTCGAAGATCACTGGCGGCTTCAACGCCGCTATCGGGAGCGTTCCAATGGCTGGAAAGACGTCGCGCACGAGGCTGCGCATCACGTCGTCAGCATGAACGGCCGCCCACTGGGATTTATACGTCTCATGCCACTCGCGTGCGATCTTTTCGAATGTGTTGCGGCTGGCCTCAATGTTCGCCTCGATCTTCAGCCGTTTGACGACGGCCGGATCGCGGCCCTCGCCCAGCTGCGCTCGCGCGTCGTTACGCTTGGCGCGGGCCTCGGCGAGACCGACGAGCGGGTAGATGCCGTAATGCATCGTCTTCTGCTTGCCGTCGAAGGAATAGCTCCATTTCCAGAGCTTCGAGCCGTTGGGTTTGACCAGGAGATACAACCGGTGGCTGTCGGTCAGCTTATAGGGCTTTTCGCGCACCTGCGCCGCGCGGATTTTTGCGTCGTTTAGCATGTTCGTCTCCGAGACCACGTTTTCCAGAACCGGGGCCACGCGACCGGGCCACGCCAAGCGACGGAGGCCTACGGACGGCTGTGGACGAGCCGGACCGCAAAGCGTCGGATTTCTGGGAAAAACATCAATCCTTGTGGACTGTTGTGGACCCCCACGGAGGGGTAGTTGGCGGAGACGGAGGGATTCGAACCCTCGGTACCGGATTTACCAGTACGACGGTTTAGCAAACCGTTGGTTTCAGCCACTCACCCACGTCTCCGCATGGCCTGTCGCGCTAACGACAGTCTGGCCTAGGCGGGTCGCTATAGCCATGCACTTCGCGCCCCGCAACGGCAAAGATTGCGCAAATTTAGGGTCAAAGCAGGCATTTCGTCGGCCGGATGATTCGGCCTGGCGTAAATTCGACTCAAGTCATCGCCGGTTCATTGCTCGCGCGCGAAAGCGAGTCATGATTAACGCAGAATATGGCGCGTGTGCGTCGTTCGATCTTTGGGGGTCCAATATGCGCAAAACGTTCACTAGCCTTGCCTTGGCAGCAATGGCATCGCTCGGCCTCGCGCTGACGCCGCTTCCGGCAGCCGCTCAGATGCGCGAAGTCGATCCCAACAGCACAACGATCGATTACGATCTCAACAATCCTGCGCCGCCGGTGTCGAGCGATTCGGCCGCCGGCACGTCGTACGACAGCGACCTTGCCACCGGCGACCAGCAGACCAGCGAAACGCCGCCCGTAGACGGTCCCACCGCCAACGCCGACATGTCGGCGACGACAGTCGCGGCGGCGCCTGGGTCGACCTACAAGAAGGACGATCTGATCGGCGCTGCCGAAGGGGTGTTCGGCAAGGGCGCGCAGGGCCTCGCCGGGCTGATTGAGGACATATTGAAGAAGCAGGGCGAACCCAACGCCTATATCGTCGGCCGCGAAGCCGGCGGCGCGCTCGTGCTCGGCGTGCGCTATGGTTCGGGCACGCTGCACCACAAGATCGAGGGCGAACTGCCCGCTTATTGGACGGGCCCGTCGATCGGCTTCGACGCGGGTGCCAACGCCGGCAACACCTTTGTCCTCGTCTATAATCTCTTCGACAGCGAGGATCTCTATAAACGCTACCCCGCAGGTGAAGGTGCCGCCTATCTGGTCGGCGGTTTCAACGCGAGCTACATGCGCCGCGGCGACGTCGTGCTGATCCCGATCCGCGTCGGCGTCGGCGCGCGGCTGGGCGTGAACGCCGGCTATATGAAGTTCCGCAAAAAGCAGAACTGGGTCCCCTTCTAAGCACAACCCGTTTGCCACGGGGGCGACAGCCCGCGCTTCGGCGCGGGCTTTTTCTTTGCCTAATAGGAATTGGCGGCCGATAGCCGCTTTTGAAGCGGTAGATCGCGGGGAACTGCGAGAGATGCTATCCTGCGACGACACGCAACTTGGGGACCAGGACATGACGTCTCACACTGCCGGCCGCCCGCACTATTCGCCCTTCACGATCGGCGGCGGCCTCATCTTCGTGTCCGGCCAACTGCCGCTGCGACCGGGCCGCGACACGTCGCTGGCCGACGCGCCCTTCAAGGTTCAGGTCGAGCAAACGCTCCAGAACCTGAAGGCCGTTCTTCAAGACGCGGGCGTCGAACTGGCGCAGGTGATCAAGACAACGGTTTATCTTAGCGACATCGCCGACTGGGACGAGCTCGACGAGGTCTATGGCCAGTTTTTCGGCGCGGTCCGACCATCGAGGAGCGTGGTGCCCACGGGGCCGCTCCATTTCGGATTTCGGATCGAGATCGAAGCCATTGCTTTGGCGACGAAGGACGCAACGGCTTAACGGGTATCGACTGCACGCATCTGAAGCCGTGGGGAGGCCAAACATGTCTATCGAACCTTTGCATAGCGACCGTCATGCCCTTTCGGCGTTCGAGCGGCAGCCCATTGTGACCGGCATCGCGGTGGGGATCGGCTCGCTGCTCCCGCACGCCTTTCTGCCACCGTCTGCCTCGCTCGGCTTTGCAGCGGTGCTGATCGCGCTGATTGCCGGCATCTATTTCGGTTTCGCGGTTGTGAACGGATCGCCGCGCGACCAGTTTGTCGAGTTCAACGTCAGCGGGGTCTTTGCGGTGTCCGGCCTGCTTGGGCTCCTCTATTGGCCCGTACTGCTGCCGCTTGCCTATTTCGGCCACGCGGCGTGGGATCTTGCGCACCATAACCGGGCCCGCCTACCGCTCGTCGCTATTCCCCAATGGTATGTGCCGTGGTGCGTCGTGATCGACGTCATCGTGGGAGCCGGCCTGCTGATCATCTGGCGCAGCGACGGCCTGATCTGAAGGATTGTTGCCTAATCGCCGTCGAAGGCGATTAGCGTTTCGCAAATGAGACCGGCGCCCGCGAGCCGCTGCGATCCGCCAAGGTCGGGCAGATCGATCACGAACAGCGCCGCGGCGACCTCCGCCCCAACGCTCTGCATCAGCGCCGCGGTCGCTAGGATCGTGCCGCCAGTCGCGAGCAGGTCGTCGACGAGCACGACGCGGTGGCCGGGCAAAACCGCACCCTCGTGCAGCTCGAGCCGGTCGACGCCATATTCGAGTTCATAGTCGACACCGATGGTAACACCGGGCAGCTTGCCCGCCTTGCGCACGGGAACGACGCCCAGCCCCATCGCGGTCGCCATTGCCGCGCCGAACAGGAACCCCCGCGCCTCGACCGCGACGATGAAGTCGGGCCGGTGCACGGAGGCAAGCGCGCTCAGCCGGCGCACGCTTTCGGCAAAGCCGGCGGCGTCGCCGATCAGCGTCGTGATATCGCGAAACTGGATACCCGGCCTCGGAAAGTCCGGGATGGTGCGGACGAGCGACGCGAGGTCGAGGTCCGGCTGAGGCGGGAGGGCGATCATGAGACGCGCCCTCCCCCGCTCATCAATGCTTCTTGTCGGCCCAGATGTTCCGGTACGACAGATAGGTCAGCACGGTGAAGATCAGCAGGAAGAAGAACACTGCATAACCCACCTGGATGCGCTTGATCAGCTTCGGCTCGGCGGTCCAGACGAGGAACGCCGTGACGTCTTTCGACATCTGATCGACGGTCGCCTTGGTGCCGTCCGCATAGGTCACCTGATTGGGCGCCAGCGGCGGGGCCATCGCGAGGTTGAGGTTCGCGAAATAGGGGTTGTAGTGCAGCCCCGTGCCCGGCTTCAGTTCGGCCGGAAGGTTCTTCGGCGGGTTCTGGAAGCCGGTCAGCAGCGAATAGACATAGTCCTTGCCGCCTTCGCGCGCCTTGGTGATCAGCGAAAGGTCGGGCGGCAGCGCGTTGTTGTTCGCGGCGCGGGCAGCCGTTTCGTTCGCATAGGGCGACGGGAAATAATCAGACGGCAGGCCGTCGCGCGTCGCCGGTTCCCCCGTGTCGGGGTTGATCGACGGAACCTGGAAACCCTTGGCGAAGGTCTTGATCTGGCCTTCGGTATAGCCGAGGTCCGCAACGTCGCGGAAGGCGACAAGATGCAGGCTGTGGCAGGCCGAGCAGACTTCCTTGTACACCTGCATGCCGCGCTGCAGCTGGGCCTTGTCCCAGTGCGGCAGGACGATGCCATCGCTTGCCAGCTTCAGATGCCGGGGATGTTTGTGAAACTCGTGCGCGACATTGGCTTCATTGCTGAGCGGCGTCGTGAAGATCGCGAGCACCAGCGCGGTAATGAAACCGAGACCGACGAGAAAACCGAGCGGACGAACCATAGCTGTATCAGCTCCTATTAAAGTCCGGCGCTCAGGCCGTTGCCGAAGCCGACGTGGTGTCGGTGGCATGTTTGGCGAGGACCGCTTCGGTGATCGAATTCGGCATCGGAAGCGGGCGTTCGATCCGCGACACGATCGGCAGGATCACCAGGAAGTGAGCGAAGTAATAGATCGCGCCCAGCTGGCTGAGGATCACCCACGGCTGTTCCGCCGGCTGCATGCCGCACCAGCCGAGCAGAAGCACGTCGACGACGAGTATCCAGAAGAAGATCCGGTACAGCGGACGATAGTTCGACGACTTGATCGGCGAGCTGTCGAGCCACGGCAGGAAGAACAGCAGCGCGATCGATGCGAACATCGCGATGACGCCCCACAGCTTCGCGTCGATCCACAGGAAGTTGAAGGTGAAGGCCTTCAGGATCGCGTAGAAGGGCAGGAAGTACCATTCGGGAACGATATGCGCCGGGGTCGAAAGCGAGTTTGCCGGGATATAGTTGTCGGCGTGACCGAGCGTGTTCGGGCTGAAGAAGGTCAGCGCGACGAAGATCAGCAGGAAGACGCCGACGCCGAAGCCGTCCTTCGCGGTGTAATAGGGGTGGAACGGGACCGTGTCCTGTTCGTCCTTCACCTCGATGCCGGTCGGGTTCGACGAACCCGGGATGTGCAGCGCCCAGATGTGCAGGATGATGACACCCAGGATCACGAACGGCAGCAGATAGTGCAGCGAGAAGAAACGGTTGAGCGTGGCGTTGTCGGGGACGAAGCCGCCGAGCAGCCATTCGCGCACCGGCTCGCCGACCAGCGGTATCGCCGAGAAGAAGCCGGTGATCACCTGCGCGCCCCAGAAGCTCATCTGGCCCCACGGCAGCACATAGCCCATGAAGGCGGTCGCCATCATGAGGAGGAAAATCACGACGCCGAGCAGCCACACCATTTCGCGCGGCGCCTTGTACGAACCGTAATAAAGGCCGCGGAAAATGTGCAGATAGACGACGATGAAGAACATGCTCGCGCCGTTCATATGCGCGTAGCGGATGAACCAGCCGGCGTTCACGTCGCGCATGATATGCTCGACCGAGTTGAACGCGACGCTCGCATTCGCGGCATAGTGCATCGCCAGAACGATACCGGTGATGATCTGGATCATCAGCGCGGCGCCGGCGAGGACGCCGAAGTTCCAGAAATAGTTGAGGTTGCGCGGCACCGGATAGCCGGGGCCCGTGGCGTTGTAGACGAGGCGCGGAATCGGCAGCTTCTCGTCCATCCACTTCATCAGCGGATGCGTCGGTTCATAGGGTTTGGCCCAGGGAAAGCTCATCTTATCTCGCTCCTCAGCCGATCGTCACGACGGTGTCGCTGTTGAATTCATAGGGCGGCACAACCAGATTCTTGGGTGCCGGGCCCTTACGGATGCGCGCCGCGGTGTCGTAGTGCGAACCGTGGCACGGGCAGAAATAACCGCCGAAATCGCCCTTGTTCTCGCCTTCCGCAGCACCGAGCGGCACGCAGCCGAGGTGGGTGCAGACGCCCAGCGTGATCAGCCAGTTTTCCTTGCCGGGCTTGGTGCGCTGGTCGATCGTTTCGGGATCGCGCAGGTCGCCGAGCGGAACGGCCTTGGCTTCGGCGATTTCCTTGGCGACGAGGTTACGCACGAACACCGGCTGCTTGCGCCAGCTTGTCTTGATCGCCTGACCGGGCTGGATCGCCGAAATATCGATTTCGGTCGTCGACAGCGCCAGAACGTCTGCCGACGGGTTCATCTGGTTGAGCAGCGGCAGCACCACGGCGACCGCACCGACACCAGCGAAACTCACCGCCGCAATATTGATGAAATCCCGGCGGCGTACGCCATCCTCGATACCGGCGTTGAGTTCAGATTCACTGGCCATTCGACTGCCCTTGCATGGGTGAACTAACAAAAGTTCTCGAAGTTATGGCCGTCCCTGTTGCACGCGCACGAAAGCGCACAACCCGGCGGCCCCTCCGGGAATTGCGGGCCTGATAGCCGCACTGTCCGGGCTTGCCAACAGGCAATTTCTGCTTCGCTTACTGTACAAAGGCGCCCGGCGAAGACCTCTCGATTCATCGCGCCTCTGCGGCTATGGGCCAATGATGGAAATCGCCCTGTTTCAGCCGGATATCGCGGGCAATGTCGGCACGACGTTGCGCACCGCCGCGTGCTTTGGCGTGCCCGCGCATATCATCGAGCCTTGCGGTTTTCCCTTCTCCGACGGCGCGCTCAAACGCGCGGGGATGGACTATGCGACACGCGCGAATGTGCGCCGCCATGCCGACTGGAACGGCTTCCACCAATGGAGTGCCGACGCCGGACAGCGGCTGGTGCTGCTGACGACGGCGGGGGCGACGCCCCTGCCCGCCTTTGCGTTCGAGCCGGACGACGTCTTACTGCTCGGCGCCGAATCCTCGGGCGTTCCGCCCCATGTCCACGGCGCGGTCGCGGCGCGGGTCGCAATTCCGATGCAGCCGGGCTTTCGATCCTTGAATGTCGCGGTCGCGGCTGGCATCGCGCTCGCCGAAGCGCTCAGGCAAACGAAAGGCTTTCCGGCATGATCTCGCTCGACCCGCAGCAACAGACGGCACGTAGCTGGTTCGAATCGCTCCGCGACCGCATATGCGCCGAATTCGAGAAGATCGAGGCCGAGGCGGGCAGCGACGCGCGCTTTGCCTATACGCCGTGGGACCGCGAAGCCGAGGGTCTCGAGCCCGGCGAAGGCGGCGGCGGAGTGCGCGGCGTGATGACGGGGCAGGTTTTTGAAAAGGTCGGCGTCAACGTCTCGACCGTCGCCGGCGAGTTCGCGCCCGATTTCGCCGGGTCGATCCATGGCGCAGGCGAGGACCCGAGCTTCTTTGCGACCGGGATCAGCCTCGTCGCGCATATGGCGAACCCGCATGTCCCCGCGGTGCATATGAACACGCGCTTCCTCGCGACGACGAAGCGCTGGTTCGGCGGCGGCGCCGATCTCAACCCGCCGATCGAATATGCCGAGGACACCGACGCCTTTCACGCGCGGCTGCGCGCCGCCTGCGCGCCCTTTGGCCCCGACGTCTACGAACGCTATGCCAAATGGGCCGAGGATTATTTCTATATCCCGCACCGCGGCGTCCACCGCGGGGTGGGGGGCATCTTCTACGACCACCTCGAATGCGGCGACGACGCCGAGTTCGACCGCAATTTCCAGCTGACGCAAGCGGTCGGCGAGGCTTTCCTCGACATCTTCCCGCAGATCGTGCGCCGCCGGATGGGCCTGCCCTTCACCGAGGCCGAACGCGAGGCGCAGTTGATCTGGCGCGGGCGCTATGCCGAGTTCAATCTCGTCTATGATCGAGGGACGCTGTTCGGACTGAAAACCGGCGGCAATATCGACGCAATCCTGATGAGCCTGCCGCCGCTCGCCAAATGGAGCTGACGTAAAGAGGGCGCCTCCGTTTCCGGAAGCGCCCCCTTTTCGTCCGCCTTTACCAATCAGGCGAAAACGTCGCCCGATGCACGCGGCGCCAGCGCGCGATAGACGCCGACCGGCATCGAGAAAGAGATCATGATGATCGGCAGGTAGACGAGCGCCGCCATCACAATCATGCTCAGGATCGCTCCGACCACCGAACCGCCCAGGATCGCGCCCAGGACGCCGCCGAAGATCATGCCCGCGATCAACGCATAGACGAACACCCCGATCGTGAAGAGCAGGTAGAAGCCGACGATCGTCCATTGCGACGGACCGGTCAACCGCCACGATTCGCCAAGGCCGGTCATCGGGTTACGTGTCAGTTGGTCGGCCATAACCGGTCCGGCGACCATGAAACGCCCCTGCACCCACAGCATGAAAACGAGCAGGCCGATATAGAGGATGACCATCAGGAAAATCGCGCCGCCACCGAGTGCGCCCGATTCCAGTGCGGCCGGGGACAACCCGCCCATCCCGCCCATCGCCGCCCCAAAAATCAGCGTTAGGACGAGCATGATGACGAAGATGACGATATAGGCCGCGATCATCACCACGAACATGCCGAATGCCAGTGCCGGGCCGGCCTGGAACGCCCAGGCAAAATTCGGCGCTTCGCCCGGATGCATGCCGCCGCGCCAGATCAGCATCGAAACGCCGTAAAAAACGATGGCGGCGATCAGCGCGAAAAGCGCGATCTTGCCGAACGCCCCCATCACGAGCGACGGGTCATTGGGTGCCAAGGCCATCGCCGAGAAGGTCGAGCCGAGGAACAGATAGCCGAGCAAGCCAACGACGACCAAGGCGCCGCCCACCCAGATCAGCATCTGCATCCAATTGGCCTTCAGAAACGCAAAGGTTTCCGAAAAGGCCGCTCCGATACTCATTTTTGTCATGTCACTTCCCCCTGTTTTTAAATCAGATTCTCACACTCCATCCAAGGCGGGCAAAGCCGGACGGCTTCGTCCCATTTGCGACACATCATTATGATTTGCGGTGACCCGCGTCACTGGAACACGTCGGACGAGGTCCGAAGCGCGAGTTGGCGATAGGCCGCGGCCGAAACGGCAATCGAGGCCAGGCTGCCCACGGTGCTGAACGCGGCCTCGATGAAGCCGCCGAGCATCCGCCCGAACCCCGGCTCGCTGCCCGCGATGACCGAAACGATTCCCCCGACGATCAGCGCCGCGATCACGATCACCAGTGCCACGAGAAAAAGGAAAAAGAAGATCGCCCAGCCGTTGCCCCGCGTAAGATCCCAACTCGCGCGGATCGCCTCGAACGGATTGTAGAGCCCGCGGTCGGCGACCGCCGGGGCAACGAGCGCGAGACGCCCGACAAGATAGATGCCGGGAATGATCAGCAACAGGAAGCCGATACCGATGGCGAAACCGCACAAAATCTGGATCGCGATCATGGTCGGAAAGACTGTGAGCGCGAACGTCAGCGCCTCGCCGACGCTGACGCCCGCCCGCGACAGCCAGAGCCGCAGGATCCCCGCCGTGCCGATCAGCGAACAGAGCGCGATGGCGAGTTGGCCCGGGATCATCTGCCGGAAACTTTCCTGAAACGTCGCCATGACCTGGTTGAAATCGGCACCCGCCGCGGGCTCGATCGGGACCGGCCCGAACCATGCGACCGCCAGCGCCGGGAGGAACAGAAACACGCCCGCGATCGTGCCAACCAGCGCCGTATGCGATTTCAAAAGCTGCAGGGTGTCGTCCCACGCCGCACCCATGTCGAATTTTACCATTGATACCCCGTCATTTTTTCGATTTCTCTATCATCCGAAGGTGACGATCTTCGGCGCTCCTGTCCAGCCCCGTCGGCAAGCGGCGCGGAGGGCCTTGCGCAAGGCGCCGCGGCGCGCCAGATAGCCCGCGCAATGAACGCACTTCCTCCGCCCGAATGGACCATCAGCCCCGGCCTGACCGACTATGATGCGGCCTTGGCCGACATGGAGGCACGCGCGGCCGCGATCCACGCCGGCGAGGCGGGCGAGCGGATCTGGCTGATCGAGCATCCGCCGCTCTATACCGCCGGGACCAGCGCCGATCCTGCCGAGTTGCTCAATCCCCAGTTTCCGGTCTACGACGCGGGTCGCGGCGGACGTTATACCTATCATGGCCCGGGCCAGCGCGTCGGCTATGTCCAACTCGACCTGACGCAGCGCGGACGCGACGTGCGCGCTTATGTGTCGGCACTCGAAGGTTGGGTGATCGACGCGCTCGCGCTGCTCGGCGTCGAGGCACGGCGCGCCGAAGGACGCATCGGCATCTGGACAGACGACCGCGACGGCCGCGAAGCCAAGATCGGCGCGATCGGCGTGCGCGTGAAGCGCTGGGTCACGATGCACGGCTTTTCGCTCAACGTCGCACCTGACTTGGCGCATTTTGGCGGCATCGTCCCGTGCGGGATCGCCGAATTCCCGGTGACGAGCCTCGCCGCGCTCGGCCGGACGGCGTCGTTCGCCGACGTCGACGCGGCGCTCGTCCAGACGCTTCCAGCCTTTCTCGACAAGCTTTCGCCAAGCGATTAGGAACGCCGCATGACCCGCACCCTTTTCGCATCGCTCTCCCTGCTCGCCCTCGCTGCCTGCGGCGGCGGCGACACCGCCGGCAAATCGACAACGAAGCTCGACGCGGTCGAGGTCCAGCCGGGATCGGTGAGCGATTCGATGATCATCCTCGACGATGCGGTCAGCGACGGCACCGCGGTCGACAACAGCATCCCCGACGACGGCACCAAGAAGGACGTGGCGAAAACCGACGACGCCGACAGCGCCGATGAGGCTGCGCCCGAAAGCGACGCCGACGACAATCCCGAAGCGGTCGACATGCCGGTCGCGAAAAAGGCGGTCACCGCCGATTCCGCCGCGAAGAAGGGCGAATAGGCGCTTAGCGCAATCCCAGATTCTTGTGCGTCTGCAGCGACAGGCGCCAGCGCGGATCGTCCATCACCAGATCGATGCACGCCTGCACATTGGCGGCCGCGTGCGGATCGTCGAGCGGTTGCACGAGCAGATGCGCGAAATCGAGGGCCGCGAGCCGCGCGACATCGCTACCCGGTTGGGGCCAGACCAGCTTGAGCTCGTCGCCGCTCGTCTGGACCAGCTCGCTGCCCGCCTTCGGGCTGACGCAGATCCAGTCGATGCGGCGCGGAATAGGAAAGGTGCCGTTGCTTTCGATCGCGATCGTGAAGCCGCGTTCGTGGAGCGCGTCGATCAGCGCATCGTCGACCTGCAGCATTGGCTCGCCGCCGGTTAGCACGACATAGCGATCGTCGCTGCCCTGCCCCCAGCTTTCTCCGATGATGTCGGCGAGCGCCGCGGCGGTCTTGTATTTTCCACCCAAGGTCCCGTCGGTGCCGACGAAATCGGTGTCGCAGAATTGGCAAACCGCCTTGGCGCGATCCTTTTCGCGCCCGGTCCAGAGATTGCAGCCGGCAAAGCGGCAGAACACCGCGCGGCGGCCCGCCTGCGCGCCCTCCCCCTGCAACGTGAGGAAAATCTCTTTGACGGCGTAGGTCATGGGATCAGGCGTAACGGGTCGGGTCGGCAAGCCCCGCGTCGGCGAAGCCCTTCGAACGCAAGCGACAGCTGTCGCACGATCCGCAATGCAGCCCCTCGGGGGTCGGGTCGTAGCACGACCAGCTCATTCCCGCGTCCATACCGAGCCGCGCCGCTTCGGCGGCGATATCGGCCTTGGTCATATGCTGAAGCGGTGCGAGGATATGGAAATCGACACCCTTGTCGCCGTCGCGCGTTGCGAGCGCCGCCAGCTTCTCGAACCCCTGGATGAATTCGGGGCGGCAGTCGGGATAGCCCGAATAGTCGAGTGCATTGACGCCGATCACGATGTCCCGCGCCTGCCGCGCCTCGGCGAGCCCGAGCGTCAGCGATAGGAAGATAAGGTTGCGCGCGGGGACATAGGTGACGGGAACATCGCCGCCCCCCTCAACGCTGGGCACGCCGTCCTTCGGCACGTCGATATCGGCGGTGAGCGCCGATCCGCCGAAACGGCGAAGATCGAGCGGCAGCACAATATGCTCGGCCGCGCCGACGTAGGCGGCGATCCGCGCCGCCGATTCCAGTTCGACGCGGTGACGCTGGTTATAATCGATCGTCAGCGCGACGATGCGCGCACCCGCTTCGCGCACGAGGCCCGCGCACACCATCGAGTCGAGCCCGCCCGACAAGAGAACGATCAGGGTTTTTCCGGCTAGATCCTGCATCGGCGCCAGATAGGCCCGCGCCGCGAGGGGTGCAAGTGCTGCGCCGCACCAAAAGAAATGGGCCGCGTGGCAATCGCCGCACGGCCCAGTTCGGCGTGACAGCCGTTAGGAAGAAGGGCACACAAGAAGAAGCCCTGCAAACCACGTAACGCAGCATAGTTAATATTTGGTTCGCTCAGCAGCCGCCGGCGCGTCGCGCCTCGATCGCCTGCGAGAAAGGCTTGCCTTCGGCGATGCCCTGCGTGTCGATCTGGACCAGCCGGTTCGTCTCGCTGCGGATCGTCGTGCGGCCATGGCCGGCGCCGGGGCAGGTATAATGGACCGTGACCGAATTCGGCGTGTCCTCGATGACATAGCGCGAGCAGGTTGCACGGGGATGCTGGATCTGGATCATCCGCCGCGCGTCGCCGACGCAGATCGTCTGCAGCACGGCATCCTTGCCGCGTTCGCGCAGCTGCCAGCTGCCCTTTTCGAGCCGGTCGAGCATCGCCAGCGACGGTGCCTGCGCCGGCACCGCGCTCGCGCCGGCACAGCCGAGCGCAATCAGGGACATTCGCAATGCGGGAGATAAGATCGCCATTCCACCTATCCATTGGCCGCCCGCAAGCGAGCGAACTGCGACCCCGTTGCCAATTAGCTAGCAATCCGAAACCGCGATTTCAACCGCTTGGCGCTCGATTGACCCGCTTCATCCGCGGTCGCGGCAGGAATTGCGCTCTTATTCCGTGCGATTATGGGTCGCAATTTCATCCAGTGGGATCGGAAAGAAGCGCGAACAAAAGGCGCAATCGACGACGATCCTGCCATTTTCGTCGGCCATGTCGGCCCGCTCGGTTTCGGGGAATTGCGCGAGCACGCCGGCGAAATAGGCGGTGCTGCACCGGCAGCCGCGCGACACCGAAACGCCGGGTTCGACGCGAACCTCATCCTCATGGAACAGCCGCCATGCTAGCGTTTCGAGCGACGTCGCGGGATCGGTGAGTTCCTCGTCCTTCAACGTCGTCGCAATCGTGCGCGCATGGTCCCATTCGGGATTGTCATGCCGGACGTGCAGGCGGTCGCGGCCGACTTCGCCCTCGGGTAGATGCTGGAGCAGCAGTCCGCCGGCAAGGCACCCCGCCTCGGGATCGTGGCGCGCGGCAAGCTTGATGAGGCTCGAAATCTGTTCGGACTGCTCGAAATAATGTTCGGCCGCCTCGCCGATCGACGCGCCTTCAAGGGGGACGATGCCCTGATAACGCTCAGCGGTCGCCGCCTGGTCAAAGGTGATCGCGAGGAAGCCTTCGCCGAACAGCGCGAACAGGGTCGGATCGGATCCGACCTCGGCAAGGCGCTCGGCGTCGAATTTCAGATAGCCGCGCAGTTCGCCGCCGCGATAGTCACAGACGAGCAGCTCGATCGGGCCGCCGCCGGTCTGCGCCTGAAGCGTCATCTGGCCATTTTCGTCCTTCAGCGTCGAACCGAGCAGGACGGTGAGCACCAGCGCCTCCGCCAGCAGCTTTTCGGCCACCGGCGGATAATTATGCGCCCCCATGATCGTCTGGAGCGTCGGCCCCAATCGCACCAGCCGCCCGCGCACATGTCGTTCGGCGATGGTGAACAGCAAGGGCTGGTCGAACCAGGTTTCGATGATTTCACTCACGTCTTCGAACTCACAATTTTCCGAACGCCCAGAGCAGGATCGATTTCTGCGCATGGACCCGGTTTTCGGCTTCGTCCCATACCCGCGATTGCGGCCCGTCCATTACCGCGTCGACGACCTCGTCGCCGCGATGTGCGGGCAGGCAATGGAGGAAGATCGCGTCGCTCTTGGCGCCCGTCATCAGCCGTTCGTCGACCTGATAGGGCGCCATCGCCGCAATCTTGTTGTGCGCATGATCCTGTCCCATCGACACCCAGGTGTCGGTGACGACCAGATCGGCGCCTGCCACAGCCTCGCGCGCATCGCGCGTGATCTCGATACGGACGCCCTTCGCGCGCGCCGCTTCGACGAAGCTCGCGTCGGGTTCATAGCCCTGTGGTACGCCCGCGCGGACGTGAAAGCCGAACAGGCCGGCTGCCTCGATCAGCGACGCGAGGACATTGTTGCCGTCGCCGAGCCACGCGAGTTCGAGCCCGGGCAGCGCCTTGCCGCTCTCGACCACCGTCAACAGGTCGGCGACGATCTGGCACGGATGCGACAGGTCGGTCAGCCCATTGATCACCGGCACGCTGGCATATTCGGCCAATTCCTCGACCTTCGCATGGTCGTCGGTGCGGATCATGATCGCGTCGGCATAGCGCGACAGCACGCGCGCAGTGTCGGCGATGGTCTCGCCGCGGCCGAGCTGCGTCACGCCCGCGTCCATAATCATCGACGTGCCGCCAAGCTGGCGGATCGCGATGTCGAACGAGGCGCGCGTGCGCGTCGAATTCTTCTCGAACACCATCGCGAGCACATGCCCGGCGAGCGGCGCATCGGCGTCGACCTTGCCCTTTGGCCAGCCCGCACGCGCCGCCTTGCGATCGATCGCATCGGCAAGCATCGCGGCGACCGCATCCCCGCCCGCGTCGGACAGGTTGAGGAAGTGCCGCATCAGCCTTCGGGCGGCGTGTAGCTCGCCGCGCCCGCTGACAATTTCTCGATGAATTCGGCGATATGGCTGTCGTCGATGTTGAGTGGCGGCAGCACGCGGACGACATTCTCGCCCGCCGCGACGGTCAGCAGCCCGTGGTTGTCGCGCAGATGCGCCACGAACGCACGGCTGTCCGAGCTAAGCTTGAGCCCGAGCATCAGCCCGACGCCGCGGACGCTGTCGAACAGTTGGTCGTGGTTCGGGATGAGCTGCTCGAGCGCGCCGCGCAGGCGCTCGCCGGTCGCCTTGACCTGATCGAGGAAGCCTTCTTCGAGCACGACGTCGAGTACCGCCTGCCCCGCAGCGCAAGCGAGCGGGTTGCCGCCATAGGTCGAGCCATGCGTACCGATGACCATGCCGCGCGCGGCCTTTTCGGTCGCGAGGCACGCGCCCATCGGGAAGCCGCCGCCAATGCCCTTTGCGCTCGCCATAATATCGGGGGTCACGCCATAATGCTCATAGGCGTAAAGATGGCCAGTCCGCGCGACGCCGCACTGGACCTCGTCGAACACGAGCATCAGGTCGCGCTTGTCGCAGATATCGCGCAGCGCCTGAAGGAAAGGCTGCGACGCGGGACGGATGCCGCCCTCACCCTGGATCGGCTCGACAAGGAAGCCTGCCGTATTATCGTCGACGAGGTCGAGCGCGGCGTTGATGTCGTCGAACGGCGCATAGGCGAAGCCGGGCAACAGCGGGTCGAAGCCCTTGCGCAGTTTCTCCTGATTGGTCGCCGAAATGGTGCCCAGCGTGCGGCCGTGGAAAGCGTTGTTGAAGGTGATCAGCGTGTGCTTCTCGGCATTGCCGGCGCTCGAATGATAGGCGCGCGCGGTCTTGATCGAACATTCGACCGCCTCGGCGCCCGAGTTGGTCAGGAAAACCCTGTCAGCGAAGGTGTTCTCGACGAGGCGCGCGGCATAGGCTTCACCCTGCGGGCTGCCATAGAGGTTCGACACGTGCATCAGCGTCGCGGCCTGCTCCTGGATCGCCTTCGTCAGGTGCGGATGACCATGCCCGAGCAGGTTGACCGCGATGCCGCTCGCGAAGTCGAGATAGCGCTCGCCTCGCTCGCCGATCAGATAGGCGCCCTCGCCGCGAACCGGACGTACACCGCACCGGGGGTATACGGGCATCAGCGGCGTGATCGTCATGGCAGGCACCTTTCAGGCAAAAGTAAAAAGGCGACCCCCTACGGGCCGCCCTTGGTCGGGGCGCCCCTATACCGCCGCAGCCGGAGGTGCGTCAACATGGGGCGGAGGTGTCTAGAGCGCCTTCGCCGCCTCGATCGTCAGCGCGAGCGAATGTTTGCGCGCGTCATGGTCGTACATCGACGAGGCGATGATCACCTCATCAACCCCGGTGCGCGCCACAAAGGCTTTCAGCCCCGCCGCAATGTCGTCGACGGTACCGACTGCCGAGCATTGGAGCACGTGGTCGAGGATCGCACGCGCGTTGGGCGGCAGGCTGTCCTTATAGCCAGCAAACGGCGGCTGCATCTTGCCCGGATTGCCGGTGCGCAGCGCAACGAACGCCTGCTGCTGCGACGAGGCGAGCAGCTCGGCTTCTTCACGAGTGTCCGCAGCGAAGCTGTTGAACGCCGCGGCGACATAAGGCTCGGCAAGCTGCGCCGAAGGCTTGAACTGGCGGCGATAGATATCGAGCGCCTCGTCGAGCGCGTCGGGCGCGAAGTGGCTGGCGAAAGCATAAGGCAGTCCGAGCATCGCCGCGAGCTGCGCACCAAAGGTGCTCGACCCCAAAATCCACAGCGGAATATGCGTGCCCGCCCCCGGCACTGCGGTGATGCCAAGCTGTTCGTCGCCGGCGAGAAACGCCTGAAGCTCCAGCACATCCTGCGGAAACTGCCGCTCGTCGCTGGCGAGCGTGCGGCGCAAGGCGCGCGCGACGCGCTGATCCGATCCCGGCGCGCGGCCCAGCCCCAGATCGATGCGGCCGGGGAACAGGGCTTCGAGTGTCCCGAACTGCTCGGCGATCACCATCGGGGCATGATTGGGCAACATGATGCCCGCCGAACCGATGCGGATGGTCTCCGTGGCCTGACCCAGATGCGCGAGCACGACCGAGGTCGCGGCACTCGCGATCCCCGTCATGCCATGATGCTCCGCAACCCAATAGCGCGCATAGCCGAGCGCCTCGGCGTGGCGGGCTAGATCGGCGGCATTGGCGAGCGACTGGGCGATCGTACCGGTGTCGGTCACGGGCACGAGGTCGAGGAAAGAGAGTTTCGTCATGAAACCGATATGCGGTCGCGGCCGCTCCGGTTCAAGCTCAGCGCTTCGCGGGCAGGACGAAGAAAAACTATGCCCGCTCGTCCTTTGGCGAATCCATCAGCACATAAGTGGTGATCGAATGGACCTGTGGCAGCACTCCGAGCACCTCGGTATGGAAATGCTTGTACGCCGCGAGATCCTCGGTTTCGATGCGCAGCAGATATTCGATCGCGCCGGTGATATTGTGGCATTCGCGCACTTCGGGCGCATCCGCCATCGCCGCCTCGAAATCGGCCTGCGCTTTTTTGGTGTGCGACGAAAGACCGACCGTGACATACGCGAGGAAGGTCAGGCCGAGCTTCGCGGGATCGATCACCGCACGATAGCCCTTGATGACGCCGCTGCGCTCGAGCTCCTGCACGCGGCGCAGGCACGCTGAGGGCGACAGGCCGACGCGTTCGGCAAGCTCGAGGTTCGAGATTCGCCCGTCACGCGAAAGTTCTTGCAATATCTTGCGGCCGATGGCGTCGATCTTGATCATAGATTGCATATTCTATCGCAATGTCGCCGATCTTTGCAATCCATTGCATCGCAAAACGCATTATGTTGCGCGTATGGAACAAACCGCTCTCGTTGCGCTCTCCGCCTTCGCGCTCGTGTCGTCGATCACGCCGGGGCCGAATAATATGATGCTGATGGCGTCGGGCGCCAATTTCGGCCTCCGCCGCACCGTGCCGCATGCGCTCGGGGTCGGTTTCGGCTTCACGCTGATGATCGTCCTCGTCGGCGTCGGGCTGATGGGCCTGTTCGACATGTTTCCAATCCTCAACACCATGCTCAAGGTGGTGAGCGTTGTCTATCTGCTGTGGCTCGCGTGGAAGATCGCAAATGCCGCCGCTCCCGACACCGAGACCGGCGCACGCAGCAAGCCGATGACCTTCTTTCAGGCGGTGCTGTTCCAATGGGTGAACCCCAAGGCCTGGTCGATGGCGCTGACCGCGATCGCGCTCTACGCCCCCGACCGCAATCTCGGCGCAGTGCTGCTCGTCGCTGTCGTCTTCGGGATCATCAACCTGCCCTCGACCAGCCTGTGGGCGGTGATGGGACAGGTGATGCGAGGCTGGCTGTCGAGCCCGGCGCGGCTCCGCGCGTTCAACTGGACGATGGCGGCGCTGCTCGTGGGATCGCTCGCGCTCCTCATCTGATCCGATTGCAAGGTTGCTATCCGCAACCTATGGACTGCGCTCCCCTCTTCTGACCGGAGAACAAGAGCATGCAGAGTCGTCGTCTCGGCAAGAGCGCCATCCATGTGTCCGACATCTGCATGGGGACGATGACCTTCGGCAGCCAGACCGACGAGACCGAGGCGTTCCGCGTCCTCGACCGCTGCTTCGACGCCGGGATCAATTTCTACGACACCGCCGAGGGCTATCCGGTGCCGCCCGACATCAAATGGGTCGGCCGCACCGAGGAGATCGTCGGGCGCTGGATGAAGACCAAGCCGCGCGACGCGATCATCCTCGCGACCAAGGTGTCGGGGCCGAGCCATGTGTGGTTCAAATCGCCGTGCCGGAACGGCATGACCGCGCTCGACCGCAAGAACATCTTTCAGGCGGTCGACGACAGCCTGGCGCGGCTGCAGACCGACTATATCGACCTCTACCAGACGCACTGGCCCGACCATGACGCGCCCTATGACGAGATGATGGATGCGCTCGATGAACTCGTCCGCGTCGGAAAAGTCCGCATCCTCGGCTGCTCGAACGAGACGAGCTGGGGCCTGATGAAATCGCTCGCGGCGTCGGCGGCGCTCGGCGGCGCGCGCTATCACACCATCCAGAATAATTTCAGCCTCAACAACCGCCGCTTCGAGGACGAGCTGGCGCAGGTGTGCCGGCAGGAAGGCGTCAGCCTGATCCCCTATTCGCCGCTCGCCGGTGGTGTGCTCTCGGGCAAATATCAGGACGGCGCGCGGCCCGAAGGCGCGCGCTTCTCGCGCTATCTCGGCATGGAGGGACGGCAGGCCACGATGGGCCGCCGCTTCGTCAACGAAAAGAGCCTCGCCGCGACCGAACGCTATCTGGCGATCGCCGCCGAAGCGGGCTTGCATCCGGTGACGATGGCGACCGCCTGGTCGAAGCAGCATGATTTCGTCGCCTCGACGATCGTCGGGGTCAGCGCCTATGATCAGGTCGACCCGATCCTCGATGCGATGGAACTGGTACTGGGCGACGATGTGATGAAGGCGCTGCACAAGGTCAGCAAGGACATCCTCTACCCGATGGGGTGAGCTGCTTGCGCTTCACGCATCCGCAGTTATTCCTGCACTACCATATCAAGGAGCCCGCCATGTCCGCTGCCCGCCGCGCGTTTTTCGCCCTCGCCGCTTTCTCCGCCATCATCGGCACCGCGCACGCCGCGAACCCGGTGATGTTCCGCGACGCGGGCTGCGGCTGCTGCCTCAAATGGCTCGAGCAGGTGAAGGCGTCGTTCGGGCAGAAGGCGACCATCGTGAATTCGCCGGACATGAATGCGGTCAAGGAGAAGCAGGGCGTGCCGCAGGCGCTGCGTAGCTGCCACACCGTGCTCGTCGGCGGCTATGTGATCGAGGGGCATGTGCCCGCGAAGGAAATCGCCCGCCTGCTCCGCGAAAAGCCAAAGGGCGTGAAGGGCCTTGCGGTTGCCGGCATGCCGACGGGTTCGCCCGGCATGGAGCATGGCGATCACCGCGAGGCTTATAAGGTCATGACCTTCGGTCCCGGCGGCCAGCGCGTCTATGCAAGCTATGCCGCGAGCGGCGGTGCGCATGCGCACTGACCATAGAGCCGCGGGTCAGGCCAGCTCAGCCTTGAACAGCTCAAGCATCCGGCTCCACGCCTTTTCGGCCGCGGCTTCGTTGTAGGCGCGGCCGTCGGGCGGGCACCAGCCGTGCATCGCGCCTTCGTAGACCTCGACCTCGTGCCACTGCTTGCGCGGCGCGAGCACCTCTTTCAGCAGCACCTTCTCGTTCGGCGCTTCCTTGTCGTCATTGTCGGCGATCGCGAACAGATAGCCGGCGTTGGTTTTCGGGATCAGCAGGTGCGGGCTATCGGGCTTGTCGGTGCCGACCCCGCCGCCATGGAAACTCGCCGCCGCGCCGACGCGATCGGGTTTCAGCGCCGCAGTATAAATGACCATCGGCCCGCCCATGCAATAGCCGGTCGTGCCGAGCCCCCGCTTCGTGTCGACTTCCTTCTGCGCGTCGAGGAACGCGAGATGCGCCTTGGCGTCGGTCTCGACGATCAGCTTCGTCAATTGCTTGAGATAACCGAACAGCTTCTCGCGGATCGCGGGATCGCTCCAGTCGTTCGCGGCATCGACCACCGGCGACTTTTGCCAGCGGTAAAATGGGTTCACGGTCAGCACCGCGTAGCCTTCGGCCGCGAGCCGGTCGGCCATCTGCCGGAAGGCGGGCCGCAGCCCACGGATATCGGGCCACACCAGCACAGCGGGATGCTTGCCGCTCGCGGGCGCAACGAAATAGGCGTCGCAAGTGCCGTCGTCGGTCTTGATCGTGACATCGCGCCCCTTCACCGGCTTGCCCGCCAGCGCGCCTGCCGGCAGCGCCGCGGCCAGCGCGCCGGCGCCAGCGAGCACCGCAAAGCTGCGCCGCCCGACGGACAGTCCCACGCGGTCAAGATCGGCTTCGGTGTTTTCGGTGCACATATCTCTCTCCTTGGGGATTTTTGAAAAGCCGCAGAAAACTGCGCAACTTCACGCCCGATTCGATTGTCCGCGCATCGTCTGGGTGCGAACGGAAGGTGAAGCTAATCCAGCGCGGTTCTATAGGACAGCGGTTTTTGAAAGGCTTATTGCCCTTCGCCTTCAGAGGGTAAGAGCCGCTACCTCATCAAACGTCAGCGCGATATGATGCACGCCGACATCGCGCAGCATCGCGCCATGGCCCGCACGGTCGACGATGTGCCCCGCGCCGCAAAAGCCGACGACGGTCATCCCCGCGGCAATCGCGGCCTGCGCCCCGGTCGGCGAATCCTCGATCGCGAGGCAGTTGGCCGGGTCGACGCCCAGCCCCTCGGCAGCCGCAAGATAGATATCGGGAAACGGCTTGCCGCGATCCCAGCCGTCGGCGCTGTAGACATGCTCGCTGAAATGATGGTCGAGCCCGAACAGGCCGAGCGCCCATCCGATATATTCGGCGCGGCTCGACGAGGCGATCGCACGCGGTAACGGCCCGAGCGTGCCGAGGAAATCGGCGACGCCCGGCACCGCATCGAAGCCTTCCATATAGCGCGCCCGCGCCCGCTCACGGTGCGTCTCGCGGAAATCGGCGGGCAGCGCGCGGCCGTAGCGCGCGACGATGCGCCGCTCGGTTTCCTGCCAGTTATGGCCATAATAGTCGCGCAGGCACTCGTCATAGGTCGCGGGCATGCCCGCGGCGGTAAGGCTCTCGGCAAGCGACAGGTTCGCGCGCACTTCGCTGTCGGCGACGACGCCGTCGAAATCGAAGATGATCGCGGCGGGGGGAGTCAATCTCACATTCTTCATATTTGCCGCCTAGAGCATGGGGGATCAGGAGACACCCCATGAAGTTCATTTCGCTCAAGTCGCGCGGCGGCAATTATCTGGTCGTCGCCGAAAATGTCGCCTGGCTCCGCGACTATGAAAATGGCCAGACGCAGGTCGGAATGGTCGGCGGCGCCCCGCTGCTGGTCGCGGGCAAGATCGAGGAAATCGCCGCGTCGATTCTGGAACAGGCCAACTCGACCGAGTGACGCGCCGTCGCGGCTACCGCGTCAGCGCATGACCTCATGCTCGCGTGCATAGTCCCACGGACCTTCGCCCGACCAGCCGCGCCCGTCAGGGAAGCTGAACTTTAACCCGCTGAGCTGCGCCGGGTCGAACAGGCGCATATTGACGCCCATCAGGTCGACTTCGCCGCCCATCCGCTCGATCAACCCCTCGGTCGCCGACCAGTGCGTCGTGCATCCGCAGGTCGCGCAAAAATGCAGGTCCGAATTGGGGTTCTCGCGATCGGCGCGGTTATAGGTCTGCGTCGGCCCCTCGATCACCACGTCGCGCGGCGACATATAGCTCCAGAGGATGCCGTGAGAGAAGCAGAGCGAGCAATTGCACTCGGCGATCTCTTCGGGCGCCCTGGCGAGCCGCACCGAGATGGCACCGCAATGGCAAGTTGTACTCCAGGTCACTCCACCGTCACCGACTTCGCCAGATTGCGCGGCTGATCGACGTCGGTTCCCTTCGCGACCGCCACATGATACGCCAGCAACTGCACCGGCACCGCGTACACCAGCGGCGCGATCAGCGGGTGGACCTTGGGCATTTCGATCGTCGCCATACAGCCGTCGCCGGCTTCGGCGAGGCCTTCGGCATCGGAAATCAGCACGACCTTGCCGCCGCGCGCCATCACTTCCTGCATGTTACTGACGGTCTTTTCGAACAAAGGCCCGGACGGCGCGAGGACAATCACCGGCACCGCCTCGTCGATCAGCGCGATCGGGCCGTGCTTCATCTCGCCCGAGGCATAGCCCTCGGCATGGATGTAGGAGATTTCCTTGAGCTTGAGCGCGCCTTCGAGCGCAAGCGGATAGTCGGGGCCGCGGCCGAGATAGAGCACGTCGCGCGCGGGGGCGACGAGGTGCGCCATGTTCGAAATTTCCTCGTCGTGCGCGAGCGCGGCGTTCAATGCCGCGGGCGCCTCGATCAGATGCTTGACGATCTCGCGCTCTTCTTCGGCGCTGAGCTTGCCCTTTTTGAGCGCGAGGTGCGCGGCGAGCGCCGCGAGCACCGCGAGCTGGCAGGTGAAGGCCTTGGTCGACGCCACGCCGATTTCGGGACCCGCATGCGTCGGTAGCAGCAGGTCAGCCTCGCGCGCCATGCTGCTCGTCGGCACGTTGACGACGACCGCGATCGTCTGTCCGTTCGCCTTGCAATGGCGCAGCGCCGCGAGCGTGTCGGCGGTCTCGCCCGACTGCGAGATGAAGAGCGCGAGCCCGCCGGGCTGGAGCACCGGGTCGCGGTAGCGGAACTCCGATGCGACATCGATGTCGACGGGGACGCGCGCGAAGGTCTCGAACCAATATTTGGCGACCATGCCGGCGTAAAAGCTGGTACCGCACGCAACGATGGTGATGCGCTCGACGGTCGACAGGTCGAAGTCCATCTGCGGCAGTGCAACCGTCTGTTCGAGCGGGCGAATGTAGGAGGAGAGCGTCTGCGCGACCACCGTCGGCTGCTCGAAAATCTCCTTCTGCATGAAGTGGCGGTAATTGCCCTTCTCGACCGCCGCGGCGGTGACGCCCGAGGTGGTGATCTCGCGCGTCACCGGATTGTTGTCGGCGTCGTAGATTTGCGCTCCGTCCTTGGTGATGACGACCCAGTCGCCTTCGTCGAGATAGGCGATCTTCTGCGTCAAGGGGGCGAGCGCGAGGGCGTCCGAACCGAGATAGGTTTCCCCCTCGCCATAACCGACGACGAGCGGCGAGCCGAGGCGCGCGCCGATCAGCAGATCGGGGTGCTGGCGGAAGGCGATCGCGAGTGCGAAGGCACCGCGAAGCTGCGGCAGCACCGCCTTCACGGCGTCCTGCGGCGACTTGCCCGCCTCGACCTGTTCGCTGACAAGATGCGCGACGACTTCGGTGTCGGTCTCGCTTTCGAATTTGCAGCCGCGCGCCTGCAGCGCTTCGCGCAGCGGCTTGAAATTCTCGATGATGCCATTGTGGACGAGCGCGACTTCGCCCGTCGCGTGCGGGTGCGCATTGCTCGTCGTCGGCGCGCCATGCGTCGCCCAACGCGTGTGCGCGATGCCGACGGTGCCCGGCGCCGGATTGCCCGCGAGTTCTTTGACGAGATTGCCAAGCTTGCCCTCGGCGCGGCGGCGAATCAGCTGGGCGCCCTCGACCGTGCACACGCCCGCAGA
>Ga0209050_1001455_pt1 | contig 25372 bp, 16 predicted proteins | sample Araplavi_mTSA_r2_FD_184276 | JGI IMG/M metagenome (GOLD analysis project Ga0209050, IMG submission 184276) | Arabidopsis root microbial communities from North Carolina, USA - plate scrape MF_Cvi_mTSA_r2 (SPAdes) (version 2) | ecosystem: Host-associated > Plants > Roots > Endosphere | place: USA... | reverse complement strand
GCGGCAGATCCGCCAGGGACTCAAGAGCTGGCCCGTCATGCTGGCGCTGGTGGTGCTGGCGGCGATTGTCTTCATCGCCATTTTTGCGCCGCTGCTGGGCACGGTCGATCCCACCCAACTCAACCCGGGCGGGCGCCTGAAGCAGCCCTTCACCGACTATTTCCTGGGCACCGACGCGTTCGGGCGCGACGTCTGGTCGCGCGTGGCCTACGGCGCGCGCATCTCGTTGATCGCGGGCCTGGGCGCTGCCTTGGTCAGCGTGGCCCTCGGGCTCGTCATCGGCGTCATCGCCGGCTGGTTCCGGTCGCTGGACGGCCCCATCATGCGCACGATGGACGCCATCATGGCAATCCCCGGCATTCTGCTGGCGATCGCGCTGGTGTCGGTCACCGGCGCCAGCATCACGACCGTGCTCGTGGCCATCACCATTCCGGAAATCCCGCGGGTGGTGCGGCTGGTGCGCGGCCAGATCCTGAGCGTGCGCGGAGAGCCCTACGTGGAGGCCGCCCTGGCGCTGGGCACCCCGCTGCCGCTGCTGCTGTGGCGGCACATGGTGCCCAGCACCATCGCGCCGCTGACGGTGCAAGGCACGTACGTCTTCGCGTCCGCCATGCTGACCGAAGCCATCCTGAGCTTCCTGGGCGCGGGCATCCCGCCCGAGATCGCGTCCTGGGGCAACATCATGTCCGAAGGCCGCATGTACTTCCGCATGCTGCCCGGCCTGATCCTGTTCCCCGGACTGTTCCTGTCGCTGGCCGTGCTCAGCGTGAACATCCTGGGCGACGCCTTGCGCGACGCGCTGGACCCGAAAATGGTGCGCAGGATCTGATGCCGATGAACTATTCCCCCAATCCCCCCGCGGGCGACACTTCGTCCGCCATCCTGGCCATCCGCAACCTGTCGGTCGAAGTCGCCGGCGCGGGCAACCGCGTCGTGCGCAACCTCAGTCTGGACGTGCACGCCGGCGAAACAGTGTGCGTGGTCGGCGAGTCCGGTTCGGGCAAGTCCGTCACGTCGCTGGCCGTCATGGGCCTGCTGCCGCAGGGCATCCTGAACATCAGCGCGGGTTCGATCCGCGTCGAGGGCGAAGACGTCGCCACGGCCACGCAGCGCCGCCTGCGCGAGCTGCGCGCCACGCGCATGGCAATGGTCTTTCAAGAGCCCATGACCGCGCTGAATCCCGTGCACACGGTGGGCAAGCAGGTCGACGAGGTGCTGCGCCTGCACCGCAAGAACATGTCGGCGGCCGAGCGCCGCGCCAAGGTGCTGGACATGTTCCAGTCGGTGCACCTGCCGGACATAGAACGCATCTACGACGCCTATCCGCACCAGCTCTCGGGCGGCCAGCGCCAGCGCATCGTCATCGCGATGGCGCTGATCCTGGAACCCAAGCTGCTGATCGCCGACGAGCCCACCACGGCGCTGGACGTCACCACGCAGAAGCAGATCCTGGCGCTCATCAAGGAGCTGCAGGTCAAGCACCAGACGGCCGTGCTGTTCATCACGCACGACTTCGGCGTGGTGGCCGAGATCGCGGACCGCATCGTCGTCATGAACCGCGGCGACCTGATCGAAAGCGGCACGCGCCACGAGATCCTGGCCGAACCCAAGCAGTCCTACACGCGCCGGCTGGTCTCGTCGGTGCCCAGCCTGGTGCCGTCGCGTCGCGAACCGCCGACGGGCACACCGGTGCTGCACGTCAAGGGCCTGGGCCGCACCTACGGCGGCAAAGGCTCGCTGTTTTCGCGCAAGGCGGCGCAGCATGTCATCGCCGCCACGGACGTCAACCTGACGCTGCGCAAGGGCGAGATCCTGGGCATCGTCGGCGAATCCGGGTCGGGCAAATCGACTGTGGCGCGCTGCATCGTGCGGCTCATCGAGCCCACGGCCGGCCACATGATGATGGGCGGCGAAGACCTGAGCACGCTGTCCGGCTCGGCGCTGCGTCCCGTGCGCCGCCGCATCCAGATCGTGTTCCAGGATCCGTACCGGTCGCTGAATCCGCGCCGCACCGTCGGCGAATCCATCATCGAGGGCCTGCTGAACTTTGGCGTGGCCCGCGAACAGGCGCTCAAGCGCGCCAGCGAAACCCTCAGCGTCGTGGGTCTGAGCCCCGACGCCATGCGGCGTTATCCGCACCAGTTCTCCGGCGGCCAGCGCCAGCGCATCTGCATCGCGCGCGCGCTGGTCATGGACCCGGAGATCCTGGTGGCCGACGAAGCCGTCTCGGCGCTGGACGTGTCCGTGCAGGCGCAGGTGCTGGAGCTGCTGGAACAGGTGCGCGAACGTACGGGCGTGGGCGTGCTGTTCATCACCCACGACCTGCGCGTGGCCGCGCAGATCTGCGACACCATCATGGTGATGCAGCGCGGCCAAGTGGTGGAAACCGGGTCTGCCGAAACCGTATTGACCGAACCGCGCCACCAATACACGCGGGCCCTGATCGACGCCGCCCCCGGCAGGGATTGGGACTTCCGCAACTTCCGGCCCATTGCGCCCGGCTTGTTGCCGTCCGCCTCCCCGGCCGTCTGACGCCTTTTCCGACCCACTGGAACCGAGATGCCGCAACCGCATGAAATGTCCGCCCAGGAACTCCTTGAGGCGTATCGCAGCAAGACCCTGTCGCCCGTCGAGGCGACGCGGTCGGTGCTGGACCATATCGAGCGCTGGGAGCCCCGGCTGAAAGCCACCTACGCGCTGGATCCGGAAGGCGCGCTGGCGATGGCGCGCGCGTCCGAGGCCCGCTGGATGAAGGGTGAGCCGCAGGCCTGCGGCGGGTACTCGCTGGACGGCGTGCCCGCCACCATCAAGGAAAACATCGCCACGCGCGGCGTGCCCGTGCCGCTGGGCACCGCCGCCACCGACCTGACCCCGGCCGCCGCCGACGCCCCGCCCGCGGCGCGCATGCGCGAGTCCGGCGCCGTGCTGCTGGGCAAGACCACCATGCCCGACTACGGCATGCTGTCGTCCGGGTTGTCGAGCTTTCATGAACTGACGCGCAATCCCTGGGACCTGACCAAAAACCCCGGCGGCTCCAGCGCGGGCGCCGGCGCCGCCGCAGCAGCCGGTTATGGCCCGCTGCACATCGGCACCGACATCGGCGGCTCGGTCCGCCTGCCGGCCGCCTGGTGCGGCATCGCCACGCTCAAGCCCAGCCTGGGCCGCATCCCCATCGATCCGCCCTTCATGGGCCGCTGCGCCGGTCCCATGACGCGCACCATCACCGATACGGCGCTCATGATGGGCGTGCTGTCCCAGCCCGACGCGCGCGATCACATGAGCCTGCCCTTCCAGGAGATCGACTGGCTGAATCTGGAACACGACGTGCGCGGCCTGCGCATCGGCCTGTTGCTGGACGCCGGCTGCGGGCTGCCGCTGGATCCCGAGACGCGCGATGCCGTCGAAGCCGCGGCGCGCGCCTTCGAGGCCGCGGGCGCCATCGTCACGCCGATGCAGCCGTGGATGACGCCCGGCATGCTGGAAGGCGTGGACAAGTTCTGGCGCACCCGCTCGGCCATCGACCTGGGCGCGCTGTCCGAGGAGCGCCGCGCCAAGATCCTGCCCTTCATCCGCGCTTGGGCCGAAAGCGGCGGCGGGCATAGCGGCGAAGACGTCTTCCGCAGCTACTACGAAACGCTGAACGTGCGGGCGCGCACCGTCGCAGCCTGCGCGCCGTACGACTACGTGCTGTCGCCGGTGGCGCCCGTCGTGGCCTACAACGCCGAATGGCCCTCGCCCACGAACGAGGTCGCCACGACCATGCACCACATCGGGTTCACGCTGCCCTTCAACATGAGCGAGCAGCCCGCGGCCTCAGTCAATTGCGGCTACACCAAGGCTGGCCTGCCCATCGGCCTGCAGATCGCGGGCGCGCGCTTTGACGACCTGGGCGTGCTGCGCGTGGCGCGCGCCTGGGAACGGATGCGTCCCGCCCAGCGCCCCTGGCCCCAGCCGCCCTCAGCACACTGACCCTCCCCGGCAACCCACAGGAACTTCCCATGCGTTGGCTTTTGGCAATGATCAAGCACGAGACGAACACGTTTTCGCCCGTGCCCACCCCGCTTGAACGTTTCTTTCGCGGCAGTCCCGAGATCCTGGCTGGCGATCGCGCCATCAAGGCCTACGAGAACACCGACAGCGGCCTGGGCGGCTACATCGAGGTCGCCCGCCGCGAGGGCGCCGAGATCGTGCTGCCGGTCGCGGCCGAGTCCTGGCCCAGCGGCCCCACCAGCGCGCAGACGCACGAACGCCTGTGCACGCTGATCCTGGACGAGGTCAAGCGCGGCGGGTTTGACGCCATTCTGCTGGATCTGCACGGCGCGATGGTCGCCGAAGGCGTGGAAGACGCCGAGGGCGACCTGCTGCGCCGCCTGCGCGAGATCGATCCCAACACGCCCGTTGCCGTGACGCTGGACATGCACGCCAACATCTACGACGACATCGTGCGCAACGCCACGGTCATCAGCGGCTTTCACACCTATCCGCACGTGGATATCCGCGATGCGGGCGTGCGCGCCGCGAACGTCATCGTTCGCACGCTCAAGGGCGAGATCAAGCCGGTGATGACCTGGGCCAACAAGCCCATGCTGCCGCACATCATGTGCCAGGGCACGCACGCCGCGCCCAACAAGCCGCTGCAGGAACGGTGCAAGGAACTTGAAGCCAGCGGCGTGCTGGCGGCGTCCGTCTTCGTGGGCTTTCCCCATGCAGACATTCGCGAAGCGGGCCTGAGCGCCGTGGTCTGTACGGACGGCAACCTGGCCGCCGCCGAACAGCATCGCGACGAATTGCTGGACCGCGCGTGGCAGGGCCGCGCCGACTGGGTGTTCCATTCGGAACCGCTGGCGCCGACCATCACGCGCGCCAAGGGCATCGAACAAGGCCCGGTCGTGCTGCTGGACCACTACGACAACACGGGCTCGGGCGGCACGATGGATACGACGGCCGTGCTGGCCGAAGTGCTGCGCCAGGAACTGGACAACGTGGTCTTCTACGCCATCTGCGATCCGCAGGCCGCAACGGAAGCCGCCGCCGCGGGCGTGGGCAACACCATCACGATCAAGCTGGGCGGCAAGCTGCCCATGCCGGCCATCAAGCAGCCCAGCGAACCGCTTGAAGTCACCGGCCGCGTCAAGCTGGTGTTCGACGGCGTCTACCTGAACCGTGGCCCGATGTACCGCGGCGTGCGCAACGACACCGGCCTGACGGTGGTCATCGACACCGGCCGCGTGGAAATCGTGGTCGTCTCGCGCCACCAGGAACCCTTCGACATAAACTGCCTGCTGTCGGCCGGCATCGACCCGCTGCAAAAGCGGTATGTCGTCCTGAAAAGCCGCATCCACTGGCGCGCAGGCTTCTCGGACATGGCGACCGAGATCATCGAATGCACCGGCGTGGGCGTCACGACGTCCGACTACAGCCAGGTCGAGTTCAAGCACGTGCGCCGTCCGATCTATCCGCTTGATCCGCTCTGAGACCAAGCGTTTTGTCGACAAAAGCCGGCGCCTCGGGCGCCGGCTTTCATTTTGAAATCTTCGGTAACTGCGCGCGCGTTCAGCGTGACACGCGTCTCGGTATACTCCGCCGCGGGCCTGACAGGCCGATGAACACGCGTATCCAGGACGCTTGCGCTTCGCGCGGACGAGCGTGGCGCCGTAGGCCGCTGCCGGATATGACTCGACAATCAACGATATAAGCAGAACGATGAAAAAGAGCGTAGCGATCACCCTGGGCGTGGTCATAGTGGGAGCGGGAAGCTGGGTCGGGGCCACGTGGTACACCGGCAAGCGCATCGAAGAAGACGCGCAGCGTCATCTGGCACAGGCCAACGAAAAGCTCGCCAAGATCACGCCGCTGTTCGGCCTGCGCATTGATCAGCTCAAGTACGAGCGCGGCCTGTTCTCGACGCAGGCACGTTATGGCGTGTCGCTCGTCAAGAACGACAAGGGCCTGGACGACCTGCCCGCGGGCATGATCGAGTTCGACGCGAACATCGAGCACGGCCCCTTCCCCAAGAGCGCCCTGTCGCGCGGCGCCATTGCGCCCAAGCTCGCGTTCATCCACACCGAGATCGCCAAGACGGACAACATCAAGCCCGTCTTCGAACTGACCAAGGACATCTCCCCGCTGATGGGCGACGCCATCGTCAGCTACAGCGGCAACGCCACGTCCACCGCCGCGATCGCGCCGATCGTCGTCACGCATGACGGCAACGCGCTCGACTTCAGCGGCATGCGGATGGAAGGCACCTTCGACCGCGCCACGCAGGCCGTCACCGCGCACGGCGTGATGGACAAGCTGTCGGTGGACGGCAGCAAGAGCCACGACCCCGTCAAGATGACCATCGCCGGCCTGACCATGGACGTCGACAGCCGCATGGGCAAGTTCGGCATCTCGATGGGCAATTCGGACCTGAAGATCAAGCGCGTGGACGTGCTGCGTCCCACCGACGACATGAAGGTCGGGCTGGACAACTTCAGCTACGGCGTGAAGCTGTCCGAAGACGACAAGTCCATCAACGTGCAGGCCGCCTACCAGACGGGCGACCTCACCGTGAACGACGTGGTGCTGGGCAATGGCCAGGCCGTGATCAAGCTGGCCCGGCTGGACGGCCAGGCCGTCAAGCAACTCTCGGACACCTACAACCAGCTCATGCGCCAATACATGCTGGGCGCCAGCGACGAAGGCCTGAAGGACGAACAGTTCGACGTTCTGCTGGACAACGCCGGCAAGCTGCTGGCGGGCAATCCGTCGTTCAGCATCGATCCGCTGAGCTGGAAGACGGCCAAGGGCGAGAGCAAGCTGACCTTCACGCTGGACCTGGCCAATCCGGCCAACGCCAAGGACCTGACCCCGCAGGAAATCGCAGTGCAGGCGATCAAGAAGATCGACGCCTCGCTGGTGATCTCCAAGCCCATGGTGAAGGACCTGATGGTGCAGTACGCCGTCAAGACCGAAGGCGTGCCCGCCGAGAAGGCCGCGGCCGACGCTGACGAGAACATCCGCCAGATGTCCGGCATGGCCGAAATGATGAACGTGGGCAAGAACGACGGCGACAACATCGTCGGCAAGTTCACCTTTGCCGACGGCATGGGCGACCTGAACGGCCAGAAGATTCCTGCCGAGGAACTGTTCAGCGGCCTCTTGGGCGCGACCGGCATGAATGACCTGGACGACGACGACGAGCTGTCCGGCATCGGCATGGATCCGGACGCCGAACCCGTCGCTCCGGCCCCGGTTGCCGGCGTCATGCAGGACTTCAACCTGGAAGACGTTGCCGACATGCTGGACGACATGGGCTACACCGTGACCCGCAGCGACGGCACCGACGGCCCCGTGCTGGTCCTGAACCCGGGCACCACCGGCGCCACCGACCTGCGCCTGGAGTTCCTGTGCAACGACTTCACGGAAAAGTGCCTGGACCTGGTCGCGACCGCCACGTATGCCACCAAGAAGCCGATGACGCTCAAGGCCATCAACGCCTGGAACCAGGAATACCGCTGGAGCCGCGCCTACCTCGATGAAAAGAACCAGGCCGTGCTGCAGATGGACATGAACGCCGAAGGCGGTCTGGGCAAGGACAACCTGCAGATCCTGCTCAACACGTTCATCAGCATCGCCGAAGACTTCGGCGCCGCGGCGAAAGCGCCTGCGAAGTAAGCTGAACGGCAGGCCTTGATCCAAGGCCTGGCCCCAAGCAAAAGCCCCCGCCTGTAAAGGTCGGGGGCTTTTTTTCGTCCTGATCGCGGGGATCGGGCAGAGAGCGTCCGGCGCGAAGGCCGGACGCATTCACGTGCCTTACGCGTACGCTTCGATCGGCAGGCAGGCGCAGACCAGGTTGCGGTCGCCATACGCGTTGTCCACGCGGGCGACCGGCGGCCAGTACTTGCCGTCGCGCAGCGTTGCCACCGGGTAGGCGGCCTGCTGGCGCGGGTAGTCGTGCAGCCATTCCTCGGCCAGCAGCATCTGCGCGGTGTGCGGCGCGTTCTTCAGGACGTTGTCGTCACGATCGCGTTCGCCGCGCTCGACCTGGGCGATTTCTTCGCGGATGGCGATCATCGCATCGATGAAACGGTCCAGTTCGGCCACGCCTTCGGATTCCGTCGGCTCGACCATCAGCGTGCCCGCGACCGGGAAGCTCATGGTGGGCGCATGGAAGCCGTAATCCATCAGGCGCTTGGCGATGTCTTCGGCGCTGATGCCGCTGGTTTCCTTGAGCGGACGCACGTCCAGGATGCACTCGTGCGCCACGCGGCCGTTGCGGCCCGCGTACAGGACCTCGTAGTGGCCGCGCAGGCGGGTCGCGATGTAGTTGGCGTTCAGGATGGCGACTTCGGTGGCGCGGCGCAGGCCGTCCGCGCCCATCAGCGCGATGTACACGAACGGGATCGGCAGGATGCCGGCCGAGCCGAACGGCGCGGCCGAGACCGGGCCGACCTTGGCGTCGCCGGGCAGCTTGCCCTGTTCGTTCACCACGCCCGGCAGGTAGGGCGCCAGGTGCGAGCGCACCGCCACGGGACCCACGCCGGGTCCGCCGCCGCCGTGCGGGATGCAGAAGGTCTTGTGCAGGTTCAGGTGGGACACGTCCGAGCCGAACTTGCCCGGCTTGGCCACGCCGACCATCGCGTTCATGTTGGCGCCGTCCAGGTACACCTGGCCGCCGGCCTGGTGGACCAGATCGCAGATTTCGGTGACGGCTTCTTCGAACACGCCGTGCGTCGACGGGTACGTGATCATCAGCGCGGCCAGCTTGTCGCCGACCTGTTCGATCTTGGCGCGCAGGTCCGCGAGGTCCACGTTGCCGTTGGCGTCGGACGCCACCACCACCACGTCCATGCCAGCGAGCTGCGCCGAGGCGGGGTTGGTGCCGTGCGCCGACGACGGGATCAGGCAGATGTTGCGCTGGTGCTGGCCGTTGGCCTGGTGGTAGCCGCGAATGGCGAGCAGGCCCGCGTATTCGCCCTGCGCGCCCGAGTTGGGCTGCAGGCTGATGTTGTCGTAGCCGGTGATTTCGCACAGCGCGGCGGACAGACGGTCGATCAGTTCCACGTAGCCCTGGCTTTGCGAGGCCGGCGCGAACGGGTGGATCAGCGCGAACTCGGGCCAGGTGATGGGGATCATCTCGGCCGTGGCGTTGAGCTTCATGGTGCACGAACCCAGCGGGATCATCGTGCGGTCCAGCGCCAGATCCTTGTCGGCCAGCTTGCGCAGGTAGCGCAGCATGTCGGTTTCGGACTGGATGCTGGAGAAGATGGGGTGCTTCAGGATCGCGCTTTCGCGGGCGACCGAGGCGGGAATGCCGCCGGGGGCCGCGGCGTCCAGCGCGTCGATGTCCAGTTCGACGTCATCGCGCTCAAGACCGGCGGCGAAGACGTTGACCAGGGCTTCCAGGTCGGCCACGGTGACGGTCTCGTCCAGCGAGATGGCCAGGCGGGCGCCATCGACGCGGCGCAGGTTGATGTGCGCGCAGTCGGCAGCCGTCAGGATGGCGGGCGTCGCGGCGCCGGTTTCCAGCAGCAGCGTGTCGAAGAACGTGTCGTTGGCGACCTTGACGTCCAGCTTGATCAGCTCGGCGCGCAGGATGGCGGTGGCGCGCTGCACGCGCTCGGCGATGCGGCGGATGCCGGCCGGGCCGTGCCACACCGCGTACATGCCGGCCATCACGGCCAGCAGCACCTGCGCCGTGCAGATGTTGGAGGTGGCCTTCTCGCGGCGGATGTGCTGTTCACGCGTCTGCAGCGCCAGGCGCAGCGCGGGATTGCCTTGCGCGTCCTTGGACACGCCGACCAGGCGGCCCGCCATGTTGCGCTTGAATGCGTCCTTGCAGGCCATGAAGCCGGCGTGCGGGCCGCCAAAGCCGAACGGCACGCCAAAGCGCTGGGCCGAACCGACGGCGATGTCGGCGCCCCACTCGCCCGGCGCGGCCAGCACGGCCAGCGCCAGCAGATCGGTCGCGCACGCGACCACGGCGCCTTGCGCGTGGGCGGCTTCAGCCAGCTTGCGGTAGTCGGACACCGAACCCGTGCTGTGCGGGTACTGCAGCAGCACGCCAAAGCACTCGGGCAGGCCTTCGGCTTCGTCGCCGATGCGGATCTCGATGTCCAGGCCTTCGGCGCGCGTGCGCACGACTTCGATGGTCTGCGGATGCACGTGGCCCGAGATGAAGAACACCGGGCTCTTGGACTTGGCGCTGCGGCGCGCAAGCGTCATCGCTTCGGCGGCGGCGGTGCTTTCGTCCAGCAGCGAGGCGTTGGAGATGTCCAGGCCGGTCAGGTCGGCGACCATCGTCTGGTAGTTCAGCAGGGCTTCCAGGCGGCCCTGCGAAATCTCGGGCTGGTAGGGCGTGTAGGCCGTGTACCAGGCGGGATTTTCAAGAATGTTGCGCAACACCACGTTGGGCGTCTGCGTGCCGTAGTACCCCTGCCCGATGTAGCTGCGGTAGACCTTGTTGCGGCCCGCGACCTGCTTCAGTTCAGCCAGCACGTCGGCTTCGCTGCGCGACGCGGGCAGCGCCAGCGGCTCCTTGCTGCGGATCTTGGGGGGCACGACTTCTTCGATCAGGGCGTCCAGGCTGTCGCTGCCGATCACGGCAAGCATGGCGGCCTGGTCGGCGTCGGAGGGGCCGATGTGGCGGGGGATGAAGTCGGTATGGGTGTCTAGGGCGCGCGACATGGGGAGATCTCGGGATAGGTATTGCGTCTGGCAAGGGACAGGGCGCGACAGCGCCCCGCGTCCCCCGCGTACAGCATCAGCCGTTGGCGACGGCTTCGTAGCCGGCGGCGTCCAGCAGCTTGTCGGCGTCGGCGGCGTTGTCCGGCTTGATCTTGAAGATCCAGGCGGTGAAGGCCGATTCGTTGATCAGGTTGGGGTTGCTTTCCAGCTCTTCGTTGAAGGCAACGATTTCGCCGGACACGGGCGCGTAGATGTCCGAGGCGGCCTTGACCGACTCGACCACGCCGGCGGTTTCGCCCGCGCTCAGCTTCGCGCCGACGTTCACGTCGCCAACGAAGACCAGATCGCCCAGTTGCTCCTGGGCGGTGTCGGTGATGCCGACGACGAACACGTCGCCCTCGGCTTTGACCCATTCATGGGACTCGGTGTACTTGCGATCGGTGGGCAGACTCATGGGAACTCCTGAGGGAATGCGGGTAGATGAATGGTGTTGCGCGCCTCGCGCGGGCGGCCGTTGCCCTGACCGGGCCGGTGCACGCGCGAGGTTCGAGTTTACGAGTGTTCGACGGCTTTGCCGTTACGCACGAAAGGCAGCTTGCACGCCACGGCGGGCACCCACTTGCCGCGGATGTCGACCTCGACCTTGTCGCCCGGCGCCACGCCTTGCGGCAGGCGGGCAAAGCCGATCGATACGCCCAGCGTGGGCGACATGGTGCCGCTGGTCAGCTCGCCCACGCCCTGCGCGGTGCGCACGGCCATGTGCGCGCGCATGACGCCGCGTTCCTGCAGCTTCAGGCCGATGAAGGTGGCGGGCTTGGCGAATTGTTCGATCGCGTCGCGGCCGATGAAGCGGCGCTCGGCGTTCTTGCCGGACACGGTCCAGGTCAGGCCGGCTTCGCCGGGGTGGGTCAGTTCGTCCATGTCCTGGCCGTACAGGTTCATGCCGGCTTCCAGGCGCAGCGTGTCGCGCGCGCCCAGGCCTGCCGGACGCACGCCCTGGGCGATCAGGTCGCGCCACAGTTGCACGACTTCCGCAGCGGGCAGGACGATTTCGAAACCGTCTTCGCCGGTGTAGCCCGTGCGGGCGACCAGCGTGTCGTCGCCCACGCGGGCGGCGACGAAGGGAGTCAGCGGTTCGCTGGCGGCTTGCCAGGCCGGGCGGGCGGCCCAGACCTTGGCGCGGGCGTTGGGGCCCTGCACAGCCACCATGGCCAGATCGCGGCGCGGGGCGATGGTCACGTCGAACGCGCCGGCCTGCTTGACGCGCTGCATCCAGGCCACGTCCTTGTCGGCCGTGCCGGCGTTGACCACCACGCGCCATTCGTCGGCAGAGAAGAAATAGATGATGAGGTCGTCGATGACGCCGCCCTGCGGGTTCAGCATGCAGCTGTAGAGCGCCTTGCCCGGGACCGTCAGCTTGGCGACGTCGTTGGCGACCAGGCGCTGCAGGAAGGCGAAGGCATCCGGGCCCGTCACGTCGACGTTGAGCATGTGCGAGACGTCGAACATGCCGGCGTCCTGGCGCACGGCATGGTGCTCTTCGAGCTGCGAACCGTAGGCCAGCGGCATGTCCCAGCCGCCGAAATCGACCATGCGGGCGCCGGCGGCGATGTGTTCTTCGGCGAGCGCGGTGCGTTTGAGGGATGCGGACATGCGGGGGGACTCCGGGACGGCAGCGATGCCAGGGTTACGGAATGCCGCTGGTTGCGGGCGGACGGCGCCCGCGCAACGGCTGAATCTTCCGCCCCTCTGTCCTTTTGCCTGAGAGTTGCCCCGCGTGGCGGGTTTGCACCTTCGGCGCCTGGGCTGCTCGCAGTGTCCCTGTTCAGGGCGCGGCGCCAGGTCTCTCCAGAGTGCTGTTTTGCCACGTCTGCGTAGCCGGCAATGGCGGCAAATGCGGGACGGGGCAAGCCTGCGCGGTATCGGTTACCTGAGCGATTCTGGGCGAATTGCGCCTTCGGCGGCGGCCGGGCTTGACGCCTTCGGCCGCTCTCTCCCGCAGCATGCGTGGCAGCGCCGAAAGCATACAACGAAAGCCCGGGGTAAGCCTAGGCCTGTTGCACGCCCGCCGGCGCTATCCCAGCGCGGTATCCAGCAGCATCATCAGCACGAAACCGATCATGAGGCCGCAGGTGGCGTAGACCTCGTGCCCCTTGCGGTGCGATTCCGGGATGATCTCGTGGCTGATGACGAACAGCATGGCGCCCGCGGCAAAACCCAGGCCCCACGGCAGGAGCGGCGCAGACCAGCCGACCACGGCGGCGCCCAGCACAGCGCCGACGGGCTCGATCAGCCCCGACAGCATGCCCAAGGCCACGGCAAACGTGCGCTTGTAGCCGGCGGCAAGCAGGGCCACCGCCACGACCAGCCCCTCGGGAATGTCCTGGATCGCGATGCCGGTGGCCAGCGCCGTGCCGCGCACGGGGTCGCCCGCCGCGTAGCCCACGCCGATCGCCAGGCCCTCGGGCAGGTTGTGCAGCATGATCGCGAACACGAACAGCCAGGTGCGGCGCAGGCGGTGCGCCTCCATCCCTTCCCTGCCCTTGATGAAATGCTCGTGCGGCAGAACCCGGTCCATCAGCAGCAGCACGGCCGCCCCCAACAGCAGGGCGGCGCCGACCGTCAGGCCGGCGCCCCAGGGACCGTACCCCAATTCCTCACCCGCCGCGATGCCCGGCGCGACCAGCGAAAACGCGCTGGCGGCCAGCATGACGCCGGCCCCAAAGCCGAACATGCTGTCCTGCGCCTTCTGCGGAATGGTGCGGGCAAAGAGAATGGGAAGGGTGCCAAGGGCGGTGGCGGCGGCCGCGACAAGACCGCCCAGCAGCGCGTCGGCCACGTGCGGCGCCCGCACGTCCAGGTAAACCCAGAGCTGGTACAGGGCCAGGCAGGACACCATCACGGCCAGCGTCCAGACGCTGATGCTGGTGGCCGCCGGCCGCACGCGATGACGGCTGAAGGTATTCATATGCGGCTGCGCTCCTTTGGGGAGATGCGCTTAGCCCTTTGCCGCAGCGTAGCGGCGCGAGACCTCGGGCCAGTTCACCACGTTGTAGAAAGCGCCGATGTATTCCGGCCGGCGGTTCTGGTACTTCAGATAATAAGCGTGTTCCCAGACGTCCAGGCCCAGGATCGGCGTATTGCCGTCCATCAGCGGGCTGTCCTGGTTGGCGCTGCTCTCGACCACCAGCTTACCGGCCGGCGTCACGCTCAGCCAGGCCCAACCGCTGCCGAAGCGCGTCAGCGCCGCCTTGGTGAAGGCTTCCTTGAAGGCGGGCAGACCGCCCAGCTCGGCGTCGATGGCCGCAGCCAGCGCCCCATCCGGCTCGCCGCCGCCCTGCGGCGACATGACGGACCAGAACAGGCTGTGATTGGCGTGGCCGCCGCCGTGGTTTCGCACCGCGCCGCGCACGGCTTCCGGCAATTCCTTGATGCGCGCGACCAGCGCTTCCACGGGTTCGTCCGTGGCGATGCCGGCGCCTTCGAGCGCGGTGTTCAGGCCGGTGACATAGGTTTGGTGATGCTTGGTGTAGTGGATCTCCATCGTCATTGCGTCGATGTGGGGTTCCAGCGCGTCATAGGCGTACGGCAGGGGCGGAAGGGTGTAGGCCATGCGAGTCTCCGGCTGATCCGTCCCTCGCGGGACGGCTTTGATAAAGATCCAAACATAAATGATATGTATTTTTATTTGATATCACAATGCCGGAATGCCGGAATGCCGGAAAGCCGCAATGGCGGCCACGCAGGTTGCTTCGGGAGTTTTCAGGATTTGGGGTGAAAGCGGCCGGTGCCTAACCAGCGCGCCTGGCCGCAGCTACAGCGCCTGGCCGCAGGCGACGCCCGAGGCCCACGCCCACTGGAAGTTGTAGCCGCCGAGCCAGCCGGTCACGTCGACGGCCTCGCCGATGAAATACAGGCCCGGCGCGGCCTTGGCCTGCATGGACTTCTGGTCCAGTCCGCGCGTGTCCACGCCGCCGCGCATGACTTCGGCCTTTTTGTAGCCTGCCGTGCCACTGGGCACGAGCGTCCACTGATGGATGTCCTGCGCCAGCCCGCGCAGCGTCTTGTCCGGCGCGTCGGCCAGGCGCAGCGCGGCCAGGCCCGGCTTGCCGCCCTGCTCGGCCAATTGCAGCCAGCGGTCGGCCAGCCGCTTGGGCCATAGTCCGCCCAGCACCGTATGAAGCTGCTGGCGGTTGCCGGACTTGGATGTCAGCAGTTCCTGCGCCAGATCGCGCCCCGGCGCCAGGTCGATCACGATGGGCTCGCCCGGCTTCCAGTAGCTGGAGATCTGCAGGATCGCGGGCCCCGACAGACCGCGGTGTGTGAACAGCAGGTCTTCCAGAAATTCACCGCGCGTCTTGCCCTGCCCCGTCTGCAGGTTCACTTCCAGCGCCACGCCGGACAGCTCGGACAGCGGCTGCCACTGTGCGGGGTCGAAGGTCAGCGGAACCAGCGCGGGGCGCGGCTCGACGACCTTCAGGCCGAATTGACGGGCAATCTTCAGCCCGAAGTCCGTTGCGCCCAGTTGCGGAATCGCCATGCCACCGGTCGCGACGACCAGCTTGGCGGCCCGGATGATGCCCTGGCTGGTGCGCAGCTCGAAACCTTCGGCCCCATGCGCGACCTCGGCCACCGAACAGCCCATGCGCCATTGCACATTGCCCGCGTCGCACTCGGCGCGCAGCATGTCGATGATGTTTTCGCTGGAGTCGTCGCAGAACAGCTGGCCGCGATGCTTCTCGTGCCAGGCGATGCGGTGGCGCTTCATGAGCGCCAGAAAGTCCTGCGGCGTGTAGGCCGACAGCGCCGACCGGCAGAAATGGGGATTTTCAGACAGGAAATTGGCGGGCCCGGCCCCGATGTTCGTGAAGTTGCAGCGCCCGCCGCCCGAAATGCGGATCTTCTCGGCCAGGCGCTGCGCGTGGTCGACCAGCACCACGCGCAGGCCGCGCTGACCCGCGACCGCCGCGCACATCATGCCCGCGGCGCCCGCGCCAAGCACTGCAACATCGAACATCAAGATTTCCGGCCCGCCCGTGCTTACTCTTCGATCAGGCAGTCAACGTAGTAACGCTTTTCGCCGTCCGGACCCACTTCGTCGGCCAGGCCGTGGATGTAGGTTTCGAAGCCGGGGAAGCGTTCGTTGAACTCGCGCGCGAATTGCAGGTACTGCACGATGGTGCGGTTGAAGCGTTCGCCCGGGATCAGCAGCGGAATGCCCGGCGGGTACGGCGTCAGCAGCACGCCCGTGACGCGGCCTTCCAGCTTGTCGATGTCGACGCGCTCGACTTCGCGGTGCGCCATGCGGGCAAAGGCGTCCGACGGTTTCAGCGCCGGCACCATGTCGCTCAGGTACATCTCGGTCGTCAGGCGGGCGACGTCGCGCTCGCGGTAGGCCTCGTGGATCTGCTGGCAGAGGTCACGCAGTCCCATGCGCTCGTAGCGGCGATGGTCGCGGCAGAACTCCGGCAGGATGCGCCACAGCGGCTGGTTGCGGTCGTAGTCGTCCTTGAATTGCTGCAAGGCGGTCAACAGCGTGTTCCAGCGGCCCTTGGTGATGCCGATGGTGAACAGGATGAAGAACGAATACAGGCCGGTCTTTTCAACCACCACGCCGTGCTCGGTCAGGTACTTGGAGACCAGCGCGGCGGGAATGCCGGTTTCGCCGAAGCTGCCCGACATGTCCAGCCCCGGCGTGATGACCGTGGCCTTGATGGGGTCCAGCATGTTGAAGCCTTCGGCCATTTCACCGAAGCCGTGCCAGTGATCGTTGGCTTCCAGGATCCATTCGTCGCGGTTGCCGATGCCTTCGGCCACCAGGCGGTTCGGGCCCCAGACCTTGAACCACCAGTCGTTCTTGCCGAACTCGGATTCCACCTTGCGCATGGCGCGGCGGAAGTCCAGGGCTTCGCGGATGCTTTCCTCGACCAGCGCGGTGCCGCCCGGGGGTTCCATCATGGCCGCGGCCACGTCGCAGGACGCGATGATCGCGTATTGCGGCGACGTGGACGTGTGCATCAGGTACGCCTCGTTGAAGACGTTGCGGTCCAGTTTGCGGGTCTCGGATTCCTGCACGATGATCTGCGAGGCCTGCGAAATGCCGGCCAGCAGCTTGTGCGTGGAGTGCGTGGCAAACACCATGGCGTCCTGGCTGCGCGGGCGATCCTGGCCGATGGCGTGCATGTCCTGGTAGAACTCGTGGAACGACGCGTGCGGCAGCCAGGCTTCGTCAAAGTGCAGCGTGTCGACATAGCTGCCGAGCTGCTGCTTGATCATTTCGACGTTGTAGATGACGCCGTCGTACGTGCTCTGCGTCAGCGTCAGGATGCGCGGGTTCTTGTTCACCGCTTCGCGCGCGAAGGGGTTCGCTTCGATCTTCTTGCGGATGTTGTCCGGGTGGAATTCTTCGAGCGGGATCGGGCCGATGATGCCCAGGTGGTTGCGTGTGGGGCGCAGGAACACCGGAATCGCGCCCGTCATCGTGATGGCGTGCAGGATCGACTTGTGACAGTTGCGGTCCACCACCACGACGTCGCCCGCGGCCACATTGGCGTGCCACACGACCTTGTTCGAGGTCGACGTGCCGTTGGTCACGAAGAAGCAATGGTCCGCGTGGAAGATGCGTGCGGCGTTCAGTTCGGATTCGGCGACCGGGCCGGTGTGGTCCAGCAGCTGGCCCAGTTCGTCCACGGCGTTGCAGACGTCGGCGCGCAGCATGTTTTCACCGAAGAACTGGTGGAACATCTGGCCGACCGGGCTCTTCAGGAACGCCACGCCGCCCGAGTGCCCCGGGCAGTGCCACGAATACGAACCGTCCTGGGCGTACTTCACCAGCTCGCGGAAGAACGGCGGCGGCAGGCTGTCGACGTAGCTGCGGGCTTCGCGGATGATGTGGCGCGCCACGAACTCCGGCGTGTCCTCGAACATGTGGATGAAGCCGTGCAGCTCGCGCAGGATGTCGTTCGGAATGTGTTCCGACGTGCGCGTTTCGCCGTACAGATAGATGGGAATGTCCGCGTTGCGAAAGCGCAGCTCGCCAATGAAGGCGCGCAGGTTCTTGATTGCGCTGGCCACGTCCTCGGGCGAGTCCACGTCGAACTCTTCATCGTCGATCGACAGGATGAAGGCGCTGGCGCGGCTCTGCTGCTGCGCGAACGAACTCAGGTCGCCGTAACTGGTCACCCCGATCACCTCGACGCCCTCGGCCTCGATTGCTGCGGACAAGGCACGGATACCCAAACCGGACGCGTTCTCGGAACGGTAGTCCTCGTCGATGATGAAGATGGGGAAGCGGAATTTCATGCAGGCGCTCCTGGGGGCATGGCGGATCGGACGCGTATCGCGGCGCGAATGTACTGCGAGTAAAAAACCGTCTGATGACAGACGGCACGAGCACCCGCCGGCCGGCGGGAATTGCGGAATTGTAGGGCTGTTTTTCTTACAGCCCTAAGGGAAATCCCCAGAAGCGCCAGATCAGCCTACCGGATGGTCTGCGCTTCGCCCGTCTGGAGGGCTGTCATGAAGAGGTCAAAGTAGGCGGGGATGGCCTCGGCGGCCCCGTAACGGATGCGCCGCTCGACCTTGGCGATGGCGCCAAAGCACACTTCGGAGCCGGGTTCTCCGCAGACGAGGACCACGGGATCTTCGTCGTCGCAGACCTCGTACAACCCGCCATGCGCGCGGCGGCCGACCTCGTAGAGATAGGCGGCAGCACCGACGGTTTGCATGGGGGTCAGAGGCAGCGTGCCCAGATGGGCGGCCTCCAGTGCGTCATCCAGCGCATGGACGCTGGACGGGGAGTAGTCCAGCACGGCGCCGGTTGAACCGGCCGCCTCCACGAAGTCCTGCGCTGCACCCGCGACACGGGCCACGAATTCTTCCTGGACTTCGTGGCGCGTCGCATCCTGGTTTGTCTTGAGGAAACCGAACATCAATGGCTCCTTGTTGAAAACCGCAAGCGGCGTTGGGGCCATTATAGGCAAGCCCATCCCCCTATACTCCTCAAACGTTACCTAATCCCAACACTCTCAAAGCCGCCATGAACGAGCCTGTCGTCCGACGACTGATCGCTGCCGACGCCGCGCCCCTGCGGCAATTGCGTTTGAATGCGCTGGTCGAAACGCCCGAGTCCTTTGGATCGAGTTACGAAGAGGAACACACGCTGACATTGGCGGACATCCGCGAATGGATTTCGCCGGCCAACGATGGCGCGATGTTTGGCGCGTTTCTCGGCGAGGTGTTGGCCGGCATCGTCGGCGTGGGACGCCAGCGCAAGCTGAAGGTGCGGCACAAGGCGCACATCTGGAGCATGTACGTCGCACCCGCCGAGCGCGGCCGGGGATTGGGCCGGCTGCTGATGCACGCGGCGATCGACCATGCGCGCACCATGCGCGGCATCCGGCAGGTGCAGCTGAGCGTCACCGCCAACAACGTCGCGGCGTCCGCGCTTTACGCCAGTCTGGGCTTCACCGTGTATGGCCACGAGCGCGAAGCGCTGTGCGTCAACGGCAAGCTGTACGACGAAGCGTTGATGGCGATGCCGCTGGCCGACCGGTAGGCGCTGGCGTCAGGCAGCGCCCGCGCGGCGGCGCGCGCCGAAGGCACACACCTGATTGCGACCGCCGTCCTTGGCCTTGTAGAGCGCCTGGTCGGCGGCCTTGATGACGGCGTCCGGGGCGCGCAAGGCATCGCTGCGTTCCGCCACCCCGATGCTGACCGTCACGCGCAAGGGCCGGGCGCCGCGCCCTCCCCGTCCGCCGCGGCGGCGCTGGCCGATCTGGTCCGCCTTGGGACGCGCCGGCTTGTCGCGCAGGCGCATCTGATAGGCCTCGATGGCGCGCCGCACCGTTTCCAGGTGCGGCATGGCCTCGGCCGCGGTCTTGCCGGGAAACACCAGCGTGAATTCCTCGCCGCCGTAGCGGTAGGCCTGGCCGCCACCCGGCACGCGCCGCAACTGCGAGGCGACCATGCGCAGCACCTGATCGCCCACATCGTGGCCGTGCGTATCGTTGAAGGCCTTGAAATGGTCCACGTCAGCCATGGCCAGCGTGTAGAGGCGGCCCATGCGTTGCAGCCGCTCGTTCAGCGCGCGGCGGCCGGGCAACCCGGTGAGCTCGTCGCGGAACGCCATGTGAAAGCCTTCGTGCGCCAACGAGATGCACAGGGCCGTCAACGCCGCGGCGGACATCAGCGCCAGTTCGAGCGGATGCGCCGCGCCACGCGGCAGCGCCCAGGCCATGCACACGAAGCCCAGCCACTGCCCTGCCTGCTGCGGGCGCCCGTAGCGCAACAGCAGCAGCGTCAACGTCAGGCCGGTGCCCAGCAGCGCGATCAGCGCCTCGGCCGGTACGCCCAGGCGCGCCAGCATGCCCTGCAGCGCGACGGTGCTGAAGATTTCGCCCACGCCGTCCTTGCCCACCAGCGCAATCACAGCCACGCCGGCGGCGATCAAGCCGATGCGCAGCGCCACGTCGATCAGCATGCTGGATCGTTCGGACCACAGGGCATTGATGGTGTAGACGAGCGACCACCAGGCCAGCACCGGCCCCATGGCCCACGGGGCTTCCCGGGCAAGCGTGGGCCAGGCCGCCGTGACGGCCAGCACGCACAGCATCAGCGCCATGGTCTGCGAGCGTTGATACATCAGGCAGATCGCCGATCCGATCAGCGCCATGACCCATGGCACGAACGGCACGATCAGGCTGAGCGCGGGCGGCCAATCCCGCCAGAACAGCAGCCCGACCGCTGCGGCCACCGGCAACGCGGGATAGAACAACAGGGGCAGCCAGGGAATATGGGGGTAACGCACGGATTGGGCCTTGCTAACGCTTGCAGAAATGACGTCGCCAAATCGGCAAACACATGTAATCTTTTTACGGACGCGGCATAAGGTTCTTTAGCGCAGGCCGCACAACACCGGGGTTTGCACCTCTACCGTGCTGGCGCTTCACCATCAGAATGTCCCCATGAGAATCCTGGTCAATATCGATGTTCCCGATCTCGAACACGCGATCGGTTTCTACCAGTCGGCCTTCGGCTTGACGCTGAACCGGCGGCTGGGTTCCACGGGGGCCGAACTGCTGGGCGCCGATGCCCCCATCTATCTGCTCGAAAAGGCGGCGGGCACGCCGACCGGCGGTCCGGCGGCCGGCGGTCCGGCGGCCGGCGATCCGGCGGCCGGCGGCGCAGTCCGTCAGCGCCGCGACTACGCGCGGCATTGGACGCCCGTGCATCTGGACGTCGTGGTGGAGGACGTGGACCAGGCCGTGGCCCGGGCGGTCGCCGCGGGCGCGCGCCTGGAGGATCCGCCCATCACGCATGACTGGGGCCGCATTGCGCATCTGGCCGATCCTTATGGCCACGGCATCTGCATCCTGCAGTTTCTGGGCCGGGGCTATGACGAGCTGGCGCCTGCGTCGCTGCGCTTCACGCCTGCAGCCGAGGCCGACTTCGAAGCGCTGCTGGCGCTGCGGATCGAGGCCATGCGCGACAGCCTGGAACGGCTGGGCCGCTTTGACCCGGACCGGGCGCGCGAGCGGCTGCGCGGCACCTTCCGCCCCGAGTGCACCTGGCACATCGAAGAAGACGGCACACGCATCGGGTTCTATTGCCTGCGGCCGGAGGGAAAGGGATTGCGGCTGGATCATCTGTACGTGCATCCCTCTGCGCAGGGGCGAGGCGTGGGCGGCCAGGTGCTGCGCCGGATCTTGCAGGACGCCGACCGCCGCGGCGTCGGGGTGACATTGAGCGCGTTGCGCGGCAGCAATTCGAACCGCTTCTATCGCCGGCACGGCTTCGTGCAGACCGGCGAAGGCGAGTGGGATATCGACTACCTGCGTGACTGCCCGAGCGATAACCCGCGCCCGGCGCAGCCAGGCTGAACGATCAGGTGCGCGGCAGCGTGACGCCGCGCTGGCCTTGATATTTGCCGCCGCGATCGCGATACGAGGTTTCGCAGACCTCGTCGCTTTCCAGGAACAGCATCTGCGCGCAGCCTTCGCCAGCGTAGATCTTGGCGGGCAGCGGCGTGGTGTTGGAAAATTCCAGCGTGACGTGGCCTTCCCATTCGGGTTCAAGCGGAGTCACGTTGACGATGATGCCGCAGCGCGCGTACGTGCTCTTGCCCAGGCAGACCGTCAGGACGCTGCGCGGGATGCGGAAGTATTCCACCGTGCGCGCCAGGGCGAAGGAATTCGGCGGGATGATGCAGACGTCGCCCTTGAAATCCACGAACGAGCCTTCGTCGAAGTTCTTGGGATCGACGATGGTCGAATTGATGTTGGTGAAGATCTTGAATTCGTCGGCGCAGCGCACGTCGTAGCCGTAGCTGCTGGTGCCGTAGCTGACGATGCGCCCGCCATTGGCCGTACGAACCTGCCCCGGTTCGAAGGGTTCGATCATGCCGGCTTCGGCCTGGCGGCGGATCCAGCGGTCGCTTTTGATGCTCATGGTGGGTGTGGTGCTAGGGATTTGGAATGGGCATCATTTTATCCCGAGCGCGCCGGACCTGATTCCGGCCGGGCGGGACAGACTTGTCCCGCCTCAAGCCGGGCGCCGGCTCAATTGCCGAAAAGGGTGCGGTACACCAGCGAAATCCCGTTGACCGAGCCGCCCTTCAAATCCAGGGACAGACCACGCGCCAGCCGGTAGCTGGCGCGCCCAACAGTATCGCTGCCGGACAGCGCCTGCTCGACGCTCAGCGTGATGCCGTTGGCGAAGTTCTTGCTGGCCACCAGGAATTGCGTGGACAGGTCGCTGCCGATATCGCGGTTCACATTGCCGGCCACCGTACGGTCCGGCAGGATGCTGCCCGAACTGCCCATGTTGCCGGTGCGCACCGCCACGTCGTCCAGGCCGAACTGCTTGTAGAACGGCTGACCGCCCCCCAGCAGCGCGGTGCCGATCGACACCAGCAAGGCCGCGTCGCCGCCGCTTTCGTCCGGCCCCCGGCCCAGCAGCAGCCACGACAGCTTTTCGACGTCGCTGACTTCCGGGTAGGACACCAGGTCGATGCGCGGACGCTGGGCCGTGCCCACCACGCGCACGCCGGCCTCGACCAGTTCACCCGTGCGCAGCGCCTCGATGTCCAGGATGGGGTTGTCCAGACGGCCCTGGAACGTCAGGGTTCCGCGGCTCAGGCGCAGCCGCTGGCCATAGGCCTCGATGCCGCCGCCGCGCGTGCGCAACTGGCCCCAGCCTGTCAGCCGGCCCTCGTTCAGCCGGATCTGGATGGAACCGAGCAGGCCGGCGTCCAGCCCCATGCCCGTGATGTAGAAGCGCGGCCCCATGTCGAACTTCAGGTCCATGCTGGTCTGCAGCGGCGTCGAGACCTTGTTGGGATCGTCGCCCGCGCGGATCACGCGCACGTCGTCATCCAGCGTCGGCACGCCCTGCAGGATCTCCAGGCTGAACCAGCCCGCGTCGGCGCTAAGGTTGCCCACGATCTCCAGGCGCGGCATGGCCGCCCGCACCTCGACCGTGCCGGACACCATGGCGTAGCGGTCCGATCGCTGCAGGGCCGGGAATCGGAACAGCGTCAGCTTGATCGCGCCGCCGCCGTCCATGATGTTCCAGTCGCCCTTCGCTTCGGCGTAACCGCCCTTGGCGCCCGCGTTGGTCGTGATCCATTCCTTGGTGCGCCATTCGGCAGGCATCACGCGCAGCGACGCCGGAAAGCGCAGGCTGTCCAGAATGAGCCGCTGGCCGTCCAGGCGGGCGGACAGCGTGCCATCGATCAGCCGCACGCCATCGTCGATGCGCACCAGCCTCAGCTTGTCGCCCCGGATCGAACCGGTGGCGCCCCATTGGCCGGCAAGCGTGCCCTGCACGTCGATGTTGGCCTTGAGCGTACCGCCCACTTCCATGGCGTCGCCCACGAACAGGCCAACCCACGCCAGGTCGGCGATGTCCGCATTCAGGCGCGCCCGCAGCGGCTGGCGCGAATCCAGCGCCATCCCGCCCTGCGCGTCCACCAGCAGGACCGCCGTGCCGGTGCCGTTGATCGACCCCATCTTTTCCGTCGACAGGTCCAGGCGGGCGTCCAGCCGGCTGGCGTTGGCCGAGGTGGGCGTGGCGGTCACGTCGACGACCAGCGCCTTCACGCCCAGCGGCACCGGGGGATCGCCCGGAATCAGCAGGTCGCCCGCCCGGCGCGCGATGCGGGCCCGGCCGGCCAGGCGTCCGTCAAATTTCAAGTCCCACAGCAGGTCGAGCGCGATGCGGCGCTGGCCATCGGGAACCATCGCGTTCACGCGGCCGGCGTTGCGGCCCAGCTTGGCCGCGGCTTCCGGATCGAAGGCGCCGACCACCTGGCGCGCCACGCCGGCCGTGATGACCAGGTTGTCCGACTGCCCGGCGGTTTCCCAGCGCTTGCCGCCGCCGCGCGATCCCTGGTGCGCCACGGACAGGCGCTCCTTGCCCGGGAGGGTCAGGCTCACGCCGGTCTGGCCGACCTGCCACTGCCATTGCGGCGCCACGGCAGCGGGCAGGAAGGACAGCGTGACCGGGCGATCCAGGGAAACGGCGAATCCGGCGGTATCCGCGCTCAGCCGTGAAAACGTGCCGCGCCAGCCCACCAGCGCCGCGTCGGGCTGGCCTGCGGGGCCCCTGCCCCAGCCGCCGTTGAAGGTCAGATTGGCCTGCGCGCGGGATTGCCCGATGATGCCGGGCCGGGGCCGCGGCGGCGTATAGCTGGCGGTGAGCTCGCCGCGGTGCGCGGCCACCGTGCCGTCGACGCGGGCCTTCACGTCGGCGCCGCCGGGTATGTCGGGCCAGAAGGCGTCCAGTTGCGGCGCCTGGGCATCCAGCGTGATGGCGCCGCTGGATGCGCCCAGTTCGCCCGTCGCGCGCACGCGATTGCGGCCCAGCCGCAGGTCCACGTCCAGGCCATGGATGCGCAGGCCGGCCAACGGGTCCACCGCCGGATCACGCGCGGCCGTCCCGGCAGGAGCCACTGCGGCGCCAGCCGCAGCACCGGCTGCCGCAGCATCGGCTGCCGCACCGCCCCCCGTCCCAGTCACATCCACCTGCGCCTTCAGATCCCCGCTCAGCGGCTGGCGGTTCCAGCGGCTGCCCTCTTCAAAACGCAGGTTGACGGCGGCATGGCGCAGCGCGCTCAGGTTTTCAATGTCGGCCTGCACATCGGCACGAACGGTCAGCAGCGCGGGTGGAATGGCATTGCCCGTCCAGGGCGCCAGGTCCAGACGCTGCGCATCCAGCGATCCGACGATGCGGTCGCGGCCGGGCGCGTCGCCCGCCTGCAGGTCGAATTGCGCGGCCAGCGTGGACTTGTCCGGCAACTGCGCTCGCGCCCTGGCACTGCGCAGCACCAGCGCCGTGCGCGGCGCCAGATCGGCCACCACATCGAGCACGAAATTGGATCCCGTGCCGTCGATCTTGGCCTGGATGCCGTCCAGCGATCCCGCGGCGTCGGCGTGCAGCACGACAAGGCACGCAGGCACGGGCGGCCCCATCGGCGCGGCCGCGGTGGCGGCAGGCTCTGCCTTGCCCTTGGAAGCTGCTGCGGCGTCGATGCGGCCCTTGGCCGTTTCCGCCGGCTTGGCGGCATTTGTGCCCTTGGCGGCGGCCTCGGCCTTGCGAGCGCCTGCGCGGTTGGCCGGAGCCTGGGCCTTGGACGCAGCCGATTTCTTGGCCGCAGCGGGCTCCTTGGCCGATTCTTCGGCCTTGTCCTTGGCCGGCGCCT
>Ga0209050_1001454_pt1 | contig 25396 bp, 22 predicted proteins | sample Araplavi_mTSA_r2_FD_184276 | JGI IMG/M metagenome (GOLD analysis project Ga0209050, IMG submission 184276) | Arabidopsis root microbial communities from North Carolina, USA - plate scrape MF_Cvi_mTSA_r2 (SPAdes) (version 2) | ecosystem: Host-associated > Plants > Roots > Endosphere | place: USA... | reverse complement strand
GATACCGGTGAAGGTAAAGGCCTTGGCCCACACCGGATCCGCGGCAATCTGCCCGCCGAGCCAGATCGAACCGAGCAGCAACAGCACGCCGATCACCGAGATCTCACCGATGCGGCCCGGGCGGATGTAGCGCATGTAGATGCCCATGAACATCGCGATCGGGATGGTCGCCATCACCGTGAAAATACCCCAAGGGCTCTCGGCCAAGGCTTTCACCACGATCAGCGCCAGCACCGCGAGGATGATGATCATGATCAGGAAGCAGCCGAACAGCGCGATGGTGCCGGGGATGCGGCCCATTTCCTCACGGACCATGTCGCCCAGGGAGCGGCCGTTGCGGCGGGTGGACATGAACAGGACCATGAAGTCCTGCACCGAACCGGCCAGCACCACGCCGGCGATCAGCCACAGCGTGCCGGGCAGGTAGCCCATCTGCGCGGCCAGCACCGGGCCGACCAACGGCCCCGCACCGGCAATGGCGGCGAAGTGGTGACCGAAGAGAATGTGTTTATTGGTCGGAACGTAATCCAGACCGTCATTGTTGATCACGGCGGGAGTGGCCCGTCGCGCATCGAGTTGCATGACGCTGTTGGCGATGAACAGACTGTAGTAGCGGTAGGCGACCAGATAGATGGCCACGGCAGCGACCACAATCCACAAGGCATTGATTGCCTCCCCTCGGCGCAATGCCACGACACCCAGGGCGCACGCACCTACGATTGCCAGCACCAGCCAGGGCAGATGGCGTAGCGGGCTATTATTATTTTTCATTTTATTATTCCAGCCAGAGTGGACAAGAAAGACAGCCACCCCGAGTTTAGCGCTCCTGACGGCAAAGACCATACCCCGACATAGGTCTGGACACCGGCCAGCGCTGGCAGCCTTGAAGAATGCCGGTCTATAGTCAGCGAACATCTACGAGGATCGCGCCATGAGCGAGCACCCTGCCGACCGTCGCCACTTCAAACGTATTGCGTTCGATGCCCGAACTGACTTGAGTCAGGGTGAGTTCACCTGGCCGGTGAAGTTGATTGATCTATCGCTCAAGGGGGTGCTGATCGAGCGACCCGATCCGTGGTTGGGCAATCCGCAGCAGGATTTTCTGGTCGATATTCATCTGAGCGAAGACGTCGACATCACCATGGATGCGCAACTGGCCCACGATGACCATGGCCAACTCGGCTTTGTCTGCCTGCACATCGGCCTGGAGTCCATAGAACGGCTGCGGCGACTGATCGAGCTCAACCTCGCTGATCCGCAGGAGCTGGAACGAGAACTGGGTGCACTGATCGAAATTTGAACGCACCTCCCTGGAGCTGCCGAAGGCTGCGATCTTTTGATCTTGAAAATGCAAGATCAAAAGATCGCAGCCTTCGGCAGCGCCCACACAGGGAGACAGGCGTTACTCGAAGAGTGCGTCGAGGGCCTGTTCCAGACGGGTTACGGCAATAATCTGCAACCCTGGTGGCGCCTCCTTGGGCGCATTGCCCTTGGGCACGATGGCCCGCTTGAAGCCGTGCTTGGCGGCCTCTTTCAAACGTTCCTGACCGCTCGGCACCGGTCGCACCTCACCGGAAAGCCCCACTTCACCGAACACCAGCAGATCGTGAGGCAGCGGCCGGTTGCGCAAACTGGACATCACCGCTGCCATCAACGCCAGATCGGACGCCGTTTCGAGTACCTTGACCCCGCCAACCACGTTGAGAAACACGTCCTGATCGTGGGTCGGAATGCCACCATGACGGTGCAGCACCGCCAGCAACATCGCCAGCCGGTTTTGATCCAGCCCCAGTGTGACCCGCCGCGGGTTGGCCAAATGACTGTCGTCCACCAGCGCCTGTACCTCCACCAACATCGGCCGCGTGCCTTCCCACGTCGCCATGACCACACTGCCCGGGACTTCCTCCTGGGCACGGGTCAGAAAAATCGCCGAAGGGTTGGAGACTTCTTTCAGGCCCTTGTCGGTCATGCCGAACACGCCCAGTTCATTGACGGCACCGAAACGGTTCTTCACCGCCCGCAGCAACCGCAGGCGCCCGTCGGACTCGCCTTCGAAATACAGCACAGTGTCGACCATGTGCTCCAGAACCCGAGGCCCCGCCAGCGCGCCTTCCTTGGTGACGTGGCCCACCAGGAAAATCGCCGTACCGCTCTGCTTGGCATAACGCACCAGCAATGCGGCGCTTTCACGCACCTGGGATACGCCACCCGGTGCCGATTGCAGTTGCTCGGTAAAGATCGTCTGGATCGAGTCGATCACCATCACCCTGGGCTTTTCCTGGCGGGCCGTGGCAATGATGGCTTCGATGCAGGTTTCGGTCATGACCCGCAGTTGATCCTGAGGCAACCCCAGGCGTCGCGCACGCATGGCCACTTGCTGCTGGGACTCTTCACCGGTGACGTACAGCGCCGGCATGCTCTTGGCGAGGTTGCACAACGTTTGCAACAGAATGGTCGACTTGCCGATGCCGGGATCGCCACCGATCAGCACCACCGAGCCATCCACCAGACCACCACCCAGAACCCGGTCGAGTTCGCTGGAAGCGGTGGAGAAGCGCGGAACTTCTTCGACACTGACTTCAGCCAGCGTCTTGATCTGCGCCTGCTGGCCGGCCCAGCCGGTACGACCGCTGGGGGCGGCTGCCCCACCGCTTTCCACCATGGTTTCGGTGAGCGTGTTCCAGGCCCCGCATTCACCGCACTGCCCGGCCCATTTGGGGAAGGTTGAGCCGCACTCGGTGCAGCCGTACATGCGCTTGGCCTTGGCCATCGGAACTCCCGGAAAAAAACGCGATGATAGCTCAGCTGAGGCACGCGAGTGCGGCCAGATATTTTGCAATCTTCTGGATGATTTCAAATAGCCATAATCTATTCGTACTTTTTTGAAATATGACCGCGATAAATCCTTGTATAAGTTTTTACCCAACATACTCAACAAACACTTGAGACGTGCCTTACTGCCCCCTAAAAACCTATACAAGCTTTATTCACTTATACACATGATGCATAACTTCAAAAACGCTCAAATAAAGCGAGCTCCAAACTAACGAAACAGTTAACCGCATTGCAACTGCAATGAATTTTCAACACCGACTTTTTTGTTTAACAATTACCCGAACAATTTCAACATCCCAACTCAAGGAGGGCACTTCAACCTGGTTCGCTCACACAGCGAAGTCATATCGCTGAAAAAAGCCGTAAGCGAACCGCCGCAGAAGGGCTGGCCGGCCCACAAATGAGATCAATCGGCGAGTTCTCCATGACCACCCGGATCGATTGCTGGCAAGCACGGCAGACCGTTGATTCGAGCAGAATGCGATTGGCTGATTTACACTGCGTTCATCAACCTCATCTGTAACAAGGAAATAACCTATGGGCGTGCTAAACGAGTTCAAGGCCTTCGCGGTCAAAGGCAACGTGGTCGACATGGCCGTCGGCATCATCATCGGCGCAGCCTTCGGCAAGATCGTCACATCGTTTGTCGGTGACCTGGTCATGCCGCCAATCGGGATGCTGATCGGTGGTGTGGACTTCAGTGACCTGGCCATAACGCTCAAGGCAGCAGAGGGTGCGACTCCGGCGGTGGTGCTGGCTTATGGCAAATTCATCCAGACCATCATCGACTTCATCATCGTCGCCCTCGCGATCTTCGTCGGCGTCAAGGCCATCAACCGCCTGAAGCGCGAAGAGGCCGTGGCTCCGAGCCTGCCGCCGGTTCCAACCAAGGAAGAAGAGTTGCTGGGAGAGATCCGCGACTTGCTCAAGGCCCAGAACAACCGGCCTTGACCCCCACCGCATCAAACGGCGCCTTCGAGGCGCCGTTTTTTTTTACCAGAAGTTTTCCACCGCCACCTGACCGGGTCGCCGGCTGAGGCTCAAGTGCATGTCCCGCTGTTTAAGCAGCTTGCGCGTGTCATCGATCATCTGCGGATTGCCGCACAGCATGACCCGTGAGTGTTCAGGCGTCAGCGCAACACCTGCGGCGCGCTCCAGTTCGCCACTGTCAATCAGTGTGGTGATCCGCCCGTTCAATGAGCCCGGATGCTGTTCACGAGTGACCGTGGTGATGAATTGCAGTTTGTGTGCGTACTCGGCCAGATAGTCACGTTGCGTCAGCCCCGCGATCAGTTCCTGATAAGCCAGTTCCCGGGCTTCACGAACGCTATACACCAGGATGATCCGCTCGAATCGCTCCCAGACTTCAAAGTCCTGCAGTATCGACAGGAACGGCGCCACGCCGGTTCCGGTGGATAACAGCCATAGATCGCGCCCATCGACAAAACGGTCCAGCGTCAGGTAACCAAAGGCCTGGCGGTCGACCAGCAATTTGTCGCCAACGACCAGCCGGCTGAGCTCGCTGGTGAACTCACCACCCGGCACGACAATGGAAAAGAACTCGAGGAACTCGTCAAAGGGTGAGGACACCATGGAGTAGGCGCGCCATACCGTGCTGCCATCAGCCCTGGTGACGCCCAACCGGGCAAACTGCCCCGCCCGAAAACGAAACCCCGCATCCCGCGTGGCACGCAGGGTAAACAGGTTCGGGGTCAACGGATGAACCTCGAGCAAGGTCTGACGGGTAAATTTTTCTTCGCTGACGGACATGGACGGCTCCAATCAATAGATACCTCAGTGTCCCGCAAAGACGGCAGCATAAACACAGACATTTTGTAGTGTTATTGAGTGTGCAACTTATTGATTATTCAATGTGAGAAACACCAGACAATATAAAATGACAAATGGCATTTAATATTTCACACACGGCTTAAGAACCTGGCACACACTTTTTCAGCCGTTAAAAGAGCAAAATCGTCGAACTACAATTGTCGGATATGTCCTACACTCCGTCACGTGCCGGATCTCGGATCCAAAACCAGCACCCCACCGGGAACATATTGTTGGAGACCCCGTATATGGAAATCTGGAAGGAGTCACAGCTTCAACTGCTTTCTCAAACACAGGACATTAATACGGCCTATCGAATATCACTGAATTTCGTCAGGAACCTTGGATATAAATTTTGTGCCTTTTCAACCATTTCAACGAACAGTCGCACTGATTGCTGCCCCGTCAACCTGAACAACTATCCACACGACTGGAACACACAGTATGAACAAAGCAACGCCAGCGAGATTGACCCCGTAGCGGCCTATTGCAATCACTCCATGCTACCCGTGCTCTGGAGCAAAGAGCTCTTCTGCGCAACCCCGTGGTTATGGCAACTGCTGCAACAGCAAGGCTTGGCGCATGGCTGGTCGCAAGCAATCCACGATGAAGAAAGCGGCCTGCGCAGCATTCTCAGCCTGGCCCGAAGCCATTGCCCGATTTCAGCCTATGAGCTGTACGAAAATCTTGGATTCTCGGTGTTCATCAGTCGCCACCTGCACGCCCTGGCGATCGGGATGCAACCAAAAAAACCGGTTTGTACTAACGCCCCCTCCTTGTCACGGCGGGAAATCGAAGTATTGAAACTGTCGGCCGATGGCAAGACGGCTTATGAAATTGCCAGGATCCTCAACTTGAGTGAACGCACGATCAACTTTCATGTGCACAGGGCTATCGAAAAGCTCGGCGTCAACAACAAGATGGCGGCAGTCATGGCCGCGAACCGCTCCGGAGCCATCTGAAAGCGCCCGACAGCGGGAAAACCTGCGGGTAATCCGATCAAAAAAAACGTACCATTTGCGGTCCCTCCTGAGTGATGGCGTGTAGACCTTCACGACGCAGTACACTCGGACGGCTCCGCCCGCACCAACGCCTCAGGGCAGCGGGACATCCGTTGATTACCCCCCGTTGATTACCCAGAGCCCCGCCCCATGCCTTTGCTCGAAACACCCTTCGCCAGCCTCGACCTGATCCGCCAGCCAGAACAGCAGAATGAACCGTTGCAAGCTTTCGATGCGGCTGATGAATACCTGCTCAATTATCTGGCCGAGCAGCAGCCAACGGCCGAGATGCGGGTATTGGTGCTCAACGACAGTTTCGGCGCGTTGGCGGCCAGCCTGGCGGGCAAAGTGCGGGTGGTCAGCAGCGGTGATTCGTTCCTGGCCTTGCAGGGCCTGGAAAAGAACCTGGTGCGCAACGGCCTGGCGTTTGATGCGGTACAGAGCGTCCCCGCCAGCGAGCCCCCTGTCGGGCCATTCGACTGCGTGCTGATCCGCGTACCGAAAACCCTGGCATTGCTGGAAGAGCAACTGATCCGCCTGCAAGGGCAACTGGCACCTGGCGCCCAAGTGATCGCCGCGGCCATGATCAAGCACCTGCCCCGGGCGGCGGGCGACTTGCTGGAGCGTTACATCGGCCCCGTGCAAGCCTCGCTGGCGGTGAAGAAGGCGCGGTTATTGATTGCCACGGCAGAAGACAAAACCCCGGTTGTGTCGCCTTACCCGACGCGGTACAGGCTCGACGAACCCGCTATCGAACTGCTCAACCACGCCAATGTGTTTTGCCGCGAAGGACTGGACATCGGTACCCGGGCGTTTTTGCCACACCTGCCGAAAAACCTTGGCTCGGCGCGGGTCGCCGATCTCGGTTGCGGCAACGGTGTCCTGGCCATCGCCAGCGCCCTGCAAAACCCCGAGGCCCACTACACGCTGGTGGACGAATCGTTCATGGCCGTGCAGTCGGCCGCCGAAAACTGGCGCGCAGCGTTGGGTGAACGGGAAGTGACCGTACGTGCCGGCGATGGCCTGGCCGGCCAGGAACCGCAATCGTTTGACGTGGTGCTGTGCAATCCGCCGTTTCACCAGCAACAGGTCGTGGGCGACTTCCTGGCCTGGCGGATGTTCCAGCAAGCGCGCGAAGCGCTGGTTGTGGGCGGCGCGCTGTACATCGTCGGCAATCGTCACCTGGGTTACCACAGCAAGCTGGCGCGATTGTTCCGTGGCGTCGAGCAAGTGGCAGCCAATCCGAAATTCGTGATCCTCAAGGCGCGAAAGTAACGGACAAAAAAAACCCTCCGGTCGGAGGGTTGTAAATCCGCGCCTTGTGGCTGCGGGGGAGATGTCAGTGCGTCGTCAGGCCGGCCGCGTTCATGAACAGACGCATCAGGCTGGCGACGATGAACAAGGCGCCCACGCTGCCGACCCAGATCAGGGCCAACCAGCCGAGCCGCTGCCACAGTGGTTTTTTTTCGGCTTCTTCAATGTCGTGCAGGGAATGTTTGGCAGCCATAACGTCAATCCTCTTCAAGATTGATGGCGTCGCATCCGACGCCATCGCGAGCAAGCTCGCTCCCACAACAGGGCTAGTGATAACCGTCTTCATGAGTGACCTTGCCGCGGAACACGTAGTAGCTCCAGAAGGTGTAGCCCAGGATGAACGGGATGATGAACAGCGTGCCCACCAGCATGAAACCCTGGCTTTGCGGCGGTGCGGCGGCATCCCAGATCGAGATCGACGGCGGGATGATGTTCGGCCACAGGCTGATGCCCAACCCGCTGTAACCAAGGAAGATCAGCACCAGGGTCAACAGGAACGGCGTGTAGTGCGCATTGCGGGCCACGGCACGGATCAATCCGTACATTGTCACCAGCACCAGAATTGGCACCGGCATGAACCAGAACAGATTCGGCATGGTGAACCAGCGTGCGGCAATTTCCGCGTGGGCCAACGGAGTCCAGATGCTGACGATGCCGATCACCGCCAGCAGTACGAAGGCCAATGGCCGTGCCAGGTCATGCATCTGCTCCTGCAACTTGCCTTCGGTCTTCATGATCAGCCAGGTGCAACCGAGCAACGCATAGGCCACCACCAGCGCCGCGCCACAGAACATCGTGAACGGTGTCAGCCAGTCCAGTGAACCACCGGCGAATTGCCGGTTGACCACCGGTAGCCCATCGATGAACGCGCCGAGTGCTACACCCTGGAAGAACGTCGCGGTGACCGAGCCACCGATGAACGCCTTGTCCCACAGGTGGCGCTTGTCGTCCCTGGCCTTGAAGCGGAACTCGAAGGCTACGCCGCGAAAGATCAGCCCGATCAACATCAGGATCAGCGGCAGGTACAACGCGGAAAGCACCACCGAATAGGCCAGCGGAAACGCGCCGAACAACGCCGCGCCCCCCAATACCAGCCAGGTCTCGTTGCCGTCCCAGACCGGGGCGACGGTGTTCATCATCACATCGCGATCGGTCTTGCCCGGAATGAACGGGAAGAGAATGCCGATGCCCAGGTCGAAACCGTCCATGACCACGTACATCATGATGCCGAAGATGATGATCACGGCCCAGATCAGCGGAAGATCAATACCCATGATTCAAATCTCCTTGGTCAGGCTGTGGCCGGCATCGGCGTGATCGTCGTCGGCGGCGGACAGCGGACGGGCCGGTGTGCGTTTCTGGCCGGGGCCTCCGTCGTTGGTTTCCTTGCCTTCGTCGATCTTTGGCCCCTTGCGCACCAGGCGCATCATGTAGCCAAGACCGGCGCCAAACAGGGCGAAATACACCACGACGAACAGGATCAGGGTGATGCTCATCTGCATGACGCTATGGTTGGACGACGCATCCGCCGTGCGCATCAGGCCGTAGACCACCCAAGGCTGACGGCCGATTTCGGTGGTGAACCAGCCGGCGAGGATCGCAATCAGGCCGGACGGCCCCATCCACAGCGCCAGGTACAGGAACGGTCGCGAGGTGTAGAGGGTGTCGCGCTTGCGCAGCCACAGGCTCCACAACCCGGTGAAGATCATCAGCATGCCCAGGCCCACCATGATCCGGAACGACCAGAACACAATGGTCGAATTTGGCCGGTCTTCAGGCGGGAACTCCTTGAGCGCCGGGACTTGCTTGTCCAGCGAGTGAGTCAGGATCAGGCTACCCAGGTACGGAATCTCGACAGCGAATTTGGTTTTCTCCTCTTTCATGTCCGGCCAGCCGAACAGGATCAGCGGAGTCGCCTCGTTACCCTTGTTTTCCCAGTGCCCCTCGATCGCAGCGATTTTCGCCGGCTGATGCTCCAGTGTATTGAGGCCGTGGAAGTCGCCGATGACCGCCTGGATCGGCGCGACGATCAACGCCATCCACATGGCCATCGAGAGCATTTTGCGGATCGCCGGGTTGTCCTTGCCGCGCAGCAAATGCCAGGCCGCGGAGGCCCCCACGAAGAACGCCGTGGCTACGAACGCCGCCGTGGCCATGTGCATCAGGCGATACGGGAACGACGGGTTGAAGATCACTGCCAACCAGTCGGTGGGTATGACCTGCCCGTTGACGATCTCGAAGCCCTGCGGGGTCTGCATCCAACTGTTGGAGGCGAGAATCCAGAAGGTCGAGATCAGCGTACCGATGGCTACCATCACGGTGGCGAAGAAGTGCAGGCCACGCCCGACCTTGTTCCAGCCAAACAGCATGACCCCCAGGAACCCCGCCTCGAGGAAGAACGCCGTGAGCACTTCATAGGTCAGCAACGGCCCGGTAACCGATCCGGCGAAGTCCGAGAAGCGGCTCCAGTTGGTGCCGAACTGATAGGCCATGACCAGACCGGAAACCACGCCCATGCCGAAGTTGACGGCAAAGATCTTCGACCAGAAATGGTAGAGGTCACGGTAGGTGTCGTTATGGGTTTTCAACCACAGGCCTTCGAGTACCGCCAGGTAACTCGCCAAGCCGATGGTAATGGCCGGAAACAGGATGTGGAACGAGATGGTGAACGCGAACTGAATTCGGGCGAGATCAAGTGCCTCTAAACCGAACATAAGTCTTCCTCTGTCAGGTAGTACGGCTGCTGGCTGGAAGCCTGCACCCACGGCCCCCACGGAAATGGAGTGTGGCGAATCTCTGTTTGTTCTTTTTTTGCACGCATCACAACGCAGGGAGTCTGGCCTTGCGGCCGCCGGATCAATTCCTTTTGTGGGTTTTGATCTGGATCAATCAACGTTGAAAGAGTAGTCCCAATTTCGGGGATGAACCGCGTGGTCTATTGCCGCGTGACAAGTTGCCTCATGGCCTTGGTCACGAGCTGAAATACATTTCCTGTGGGAGCGGGCTTGCTCGCGAAGGGGGCATCAGCTTCAACATCAATGTTGACTGACACTCAGCCTTCGCGAACAAGCCCGCTCCCACAGGAAAATCGATGTCTGGCTAACTAATTTTTTTGTCATGGCAACTTTCTGTTACAGGTTGGTGATAATCTCGCTGTTCCCCTCTCCCCAGATTTCCCCGCAGATGCCCAGCCAAGAGCCCTTGCCGTTACGCCACCATCGCCCTTTTCTCGCGTTCTGGCTGGCCCGAATCTTTACCGCCAGCGGCTTCCAGATGCTCACCGTGGCCATCGGCTGGAACCTGTATCAATTGACCGGCAACGTGCTCGACCTGGGTCTGGTCGGCCTGGTCGAATTCGCCCCGCGCGTGCTGTTCATGCTGCATACAGGGCACGTTGCCGACCGCTATGACCGGCGCAAGGTCGCGGCGATCTGTCAGTCCCTGCAGGCATTGATCGCCCTGTCGCTGGCCATCGGCAGCGCGACCGACCATGTGACCCGGGAAATGATCTTTATCCTGGCCTTCCTGCTCGGCGCCGCGCGCTCCTTTGAAATGCCGACCACCCAGGCCCTGCTGCCAAGCATCGTGCCCAGCTCACTGTTTCCCCGGGCGGTGGCCGCCGCACAATCGGCCCAGCAATCAGCCACCATCGTCGCCCCGGCCCTCGGCGGCTTGCTCTACGCCTTCGGCAGCGTCTGGGTGTATGGCCCGACGGTGCTGCTGTATGTCATCGCCTGTTCGCTGATGCTCAACCTGCCGGCCCGGCAGACGCCACTGAACAAGGGCAAGGCGACACTGGATTCACTGCTCGCGGGCATCCGCTTCATCCGCAGCCGTCCGGACATTCTCGGGGCGATCTCCCTCGATCTGTTCGCGGTGCTATTGGGTGGAGCGACGGCGTTGCTGCCGGTGTTCGCCAAGGACATTTTGCTGACCGGCCCGTGGGGGCTGGGCCTGTTGCGCTCGGCACCAGCAGTGGGTGCGCTGCTGATGTCGCTGTTCCTGGCGCGGTTTGCCGTGGAGCGCAATGTCGGGCGGGTGATGTTCACCGCCGTGGGCATCTTCGGCGTGGCAACCATTGCGTTCGGCCTGTCGACCTCGTTCTGGTTTTCCCTGGCAGTGTTGGTGGTGCTGGGCGCGGCAGACATGATCAGCATGGTGATCCGTGCCTCCTTCGTTCAACTGGAAACCCCGGACGAAATGCGCGGCCGGGTCAGCGCCGTGAACGGTCTGTTCATCGGGGCCTCGAACCAGTTGGGCGAATTCGAATCGGGCCTGACGGCCCACTGGTTCGGCACCGTGCCAGCCGTGGTCATGGGCGGGATCGGCACGCTGGTGGTGACCGGGGCGTGGGTCAAACTGTTCCCGACCCTGGCCAGCCGCGATCGCATGCACGTGGCTAAAGATGAAGAGAAGGAAGAAGCGAAAGTCCAAGCAGGCTAAACCAACAACTCTCCCGCCACCGCCGCGCGTGTGGCTTTGCCGCAGAGTTGCTCCACCAGCGCCAGGGCAAATGCCAATGCGCCAGCCGAGCCCTGGGCGGTGATGCAGTTGCCATCGACCACTACCGGTTGATCGACGAAGTTACAGCCCAACAGTTGATGGCTGGCCGATGGCAGGCAGGTCATGCGCCTTTGACGCAAAACGCCAAAGGCTTGCAGCGCCAAGGCGGGCGCTTCGGCGATGCCGGCGAACAGGCGACCGGCCGCCGCCTGGTCCTTGATCAATTGTTGCAGGGGTTGGTGGGCTGCCAAGTGCTGCGCCCCCACCGCGCCACCCGGCAAGGCGATCAGGTCGAAAGGCTGCGCCAGCAAGTCCACCAGCATGGCATCGGACGTCAGCCGAGTGCCGCGGGCGCAAGTGAGCATGCGCCGCCCTTCGATACTGGCCACCACCACTTCTACCTTGGCGCGGCGCAGTACGTCGATCAGGGTCACGGTCTGCAGGTCATCGGTACCCTCGGCGAGGGCAATCAAGGCTCTAAAGGTCATCGGGTACTGTCCACGGAATGATCTTTTAAGCGTAGTCAGCTTTCCCGCGCCTTGTTCGAGACATGTGGCTACTGGATGTAAAGCTGCGTCGACATCGTATTGCCGGGCGCATTGATCGAGGTATTGCTGAAGGTCAGAGTGCCTTCCTGTTTGCCAGCCAGATCGAGTGCATACAAATAGCCGACGGTTTTTTCCCCGGGGGTGCAACTGGTCAGGTTGCCGTTCTTGAACGCGCAGACCGGCGTACGCGTGCCGTTCACCTCAAAACCGTCCAGGGCGACATGGGCCTCACGCCCGTAACCCACTTCCAGCACGTACACCGTGATGTTCGGGCCATTGTGATCGCAGCGCGTCCGGGTTTGCCCTTCGTCGATATTTTCAACGCCACAGGACGGCGAAGCGACTTTGAGCACTTTCAATTGAGTCAATGGCGGGGCCGATGCCGCCGTGGCCGTTTGGGCCCCGAGAAGCAACGCCATCAATACGCCGAACACGCTAACCAGACGCCTTTTCATGCAGTACGTTCCACCCCGAAAAACCAGCGCGCAGTATGGCGCACTTGGCTTTGACGCAAAACATCGACGACGATCACCGCCATAAGCAGCCATATTCCCAAGCTACTGGTATGATGCGCGGCTTTTTCCGGCCCACAGTAATTTCCAGGCGCGTTCTACTGCCTGTGCTTTGCTGTTGAGGTCGATACATTCACGGCGCCCGGCGCGCCACGGGGAGCAGACATGCTGGAAAGGCTGTTTCAACTCAAGGCACACAACACCAACGTGCGGACCGAGATTCTGGCGGGCGTCACGACCTTTTTGGCCATGGCCTACATTCTGTTCGTCAACCCGAGCATCCTCGGCGAGACCGGCATGGACAAGGGCGCGGTGTTTGTCGCCACCTGCCTGGCCGCTGCCATCGGCTCGACCGTCATGGGCCTGATCGCCAACTACCCGATCGCCCTCGCACCGGGCATGGGCCTGAACGCCTTCTTTACCTACACCGTGGTCCTGCACATGGGCCATACTTGGCAAGTGGCGCTCGGCGCGGTGTTCATCTCGGCAGTGTGTTTCTTCCTGCTGTCGATCTTCCGTATCCGTGAATGGATCATCAACAGCATCCCGTTGCCACTGCGCTCGGCCATTGCTGCCGGTATCGGCCTGTTCCTGGCGCTGATCGCCCTGCACAACGCCGGTATCGTGGTCAGCAACCCGGCGACCATGGTCGGCCTCGGTGACCTGAAACAACCGGCTCCGATCCTCGCCACCCTCGGTTTTGCCCTGATCGTCGCACTTGAGGCCCTTGCCGTACGCGGCGCAGTGCTGATCGGCATTCTGGTGGTGACCATCGTTTCGATCGTGATGGGCTTCACCCCGTTCGGTGGCGTGATGTCGATGCCGCCGTCCCTGGCCCCGACCTTCCTGCAGCTGGACATCAAGGGCGCACTGGACATCGGTCTGGTCAGCGTGATTTTTGCCTTCCTGTTCGTTGACCTGTTCGACAACTCCGGCACCCTGATCGGCGTCGCCAAGCGCGCCGGCCTGATGGGCAAGGACGGCCACATGCCGAAAATGGGCCGTGCGCTGATCGCCGACAGCACCGCGGCCATGGCCGGTTCGCTGTTGGGCACCTCGACCACCACCAGCTACATCGAATCCGCCGCCGGCGTGAGTGCCGGTGGCCGCACCGGTCTGACCGCCGTCGTGGTCGCGATCCTGTTCCTGTTGGCGCTGTTCTTCTCGCCACTGGCCGCCAGTGTCCCTGCCTTCGCCACGGCACCGGCCCTGCTGTTCGTCGCCGTGCTGATGACATCCGGCCTGGCCGAAATAGACTGGGACGACATCACCGTTGCCGCGCCCGTGGTAATCACCGCGCTGGCGATGCCGTTCACCTATTCCATCGCCAATGGCATCGCCTTCGGTTTCATTTCCTGGACCGCCATCAAGCTGATGTCCGGTCGTGGCCGTGAGCTGAACCCGGCGCTGGTGATCCTGTCGATTCTGTTCGTGATCAAGCTGGGTTGGTTCAACGCATGACTTTTGATTCCCAGGCCTATACCGTCCAACTCGAAGACAAGGTCACGCGTTTGCGAGACCTGCTGGCCCCGTTCGATGCACCCGAGCCGGCCGTTTTCGATTCGCCGCTGAAAAACTTCCGCCTGCGCGCCGAGTTCCGCCTGTGGCGCGAGGCCGGCGAACGGCATTACGCGATGTTTTCCCAGGAAGACAAACGCACGCCCATCCTGATCGAAGAGTTCCCGATCGCCAGCCTGCGCATCAACCAGTTGATGCCGCAGCTCAAAGCAGCGTGGCAAGCCAGTGCGCCTCTGAGCCACAAGCTGTTCCAGGTCGAATTCCTGACCACGCTGGCCGGCGACGCAATGATCACCCTGTGCTATCACCGTCCGCTGGACGAGCACTGGCACGCGGCGGCTTCGAAACTGGCGACGGACCTGAACGTCAGCATCATCGGCCGCTCCAAGGGCAAGCGCGAAGTCATCGGTCACGATTACGTGGTCGAGCAACTGGACGTCGGCGGCCGCACCTTCAGCTACCGCCAGCCGGAAGGCGCGTTCACCCAGCCCAACGGTACGGTGAACCAGAAGATGCTCAACTGGGCATACGATGCGCTCGGGGATCGCTCCGATGATTTGCTGGAGCTGTATTGCGGCAATGGCAACTTCACCCTGCCCCTCGCCACCCGCGTACGCAAAGTGCTGGCCACCGAAATCAGCAAGACCTCGGTCAACGCGGCGCTGAGCAATCTCAGCGAAAACGCGGTGGATAACGTCACCCTGGTGCGCTTGTCCGCCGAAGAGCTGACCGAAGCCCTGAACGAAGTGCGTCCGTTCCGCCGCCTGCACGGCATCGACCTCAAGAGCTACGAGTTCGGCAGCGTGTTCGTCGACCCGCCCCGCGCCGGCATGGACCCGGACACCTGTGAGCTGACCCGGCGCTTCGACAACATCCTGTACATCTCCTGCAATCCGGAGACCCTGGCAGCCAACATCGCCCAACTGCACGATACCCACCGCATCAGCCGGTGTGCGATGTTCGACCAGTTCCCGTGGACCCATCACATGGAATCCGGGGTGATGTTGACCCGACGTTGATGGCATCTGCCAGGTACAAAAAAGCCGTCTTCACGACGGCTTTTTTGTGTGCACTTACACGACAACATCGACTTTGCGCGGGCGCCCGCCCTTCCTGCCGTTGGCCCGCGCGGCTTCAGACTTTGCGGCGCTGCTCTGGCGACCATTGCGCGAAGCGACGACCGAGGCCGCCATGGCCATCAGCGGCTTGCTCGCAGAAATCATCCCGGCGATAGACACATGCAGGTCCTTGCCTTCATGGCACAGTGCAGTCCCCGCATAACCGACAGTCAGGCTGGCGTAGTCCTCCAGCTCAAAATCATCGAACTCCGGATAGTTGGCCACGGGCAACAGTACGCCGCTGCCATCTTCGAAGAGCACTGCCAGACAGGGAGCCAGGTAGGTAACCGCTGTCGCTTGCAGGCTATTTTTTCTACGTAACTCACCACGTTCAATGGCCTTGTCCAGGCTACTTTCCGTTACGGGATTATCGGCCCGAACCTTGGCTTTTATCGTTTTCATAACTCGATCTCCACACCTTCCTGTGCACCGATCAGGGACAGCAATGTCTTGTTCGATTCAGGTACGTAGCAAGCCGATCCAATCATATTGGTCGTGCTGACAACCCTTTTCACCACAACGACTTCGTTGCTTTGCCAGTCCCAGAGTTGATTATCAAGACAGGCCGTTTGTAGTTTTCGCCACCAGATGCCGCGGGCGCGTCGCAAATGGGCAGGTTGCTTGAGCGATTGGCGCAAACCCTCAAGCACCGCCAATGGTGGCCGACGCGATAGCGGAACGACATCCCAGAGCTCGACACCGTTGTGCCAAAAGCTGAACCTGAATCTCGCACTCCACGTACCCGCTTCCACATGCGCATGAGGCGGACAATGCTCGTCTCGCAACATGATCACTACCGACAGTCCTTTGAAACTGCATACCTTCATGCTAACCCATCCGTTAGGTTTTTGAGTCCGAGAATCCGGCATTCCCTGGAAAATCCGACCGCTGGCATTGGCAGCCGAATCATTTCTTCTGTCCTCAGGCTAGCGTCCCGGCAATTCCCGGACCTGCGGAACACCACGCGAATTGGTAAGAAATCCTTTCTTTACAGCGCTGGCACCTGATAATTACTGATCCAGCTTCTTCATTTGATCCGCGGTGTCATCAATCATGCAGCGACAATTCGACGATCTTCAGTTGGGCAGCATCGAGCTGTTTTGCCTGGCCGCCGAGGCTGGCAGTTTTACTGCCGCGGCGCTGGTGGCAGGTGTCACGCCCGCTGCCGTGAGCCGATCGGTGTCGCGCATGGAGGAACGCCTGGGCGTGCGCCTGTTCGCGCGCACCACGCGTAGCGTGAAGCTCACTGACAGTGGTCGCCGTTATTACGAAGAATGTCGCCAGGCCCTTGCGCAACTGGTCGAGGCCCAGCGTGAGGTCATGGGCCAGCAGCAAGTGCCGTCCGGTACTTTGCGCATCAGTATTCCGACCACCTACGCGCATCATCGAATCCTGCCGCTGCTGCCCGAATTTCGGGCGCGCTATCCCGCGGTGAAAGTCGAGTCGCATATCAGCAATCGCAACATCGATTTCGTCGGCGAAGGCTACGACATGGCGATTCGCGTGCGAGCCATCCCGGATTCCGGTCTGATCGCCCGACAGTTGGAAGATGCCGCCCTGGTGCTGATCGCCAGCCCCGATTACCTGAAACAGGCCGGCCTTCCGCAAACCCTCGACGACCTCGAACACCACGAATGCATTCAGTATGAATTGCCCAGCAGCGGCCGGCGCATTGCCTGGTTGTTCAACGATGAAGGCGTGCCCCGGGAGATTCTGGCCGAGGGCAACCTCAGTTGTTCCGATGATGTACTGGGCGGGGTGACGCTGGCCAAACACGGGGCGGGGTTGTTTCAGACCTATCGTTTTATCGTGGAAAAGGAGCTGGCCGACGGCTCACTGGTGGAAGTGCTCAAGCCCTATGGCGGGCGCTCGCGACCATTCACCCTGCTGTACCCGCAAAGTCGGCATGTACCGCTGCGCTTGAGGGCGTTCATTGATTTTCTGGTGGAGCATTTGCCGCGCTGAACACAGAAAGTGTCCGATCATCGCCCACAAACCGCCAGCGTGCCCTCTCTCCAATTGACCGAATTAACTAGTTAGTACAATTTATCTCCACAGGCTGAGAACCTTGGCCGATTCCAACAATAATAAGTGGAGAGATTCCGATGTCCCCTATCGTTCTGGTGCTCAACGGCCCGAACCTGAACCTGCTCGGCACCCGTGAACCGGCGACTTACGGTCACGAAACCCTGGCAGATATTTCGGCCCTGTGCGGACGCGCCGCCGAAGAGTTCGGCCTGGCGGTGGAGTTTCGCCAGACCAACCATGAAGGCGAATTGCTCGACTGGATTCACGCCGCCCGCGGTCGTTGCGCCGGGATCGTCATCAATCCCGCCGCATGGACTCACACCTCGGTCGCCATCCGCGATGCCCTGGTCGCCAGCGAACTGCCGGTCATCGAAGTCCACCTGTCCAACGTGCACGCCCGCGAGCCCTTCCGCCACCACTCGTTCGTATCCGCTATTGCCACGGCGGTGATGGCCGGTTTCGGCAGTCACGGCTATCGCCTGGCGCTGGAACACTTCAGTCATCGTTTGAAGGGGTGATCGCCGTGACTCAGAACAACGTGGTACTGGCCGGGCTGATCGGCGCCGGCATCCAGGCTTCCCGCACACCGGCCCTGCACGAGCATGAAGGCGATGCCCAAGGGCTGCGCTACCTCTATCGTCTGATTGACCTTGATCAGTTGAAACTCGACAGCAACGCCCTGCCCGACCTGTTGATGGCTGCCGAGCGCATGAACTTCACCGGCTTGAACATCACCTTTCCCTGCAAGCAGGCAATCATCCCGCTGCTGGACGAACTCTCACCGGAGGCCCGCGGTATCGGTGCGGTCAACACGGTGGTGCTCAAGGATGGCAAGCGCATCGGCCACAACACCGATTGCCTGGGCTTTGCCGAAGGCTTTAGACGAGGCCTGAAAGGCGTTGCCGTTGAGCGTGTCGTCCAGATGGGCGCCGGCGGCGCAGGGGCGGCGGTGGCCCACGCCCTGTTGAGCGAAGGCGTACAGCAACTGAGCATTTTTGACGTGGACATCCGCCGCGCCCAGGATCTGGCCGACAACCTCAATCAGCATTTCGGTGTCGCTCTGGCGATGGCCGGGTATGACCTGCCAAGCGCCTTGACCCAGGCGGACGGCCTGGTGAACACCACGCCGATGGGCATGAAAAAACTGCCGGGCATGCCGGTGCCGGTCGAGTTGCTTCGGGCCGAATTGTGGGTGGCGGAGATCGTCTACTTCCCACTGGAAACCGAACTGCTGCGCAACGCCCGCGCCCTCGGTTGTCGGACGCTGGACGGCGGCAACATGGCCGTGTTTCAGGCGGTGAAGGCATTCGAGTTGTTCAGCGGCGTGGTGCCGGATGCCCAGAGAATGCTTGAACATTTCCAGGGCATGAATGACTGAAGATCAACAGATCGCAGCCTTCGGCAGCGCCTACAGATCAATGCGATGACGTAGGAGTTGCCGAAGGCTGCGATCTTTTCAAGCCTGCAAATAACGCAGCACCGACTCGCAAATCATTTCGCGATGACGCTGCTTGATGCGCTCATCCGGCAAGTCGATCTGGAAAATCTCACCCACGGTATGGCGGTTCGATACGCGATAAAAGCAGAACGAACTGATCAGCAGATGCACATCCAGCGGCACCAGGCCAGCGCGGAATACACCCTCTTCAACGCCCCGACGCAGGATCACATCGAGGGAATCGAGAACGGTGTTGTTCATCGCCCTGATCGCATCGGAGCGCTTCACGTACTCGGCGTTGTGAATGTTTTCGATGCTGACGATGCGCACGAAATCGACGTTGCGATCGTGGTGATCGAATGTGAACTCAACCATCCGCCGAATCGCTTCCACCGGTGCCAGTTCGGTCAGGTGCAAACGGCTTTCAGTGCTGCGGATATCGCCGTAGAGTTTTTCCAGGACCTCGACGTAGAGCTGCTCCTTGCTGCCGAAGTAGTAATAGATCATGCGCTTGGAGGTGTGGATGCGCTCGGCGATGGCATCGACGCGAGCCCCGGAAAGCCCCTGCTGGACGAATTCGACAATCGCCTCCTGCAGGATGTTTTCGCGGGTCTTTTCCGGGTTGTTCTTGCGACTCTTGCGCGGCTCGGTACCGGGTTCTACGGGGGCTGCGGGGAGTTCTGAAGTCATTGTCATTGCGGGCTCACGGCCATCACTGCACAGGCTGGCGATTATGGGCTGCGCGACACGGTGAAGGAAGCCGCGCGGCCCACGTTTAATCCCGCGTTTACGAATTTCCTACAACTTGGCCTGACGGGTGGCTCCGCTTCGGGATTTGGCCATGGCCGCCAGTCGCACCGCCACGTTGGCCGCACCGTAGCCGGCATATCCGTTTTTGCGCTGGATGATCTCAAAGAAGAACCGCCCCTCGAACGGCTCGGTATACACGTGAAACAGCTCCCCGCCCTGGGCGTCGCGGTCGTACAACACGTTGTAGTAGGCCAGTTCGCTGAGGAACTCATCGTCGAAATCGAAGCGCGCTGCCAGGTCATCGTAGTAGTTGAGCGGGATATCCAGCAGCGGCACGCCCGCCTCTTTTGCACGGCTGACCTGGGCAAAGATGTCATCACAATCAAAGGCGATGTGATGCACTCCGGAGCCGCGATAACTCGACAGCGCGTGTGAGATCGCGGTGTTGCGGTTCTCGGAAATGTTCAGCGGCAGACGGATCGAACTGTCGCGACTGCGCAAGGCACGGCTCTTCACCAGACCATAAGGATCCGGCAGCACCACTTCATCGTCCGCCTCGAAATCCAGCAGGCTCTTGTAGAACAGCACCCAGCTGTCGAGGCTGTCGGCCGGTAGCGCCATGGCCATGTGGTCAATGCGCTTGAGGCCGCCGCTGACCGGCGCTTGCGGGTACAGATTGAAGTCCGTGCCATAAACATCGGCGTGTTGATCCACCAGATAAATCAGGCTGCCATCCGGCGCACGCACCGCCGCCAGCTCCAGTTCGTTGGGGCCGACCAGCCCGCGATAGGGCTGGCCCTTGTAGGCTACGGCGCGGGCCAGTGCGCTGGTGCTGTCCTTGACCCGCACGGCCGTCGCGCACAGCGAAGGGCCGTGGGCTTCGAAAAAGCTGTGGCCGAATGAGTAAGGCTCCGAGTTCAGGATCAGGTTGATATCGCCCTGACGCAGCAGGCTGACGCTCTTGGAGCGATGCTGCCCGGCCTTGACGAAACCCAGCCGCTCCAGCCAATGGGAGAGCTTGGCGCCGAGGCTTTCATCCACGGCGAACTCGAGAAATTCGATGCCGTTGTACTCGCTCGCCTTGGGTGTTTCGAACAGAATCCCGGGGTTGGCCGCAGGCCTGGCTTCCTGCGCCAGACGCTCGCGGGTCTTCTCTTCCAGGTACAACAACGAGCGCAAGCCGTCGGCGGCATTGGCTCGAGGCGGCGCGGCGCGGAAGCCATCGTTGAAGATCTCCAGCGACAATGGCCCGGTGTAGCCGCTCTGGATGATCGGCGCGAGGAACCCCGGCAAGTCGAACTCACCCTGACCCGGGAAGCAGCGAAAATGCCGGCTCCACTCCAGCACGTCCATGGCCAGGATCGGCGCGTCGGCCATTTGCACGAAGAAAATCTTGTCGCCGGGAATCTCGGCGATGGCGCTCGGATCGCCCTTGAGCGACAGGGTGTGAAAACTGTCCAGCAACACGCCGAGGCTTGGATGATCGGCCTGACGCACGATGTTCCACACCTGTTGATACGTGTTCACGTGCCGGCCCCAGGCCAGCGCTTCGTAACCGATGCGTAGTCCACGGGCCCCGGCATGTTCAGCCAGCAGGCGCAAATCGTCGACCAGAATCTGTTCATCACCGATGGAGTCGGCCGAGGCGTTGCTGCACACCAGCACCAGGTCGGTACCCAGTTCCTGCATCAGGTCAAATTTGCGCTCGGCGCGTTCCAGGTTGCGCGACAGCCGATCACGCCGGCAGCCTTCGAAATCACGGAAAGGTTGAAACAGGGTGATGGCGATCCCGAGATCGGCGCACATCTGTTTAATTTCCCGTGGGCTGCCGTCGTAGTAGAGAAGGTCGTTCTCGAAGATTTCCACACCGTCGAACCCGGCGGCGGCAATGGCTTCGAGTTTTTCCGGCAGGGTACCGCTCAAGGATACGGTGGCAATGGAATGCTGCATATTTCGACTCCCGGTAATGGGGACCATCTTGTTAGGGGGGCATAGCACGCCCGATCCCTGTAGGAGCTGCCGAAGGCTCGGGCCGCGTTCGGACGATCTTTTGATTCTGCTTTTCAAGATCAAAAGATCGCAGCCTTCGGCAGCTCCTACAGGGGTAGCGTTTGTCCTGGGTAAATTATTGGCTTGGCGATCCCGTACAGCAATTCAAAGTGTACTATCCGGTTAGTTTTGTGTTCGATTATCGAACAAAATGGTGGTTGGCGAATTGACGATTTTTTGTCCACTGCCCAACATCGACCCCACATTGAGTCCGGACTCGCAGCACCGGCCGCGATGTCCAAAACACCAAATAACAAATTCAAAAAAACGGGTGGTACATATGCTTCCTTCCCAAAGCTCACGCATGGCTCCGGCCATGAGCGTCACTGCCGGTGGTATCGGCGACAAGATCCGCGGCGCCATGGCGGTCGGCAAAACCCGTTGGGGCATGCTGGCGCTGGTGTTTTTCGCCACGACCCTGAACTACATCGACCGCGCCGCACTGGGTGTGATGCAGCCCATCCTGGCCAAGGAAATGAGCTGGACGGCGATGGATTACGCCAACATCAACTTCTGGTTCCAGGTCGGCTATGCCATTGGTTTCGTGCTGCAGGGCCGGCTGATCGACCGGGTCGGCGTCAAGCGCGTGTTTTTCTGCGCCGTGTTGCTCTGGAGCCTGGCGACCGGCGCCCATGGCCTGGCCACTTCGGCGGCCGGCTTCATGGTCTGCCGTTTCATCCTCGGTCTGACCGAAGCCGCCAACTACCCGGCCTGCGTGAAAACCACCCGCCTGTGGTTCCCGGCCGGCGAGCGTGCCGTGGCCACCGGGATATTCAATGCCGGGACCAACGTCGGTGCGATGTTCACCCCGATGTTGCTGCCGCTGATCCTCCACGCATGGGGCTGGCAGGCCGCGTTCCTGTGCATGTCGGCACTGGGCGGGATCTGGCTGGTGTGCTGGGCCTTGAAGTACTTCAACCCGGAAGAGCATCCGAGCGTCAAACAATCGGAACTGGACTACATCCAGAAAGAAGTCGAGCCGGAACAAACCCGCGTGCCGTTCTCGAAGATCCTGCGCATGCGCGGCACCTGGGCCTTCGCCCTCGCCTACTCGATGACCGCGCCGGTGTTCTGGTTCTACCTGTACTGGCTGCCGCCGTTCCTCAATCAGCAATACAACCTGGGCATCAACGTCACCCAGATGGGTATCCCGCTGATCATCATCTACCTCACTGCCGACTTCGGTAGCGTTGGCGGCGGCATCCTCTCCTCGTTCCTGATCGGTCGCGGCGTCAACCCGATCAAGGCGCGGCTGGTGTCGATGCTGCTGTTCGCCTGCTGCATCATCGGCGTGGTCATGGCTGCCGGCTCCAGCAATCTGTGGGTCGCCGTAGCCGCCATCTCCCTGGCCATCGGCGCGCACCAGGCCTGGACTGCAAACATCTGGAGCCTGGTGATGGACTACACGCCCAAGCACATGATGAGCACGGTATTCGGCTTCGGCGGTATGTGTGCTGCGATTGGCGGGATGTTCATGACCCAGTTGGTCGGCCATATCCTGACCGTCACCAACAACAACTACACCGTGCTGTTCACGCTGATTCCGGCGATGTACTTCATTGCGCTTACCTGGATGTACTTCATGGCACCGCGCAAGATTCCAACCATCACCGACTAAAGAAGTCATCAGTCCCTGTGGGAGCGAGCCTGCTCGCGAAAGCGGTACGTCAGCCAACGTCAATGTTGAATGACAATCCGTCTTCGCGAGCAGGCTCGCTCCCACAGGTCTCTGATCGTGGCCCTCCTAGCGGCGGCTTTGCTGCCACGCAGCCGCCAATCCGCTGCAACAGATCACGGCAATTCCGAGCACGGTGGTCAGTGTCGGCGTGTGGGAAAACAGCAGCCAGCCCAGCAGGCCGGCGAAGATGATCTGGCAATAGCTGAACGGCGCCAGCAGCGCCGGTGCGGCGAGTCGGAACGCCTGGGTCAGGAACAGGTGTGCCGTCATCCCGCAGGCCCCCAGCGCCAGCATCATTGCGCCATGCGCCAGGTTCGGTGTCTGCCAGAAGAACGGCACCAGCGCGCTCATCACCAGCGTGTTGCACAGGCCCGCGAAAAAGTTGCTGGTGGTCGGGCTGTCGATCTCGCTGAGCTTGCGCGTCAGCAGTTGATAGAAGCAGAAAAACAGCGCCGAGCAGAACGGTAGCAATACTGCCGGGGTAAATAGATCTCCCCCCGGGTGAACGATGATCAGCACCCCGATAAAACCGCAGATCACCGCCAGCCATTGCCCCCGCGTCACACGCTCGCCAAGCAACGGCACCGACAGCGCGGTCACCAGCACCGGCGCCAGGAAGTTGACCGACGTGGCCTCCGCCAACGGGATGTACATCAGCCCCGTGGTGAAAAACAGACTGGTGCCCAGCAGGCACAATGCCCGGGTCAGTTGCAGAAATAGCCGCTTGGTACGCAGCACCCGCAGCCCGGATTGCGGCAGGAAAATCCCGGCCATCAGCAAAGTGTGAACCACGTAACGCGCCCAGACCACCATGACAATGGGATAGAAACCGGAGAGGTATTTGGAAAAGGCGTCGTGGCTGGAAAACAGGAAAGTCGCGACAACGATCAGCAAGATCCCTTTGAAGGGCTGATTGACGCCGGAAAGCGGGGTGCTGCTGGGCGACGTCAAGACAAAGTCCTTTTATGGGTTGAGGCGAGACATGAATAATTTAGAACCTGGTTCCATTTTATGAAATCTACGACTCAAGAAAGTGGGCGAATACCGCACACTGTTTATTCAAGCAGATTTCAGGTTCAACTGAACAACTCTGATGCCTGGCTCGCCAGTGAAAGCTCATCGGCGTATTTCAACAAGGTCGGCGCCAATTCATGCAATCGCGCGCCGGGCATTCGCGCACTTGGCCCGGCAATACTGAGCACGCCGATGACCCGGCCATCCAGTGGATGACGCACCACGGCGGCAATCGCCGAGGTGCCCACCGCCGAACTTTCCTCGACCCAGGCATAACCCTGCTCCCGCGCCAGACGCAAGCGCTCCAGCAGTTCAATATTCGAACGCGGTGCATTAGGCCCGACGTCTTGAGGCAACTCGGTCCCTTGCCGCTCGACCAGCAACAGCGCCTCGGCATCGCTCATGCACGCCAGCCACGCGTGCCCGGAAGCCGTGTAGAACAAAGGCGCATCACGCCCCATGTCCGGGTCGTAGCGCAGACCGGAACGGGCACCCTGGGACTTGGCGATCCACACCTGGCGCTCCCCCTGGATCACCCCCAGACGCACCAGCTCACCGGTTTCCCCGGCCAGACGATCGAGCACCGGCTGGATGATATCCGCGCCGCTGCCAGACAAGTATCGAAAGCCCATGGCCACCAGCTTGGTCGACAGGTGATAGCGCAGGTTGTCCGGATTCTGCCGCACGTACCCCAGGCGAATCAGTTCAGCGAGCAAGCGATGAGTCGCGCTTTTAGGGATTTCCAGTTGCTCGGCCAACGTCTGCATCGGCAAACCCTGCGGTTCACCGGTCAGGCTTTCCAGCACGCTGAAGACACGTTCGATCTGACTGCCAGCCATGGTATGTCCCAAACAAAATTTGGCTGATTCTAGAAGAGAAGCCCCACGAAGCAAAATGTGGAACCAGTCGCTCAACCGGCAGTCTGACGACCGGACTGGCGCGGCTCCCACTTGGCAGCAACACTCATCGCACGGCTCGTGACCCGGAACAGAAGAGGATTCGCACATGCTATGGAAAAAAGGCCGACGCAGCGACAACGTGGTCGATGCCCGTGGTGATGATGTCGGCAGTGGCGGCGGCGGGATGCGCTTCGGCGGTGGCAAGGGCCTGAGCCTGACGGCGATCCTGCTGATCGTCGGCATCGGCTGGATCACCGGCCAGGATCCGCTGCAAATCCTCGGACAACTGACCGGGCAAATGGGCCAGCAATCGGCACCCGCCACCAACCAGAGCCGTAAGGCACCACCGGCCAATGACGAA